>Ga0114129_10010273_pt1 | contig 13357 bp, 13 predicted proteins | sample RhiMetdeltSRZDD1_FD_80071 | JGI IMG/M metagenome (GOLD analysis project Ga0114129, IMG submission 80071) | Populus rhizosphere microbial communities from Tennessee, USA - Rhizosphere MetaG P. deltoides SRZDD1 (version 2) (version 2) | ecosystem: Host-associated > Plants > Roots > Rhizosphere >...
GCCGCCTGTTCTGGAATCCGGCGAATCCGTCGAACGCCGTCGATCCGTCGCGGAAGTCGCGGTAGACCGGATACGACACGGTGTCGGTGACGAGCGCGACGATCCGATCCGCGTCCCGGACGAGGGGCAGCGGGCGCATGACGACGGCGTCGATGACGCTGAAGATCGCCGAGTTGGCGCCGATCCCGAGCGCGAGCGTGACGACCGCGACGACGCTGAATCCTGGCGCCCTTATCAGCCCACGGATTGCCTGCCGAACATCGTCGACCATGGTGAAGCCTCCACACTCATTCAGCGCGCAGCGCAACAATCGGATCGAGGCGGGCGGCGCGCCGGGCGGGCACCAGCGTCGCCGCGATGCCGACGGTCATCAGCAGCGCCATGATTGCCGCATAGGTTGTCGGATCGCTCGGGGTCACGCCGTAGAGTTGCGCGCCGATCAACTTCGCACACGGAAGCGCCGCGGCCACCCCGATCGCAAGGCCCGCGAGCGTCAGCTTCACCGCATCGGCCAGGACCAGACGGTAGATCTGCCCCCGGTCCGCGCCGAGCGCCACGCGGACGCCGATCTCCTGTTGACGCTCGGTCACGGAGTAGTTGATCAACCCATACACGCCGATGCCGGCGAGCACCAGCGCGACGATGCCAAACAACGACATGACGGCGGCGCTGAGGCGGAACGCCGCCATTCGATCGCCGATCAATCCGGCCATTGAACGCTCCGAGAACGTGGGGATATCCCGATCGAACCGCTGGATCGCGTCGCGCATCGACGGGATGAGGAGCGCGGGATTCCCGTTCGTGCTTGCGACCACCGAGAGCCCTCGATCGGGGCGTTGCGCGAAGGGGAAATAGATGTCCGGATCTTCAGGGTTGCGGGCAACGTCCACGATCAACGAACGATAGCGCACGTCCGCAACGAGGCCGATCACCGTGATCCAGTCGCCGCCCGTGCCGCGGCCGATGAAGAGCCGGCGGCCGATTGGATCGACGCCGGGCCACGCTTTGGCGGCGAAACGGCGCGTGACGATGACAGAAGCTTGTGCGCCGCGCGCGTCATGATCGTCGAAGTCACGCCCCTTGAGGATCGACGCGCCGAGCGCATCGAAGAACCCCGGTGTCACTGAGTGGCGGTAGACGCGGATGCCGCGATCGGCCTGACCGGGCTCCGCTCCTTCGGGAGACACGATGATCGCGCTGGACCCTCCGGTGAACGGTGGATCGGTCCCGAGCGCCACGCGCTCGACGCCTGGCACCGACTTCAGACGTGTCAGGAGCTCGCCTGCGGCCTGCGGCAGATCGTCGCCTTTGTATTTCTGCGGCAGCGAGAGCTGGAGCGTCAGCGCGCGTTCGGGATGGAACCCGACGTCGATTTTCTGCAGATTGAGGAATGTGCGCACCATCAGTCCTGCGCCGACGAGCAGCAGGAGTGACAGCGCGACCTCGGCGATGACGAGCGCCGAACGGACGCGCGCGCGCGCACCGGACGATCCGCGCGCGCCTTCCTTCAAAACGTCGTTGAGATCCGCGCGCGACCCCTGCATGGCCGGCAGGAGTCCCAGCAGCAGGCCAACGCCCGACGTGGCCGCGAGCACGAACCACAGGACGCGCACGTCCATTCGCGGCCGCACGAAGCTCGGAAGCCCCGACGGTGCGAGCGCGATGATGCCGTCGATCGACCACATCGCCAGGAGGAGGCCGGCCGCCGCGCCGACCGCACCGAGGAGGAGGCCCTCCACGATGAACGGCTGCACGAGCCGCCGCCGATCGGCGCCGAGAGCCGCGCGGATCGCCGTCTCGCGCTGACGCGCCGTCGCGCGCGCGAGCAGCAGGTTCGCGAGGTTCACGCAGGCGATCAGAAGGACGAACCCCACGGCCCCGAACAGCGTCAGCAGGAATGGCTGCAGCTGGCCAACCGTTTCGGTCTTGAGGCTGAAGATCACGCCGCCGTAATTCTTGTTCGTATCCGCATAAGCCTGTTCGAGCTGGCGCCCGATGGTCGCGACGTCGGCGGACGCGCGATCGAACGACACGCCCTTCTTCGTGCGGCCGATCGCGTTCAGCCATCGCGCGCCGCGCTGATCGTAGAACCGCGCGGGCTCCGAGGTCGCCAGCATCCCCATGGGGATCCACACGTCAGTATCGTCGTCGAGTCCCTTGAAGCCCTGCGGCAGGATGCCAATCACCGTGAACGCGCGGTCGTTGAGCCGGAGGCCCCGCCCAACCGTGGTCGGATCGCCGCCGAACTGCCGTTGCCAGAACGCGTACGAGATGAGCGCGAGGGCATGCGCATCGCGCGCTTCGTCCTCGGCCCTGGTGAAGGTGCGGCCCGCGACAGGCGTCGCTCCGAGCAGATCGAAGTAGGCGGCCGAGACCATCTCTCCCTCGACCTGCTGCGCCGGTGCATCGCTCGACGAGAGGGTGAACTTCTCGCCGGACCACGCCGCGATCTCATCGAACGACGAGTTGCGATCGCGGTAATCGCGGTAGTCGGGATACGACAGGGGACGGCGCTCGATCGTGTCGCGTTTCACCGTCTCGGAAATCACGACGAGCCGATTCGCGTCAGGAAACGGCAGCGGGTTCAGCAGCGCCGCATTCACGACGCTGAAGATCGCGGTATTCGCGCCCATGCCGAGCGCCAGGGTCGCGACGGCGATGGCGCTGAACGCGGGAGACTTGCGCATCAGCCTGCCCGCAAAGCGCAGATCGCTCAGAAAGGTCGTCATGAAAGCGTGCATCAGCCAAGCACGTGCCGTCTGGCTCGTCCTCGTTTAAGTAATTGGCTCACCGCAATTTCGCGCAATATGCCATCATTGGGTGGGGGCGGCGGATGTTCGCGGACGGACAGCGCAAGTCCCACGGTTGGGATGTTCGCGGGAGTTGTCCGGGCCGGATGGCGCGAAGTTTGAAGAATCAACAGCGACAAGCCCGTCTGGGTGAGTTGGCGTCTAATCGACTATGGTGCCGTTTGCATTTCTGATGGCTCTCGCGCTCATGGGACCTCAGGAGCCCCAGCAACCGAAGCAGCAAGAGCCTCCGCCTGCGGCAACCCTCAAGCCTGAAGAGCTGCCCGTTTCCCTGGATCGCATTCAGCGCGCGCTTTCCGCACCGAAACCGATTCAGCTCAAGGAGCAGCATCCCGTCTTCCGGCTCGAAGTCTTCGGAAAGAAGCCGACGATTGAGGACATGCTCGGCGAGAAGTTCTGGGTTGGCCCGACGCCGTACGGCGGCATGACGCACCAGGAGTTCCTGGACATGGTGACGCCGAAGCTCGCGCAACCATATGCGGGCTTCACCGGCAAGTATCTTCTTGCCGAGGTCGGCCTGGCGCTCGCGGAACAGTGGGCCCTCAAACAGGCGATCCGCAAGTTCCGCGACGCCAAGGAAGAGCACGAGCGCGAAGCCGCCCGCAAGGAAGTGATGGATGCGCTCGCAGCCCTCGAGAAGGCCCGGCGCGAGGCCGGGCTGCCCGACAAGTAACTAACCCGCCTTTTTGTTCCGATCGCCTCCTCCGTGCTTGAGCCCGCATCTCGGACACGGTGTGGCTGTGAGCGTGTTGTCCACGTAGTGATCGACCGGGGTCAGCGTCTTCAGATAGGCGAACATGTCCTTGAGATCCTGATCGGTCATCTTGCCGAAGTAGTGCGTCGGCATCATCTCGTCGATAGGGCGAGACCGTACCTTGCCCGTGCGGAAGACCTCGATGAACAGCTCTTCTGTGTAGTAGGGAATGCCGTTGACCGCTGGCGTGATGTTCGCCGACGCCACCCTCGGACGATCGGCGAACGTCGTCAGGGTTCCTCCGCCGAAATCCATCCCCTTTGCCGAATTCCCGCGATCGTCGCGCGGCGTGTGGCAATCGGCGCAGACCGCCATCGTGACGATGTACTTTCCACGCTTCTCCGGCGTAGACATGTCGGGGGTGACAGGTCCGTCCACCGGCCGAGGAACCCCGTTAATCAAACGATTCAACGGAAAGGGTATCGACGTCTTGGGCAGCGGGTTTCTGATCGGTTTCAGCGAGCGGAGATACACGACGATCGACGCGAGGTCTTCGTCCGAGAGGTCCTGGAGCTTCGAGTACGGCATGATCGGAAACAGCGCGCGGCCGTCGGAGCTGATGCCTTCACGAATCGCTCGAGCCAGCATGTCGTCCGTCCAGTTCCCGATGCCGGTCTCCTTGTCGGGAGTGAGATTGGCGGCCGTGACGAACGGGACGCCGTCCGGTTCCCACGATCTCCCCGCGAACGCCTGTCCTTCGACGACTCTGACCTGGCCGCCCTTCGTGTCCAGCGGCGAGTGGCACAGGATGCAGGGGGTGCGCGCGCTCTCAGTGAGGTAGCGTCCGCGTTCCAGCCGTGTCGGGGTTGCCTCGAAGGTTCGATTCGTGAGCGGCCTCACTCGTGGTCCGATGAACGGACGGATCCCGACGAGCGCCGGCACGGCAACAGCGACAGCCGCAACAAGCACGCACACAACGAGCACCAGGGTCCGCTTCCAGCCCTTCATTCGCGAGTCCTCCGTTTTATGCCTTGAAAACTGGTGCCCCCGGCTTCTAGGAGCGCCGTCCAATATACCAGCCCATCCGCCATTCACCGCCCGGCGGGCGGCATTCGCCGGAAAGGGGGAGAACCGGCTCCGGGCCCCCCGTATTGTCAGAGTGTAAGGACGAAGCAATGACTGCACGAATCGCGTTACAACTGAATGCGGCGGTGGGCCTCGCAAGCAGCGCGATTGCGGGTGCGACGATGTGGCTGGTGCTGACCCGGCCGGCCGAGGTCGCGATCGCCGTCGCCAATCACGAGTACGGGGCGATGGTCGCCGCGATCGGCCGACAGCTTGGCAGCTGGCTGCAAGCGCTTCTCTGGTTCGTCTGATGCAGGACACGACAATGGACTCCAAGGCAGATGAGGGCAAAGGCGGACTGCGGCCGGTCCATCCAGGACGCGTGTCCGCCGGCGCCATCTTCGTCGCGATGGGAGTCGTGATGCTGCTGGATCGCACGGAAACGATGGGCGGGTACGCATGGCAGACGTTTCCGGGATTCGTTCTGGTGGCCCTGGGTGTGACGGGAATGATTGGAAACTGGCGCACGTGCGACGGCCGGCGGGGAAGTCCGCTCAGCGGTCTGTGGATGATCCTCGTCGGCTCCTGGCTCATCGCCAGTTCGGTGCATGCATTCGGGCTGACGTACAAAAACTCCTGGCCTCTGGTGCTCGTGGCGGTCGGGACCCTTATCGTCCTGGGCGAGTTGTTTCCACGGCTGCGCGCGACCCGGCGTCAGGAGAAGAACTGAAATGACCTCACCTCCACTCCGCGATCCGAACGACGTGTGGTCTCCCCCCGCGTCGACGACGACGACCCACACGCGGCCGCGGTTCACCCCGCAGGCGCTCTTCGGCGTGATCGTGATCATCGTCGGGGTGCTGTTCACGCTCGACAATCTGAACCTGATCGACGCCGCGGACTATCTCCAGTACTGGCCAGCGGGTCTCGTGGCGGTGGGGCTGTTGAAGCTGTGGCACGTGCGAGCGGGGCAGGGGATTGTCGGCGGACTTGTCCTGGTGGGGCTTGGCAGCTGGATGTTGCTCGAGCGCATCGTTGCGATTCAGATCCGGTTGCACGACGTGTGGCCGCTCTTTTTCGTGTTCCTCGGCGTCTACATGGTGTGGAAGGGATTTGGCGGCACTCAGCGTGCGCGGAGCACCGACAACAACGCGCGCGTCAGCGCGCTGGCGATCATGGCGGGCGTCGTACGCGGCAACAACTCCCCGGCATTCGAGGGAGGCGACCTGACCGCGATCATGGGCGGCTGCGAGATCGATCTGCGCGAGGCGTCCATCGCGCCGGAAACCGAAGCGGTCATCGACGTCTTTGCGTTCTGGGGCGGCATCGAGATTCGCGTACCTGAAGACTGGACGGTCGTATCGAAAGTGACGCCGTTGATGGGAGGCCTCGAGGACAAGACGCGTCCCTCGTCGAGCGCGGGGAAGCGGCTGATTCTCCGCGGCATCGCCATCATGGGCGGCGTGGGCGTCAAGAACTGAGCGGCCATGCACCCCATCCTGGCCCGTCCCGGGCGGGTTGCGGCGTACAGCGTGATCTGGCCCCCGCTTGGCGGGCTTCTCGCCGCGTCCCTGGTGCTGCAGGGCGACCTTCCCTGGTCGATCGCGATTCCCTTTGCCATCCCGATGTCCGTGGCCTACGGCTTTCTCTGCCTGTCAGCCTGGTATGCGAGCCGAGGGCTTCCGGTCGATCGCGTCGATCCCATTCGCGTCGTCATCAGCGCGTGTGCTGCCGGGTTCGTCTCGAGCGCGCTCTGGCTGCTTGCCGCGCGCGGCTGGCTCGGGCTCGTCGGAACGTTCGCGCGCCCCGAAGAGGCGACGATTGCGTTCAGGCGGTCGGCGCCGACGCTGTTCGCGTTCGCGTTCCTCCTGTATCTGCTCGCGATAGCGGTGAGCTATGTGGCGGCGGCATTCGAAGCGTCGCGGGATGCCGAGCGGCGCGGCCTCGAGCTGCAGGTGCAGGCGCGCGAGGCGGAGCTGCGGGCGCTGCGCGCCCAGATCGATCCGCACTTTCTCTTCAACAGTCTCCAGTCGATCAGCGCGCTCACGACCGCGGATCCGGCGGCCGCGCGACGGATGTGTCTGCTGCTGGCGGATTTTCTGCGGGACACGCTCGCGCTCGGCGCTCGTGAACGCATTCCGCTCGCGAGCGAAATCGCGCTCGCAAGGCGGTTTCTCGCGATCGAGCAGGTCCGCTTCGGCGAGCGGCTGCGCATCGATGTGACGACCGACGAAGCCGACGAGTGCCTGATGCCGCCGCTGCTGCTGCAGCCTCTGGTCGAGAACGCCGTCACGCACGGGATCGCGCACGTGCTGGAGGGAGGCGTGGTGAAGATCACGGCGTCGCGTGGGGCCGCCACGCTGACGATTTCGGTTGATAATCCCTGCGATGCCGACCGGCCGGCAGGACGCGGCACCGGCCTCGGGTTGAAGAACGTGCGCGCGCGGCTGCGGAGCCTCTATGGAACCGACGCGGCTTTGCGCACCGAAGAAGTGGACGGCCGCTTTCGATCGCGTCTCGAGCTGCCGCTCGAGCCCGTGGCGTCGCCAACACCGTGAACACTCCTCTTCGCATCGTCATCGTGGACGACGAGCCGCTGGCGCGAGCGGTGGTGCGGGAATACGCGTCCGCGGATCCGCAGATCGAGATCGCGGCGGAATGCGGCAATGGCTTCGATGCGGTCAAGGCGGTAGCCGAGCAGAAGCCGGATCTCGTGCTGCTCGACGTCCAGATGCCAAAGCTGGACGGGTTCGAAGTCCTCGAGCTGCTCGGGCGCGATCAGCCTGTCGTGTTCATCACGGCGTACGACCTGTACGCGCTGAAAGCCTTCGAGGTCCACGCGGTCGATTACCTCCTCAAACCGTTCAGCGCCGAGCGGTTCAACGAAGCCATGACGCGGGCGCGGGAGCGGCTGCGCGCGAAGGGGTCGACGCCCGATCCTGACGTCGAGGCGCTCGTGCGCGACGCGAAACCCAGAACGGGACCGACGGAGCGGGTGCTGATCCGCGACGGCGCCAACGTCCACGTGCTGCCGGTCGACAAGATCGACTACGTGGAAGCGCAGGACGATTACGTGGCGTTCAAATCGGAAGGGAAGCAGTACCTGAAAGATCAGACGCTCTCGGCGGTCGAAGGGACCTTGGATCCCGCTCGTTTCGTCCGCATCCACCGCTCGTACATCCTCAACATCGATCGGCTCTCGAAGGTGGAACTGTACGCGAAGGACAGCCGTATTGCGATTCTGCGCGACGGCTCACGGCTCCCGGTCAGCCGCGCGGGATACGCGCGGTTGTCGCAGTTGTTGTAGGCGTTTCCCGTCTCGCATCCCGGAGCCCGGATCCCGAGTTGACACGCAGCCCGCTCTCATACTAAATATCCAGTTAGTTAAATTAACTGAACGGTTAACGCATGCCTCGCCGTCCGCGCACTCCCCTCGGGTCCCGCCGCGCGCTGCTCGATGCGGCCGCGGCCGAATTCGCTGCACGCGGCTACGCCGCCGCCAACGTCGATCGTATCGCCCGCGTCGCCCGACTGAACAAGGCGATGATTTACTATCACTTCCGCAGCAAAGCCGCTCTCTACCGCGAGATCCTCCGCGACATGTTCGACGCCGTCGGCTCGCGCGTGCGTGCGATCGCCGCGTCGGACGCAAGCCCCGAAGACAAGATTCGCAGCTTCATCGATGTCATCGCCATCGAGGGGGAAGCGCGGCCGCACTTTCCGCCCATGTGGCTCAGGGAAATCGCCGAAGGGGGCGGGCGCGTCGACACACAGACCCTGCGCTACGCGATGGACGTCCTCGGGAGCCTGGGCGCGATCATCGACGAAGGCTGCCGCGCCGGACGCTTTCGTCCCGTCAACCCGATGCTCATTCAGGGAGGCATCGTCGCCCCCTTGATGTTCTTTCTCGCCACCGCTGGCGTGCGCCGCAGGCTGGATCGTGCGGGAGCGCACGGCGCGTCGAAGTTCTCGCGTGAAGACCTCGTGACGCACATCCAGCACGTCACGCTTGCTGTTCTCGAAGGACGGATTGCATGAGATCGACCGCTCGTCGTCTGACCATTGTCATGGTGCTCGTCGCCGCGAGCGCAGCCGGAACCTGCCGCCATGGCGACGCGCCGGGCGGCCGCGCGACCGGATACGTCGAAGCGACAGACGTGCGGGTTGCGCCCCAGGTCGGCGGCCGCGTTCTCGAAGTCGCCGTTGCTGAAGGCGATCGTGTCACCGCTGGCGCGCTGCTCGTGCGTCTCGATACCGCGGACACCGAGCTGACGCTTCAGCGCGCGACGGCGGAGCGCCAGCAGGCCGAGGCGCAGTTGAAGCTGCTGCTGGCCGGGGCGCGGGCGGAAGACATCCGTCAGGCCGCGGCGCAGGTTCAGTCCGCACAGGCCGACGTCAAGGCGGCGCAGGCGGAGCTTGTTGCGGCGACCGCAGACGTCGAGCGTTTCGAGTCGCTGCTCAAGGCCAACGCCGGGTCGGTGAAGCAGCGCGACGATGCGGTGATGAGGAGGGATGTGGCGGCGGCGCGCGTACGGGCCGCGCAGGAACGCGCGCAAGCTGCCGCCGACGCGCTGGCACGTCTGCGTGCGGGCGCGCGGCCTCAGGAAATCGAAGCCGCGCGGGCGCGCGTTGCCGCAGTCGATGCGCAGATTGCCTCGCTGAAAAAGAATATCGCCGACGCCGTCGTGAAGGCGCCGGTCGGCGGCGTCATCACGTCGAAGCTCGTCGATCCCGGCGAGCTCGTGGCGCCCGGCACGCCGGTGGTCGTCATCACCGATCTCGATCACGCGTGGGCGAACGTGTACGTCGACGAGCCGAAGGTGCCGCAATTGAAGATCGGTCAGCCGGCGGTGCTCATCACTGACGCCGGGCAGCGTCTGGATGGCTCCGTCACCTTCATCTCGCCCAGGGCCGAGTTCACACCGCGCAATGTCCAGACGGCCGAGGAGCGTTCGAAGCTGGTGTATCGCGTGAAAGTGTCCGCCGACAATCGCAACGGCATCCTCAAGCCAGGCATGCCGGTCGAAGCGGAGCTGGCCGATCAGCGGGGGCAGCGATGAGCGACGCGGCGATCGCGTTGTCGGGCGTCACCAAGCGATTCGGAACGGTGACGGCGCTGAACGCGCTGACGTTCGACGTTCGGCGCGGGGAGATGTTCGGCCTGATCGGACCTGACGGCGCGGGCAAGACGACCACCATTCGCCTGATGTGCGGCCTGCTGCACACCGACGCTGGCAGCGTGCGCATTCTCGGTCGCGATCCGGTAGCCGAACACCGCGCCATCACCGGTGCGGTCGGATATCTCTCGCAGCGATTCAGCCTGTATGGCGATCTCACGATCGACGAGAACGTCGCGTTCTTCGCGGAGATCCATGGCGTGCGGCGGTTCGAGGCGGCCAGGGATCGCCTGCTCGAGATGACGCAGCTGACGCCGTTCCGAGGCCGCCGCGCGGATCGCTTGTCGGGCGGCATGAAACAGAAGCTCGCGCTTGCGTGCACGCTCGTCCACGAGCCCCAGGTCCTGCTGCTCGACGAGCCGACGACCGGCGTCGACCCCGTCTCGCGCCGTGAATTCTGGAAGCTGCTGTCGGAGTTTCTGGCGCGCGGGCTGACGATTCTGATGGCCACGCCGTACCTCGACGAAGCCGAGCGCTGTACTCGCGTCGCGCTCCTCCACGAGGGCAGGCTGCTCGCGCTCGACGAGCCGTCGGCGCTGCAGCAAATGCTGCGGGGCCAGCTCCTCGAAGTCATGACCGAGACGCCGCGCCCGCCGGTGGACGTGCTCAGGAAAGTCCCGGGCGTCGCGGACGTGCAGCCGTTCGGCGATCGCGCACACGTGCGTCTTGCGGGGATCAGCCAGTCGGCCGGCGCCGCCGCGATCTCGGACGCGCTCGCGGCCGCCGGGATCAAGGTGATCAGCATTCGTCCGATCGCCGCATCGCTGGAGGATGTGTTCATCGAGCTGATCACGCGCACGTAGCGCGGGGCCGCGGGGCCGCGGGGCTAGAGCCCCGCGCTACAAGCGCCCCCCGCGCAACAGAGAAATTATGAAACGCACATTGCTCTTGATCGTGTCCGCCCTCGCCGTTCCGCATCTGGCATTCGCGCAGACGCCCACGATTCCACTGACGTTGAGCGAGGCGCTCGAGAAAGGCCTCGCGAATTCGCGCCGCCTTGCGGAGATCGCCGCGCGCGTCGATGCCGCCGGATTCGCCGTGGACCGGCAGCGCGCCGCGGAGCGGCCTGACGTCATGCTGACGGGCGGTTACATGCGAACCAATCACGTTCAGGAGTTCGTGATTGCCGTGCCGGGCGCGCCGCCGAAGGTCGTCTATCCGGACATTCCCGACAACTATCGTTCGCGCCTCGATCTGCAGTGGCCGATCTACACCGCGGGCCGGATCGATGCCCTGGAGCAGGCGGCGCGAGCGGAGAAGGACGCGGTCGGAGAGGACTTGCAGGCCGCGCGCAACGACCTGCGTCTCGAGATCACGCGCGCGTTCTGGGCGCTCGTGACCGCGCGCGAAACGGAAGCGGTGCTGGCCCGATCGCTCGACGCCGTCAATTCCCAGGTGAAGGATTTGCGCAGCCGCCTGGCGTCGGGACTGATTCCGCCGAGCGATGTGTCGTCCGCCGAAGCCCAGGCATCGCGCCAGCAGGTCCTCGCCATTGAAGCGGCAAATGCGCGGTCGATCGCCGAAGCCGATCTGCGGCGCCTGACCGGCATCGAAACGCCCGGCCGCATCGACCCGCAGGTTCCCGTCAGCGCTCCGACGCCAGCGCCCGACGCGCGGACGAGCGCGCAGGTCGCTGAGCTCATCGCTGCGGCACTCAAAACGCGTCCCGAGCGGCGTGCGTTCGAGGCCCGCGTGCGGTCCGCCGAGGATCGCGTCGCGGCGGTTCGGGCCTCGGCGCGGCCGCAGCTGGCCGTGGCGGCGGGCTACGACTACGCGCGTCCAAACCCTCGCATCTTTCCACGGATAGGCGAGTGGAGGACGTCATGGGACCTGTCGATCAATGCGTCGTGGTCGCTCTGGGATGGCGGACGCCGCGCGGCGGAACAGGGAGAGGCGCTCGCCACCTCACGCGCGCTCCAGGCACGCGTCGAGGACTTCGACCGTCAGGTCACCTTCGAAGTCCGGCAGCGAACGCTGCAGCTCGAGTCCAGCCGCGCCGCCATCGCGGCCACCGAAGACGAAGTCCGCGCCGCCGTGGAAGCCGAACGGGTCGTCGGCGAACGCTATCGCGTGGGCGTCGCCACGCCCACCGACGTTCTCGAGGCGCAGGTCGCGCGTCTGCAGGCCGAGCTCGATCGCACTCGCGCCGTGGCGAACGTCAGGCTCGCCGAAGCGCAGTTGCAGCGCGCCCTCGGAAAGTAGCGCGTCATGCCCGAGACACCCGCCAACACCATCGAGGTCCGGCACCTCACTCGACGCTTCGGTCAGTTCGTGGCGGTCGATGATGTCAGCTTCGACGTGCGTCGGGGAGAGATCTTCGGATTCCTTGGCAGCAACGGCGCCGGGAAGTCCACGACGATTCGCATGCTGTGCGGCCTCCTCAGGCCAACGTCAGGCACCGCGATCGTTGGCGGAGTAGAGGTGACGCAGGATCCCGAGGGGGTCAAACGGCGGATCGGCTACATGTCGCAGCGCTTCTCGTTGTACGAGCTGCTCACGGTGGATCAGAACATTCAGTTCTTCGGCGGCATCTACGGATTGAGCAACGCGAAGCTCGACGACCGACGCCGGTTCGTGATCGAGATGGCAGGCCTGGCGGGACGCGAGCAGACGCTCGCGCGGGATCTAGCTGGCGGCTGGCGACAGCGGCTCGCGCTGGGCTGCGCCATTCTTCATGAGCCCGCCATTCTGTTCCTCGACGAGCCCACGGGAGGGGTCGACCCTTTGTCGCGGCGCCAGTTCTGGCGGCTCATCGACACGCTGTCGCAGTCGGGTGTCACCGTGCTGGTGACGACCCACTACCTGGACGAAGCGGAGCGCTGCCATCGCGTCGCGCTGATTCACGCCGGACGGCTCGCCGCGATCGGTGCGCCCGGCGAAGTGAAACAGATCTTTGCCGGGCGGGCCATTCTCGAGATCCGCGCGGGCCGGCCCGTCGAGGCCATGCGGCTTCTGGATCAGATGCAAGAGGTTGAGAAAACAAGTCTCTTCGGAACGGCGGTCCACGCGGTCCTTCGGAGCGCGTCGGTGCCGCCGAGCGCCATCGCCGATCGCCTTCGCGCTGCCGGCATCTCCGTCGAGAGTCTCGAGCCGGTCGCGCCGTCGCTGGAAGATGTGTTCCTGGACGTCATCGATCGGGCAGGCGGGAGCGCGGCATGACGAAAGCGCTCGCGGTCTATCGCAAAGAGCTTCGCCAGATCTCCCGGGATCGGCGAACGCTGCTCACGCTCGTGTTCGTGCCGGCGTTCTTCCTGCTGCTCTACGGATACGCGCTCAACTTCGACATCCGCCATGTCGCGCTCGCGGTCCAGGATCGCGATGGAACGGCCGAGAGCCGGGCGCTGGTGTCGGCGTTCGTCAATTCCGGGTACTTCGACCGCGTCGCGAACGTCTACGCCCCGGCGGATGTCGATCGTCTGCTCGACGCGAACGAGGCGCGCGCGGTCCTCGTCATCCCGGAGGGATTCAGTCGCGATCTGCTTCGCGGGCAGAAGCCGCAGGTCCAGGTGGCGATCAACGGCGACAACGCAAACACCGCTACGACGGTGATGGGCTACGCGGCGAATATCATTCGAAGCGCCGGCGCGTCGGCCGCAGGGCCCGACACCAGC
>Ga0114129_10010274_pt1 | contig 13357 bp, 11 predicted proteins | sample RhiMetdeltSRZDD1_FD_80071 | JGI IMG/M metagenome (GOLD analysis project Ga0114129, IMG submission 80071) | Populus rhizosphere microbial communities from Tennessee, USA - Rhizosphere MetaG P. deltoides SRZDD1 (version 2) (version 2) | ecosystem: Host-associated > Plants > Roots > Rhizosphere >...
AGCGGACCCTGCGCAGGTAGCCGCCCGGCGACACGCTGATCAGGAGCTTGTGGTCTATCTTCCGGTCGATCTCGAACTCCGGGTGCGCGTCGATGTAGTCCCGAACCGCCGTCCACGGACTGTTCCCCGGCCCCCAGGGCCGATCGGGGTACATGCCGGCCGGCATCTCCTCGACAATCGTGTCGAACACGATGCAGTAGCTGCCGACGGAGGTGAGTGGCGCGTACGCGCGCAACTCGTCGAGCACATGGTCGTGCGTATGGTTGCTGTCGAGACACACGAGCACGCGGCGCCTCTCCGCGGCCTTCGTTCTCACCTGCTCGACGACGTCCGGCGCGATGCTCGATCCCTCGATCATCGAGATGCGTTTGAACATCGGATGACGCTCGATGGCGCCGCGGTTGTGGCGACGGATGTCGATGTCAATCCCGAGCACTTCGGCGTCGACCGGGCCTCCGCAGACCGCGTTCAGCTCCAGCATCGATGCGGAAAAGATCAGCGACCCGCCGTGCGCGATACCCGTTTCGATGATCAGGTCCGGCTGGATCGACCAGATGAGCTCCTGCATCGCCACGATGTCCTGCGGGTACTGGATGATCGGCCTGCCCAGCCACGAAAAGTTGTACGAGTATTGCGCGCGCGCCGACGGCAGCATGAACGCGCGCGCGCCGGCGTTCAGCACGTCATCGCGGCCATTCGCCTCGAGACGCGCCGCTACTTCCCGCTCGAACTCGTTCATGGGCACCCACGTGACTCGTGCTTGAAGAACAGCGCCTGGCCCGTGGGCATCGGCAAGAGGGTTCCCCGCTTGCCTGCGAAAAATGCGTCGATGGCCACCTTCGTCTCCCGCCAGCCACTCCACCCGTAGTCGTCGAACAGAATCACGCCGCCTGTCGACATCCTGTCGAAAAGGGTCTCCAGCGCGGCCCGTGTCGGCATCGCGGAGTTCAGATCGATGTGCAACCACGCGATGTCGGACGGCGTCGTTCCTGCCTGGAAGGATTCGGGGATGAAGCCCTTCACGAAGACGGCCTCATTCTCGAACGGGCGGAGGTTTCGCTTCGCGTTTTCGAGCGACAGGTACGAATACTGTCCCGCAGCTGCCTTCTCGGAATCGAGCAGGCACTCGCCCTTCATCCCCTCCCAGGCATCGTAGAGATACGCCATGAATCGACCGTGTCCCTTCGCCGCGCTCATGGCGAAGTAAGACGTCAACCCGTCGCAGACTCCACATTCGACGAGGGTCGTGACCGGCGACGCAGCGGCCTTCGCCGCGTAACGCGCCGACCAGAAGACGACGTAGTGACGCCACATGAACTCGCGAAGCCGTCGTCCCTTGTCCTGTACCTCGTCGAACTGCGACAGGCGCATGTCCCCGGTCGCAACGCGATCGGCCACCTCCGAGTTGATCTTCAGGAACTCCCTGGTCAGGTCGTCTCCACCGCCGTCGCACCATGGCGGCGCCGTCTCGGTCTCCATGCCCCATCCCGAGAACTGCACGCGCGGGCTTCTGCCCGCCGCCTTGTTGATGCGTATCCACAGGGCCTGGGTCCCTGGCACCGCATAGACGATGCGCCTGAGGATTCGTCTCACCATTCCGATGAAAACCGGCCGGGCTCAGCCGACGATCGAGCGGAGCTTCTGATCGTTGCCCCAGAACGCCATCGGCTCGTAATCGGGGTACGGGTATTTCCCGAGATCGAGCGCAATCGACCAGCCGTTCCGCTCGATCCAGTCCTCCACCAGCCGGCGGACGGAGATCGGGGTGCCCGAGCAGACATTCACGATTCCGTGGTCGCGCGGTGGCATCGCCAGCGACACGAGATGCTTCGCCGCGGTCTCGACCGGCAGGTAGTCGCGCATCTGCTCGCCGCCGGACATCGCGAACTGCCGGTCGCCCCGCAGGACCGCCTGTCCGAGCTGCGGCAGGATCGAGCTGGCTGATTGACCCTCGCCATACAGATAGAACACGCGCGCCCACGTCAGGTTGAACGGTGATCGCTGACGGAGCGATTCGAGCTGTCGCCGCAGCGCGTCCTTCGCCATGCCGTAGGGATTGGTCGGCCTCGCTTCGCACTCTTCGCAGAGCATGCCGGACTGCATTCCGTATTCGAGGCACGTGCCCGTGACGATACAGTTCCGGAGGCCGGACTCGACGAGCCGCTCGAGAAAGGCGTACTGCGCCGGCAGCTCCGACTCCACATGATGCGGCGAGCGGTAGTTCGGAAGTCCGCCCCACGCGAGGTGAATCAACGTCTCCGGCTGCCCCATCGCGTCAAACGCGTTCGCCGGCGCCGCCTGCACGTCGAACCGCACGACGGTGTGCTTTGCGAATGCCGGAGGAACGACGCTACCCGGCCTGCAGATCAGCGTGGGCGACAGGGATCGCCGTTCGAGCTCGGCGACGACATGGCGGCCGACGAATCCGGTCGCCCCCGTGACAGCGACCTTCACGCCAGGACCTCGAGGTGCGACACGGCGGTCACGAACGCGCCGCCCCACGCCTTCAGGTAGTACAGCTGCTCCATCACCTCGTCCCTCAGGTTCCAGGGCAGGATGACGACGAAGTCCGGCTGCTCGATACGCAGGCGGGTTTCGTCGACGATGGGAATGCGGCTCCCGGGCATGAACTTCCCCTGTTTCGCGGGGTTCCGATCGACGACGAAGCGGATCAGATCGGACCGGATGCCCGCGTAGTTCATCAACGTGTTTCCCTTCGCGGCGGCCCCGTAGGCGGCCACTCGACGGCCACCGCGCTTGGCGTCGATGAGAAAGTCGAGGAAGTCGTCTTTGACGCGGTCGGCGTTCTCCTGAAAGCTCGTGTAGAAACCCGGCGTAGCCATGCCGGCAGCGTCCTCGATGTCGAGCAGCCTGGCCACGGCTTCACCGACGACGCGCGCCCCGCTGTCGCGGCGCTGCGCGAACACGCGAAGGCTGCCTCCATGCGTCGGCAGCTGCTCGACGTCGAAGACGGACAGCCCATTGCGCGAAAAGATGCGGCAGACCGACGTCAGCGACAGATAGGAAAAATGCTCGTGATAAATCGTGTCGAACTGGTTCTGCTCGACGAGCTTCAGCAGGTGCGGAAACTCGAACGTCGCAATCCCGTCCGGTTTCAGCAGGTGGGTGAACCCGGAGACGAAGTCGTTGATGTCCGGCACGTGCGCGAGCACGTTGTTCGCGACCGCCACATCCGCACTCCGGCCTTCGGCAACGAGCCGTCGAGCCAGATCAACGCCGAAGAACTCCTCGACGACCTCGATACCCTTCGCCCGCGCGGCGTGAGCAGTGCTGGCGGTCGGTTCGATCCCCAGGCATGGGATGCCCCGTGCCCGGAAATACTGGAGCAGATAGCCGTCATTCGACGCCGCCTCGACAACATGGGAACGCGTGCCGAGTTCGAATCGAGTCGTCATCGCCTCGACGTATCGTTCCGCGTGCCGGAGCCAGGTCGTCGAGTACGAGCTGAAGTACGCGTAATCCGGCAGGAAGATCTCGGCGCGATCGACGAAGTCGTCCGTCTGCACCAGCCAGCATTCGGTGCACACCAGCACCCGCAGCGGGTACCACTTCTCTGGCTGCCGCAACGCGTCCGCCGAAAGATACCCGTTGGAATGCGGCGCCGACCCGAGGTCGACAAACGGGAGGGATACCGTGGCGCTGCAATGGCGGCACCTCACGCCGTATCGCCTCCGGCGAGCACGTACTCGCGGATCTGCCCGAGCGTGAGCGCGCGCATGTCGGCACGTTGTCGCCACGCCTGGTGCCAGGTGACCGTTTTGTCGAGCGCCGATTCCAGACGCCACCGCGGTCGCCACCCGAGGCGCGCGCGCGCCTTGCTGCTGTCGAGCGTCAGCTGCGCGGCTTCGTACGGGTGCTCTGATTGGTCGTGATTCCACGACAGTCCCGGATAGCGGGATTGCAGATGCTCGACGATCCACTGCACGGTCCGCACATCCTCGTCCGCCGGACCGAAGTTCCACGGCTCGGCCATGGCGGCCCCTTCGGTGTGGAGCCGTTCCGCGAGCATCAGGTATCCGGACAGGGGCTCCAACGCGTGTTGCCATGGCCGGGTCGAGCGTGGAGCGCGGATCACCAGCGGCGTACACGCGTCGATCGCGCGGAGAAAATCCGGCAGCAGCCGATCGCTCGACCAGTCTCCGCCGCCGATCACGTTACCGGCCCGCGCCGTGGCGACCGCAACGCCGGCGCTGGCAAGGAAGGAGCGGCGGTACGCCGCGGCGACGAGCTCCGCGCACGCCTTGCTGCTCGAGTACGGATCACGGCCGCCCATCGGCTCGTCTTCGCGATATCCGTACGAGCGTTCCTGATTCTCGTAGCACTTGTCGCTGGTGACGGCGACGACGGCCTTCACCGTGGGCGTTGCGCGAACGGCCTCGAGCAGATGGACGACCCCCATCACGTTGGTCGAGTACGTCTCGACGGGATGCACGTACGACAGCCGGACGAGCGGCTGGGCGGCAAGGTGGAGCACGAGCTCCGGCTGTGCCGCGGCAAGCGCGGCCGACAGCCGCGGGTAGTCGCGAATGTCCGCAATGCTGCTCGAGGCGAGTCCCTCGCCGACACGAGCGGCCTCGAACATGTTCGGGCCGCTTCGGGGCTCCAGCGCATAGCCGTGCACGACAGCGCCCATCGATTGCAGCCACAGGGAGAGCCAGCCGCCCTTGAATCCCGTGTGCCCCGTGACGAACACGCGCTTGCCCTTCCAGAAGTCGGGCGACGGTTGGCGACTGGTCACCATACCTTCCACGGCGCGCGGCGCGTCGCCCAGAGATCCTCGAGCAGGTTCTTGTCGCGCAGCGTATCCATGGGGTGCCAGAAGCCGCGATGCTCGAACGCCATCAGCTCGCGATCCGCCGCCAGCGCCGCGAGCGGCGCGCTCTCCCAGGCCGTCGCGTCGCCGTCGACGTAGTCGACGCAGCGCGGCGAGAGCACGAAGAAGCCGCCGTTGATCCATCCTCCGTCGCCGAGCGGCTTCTCGACGAATCCCTCCACGACCGCACCTTCGAGCTGCAGCGCGCCGTACCGGCCGGGCGGCTGGACCGCGGTGACCGTGGCGAGCTTGCCGTGCCGCGCGTGGAACGCGATCTGTTTCGTGATATCGACGTCGGCAAGACCGTCACCGTATGTGAAGCAGAACGCCGCCTCGTCGCGGACGTACGCGGCAACCCGCTTCAGCCGGCCGCCGGTCAGCGTCTCGTCTCCCGTGTCCACGAGCGTCACCTGCCACGGCTCGGCGTGCCGCTGGTGGACCTTCATCTGGTTGTTCGCCATGTCGAAGGTGACGTCGGACATGTGGAGAAAGTAATTGGCGAAGTACTCTTTGATCACGTAGCCCTTGTAACCGCAGCACACGATGAACTCGTTGATCCCGTGGGCGGAGTAGAGCTTCATGATGTGCCACAGGATCGGCATGCCGCCGATTTCCACCATCGGCTTCGGCTTCAGCTGCGTCTCCTCGGCGATGCGCGAGCCGATGCCGCCGGCCAGCAGGACGGCCTTCATGCGGATCCAGCCCCCTTGCACGGGGACGCACCGTGGATGCTGAATACTGCGTTCATTCCCGCGTCCTCGAGATCGACTTCCTCGAGGAGCGCCAGCTTCGCGAGGTCATACAGAGCGATGCGGGTCGGGCAGGGCGGATACCGGTCGGCTCGCTGAAACCCATGGCGGACCCAGTCCAGATTGGTGCGCAACGCCGTGTAGCGAATGCGCGAAAACCCGACCCAGGCGCGATCTGCCGTCGGCAGGAGCCCGCGGCACCAGCCAAGCGGGCGATCCGGATCCACATCGCGCGCGGCATTGAGATCGAAGACCTTCCGCGTTCCGGATTTCAAGTCGAACCGCACGATGAGTCCATTCACCGTTGTGAAATAAATGATGTCCCCCATCACGTGGCCATCGTGGGCCCCTTCGGCGGCAATATCGAACGGTGATCGGCCCTTCGAGCATCTGTCGAGGGGCACCGCATCGCGTTGCTGAAATCGAGTGACCCACACGCGGCCATCGAGGAAGAACACGAAATTCGGATGCGCACGATGCGGCTTCGTGGTGGCCACCTTGCGGTAATCCACCGTCTCTGAAAACCGATCCCAGACGGAGTCGTCAATCACGCTCGTCAATCGCAACAGTGCGCCGTCAGGCGCAAGTTCCGCGACAGCGTCGAGCCCGGTGACAGCCACGAACAACCGGCCGTCTGGAGCGAGTGTCACGTGATGGAGGTCGTTGAAGCAGGGATGCGAGATCACCCTCTGGATGGCAAATGACGGAAATTTACAAACCAGCACTTCAGTCTGGGTACAGAGGTATGCGCAGTCTCCCCGGATCGAGCCGGACTTGAAGACGATGCTGTGCAATTCGTCAGGACAGTGCTCTGGCGGCGATTCGTATTCAAGGACGCGTTGAATGCTGCCGTGTTCAACCTTGACCACCAGCGCTTTCTTGAACAACTTCCACTCGCGCGTCCAATGTGGCACACCACGCTGCTCGCCGCCCACGATCCAGAGGGTCTCCGTCATCTACTCGTTTTCAATTCGAATGCGAGCTTCGGCCCTGACACGACCGTCAAACCGACGAAACCGCGCGCTCACTCATGGCCGACAAGAAGGACCATACGCTGCCCGCGAGGATGGCCCCACTCTCCGATGTAGGACATCGACCAGCCGCACTGTCGCGCAATCCTGTCGATTTGGCCGCGGGTGTAGAAGTACGTCCGCTGCGAGTTCGGCGAAAAGCAATTCGGCCAGCGGAAAGAGCTCTCGTTGAACGTCACGAAGAACCTGCAGTCCGGTGCGAACGCCCGCAGATTCGTCAAGCAGGCCTCGATTTGCCTGAGCGTCAGGTGGGTGAACACGGATTGAGCGATGGCAAAATCAGGCTTGCGATCGAATGGAAATTGAAAGCTGTCGTTGAAGGCAAACTCGGGTTGTTTTTCTTTCATTAACGCAGGATCGATCTCGGCCGACAGTCCCGCTCGCACCAATGCCTCGTCGCCATCGAGGCCGAGATAGCAATGCGGGTTCAAATAGGAAATGAAAAACCTTCCTGCCCGCAGGGAGCCGCATCCGACATCGAGTAGCCGATGATCCGGCCGCAGCCCCTGCTCGCGCAGGAACTCGAGCTGCAACGGCCCGATGACGTCCCACATCCCACCGACTGCGGCACGGTGATCGGCGCGCCGTTCACGTGGCCTGAAGTTCTGAACGAAGACCCGTCCGGCGCGCAGGACTTCCCGTACCGCCTCTCCTTTCAATGTCCCTCCCGCGTTGCTGAACCGCGATGGCTCACGCCTCGATGCCGCTGGCGCTTCGTTCTTTCGCGTGCTGGAGGCTCCAGAGGTGGACAAATTGCCCGCCACGCTTCATCAACTGATCCCACGATCCCTGCTCGACAATCCGCCCGTCTTCCAGTACGCAGATCGCGTCGGCAATCCGGAGTGACGACAGACGGTGCGCGATGATGATGACGGTCGTCGTGCCCTTCAGCCTCGCGACCGCATCGGTCACCGTCCGCTCGGTTTCGGCATCCAGCGCGCTCGTCGCTTCGTCGAGCACGAGCAGGCCTGGATTCCCGAGGACGGCGCGCGCGAGCCCGAGGCGCTGGCGCTCACCGCCGGCCAGCAACGCGCCGCGGTCGCCGACCGGCGTGTCGACACCGTCGGCGAGCTTCGCGACGAATGCCGCCGCACCGGCGTCGCGGAGCGCCTGGTCGAGGTCACTCGCGCTGCGGTCCGGCCTTCCCCAGAGCACATTCTCACGAACGGATGCGTTGTAGAGCACCGTCTCCTGTCCCATGTACCCGACGCGGCGCCGGAATGCGGTGAGCGGCAGCTCCGCGAGAGAGACGCCGTTGACACGTACCGAACCGCTGCAGACGGGGACGAGCCCGAGGAGCGCGTCGACCAGCGTTGACTTTCCCGCCCCCGAGGCGCCGGCCAGCGCGACACAGGATCCGGCGGGGACGTCCAGGTTGATCGCCGCGAGCGCATCGGTCGAACGGTAACGCACGTGCACGTCACGCAGCTGCACGGCGAAGGCTCCGTGCTGCATCGATTGCGGAAGATCGCCGCTGCTCGTCGTCTCCCGCTCGTTCTCCGCGTCGGCCGCGATGCGGCGCATGGCTTCCACTGCGGGCGTGACAAATTCCAGCGACTGCAGGCCATGCTGGATCGCAGTGAGCTTCGGCATGAGGCGCACGAAGATGGCGAGCACCACGAGCGTCACCGCGGCGCTGGTGCCGAACACCGACTGAGTCGAGAGGAGAATGGCCGCCGCAATCGCCGCCGCCCCGAAGTCGAACACGCCTTTGATGACCTGCACGTCGAACGCGTTGGCGAGGACGTTGCGCCGGAGGCGGCCGGCGTTCTGCGTCAACAGCCGCGTCGCCTCGGCTTCCGTTGCGGTCGCCTTCACGAGCTTGGCACCCGCGGTCAGTTCACCCGCCAGCGACTGCAACGCCGCGTTGGCCGTCGCGATGGCGGCGCCATAGTCATACGAACGCCGGACGAGGGGGCGCGTCGCGGCAAACAACGCCGCGCCGCCGCCGATGACGACCGCCGTCGCAGGAGGGGAGAGCGCCGCCGCGACGGCGAGGAACACGACCGTATGGATGATTCCGGTGAGCAGCAGTCCTGTCTGGTAAAACCCGGCGCCGAGACGGCTCGGTTCCGTGATCAACGCGTTGACCAGATCGCCCTGCCGCCTCCGCTGCAGGTAGTCCCACCGCGCACGGAAAATGTCCGTGGCAAGCCGCTGCTGCCAGCGATAGACGTACGTCGTTTGGAGGCTCGCGCCGACGTACGCCTGCACCAGGAACATTGCGGTGCTCGCGGCGAGCGCGGCAATGACGATTCCGCAAATCGACAGCGGTGTCGGCGGCAGTCCTAAACCCCGCATCACGGTCAGCACGACACGCGTGATGGTGCCGCCCGCATCCGCTCCCGTCGAACCGACACCGAGCGCGGCCAGCAACGGCACGAGTGCGGCGAGACTGACGGCCTCCATGAACCCCGTCACCGTGAGCAGGCAGACGTAGCCGACGTACCGCGCGCCGAGGACCGAGAGCACGTCTGACAGAAAGAGGTTCAATCTGCCTGCCGCTTCCCCGTCGTGAACATCAGCATGCGCTGCCCTCGAGGGTGTCCCCATTCGCCGATGTACGGTTCGGCGCACAGGCGGAGCATCATCGTCGGCCGCTCTCGCGGCCGACGTTCGGCCGCATGTAGCTCGCAAGGAACTCGTCATATGCCTGGTGGAGCGCGCGGGCGCGACCGTCGATCGATCTGGCAATGCGATCGCGCGGGCTCATCGCGTCCGGCGTCCACCACTCCGGATGCGTCAGCACGTGTAGCCGAGGCGGCGGATCCGCAATGACGTCTGCGAGACGGCGATCCCGCCAGATGCCGTTGGAATCCGAGACGTACGTGAACGCGTTCCGAATCGCCCGGGAATAGACGTTCACCATGCCTGCCACAATCGAGTCGTCGGAGTTCCATGTCGTGGCGACGGTCGGCGTATGAATCGAGTAGCACCCGACGTCTGCGCCGAACATCGACTCGAGCAGTTCCTTCTCACGGCGCAGCAGCAACTCGCGTTCACCGGCGCTCCACGTTCGGTGGGCATAGAAGCCCGCGTCGAAGTGCAGCCCGAGCCGATGACCCATCGCCAGGATGTCGCGAATCAGCTGCGACGACGTTTCGCCGAGCGCGCTGTAGAACTCGCTGTGGATGTTGACGAAGTACGTCGTCGCCACACCGAGATCGGCCTCGATCGCCGCAAGACGTTTCGCGCGATGCGGCGAGAAATCGATGTCGTGACGCCAGAGACAGACGCCGTCGGACGCGTCGACATCCGTGAATGCCACGAACCTGTAGTGCACCGCCGCGTCGTGCAGCAGGCGACGGTACGACGCCTCCGTGAAATCCGCGTAGTGCCAGTCGGGTTCCGAAGTCATCAGTCGATTAACCCTTGCGTATGCCCCATCCGCCGTTCTCCCAGCCGGACCCCGCAAACTCTCCGCGGCAGATCGCCTCGAGCGACGCACGAACCTGCCGGCCCCGGTGCACGACCCTGTGGGTCGCCCAGACCAGCTCACGCCCCGCGCTCGCGACCGACTGCGCCCGCGCAGGAGCGTCCTCCAGCTCCCTGTGGAGTGCCACGAGTTCGTGTGGCATCCGGACGAAGCAGTTGACGCCGTCGACGAAACCCATCGCCTCGAGTCCCCTCACAGGCGCCGTGACGAGTACGGTGCCTTTCGCAGGGATTTCGAAGTGCTTGCGGATGTGCTGGTGCTGGGCGGATCCGCACGTGTAGGAGTAGCGGCTGGACTCGATGCCGTGGTTGAACTGCGCACCGTAGACGGCCAGTAACAGCGGATTCGCGTACGGCTTCATCCCGAGGCGGGCAAGGGCGCCATACGCGCGCATCCAGGGAAACTGCCTGTGCAGAACTCCCGCGTCCGCGAGCGCCGCGCGCGCGGAGGCCCGGTAGTAATACCTCGCGCCTGGCACCGTCCATCGCGCGTTGCGGTCCGCGAGCGCTCCCCACTCGAACTCGCTGTCGGCAACGAAGTGAGGCATGGCAATCATCCGGTGGTCGTTGGCCACCACGAACTCGAAGAAATTGTCGTTTGCGCGATGCGCGAACGGCTCGTGTGCCAGATCGTGGGAGTCACGCACCGACTCCATGAAGCGGCGATCCCAGACGACAGCGTACCAGGCGTCCGCATCCTCCAATCGAGCAGTGTGGCTCTTCGAGAGGAAATACGCGTCGCACTCCAGCAGGAACAGGAGCTTCCGGCCACGATAGCGGACAAACGATCGGCCAATGTCCGTCAGCAGCCGCAGCGATTCCTCGCTGGCGCGCGTCTGGTGATTGTCGAGGCGCGACGGCTCGCCTGCGACCATGTCAGCGTACAGGACCGAGAAATCGTTGCCGACCACGAAGTCGAATGGTCCCTCGTGGTCGATGAAGGCTTCAACACCACGCCGGAGAACGTCGAGCGGCTGGTACCCGGGCCCGTAGAACACGGTGTCGGCACATTCCTTGAGCACCGCCGGAACCAGACCCCGGGTCGGGTTCATGTAGCGCATGTCGACGTCAAGGAACAGCAGCTTCATCGCTGGAGGATTCAGGTTTTCCGGGCCACGACGGTGATACCCGCGTCCTCCACGGCCTCGCGCTCCACGGTGAGGCCTGCGTCGGCGCACCACTGCCGCACGTCGTCTGGCGACTGACGATGGGCATGGGCCGGTGCGTACCAGTCGAAATTGATATGGTTCATCTCCTCGAAGGTCAGGTCGGAACGGTAGAACGCCTTCGCGACGTGCCAGTAGAACAACCGCTGCACGCTGATCCGTCCGGCGGGGATGCCGAGAAGATCGATCGGCGCGGGTATGTCGATCTCGGTCCCGAGCTCACCCAGCGAGATGCCCAGGCGCGTGAGCGGCTCCACCGCGTGCCACGCCTCGTCCGGCGCCATCGCTTGCAGTTGTGCTCGTACGTGATCGTCGGTGAACTCTCGGATCGGCCCTTTGCGGCGATAGACGTAGAACAGAAACCGTCCGCCACGCTTCAGGAGCCGCGCCAGCGACTTGAGCGTCGCTTCGGTCGAGTTCGTGTGGTGCAGCGCACCCTCTGAAAGGATCAGGTCGACCGACGCGGGCGCCAGCGGCAATTCGCTGATGTCCGCCTGGAGAAACGCGCCAGGCACCTTGTGCTCGCCGAACCGTTGACGGGCGACGTCGACCGCCGCGGACACATCGACACCCAGGTATCTCACACGACCGATGACGGGCCCGAACAGCTCGAGGGCCGACATCCCCGCACCACAGCCGGCATCGATCAGCAGCGGCCGCTCGCCGTGTTCGGCGAGCCACGGCGCCGACGCAACATCGCCGTACCGCGAGATGAGCCACTCGCGAATGCGCGCCAATGAGGCTGAGGACTCGAAGGTGTCTCGCTTCTTCCACTTGAACCCAAACGTGTCGCGCGTTTGCGCTTGACCGGCGGATACGACCCTCTGACTACGTGGGATGCCATTGCGCACGACAAACGTTTGGCCGCGAACCTCGACGGTCACTCCCTCATCCAGAGATGTGACGCCCAGCACGGACCGAAGCCAGGGAGGCGGCCCAGTAACAGCGTCAGAATGAAGCGTCGTCGACAATTCCACTGATCGCATGCGGGCGGATCTCAGCCTTCGCCCGCACCATGAACGGTGGCATCACGAGCAGGTCGATGGCTGACCGCGTCAGGACCTCGACGGCCTGTTCCGGGGTGCAGACGATTGGCGCCTCGTGTTCGTTGAAGCTCGTGTTGATCAGCGTTGCGATTCCGGTGCGGCGGGTGTACGCGTCGAGAATGTCGTAGTAGAAGGGGTTGTCGTCGCGGCTGATAATCTGCGGTCTGGCTGTCCCGTCGACATGGACGACAGCCGGCGTCTCGCGTCGCATGCGCGGCGTGCACACGTAGCACGATGTCATGTGTCGCGACATCACCTCGCGAGGTGTCCAGTCAAGGTAGCAATCCGGGGCGTGTTCGACCAGCGTCACCGGAGCGAACGGCATGAACTCCGATCGTGACAGGCGGCGGTTCAGCTCGTCGGTGATCCCGACGTCGGTTGCCCGGGCCAGGATGGACCGGTTCCCCAGTGCACGTGGGCCATACTCCATGCGTCCCTGGAACAGGCCGACGACCGCACCGTGATCGATGGCCGTGGCGACCTCGGCGGCGAGGTCAACGGGCTCATCGACGACCAGGCGTGCGTCGGCAATGGCGCTGCGGCAGCTCCCGCGGTCGAACTCCGGGCCCAGGTAGAGGGAGCCGAGCGACTGCATGACCCCGCCAAGCCGACCAACGGCGTAGGCGGCCCCTCCAGCAGAAATCCCGCCGTCACCCATGTGAGGAAACACAAAACACGTGTCGACGCCGGGCAACCCGCGCAGCCGGGCGTTCAGCAGCACGTTCGCGAAGATTCCTCCTGACAGACAGAGGTTCGTCTCGCCCGTCTGCACGAGGTAATGGGAGACATACTCGGTCGTCACCTCCTCGAGCACGGCTTGGGCGCCGGCCGCGACGTCCTCACGATCGAAATCATCAAGGAGCCGCCGAAGCTCCGGCAGTTCAGCACGAACGAACGGTGCGTAGTACGGCCCGATGTTGGCAAACAACCGGCCGCTGTCACAGGTGATCGCGCGGCGGAAAATCGCGCGGCACCGCTCCGGATTTCCCCGCGCCGCCAACCCGGTGACCTTGCCCTCGTGACGGTCCGGGACAAAGCCAAGGTAGTGAGTGACCCATCCGTAAAAGGCGCCCAGACTGTGGAGTTCCAGCTCGAC
>Ga0114129_10010275_pt1 | contig 13356 bp, 10 predicted proteins | sample RhiMetdeltSRZDD1_FD_80071 | JGI IMG/M metagenome (GOLD analysis project Ga0114129, IMG submission 80071) | Populus rhizosphere microbial communities from Tennessee, USA - Rhizosphere MetaG P. deltoides SRZDD1 (version 2) (version 2) | ecosystem: Host-associated > Plants > Roots > Rhizosphere >...
CGATGATCTCGCCTCCACGATGGAGGCTGCCCTCGCCCCGCTACGTAGCCTCGACCTGCGCGCTATCCGCCTGGTTGAGCCCGCTGTCACCTTTGAGGCGGGCTGGCCGGAATAGCCAGCGCTGGCTAGAAAGGGTAACAACCATGGTGCAAGCAGTCGACACGAGTTATTTATCGATCGCCGAATTGGCCGCGTTGTATCGCCAGCGGGACGTGTCACCGGTGGAGGTGACACAGCACCTGTTGGAGCGCACCGCGGGACTGCAGGAGCGGCTGCATGCCTACATCACGCCAACGCCGGAGCTGGCCCTGGCGGAGGCGCGCCAGGCAGAGGCTGCTCTGCGGCGGGGCGAGACTACCTCCCCCTTGCTGGGCATTCCGGTCGCCTATAAGGACATCGTGATGACCAAGGGCATCCGCACGACCTGCGGGTCGGCCCTGCATCTGGACTGGGTGCCAGAGCAGGACGCGGCCGTGGTCGAGCAGTGGCGGGCCGCGGGGACGGTCATGCTCGGCAAACTCACCACCTGGGAGTTCGCCTCGGGCGCCCAGGCCCTGGATCACGCCATTCCTGGGGCGCGCAATCCCTGGAACCCGGCGCACTCGCCGGCCGGTTCCAGCAGCGGTAGTGGCGCCGCCCTGGCCGCGGGGTTGGTGGCAGGAGCTATCGGCACGGACACAGGTGGCAGCATCCGCGGGCCAGCCGCCTACTGCGGCATCACAGGGCTCAAGCCCACTTACGGCCGCGTCAGCCGGCGGGGGATCGTGACGTTGTCCTGGTCACTGGACCATGCGGGACCGATGGGACGCACGGCAGAGGATGTCGCGTACCTGCTGACGCCGCTGGCGGCCTACGACGCCGCCGATCCCGCGTCCGCGCAGGTGCCAGCGGAGGACTACGTGGCCGCGCTGCGCCGGGGCATCGGCGGGCTGCGCATGGGCCTGGCGACCAATGTCCTGGAGCTGGCGGACGAGAATGTGCGCCAGGCGACGCAGGCAGCGGCCGAGGTGTTTCGCGGCCTCGGTGTCGTCGTGGAACCCGTCACCTATCCCTATCGTGAGCTCGCCGCGGCGCTGCGCGTCATCTCGAGCTGCGAAGCGTATGCCTATCACGCGACTGACTTGGCCGAGCTGCCACGCAAATATGGCCGGCAGCTCGAGCATCGCACCAAGGCCGGCGGGCTCTACTTCGCCAGCGAGTACATCCAGGCACAGCGGGTGCGCACCATGATCCAGCAGGCGGTGGCCGAGCTCTTCCAGCACATCGATCTGCTGCTCTGCCCGACGATGCCGACGGAGCCGCCGACGTACGAAGAATCGCTGGCGGATACCTGGATGCGCCGGCCTGGCATCACCAACCTGTTCAACCTGACCGGGCAGCCGGCAGTGGCCTTCCCCACGGGTTTCTCGGCGCAGGCACTGCCGCTCTCCGCGCAGGTCGTCGGCCGACCGTTCGATGAGGCAACCGTGCTGCGCGCCGTCCACCGCTACCAGGGCGTGACAGAGTGGCACAAGCGCCACCCAGTGCGGTAGGGCTTAGAACTGTTTGGCAACGAACGGAGGTGTAACCATGCGGGTGCACACACGGTTCTCGAAGGTGACAGGGTTGTTCCTCCTAATGGCTGCACTGCTGCTCCTGGGCAGAGCAGGAGCCCAGACGCAAACTCAAGTAGCCGCCGGGAAGGCCAAGGTGGACCGGCTGGTGATGGGTTTAATTACTCCATACTTAGACTACATGCGCCCGTGGATCAACGGGACACCGGACCACGATATTCAGCACGACCCGGCGTTTGAGTGGCTCTTCGAGGTTGACCCCGAGACGGGGCAGTATAAACCCTGGCTGGCCGAGAGCTGGCAAATGGCCCCAGACGGCAGGTCATGGCGCATCATGTTGCAAAAAGGCGTCCCATTCCACCATGGCTACGGCGAGTTCACCGCCAAGGACGTGGTGCACAACCATGCCCTGTGGTGTGACGATACCTATCCAGGGCGCAAAGACCCCCCCACGACGGGTTACCGGACAGGCATGTGCGCCGTGGAGCGGGTGGAAGTGCTCAATGACTACGAGATCGTCATGCACTGTAAGGTGGTGTGCTTTGATCTGGATTTTTACTATTCCAGTGCGTCCAGTGTGATGATCTTCAGCAAGGCGCAGTGGGACAAAGAAGGGGAAATGGGCTACGAGACGCAACCGGCGGGCACGGGGCCGTACATCTTCAAGGAGCGGCAGGTAGGCCGGCATGTGTTGTACGAGCGCGCCCCTACGCCACACTGGAAGCACGGCTTGATGGACTGGAAAGAGCTGCAGATGACCTGGACACTCGAAGAGCCAACGCGCCAGGCGCAGTTGTTGGCAGGGGAGACCCATCTCACCGAGGTCAATAAAGACATCATCGAGGACCTCGTGGCCAAGGGCTATAAACTCATTCGCAGCCGGGGGACAGCGCAGCAGGTGCACATCTTTTTTGGTGGCCTATACTTCGGGACGGAGGATGCCGCCAAGAAGCGCTACACGGAGCATGGGGGGACGACGGGGAAATTAGACCTGGGGGTGCCATGGACCAACAAAAAGGTGCGGCAGGCTATGAACAAGGCCATCAACCGTGAGGAGTTGCTCCAGGTGTTTTATAAGAACCGGGCGACCTATACGTATGTGGCGGGTTTCTATGCCGACCTGCCGGGCTGGGACCCCACCTGGAAGAAGCGCTACCCAGAGCTGTATGGCTATGACCTCACCGTGGCCAAACGCCTGTTAGCAGAGGCGGGGTATCCGAAAGGTTTTAAGGCCAAGGCGTGGCTCTTCCCCTTTGCCGGGGCCCCGGAACTGATTCCCTTAATGGAGGCGGTCGCCGTGCAGCTGCGGGAAGTGGGCATCGAGCTCGAACTAGAAGAGGCCGATGTGATAGCCACCGTCACCCCTAAGACGCGGGATAGGAAAGCCCATGGCTACTTGTGGGTCGGGCCTCCCTCCAAAAAAGCGGTGGAGACGCAGATCGCCGTGTTCAACGCCGGCAAGGCCACGCCCCACATGTTCGAGACCGACGAAATCTACCAGATGTGGGAAGAGCTCCTACAGATGGCTGATCCAGCGCAGCGCGATGCCCAGTTGCGCAAGATCGGCAACTATAAGTTTGAGAATTTCGAGATCATCCCCCTCTTCGATGTCTATATCGAGGTGGTGGCAAATCCCAAGATTGTCGATGACTGGGCCTTCTCTGGCTGGGATGGTGGCGACATCGGGCATACATGGCGCATCACGGCGTGTAAGCAGGACAAGCCATGCGTGAAGTAGCCGGCATCCAGGCGCGCCAGCCCTGAGCGAGCTGGTGCACGGCGATGGACGCGGCCATTGCCAATCCGTCTGCGCTGCGGTCAAGCGCAGAGAGAGTGTACAGATGCAGAGAGTATTTCAGACCTGGTGATCTGTCACCTTGTAGGGGAGGAAGAGCCATACGATGGCCTCTTTAGCCATCGATAGATGATTGATAGACCCATCGAACACGAGATCAACAACTGTGAAACACTTTCCTTCCGGCATATGCGTGGAACGAATCCTTGAGGGTAATGTCCAGACAACTCGACGCGCTCGCGAGTTGCGCTGCGACTACCCGGATGCCTAGAGGAGACGATTATGGGGCAGGCACGTCTATCCAGCGTCGGAGTCAGGCTGGCGGGAGTGCTCGGTGGGCTCGTCGTGCTGGCGATGGTGTCCCAGGCCAGTGGCCAGCAGGCGACACCAGCCTCGGTGGCCAAGCTGACCGTGGCGGTGGACGGCTGGGGGGGCAACGAACTGGATCCATGGAGCCTGAGCACCGTCAACTTCTTGCAGGACTACTTTAACTTACGCCTGATGGGCCAGGATGAGGAGGGCAAGCCGGTACCCCTATGGGCCACCGAGGCTCGACTCACCGACGAGGGGGTCAGCTTCACCCTCAACCCCAAGGCCAGATGGCAGGACGGTCGGCCGGCCACAGCGGAAGATTTGCAGCTGAACTTTGAGGGCATGACGGGCAAGTTCGAGCCACAGTTCAAGGGCCTCTGGAATGGCGGCCAACTACGCGACACCATCCAGGAGATCCAGGTACTTGACCCCCACCACATCTTCATCAAAACCACGCGTCCCAACCCCTTCTTCCTGAGCCAGTGGGCCGGCGTCGCCTACCACCTGATCTGGTACGGGCATGCGCAGTATCTGCGTGCAGTCGGGCACGAGGGCTACATCAACAACCCCATTGGCGGTGGCCCCTACAAGGTTAAGGAGTGGAAAGCAGGCGAACGCATCGTGTTCGAACGCTGGGAGGAGTTTTGGGGCGACTATCCATGGTATAGAAAGCCTCAGGCAAAAACGATGGAAATTCTGCGCGTCCCCGATGGGGCAGCGCGTTTCGCTCTGTTACAAAGTGGCCAGGCTGATGTCGTCTCCAACATCCCCTACGCCATTGCCAAGGGGCTGCCACGTCAGCGTGGGAGAGGACCGTGGATCCGGCCCTATGAGGCGGCCGGCCATATGGCCCTGACGTTTGTGCTGCCCATGGTGGTGCTGGAGGGCACGGCCACCGAGGAAGAGCGACACGACCCCACCCTGGACCCACGGGTGCGCGAAGCCCTGGAACTGGCCATTGACAAGCGTGCTATCTGTGACAAGGCTCATTTTGGCCTGACCTCACCCACCAATTCGCTCTATAGCCCGGGCTCGTTCGGCTGGCGTGCCGACCTCGGCAACCGGATCTCGCCCTATGATCCCGAGCGCGCCAAGCAGCTCTTGCGCGAGGCCGGCTACCCGGAGGGCTTTACGACCACAGTACACTTTGGGCAGTTTCCCGGCCGGCCGGGCATCCCGGAGGCGCTCGACGCCATTGCCGGCTACTGGGCGCGGATTGGCGTGAAAATGACGGCCGTCGAGCACGATGCGGCGCAGTTTGTCGCCCGGGTACGGCCGCCAGAGCGCGCCTGGCGCCCCATCATGCTGCAGACGTTCGGTCGTCTGGAGCATAGCGGCGTGCGCGTCAATGATAGCTATCACAAAGACAGTCCCTACAGCGCTGCCTGGACGCCACGCACGCAGGAGCTGTGGCTGCAAGCCTCGGCAACCACAGACGAGGCCAAACAGCTCGAGGCCCTGGCCGGTATTGAGGACGAACTGCTCCAGCACCGCTACCTCATACCGCTCTATGCCGCCTCGCTGATCATGGGGTATAGCACCCGGGTCCTGGCCCATCCGACGCCCCGCTTCGCCCCGCACTTTATGGACCTGGACCGTATTGTCTTGAAGGATTGACGTTTTTCTAGACGTGGAGGGCGACCATGAGACGTTATGCCGTCCAGCGCCTCGGGTATGGTGTGGTCACCATGTGGCTGGTCACCCTGTGTGTCTTTGCCCTCCTGCGGGTGTCCGGCGACCCCATTAAATACATGCTGCCGCCAGAGGCGTCCTTCAGCGATATCGAGCGCATGCGCCGCGTTCATGGGCTCGATAAGCCACTCTGGCAGCAGTACCTGCTGTTTAACAAGGGCATTGTGACCGGGGAGTTTGGGGTCTCCCTGCGCTGGGACCATCGGCCGGCCTTCGAGGTGTTCCTCAGTCGTCTGCCCGCCACCCTGCAACTGACCACCGCTGCCGTGGTCTTTTCGGTGCTCCTGGGGGTGCCCCTTGGGGTGCTGGCCGCCACACGGCCCAATTCCTTGTGGGACCGCCTGGGCAGAACAGGCGCTGTCATTGGCCAGTCCATGCCGGTCTTCTGGGTGGGCTTGCTGTTGATCCTCCTGTTCACCGTCTGGCTGGGCTGGCTTCCCAGTGCCGGTGGCATTGATCGCCTGGGCCTCGCGGGACTGATCATGCCAGCGGTGTCGCTGGGTTTTTACCTGGTGGCAGCGCACATGCGGATTGTCCGCTCGACGATGCTGGACGCCTTAAGTGCGCCGTATATCGTCATGGTGCAGGCCAAAGGCATCCCCCGGCGCGTCGTGCTCTGGAAGCATGCCTTGAAAAACGCTGCCATTCCCGTCTTTACCCTGTTTGCGGTGAACTTCGCACAACTGATCTCCGGTGCGGTCATCACGGAAAGCATTTTTGCCTGGCCAGGCATGGGGCGTTTGCTGGTAGAGTCGGTCTTTGCCCGCGATTATGCAGTGGTGCAGACAGTGGTCTTCTTTGCCGCGGCGATGATTGTTATCCTTAACATTGTGGTCGATCTGACTTACGCCTGGCTGGATCCGCGCATCCGGCTTGGGTGAACCAAGCGGTTGTCAAGAGAGGGAGTACACGGGTGAAGGGCACCGGATCAGAGGTGATCGCGTCCGTCCCACCACCGCTCCAGGCGTCTGAGGTGGGTCTGGCAGCCATGGTTGCCCGGGTGCGCAACGCCTTGCGGGGAGCGCCCACATGCTCGCTGGTGATTCTGGCCCTGGCCCTCATCTGTGCCATGGGTGCCCCGCTGCTGGCGCCGTCGAGTCCAGTGGTCGGGGAGTTAGCAGACGCCTTGCAGCCACCGGGTGGCGCACAGCATCTGCTGGGAACGGACAACCAGGGGCGGGATCTCTTGAGCCGGCTCATTTACGGGGCCAGGATTTCGGTCACCATCGGATTACTGGCGGTCTTTGTGGCGGGAGCGTTAGGCACCGCGGTGGCCGTGCTCAGCGGCGTCTATAAGGGCTGGGTCGACGTAGTGCTGATGCGGTGCACCGATGCGTTTCTGGCGCTGCCGTTTCTGATGGTGGCGGTGACCGTGGTCTCGCTCTTAGGACCGAGCATGCTGAACGTCATTCTGATCATTGGCCTGTTGCGCTGGATGGGGTATGCGCGGGTGTTGCGCGGCGAGGTGCTCCGGCTCACGGAGATGGACTTTGTCCGCCTGGCGCTGGTGGCCGGGGCCAGCCACTGGCACCTCATGCGACGGCATGTGTTTCCCAACCTGATCAACACGCTGCTGGTGCTGGGGACTCTGGAACTCGGGGTGGCAGTGATTGCCGAGGCCGGGTTGAGCTTTCTCGGTCTGGGTATTCCCCGGCCCCTGCCGTCGTGGGGTACCATGCTGGCCGAATCCCAGCAGTATTTCTACATTGCCTGGTGGTTGCCGGTGATCCCAGGCCTGGCCATAACCCTGTTGGTCATGGCCAGCAATCTGACGGGGGACTGGTTGCGGGATCGCACCGACCCCACCAGGCGTCAGCTCTGACAGGGGCTGCTGCCGAGGAGGTGACCGCAGATCATGACACCCATACAGCATACCAGGAGCGCTCCACTGCTCACCATTCGCGACCTCCGCACGCATTTTTTCACCCGCCGTGGGGTAGTCAAAGCGGTCGACGGGGTGAGCTTCCAGGTGTGGCCTGGAGAGACCCTGGGCCTAGTGGGTGAATCGGGCTCAGGCAAAACCATCACGTGTCTGTCGATCCTCAAACTCCTGCCGCATGGTGCGCGTATTGTGGCGGGAGAGATCCTCTTGCAGGGGCGTGACCTGGTGCCCGAGTCGGAAGAGACCATGGAGCAGGTGCGGGGCAAGCAGATTGGCATGGTGCTGCAGAACTCCATGGCGGCGCTCGATCCGGTGTTCACCATTGGCTCGCAGGTGGGTGAGCCCCTGGTGATCCATCACAAAATGTCCTGGAAAAACGCCCTGCGGCGCGCCGTGGAGCTGCTCAGGATGGTGAAGGTCGTGGCCCCGGAGACGCGCATTCGGAATTATCCGCACGAGCTCAGCGGTGGCATGCGCCAGCGGGTTTCCAGTGCCGCTGCCATTGGCTGTCAGCCGTCCCTGCTCATTGCTGATGAGCCCACCACGGCGCTTGATGTCACCACGCAGCGGCAGTATCTCGACCTCCTCATGGAATTACAGCGGGCGACGGGCATGGCGATTCTTTTTGTCACGCACGACATCAGTCTGGTGGGGAACATGTGTGACCGGATTGCGGTCTTTTATGGCGGCATGGTAGTGGAATATGGGCCGCGCGCGCAGGTCCTCCAGCAGCCCAGCCATCCGTATACCGCGGCGCTGCTGCAGTCGATCCCCCAACTCGGCGAGCCGCGGGAACGCCTTCCCAGCATTGCTGGCGACCCGCCTGACCTAGGCCATTTACCGGGCGGCTGTCCCTTCCACCCACGCTGCGACGCCGCCCTAGACGTCTGCCGGAGTGGCGCCCCGCCGCCGGTGTTTCAGTTGCCGGATACACGGCATGTCCGCTGCTGGCTACGGGAGTCCGAGCATGTCGGAAGCGTTACTGGAAGTCCAGGACCTGGTTAAGCATTTCCCGGTCAAACGTGGCCTGCTCCGCGGCCGCCTGGCTGGCTGGGTGCGGGCAGTGGATGGTGTCTCATTTGCCCTCCAGCCGGGAGAAACGTTTGCTATTGTCGGGGAATCCGGCTGTGGCAAAACCACGCTGGCCAATCTGATCCTTGGCCTGCTAGCGCCGACCAGCGGGACCATCTGGCTACGTGGGCAGCCGCTTGCCCAGCTATCGGCCGCGGCATTCATGGCCTATCGGCGCTCCGTCACCGCGGTCTTCCAGGATCCCTATGCGGCGCTGAATCCGCGTATGCGTGTTGGCGACATTATCACCGAGCCGCTGGAGATCCACAGCTACTCGCGCCAGGTACGGCAGCACCGCCTGCGCGAGGTGCTGCAGGCCGTTGGCTTACCGGCAGACAGCGCGCGCCGCTTTCCACACGAGTTCAGCGGTGGGCAGCGCCAGCGTATTGGCATTGCCCGTGCCTTAGCCATGCAGCCACCCCTGGTGATCCTGGACGAGCCGGTGTCCTCGCTTGACGTCTCGATCCGCTCGCAAATCCTCAACCTGCTGAAAGACCTGCAACAACAGTTCGGGATCTCGTATCTGCTCATCAGTCATGACCTCGCCACGGTCGAACATATGAGCGAGTGGATTGGCGTGATGTATCTGGGCAAACTGGTGGAGGTCGGCAGAGCCAAGGAGGTGTGTCGCCAGCCCCGACATCCCTATACCGCCTCTCTGGTGGCTGCGGCTACGCCGCCAGGGCGGCATGCGCCCTGGGCTGTGCCCATTCTTGGCGAGGTACCGCACGGGCTCGAGGTGCCCGGGGGGTGTGCCTTCCATCCCCGCTGTGCCTATGTCCTCTCCGTCTGTCAGACACACACGCCGCCATTGACCACGGTGGCAGCGCAGCGGCAGGTGGCGTGTCATCTCGCCGCTACCGCGTCTGAGGAGGACTGGCCACCCCGGCTGCCGGGATAGGGCGTGTGGCGTGTACGCCTGTGAGCGTTTGTAAGGAGGACTCTATCATGCAATTCCGACCTGGCCCAACGCGTCGACAGTTTCTGGCCCAGGCGGCCAGTGCTGCTGCCGGCCTCTATATCCTACCCACCGCCAGGGCGGCGACTGGCGTGTTTCCGCAACCAGGAGCCGGGGGTGTCCCGGCCTCAGTGAACAAAGTCACGGTGGCCGTGGACGGCTGGGGATGGGATCAGCTCAACGTGGTGGAAGGCAGCGGCCCATGCTTCCTGAAGGACTATTTCGCCGGTTTCCTGCTGATGCGGGATGAGAACCACCACATTGTCCCCGGCCTGGTGACCGAATGGAATGTGAGTGCGGAGGGGCTGAAGATTACGCTGCACCCCAAGGCGAAATGGCACGATGGCACCCCGATTACGGCGCAGGAGATCAAGTGGAACTTCGACGCCATGCGCGGCGACATGGCGCCGAAATTCAAGGGTCACTGGAACCGGGCATCGCGCTTCCAGCCGTTGATCGAGGAGGTGCAGGTGCTCGATGACAAGCACGCCTTTATCAAGACGAAAAAGCCCGTGGGCGACGTCCACATCTGGTACACTGGCGCCGGCTACCACGCGGTCCATGTTGGTCCGCCGCAGTATCTGGAGAAAGTGGGGGTGCAGGGGTATGAAAAGGCTCCCATGGGCTGCGGGCCCTACACGGTCAAGGAGTGGCAGCCCGGCGACCGCATAGTGCTGGAGCGCTGGGACGATTTCTGGGGGGATTCGCCCTGGTATCACAAGCCGCAGCATAAGGTCCTGGAAATCATTCTGGCCCCCGACGCCGCGGCCCGCTATGCCCTACTAAAGAGCAAACAGGTCGATGTGGCGGTCAACCTCCCCTACAACGTGGCCAGGGACCTGCCACGTTCCGAAGCCTCTGGACAGCGCGGCGTCAATCCCCAGAAAGGCGACATCTGGACCCAGACCATTACCGCCACCGGGAATTACAATCTGGTCTTTGTCAATTTGCAGGCCATCAAGGATGCCCCGAACAAGCCCACGCCTGAAGAATTAAAACCCTTTGACGACATCAGGGTGCGGGAGGCCATGGAACTCGCCCTGAACAAGCCGGCAATCAGCGATAAGGCTCACTTTGGCCTGAGCAGACCCATGGGCGGGCTGTGGTTCACCGACTCCTTCGGGTATCGACCTGAACTGCCCGTGTCGCGCTATGACCCGGCGCGCGCCAAGCAGCTCCTATCCGAGGCCGGCTATTCCAACGGCTTCGCCACGACGGTCTATTACGGGCCGTTTGTCAACTCCCCGGGCATTAAGGAATGGCTGGAGGCGGCTGCGTCCTTCTGGAAGGAGATTGGCATTGAGGTGAAGATCTTCGAAATTGCCAGCAGCGAATTCTACTCACGGTTTGGGGTCGGGCAGGTGCAACCGGAGCGCAAGTGGCGGCCCCTGGCCGTGCAGACTTGGGGCCGGCAGGAGCACATGTTGCATATTGCCAACATCGGCTACCAGGCAACGGGTACGTATAAATGCTGTTTTGACGACCACAGCAGCGCGCTGGTGGAGAAGATTACCTCGACCATGGACGAAGCGGTGATGGCCAAAGCCATGGCCGATCTCGAAGACTACGTGCTGCAGCAACGCTGGGTGATTCCGATGGCAGAGGTGTCGATGGTCATTGGCTATACCGACCGTATGCTGGCCCATCCCACCGCCCCGCACGCCGCGTCGTTCGAGCAACTCTGGCGCTTGGTGGCCAGGAAGTAATAAGGGGTGGGGCAACACCGTGGGACGTTATGTCGTGGCAAGACTCCGGCGTGGTCTGATCACGTTGTGGCTAACAACCCTGGTCGTGTTTCTCCTGCTGCGCCTGACCGGCAACCCGGTCGATTTCCTGGCGACCCCCGGCATGAGCCAGGCGGATATCGAGAGTATCAAGGAGGCGTATGGCTTCAACAGGCCTCTCTATGTGCAATACCTCATCTTCCTGAAGAACGTGGTCACCGGCGACTTTGGCAAATCCATGCGTTGGGCGCAGCGCGATGCCCTGGAGATGTACGTGAGCCGCCTGCCGGCTACCGTCTTGCTGGTGGGAGCGGCCCTGGTCTTCTCCATGGGGCTGGGCCTGGCCTTTGGCGTGGTGGCGGCAACGCGGCCGGAGTCGTTCGTTGACCGGGTCCTCAAAGTGGTAGCGATTACCGGCCAGTCCATGCCAGCCTTCTGGCTGGGGCTGTTATTGATCCTGTTGTTCAGCGTTTATCTGGGCTGGCTTCCGAGCGCCGGCGGCCCGGAGCGTGTTGGCTTGCAAGGGCTGATCATGCCAGCCACCTCGCTCGGCTGGTTTCTGGTGGCGGCCAATACCCGGCTCGTGCGTTCGGCCATGCTCGACGCGCTGGACTCGGATTACGTCAAGATGGTGCGAGCTAAAGGCATGCCGTACCGCGTGGTGATCTGGAAGCATGCCCTAAAAAACGCCGCGCTGCCCATTATCACCTTATTTGCGGTCAACTTCGCCCTACTCCTGGGTGGGGCCGTGGTCACCGAGTCCATCTTTGCCTGGCCAGGGATTGGCAGGCTCCTGGTGGAGTCCATCTTTGCGCGGGACTATACGGTGATTCAGACGGTGGTGTTCTTCTCGGCCACCATTATTGTGCTCATCAACCTGGTGGTCGATCTGTGCTATGCCTGGCTAGATCCGCGTGTCAGGCTTGACTAGGTGGGCAGTCCGATGACCCAACTGACCCCGGAGAGCAACGGCCTGATCTTGCCGCCGCCCTTGGCACGGACCGTGCGGTGGACAAACGGGATGCGACGGCTTCCAGAGTTCCTGCGCGGGGCACCAAAGTTCTCGCTTCTGGTGCTCATCCTTGCCATGCTCTGCGCCCTCTTCGCCCCCCGGCTGGCGCCGTACGATCCCGTCAAGGGGGACCTGGCCCAGACCCTCATACCACCGAGCCTTTCTGACCATCTGCTGGGGACCGACCACCTGGGTCGCGACCTCCTGAGTCGCCTCATTTATGGGGCGCGCATCTCGGTGACCGTGGGTTTTCTTGCCGTCTTTGTGTCGGGGACAATAGGTAGCATCATTGCGGTGCTCTCCGGCCTATTCAAAGGCTGGCTGGATGGTGTGCTGATGCAGATCACCGATGGCTTTCTGTCCCTGCCGTTCTTGATGGTTGCCGTCACCGCCGTGTCGATCCTGGGACCCAGCATGCTGAATGTGATCCTGGTCATTGGCCTGTTGCGCTGGATGAGTTACGCTCGGATCTTACGCAGCGAAGTGCTCAAGATTTCGGAAATGCCTTATGTCCGCCTGGCCGTTGTGGCTGGGGCTAGCAGGCGCCGCCTGATGGTGCGCCATGTGTTCCCCAACCTGGTCAACACGCTACTGATCATTGCGACCCTGGAGCTGGGCACTGCTGTGATCTTTGAGTCGGCCCTCAGCTTTCTGGGACTGGGGATCCCCCGTCCGCTCTCGTCCCTGGGGACTATGCTGGCTGAGGCGCAGCCCTATCTGTATACCGCGTGGTGGTTGCCGCTGTATCCTGGTGTAGCTATTTCCCTGCTGGTGATGTCCAGTAACCTCACTGGGGACTGGCTGCGACAGCGCTTTGACCCGACCAGGCGTCAACTGTAGCAAAAACGCTCACATTGCCGTAAACCTACTGTATCTCTCGGCGTAACTTCTGCAGTGGTAAGCAGTTGCTAGCATGATAGTGGTCAAATCGAGCAACTCGTTGCGCAGTAATTGGCGAGGTACGAGGCGACCCATGAAGGGCCTACGGGACGTCCACAACACCGTCATCCGCCACACGCGTAGACCCTCGCACTCGTATGGCAGCATCATGGCCGGCGTCCGCGGCTGCATCGCTCCCTCTTTCCTCGGGATGCGATGCCCAGACAGCGGTCCTCTTTTCGCCTCCTTGCGATGGCTTCCCCATACTGGATGATCTATATAAAGTGTTGATATAGAATACACAAGAGAATTGTTAGCAAGAGATACAGTAGGTATAACTCGCTTGCTGTTCACCAGGGTCTTGGGGGCGGACGATGCGCCGTTCGGTCCCGTCATGGGCACAAGGGGGGAGGCCGGCACGGCGGCTGGGATGGGCACCACAGGCAGATCTTCCCCCGTGATTTGGACGCAATTTTCC
>Ga0114129_10010276_pt1 | contig 13356 bp, 10 predicted proteins | sample RhiMetdeltSRZDD1_FD_80071 | JGI IMG/M metagenome (GOLD analysis project Ga0114129, IMG submission 80071) | Populus rhizosphere microbial communities from Tennessee, USA - Rhizosphere MetaG P. deltoides SRZDD1 (version 2) (version 2) | ecosystem: Host-associated > Plants > Roots > Rhizosphere >...
GAACTGATCCGCGAGCACCGATCGACGATCGTCTTCACCAACGCACGACGGCTCGCCGAGCGGCTGGCCGCCAGCCTCAACGAGCTCGCCGACGAGGACCTGGTGCGGGCCCATCACGGTTCGCTCGCTCGGGAGCAGCGCCTCGAGGTCGAGGACGCGCTCAAGGAGGGGCGGCTCCGAGGGATCGTGGCCACGTCGTCGCTCGAGCTCGGGATCGACATGGGCGCCGTGGACCTCGTGATCCAGGTGGAGTCGCCCGGCTCCGTCGCGAGCGGGCTCCAGCGGATCGGCCGGGCCGGTCACCAGGTCGGCGAGCCGTCCCGCGGCCGGATCTTCCCGAAGTTCCGCGGCGACCTCCTCGAGGCCGCCGTCGTGGCGGAGCGGATGCTCGCGGGCGAGATCGAGCACACCCGCTACCCGCGCAACCCGCTCGACGTCCTCGCGCAGCAGGTCGTCGCGATGTGCGCGGTCGACGAGCGAGGGGTCGACGAGCTGTACGAGTTCGTCCGGCGAGCCGCGCCGTTCGCGGAGCTCTCGCGCGACGTCTTCGTGGCGGTCCTGGACATGCTCGCCGGGCGCTACCCGAGCGACGGCTTCGCGGAGCTCCGCCCGCGGGTGATCTGGGATCGGGCGGCCGGCACCCTCCGCGCGCGCGACGGCGCGGGCCGGATCGCGATCACCTCCGGCGGCACGATCCCGGATCGGGGCCTGTTCGCCGTGGTCCTCGCGGACGGCGTCCGCGTCGGCGAGCTGGACGAGGAGATGGTCTACGAGAGCCGCCGGGGCGACGTCGTGATCCTCGGCGCGTCGTCGTGGCGGATCGAGGACATCACGCGGGACCGCGTGATCGTGAGCCCCGCGCCGGGCGAGCAGGGACGGATGCCGTTCTGGCACGGCGACAAGCCCGGCCGCCCGATCGAGCTGGGCCGCGCGGTGGGCGCGTTCACGCGCACGCTGCGTGGGGCGCGTCGGGACGCGGCGCTGGAGCGCCTGCGTCGCGACGTCGGCCTGGATGAGTGGGCGGCGAACAACCTCGTCTCCTACCTCGAGGAGCAGGTGGAGGCGACCGGCGCCGTCCCCGACGACCGGACCGTCGTGGTCGAGCGGTTCCGCGACGAGATCGGCGACTGGCGGATGTGCCTGCTCTCGCCGTTCGGCTCGCGCGTCCACGCGCCGTGGGCGATGGCGATCGAGGCGCGGATGCTCGAGCGGTTCGGTCCCGGCGCGCAGGTCCTGTGGAGCGACGACGGGATCGTCGTGCGGCTGCCCGAGGCCGTGGAACGGATCCCCACCGAGGACCTGCTCTTCGAACCGGAGGGCATCGAGCGGTCGGTGGTGCAGGCCCTCCCGCAGACCGCGATGTTCGCCAGCGCGTTCCGGGAGTCGGCGGCGAGAGCGCTCCTGCTCCCCCGGCGGCGGCCCGGCCAGCGCACGCCCTTGTGGCAGCAGCGACAGCGCTCGGCCGATCTCCTGGCGGAGGCCTCGAAGCACCCCGACTTCCCGATCCTGCTGGAGACCACGAGGGAGTGCCTGCAGGACGTCTTCGACGTCCCGGCGCTCCGCGAGGTGATGACGGATCTCCGCTCGCGCCGCACACGCCTGGTCGCCGTCGATACGGAGCACGCGTCGCCGTTCGCCCAGTCCCTGCTCTTCCGGTGGGTGGGCGTCTACATGTACGAGGGCGACGCGCCGCTCGCGGAGCGGCGAGCCGCCGCGCTCACGCTCGACCGCGACCTCCTCCGCGAGCTCCTCGGCTCGGACGAGCTGCGCGAGCTGCTCGACCCGCGGGCGCTCGACGAGGTGGAGCTCGAGCTGCAACGGCTGGGCGACGGGCGGGGCGCGCGTTCGGCAGATCACCTCCACGACCTCCTGCGGACGCTCGGCGAGCTGACGGACGACGAGGTCCGCGCCCGGGTGGAGGAGGCGGACGCGGACGCGCTGCTCGGCGTCCTCCTCGCCGACGGCCGCGCGATCCGCGTGCGGATCGCCGGCGAGGAGCGGCTCGCCGCGGTCGAGGACGCGGCGCGGCTGCGCGACGCCCTCGGCGTCTCGCTGCCCCTCGGACTGCCCGCCGCGTTCACGGGCGAGACCGACCGCCCGCTGGAGGGACTCGTGCGACGGTTCGCGCGGACGCACGGGCCGTTCCTCGCGTCCGAGTTCGCCACCCGGTTCGGCGCCTCGCTCGAGCGGGTCCAGGACGCCCTGCGGTCGCTCGAGGCCGCGGACGAGGTGGTCCGCGGCGGCTTCCGGCCCGGCGGCGCCGGCAGCGAGTGGTGCGATCCGGACGTCCTCCGACGCGTCCGGCGCCGCTCGCTGGCGATGCTGCGCCGCGAGGTCGAGCCGGTGGACGCGGCGGCCTTCGGGCGCTTCCTGCCGGCCTGGCAGAGCGCGGATCGACCCCGCGGGGACACGGACGCCCTCGCGAGCGCGCTCTCGCAGCTCCAGGGGATGGCGGTCCCGGCGTCGATCCTGGAGACGGACGTGCTGCCGGCGCGCGTGCGCGGCTACCGGCCGGCGGACCTGGACGCCCTCGTCGCGGGCGGCGACGTCGCCTGGGTCGGCGCCGGTCCCCTCGGAGCCGACGACGGCCGCGTGACGATCGTCGCGCGGGCAGATGCCGCCGCGCTGCTACCGGACGCGCCGGCCGAGCCGCCGGAGGGCGAGCTCCACGACGCGATCCGCGGGCATCTCGCGGAACGAGGCGCGTCGTTCTGGCCGGAGCTCGTCAACGCCGCGGGGACGGCCGACGAGCGATCGCTCCTGGCCGCGCTGTGGGACCTGGTGTGGTCGGGCGAGGTCACGAACGACACGCTCGCGCCGCTCCGCGCGTTCGTGCGAGGCGCGTCGGCCAAGGTGCGCGCGCCCGGACCGGGGCGTCGGCCACGGCCCGGCACGCTCCGACGTGCCGGCCCGCCGGCCGGCGCCGGCCGGTGGTCGCTCGTGGCCGGCCTCCGCGACCCGGCGCCGCCGGCGGCGGACCGGCTGCACGCGATCGCTCGGCAGCTGATCGACCGGCACGGGGTGGTCACGCGCGAGGCGGTCCTCGCGGAGGGCCTGCCGGGGGGGTTCGTGGGCATCTACCCGGTCCTCCGCGCGATGGAGGACGCCGGCCACGTCCGCCGCGGCTACTTCGTGGCGGGGCTCGGCGGCGCGCAGTTCGCGCACCCGGGCGCCGTCGATCGTCTGCGGAGAGCCCGCGACGGCGCATCGGACCCGGACGACGCCTCGCCGTCCCTGGTCCTCGCCGCGGCCGACCCCGCCCAGCCGTACGGCGCGGCGCTCCCGTGGCCCCAGAGCGCGGGGCGGCCGGCGCGCCAGGCCGGCGCGTACGTGGTGCTCGCGGACGGCGCGCCGGCCGCCTACCTCGAGCGCGGCGCGCGCAGCCTCGTGACGTTCGGGACCGAGCCCGGCCGGTGGGCGGACGCGCTCGCGTCCCTGGTGAAGGACGGCCGGCTGCGACGGATCCAGCTCGGCCGGATCGACGGCGAGGACGCCTCCACGCACCCCACGGCCGCGGACCTGCGAGCGGCCGGATTCGTGGACGGCTACCGGGGGCTCACGCTCCGCGGATGACGCGATGACGGCCGAGGCCCGGCCGCGGGGAAGGTTCGCCGCGACGGGCCGCCGCTGGGCGGTCGCGACCCCCCACCCGTTCGCCGCCGACGCCGCGGCCGCCGCGTTCGCGGGCGGCGGCAACGCCGTGGACGCGGCCCTCCACGCGGCGATCGCGCTGGCCGTCGTCTACCCGCATCAGTGCGGCGTCGGCGGCGATCTCTTCGCGCTCGTCCAGAACCCCGACGGCAAGCTCGTCGCGATCGATTCCTCCGGCCGCGCCCCGCACGCCGCCGACGCGGCCGGGCTCCGCGCGGTCCACGGCGCCACGATGCCCGACGCGGGACCGGCGACCGTCACGGTGCCGGGCGCGGTCCGAGGCTGGGAGGCGGTGCACCGCCAGGGCGCCGTCCTCCCGTGGCGCGACGCGTTCGCGCCGGCGATCGTCGCCGCGGCGGGGGCCCCGGTCTCCCGTGACCTCGCGTTCAGCCTGGCCGCGCACGGCGACGCGCTCCGCGACGACCCCGGCTTCGCCGAGGTCTTCCTCGCGGGCGGCGTCCCGTCCGAAGGGGACTCGCTCACGCAGCCCGCGCTCGGACGAACGCTGGCCGAGCTCGCCGACTCCGGCGCGGACGTCTTCTACGAGGGCGACCTCGGCCGACGGTTCGTCGAGGGGCTCCGCGCCCTGGACGTCCCGCTCACGACCGACGATCTCGCCGCGCACACCGCGGACCTCGTGCCGCCCCTCCGCGGTCGCTACCGCGAGCTGGACGTCTCGGTCACGCCGCCGGGCTCGCAGGGCTTCGTGCTCCTCGAGGCGCTCGCCGTCCTCGAGCGCCTCGGGATCGATCCCGACCCGACCGGTCCGGACGCGGTGGACGTCGCGAAGGTCCTGATCGCGGCCGCGACCGATCGGGACCGGCACCTCGCCGATCCGGAGGCGATGACGACGCACGCCTCGGCGTTCCTCGACGACGGACACGTCGCGGCGCTGTGCGACGTCGTCCGGGGCGCGGTCGACGGTCATCCGGCGGTGCCCGTTCGCGAGGCGCGGTTCGAGGGCGACACGATCGCGCTCGTCACCGCGGACGCGGACGGCTGGGGCGTGGCGCTGATCCAGAGCCTCTTCAGCGGCTTCGGGGTCGGCCTGCTGGAGCCCTCGACCGGCATCGTTCCCCACGACCGAGGCGCCTGCTTCACGCTCGAGCCCGGGCACCCCAACGAGCTCGGGCCGGGCAAGCGGCCCGCCCACACGCTGATGCCGATCGCGGTCCACCGGGACGGCGAGCTCGCGGCGCTCGCCGGCGCCCGCGGCGGGCACGGACAGCCGCAGATCGGCCTCGCGACGCTGGTCGCGGCGTTCGACCTCGGGCTCGACCCGCCCGACGCGGTGGCCCGCCCCCGGTGGCTCGTGGGCGGGATGTCGCCGCTCCGCGGAGAGCCGTACGTCGCGGTCGAGGTCCCGAGCCGGGACCTGCGCGCAGCGTTCGACCGCGCGGGGTTCCGGGTCGACGACCTCGGCGGGATCGACCGGGCGACCGGGCACGCCCAACTCGTCCGGATCGCCGACGGCGTGCTCACGGCCGGGAGCGATCCGCGGGCGGACGGCGGCGCGCGGGCCTCCTGATCGTCGTCGGAGCATCGGACCACGGCCATCCGTCCGATTGGCATCGACCGGGGCATCTCGCACACTACCGGCGATGTCGCCGCGACTGCTGCCGGCCGGAGGCGAGCTCCGCCGCCTGCTCGGAACCCTGGGTGACGTCGACACGGTCGTCTGGGAGGCGGGTCCCGAGCCGGGCGCGTTCACGTCGCTCTCGGACTCCGTGGAGGCCCTGCTCGGCTACGGCGCCCGCGAGGCGATCGACGAGCCCGGGTTCTGGCTCGAGCACGTTCATCCCGACGATCGCGAGCGCCTCCGCGACGCCTGGACCCGTGCGGCCGACGGAGACCGGCTCGACGTCGAGTACCGGTTCGCGTCGAAGGACGGGCACGAGGTCTGGCTCTGGCACATCGGACAGGTCGTGCCGGGGACCGCCGCACCGCGCGCCAAGCTGCGTGGCCTGCTCGTCGACGTGTCGGGGCGCCACCGGATCGAGCGCGAACGCGTCGAGGCGGTCCGCGAGACGAGCGAAGGTCGCACCCGGGAGGCCGCCTCCCGATGGGTCGAGGCGGAGGAGCGCTTCCGCGCGCTCGAGCAGCAGATCCCCGCGATCACGTATCTCGACGCGGTCGACGGCCCCCAGAAGACGCTCGCGATCAGCGAGCAGACCTCGACGATCCTCGGCTACACGCCGGACGAGTGGTACGCCGACCCCGAGCTCTGGAGCAAGATCGTCCACTCCGAGGATCGCGATCGGCTCGACGCCGCGGAGCGGACCGGCGGCTTCGCGGGCGGGATCGAGTACCGGATGCTCACGAAGGACGGCCGGACGATCTGGATCCACGACCGGTCGCGGCTGATCACCGACGGCGAGGGCGTGCCGCGGTACTGGCTCGGCGTGCTGATCGACGTGACCGACCGCCGGCGCGTGCACGAGCTGCGCCACGAGCTCGCCTCGGAGCGGGCCCAGAACCTGCAGCTCTCCGCCGCCGACGACGCCAAGACGATCGCACTGCAGGCCGTGTCCCACGACATCCGGACGCCGCTGGCCGCGATCCTCGGGCTCGCGATCACACTGGAGAACAAGGCCGACGAGATGTCGGCCGACGAGGTCCGCGACCTCTCGTCGCGGATCGTGGCCAACTCACGGCGGCTCGACCGGATCGTGACGGACCTGCTCGACCTGGACCGGCTCCAGCGCGACGGGTTCTCGGCCCGGCTCGAGGACCTCGATCTGGGCACGCTGGTCCGCCAGCTCGTCACCCGGACGGAAACGGTCACGGAGCGGCGTCTCCAGCTCGACACCGGACCGGTCCACACCCAGGCCGACCCGACGATGGTCGAGCGGATCGTCGAGAACCTCCTGACCAACGCCGTGAAGCACACGCCCGGCGACTCGCGGATCTGGGTCCGCGTGGAGCGGACGGACGAGGGGGCGCTGATCTCGGTCGAAGACGACGGACCGGGGATCCTCCCGGAGGACCGGATGCGCGTGTTCGAGCCGTTCGTGCAGGGGGCGACCCTGACGCCGGGCGGCGTCGGGGTCGGACTCGCGCTCGTCGCGAAGTTCGCCGAGCTGCACGACGGCCGGGCATGGGTCCAGGACCGGGCCGGCGGCGGGGCGTCGTTCCGGGTGCTGCTGGCGTTCGAGCCGAGGACCGGCGTGATCGTCCTCGACGACGATCAGGACACCGCGACGGGCTCGTCGCCGGAGGAGAGCCAGGCGTAGGCCTCCTCCTCCTGCGCGAAGTGCAGTCGCAGGATCGCGTAGAGCCCGTAGAGGACGCGGCGGAGGTCGACGAGGTCGTCCGGCGTCGGACCCTCGGGCGGCAGGTCGCCGAGCAGCTGGCGGAACACCCTGGCCAGGTGCGAGATCTCGATGTGGGCCCTCGCCATCGAGCTCATCGGGTCCTCGCCCCCCATCAGCTTGGCGACCACGGGGTAGACGGCCGCCTCCTCCTCCTCCTCGTGCTGCGGCAGGCGCTCGACGACGAAGTGGCGGACCGCCTCGAGCTCCCGCAGGACCTCGTCCGGCGGGAGCTCGCCCAGGCGGTCGGCCACGGTCCGGACCCGCAGCAGCTCCGGCGCGAACTCGCGGTGCTCGGCCCGGAAGCGCTCGGCCACGTCGGTCACCTGCCGGTCGCCGGCCGATCGCGCGCCGCCGCCGAGGGCCCGGAGCGCGTTCAGGATCGACGCCACGTCGATCAGCTCCTGGATCAGCGCCCCGACCACGGGGACGAAGAGCCCGAACGCGCCGGCGATCATGAACGCGAACGCGAGCCCCATCCCCAGGAGCACCGACTGGATCGCGATCCCGCGGGACCGGCGCGCGATCGCGATCGCCTCGACGAGACCGTCGAGGCGATCGGCCACCAGGACCACGTCGGCGGCTTCGGACGACGCGGTCGCCCCCCGCGCCCCCATCGCGACCCCGACGTCCGCCGCGGCGAGCGCCGGTGCGTCGTTCAGCCCGTCACCCACCATCACGACGACGCCGGACTCGCGCTCCGCGTCCAGCACCTCGACCTTCTCGGTCGGGTCCCGCTCCGAGAGCACGCGGTCCACGCCGAGGGCCGCCCCCACGGACTCGGCCACGTCCGGGTGGTCGCCGGTCACCATGATCACGCGTTCGATCCCGGCGCGGCGGAGCGATCGGATCACCCGCGGCGCGTCGGGTCGGATCGGGTCGTCGACGATCACCGCGCCCGCCATCCGACCGTCGACCGCGACGAAGATCGCCGAGGACCCATCGAGCATCGATCGCCGGCGCACGTCTCGCGCGCCGGCCGGCATCGGGGCTCGCTCCGCCACGTAGCCGGCCTTCCCGAGGGCCACCCGGCGACCCTCGACCACGCCCTCGATCCCCGCGCCGTGCTCCTCGTCGACGTCGCTCGGGAATGAGAGGGCGGCGCCGCGCACCCGCGCCGCCCGCACGAGCGCCGCCGCGAGGACGTGCGGGGAGACCTGGTCGAGGGACGCGGCCAGCCGCAGCACCTCGTCGGGACCGAGGTCGACGAAGGGCTCGATGTCGCTCACCTCCGGGACGCCGGACGTGAGCGTTCCCGTCTTGTCCAGGACGAGGACCCGGCCTCGCGCGAGCGTCTCGAGCACACCCCCGCTCTTCACGATCACGCCGCGATGCGCCGCCCGGGAGATGCCGGAGACGATCGCGATCGGCACGGCGAGGATCAGCGGACACGGCGTGGCGACCACGAGGACGGACAGCGCCCGGATCGGGTCGCCCGAGATCGCCCACGCGAGACCGGCGATCACCAGGGCGATCGGCACGAAGATCGCGGCGTACCGGTCGGCCAGACGGACGAACGGCGCCTTCTGCCTCCCGGCCTCCTCGACGAGGCGCACGATCCCCGCGTACGTGCTGTCCTCGGCCGTCGCCGTCGCCTGGAGGTCGAACGCGCCGCCGGCGTTCACCGCGCCCGACCGGACCGGGTCGCCGGCGGCGCGTTCGACCGGGCGCGACTCCCCCGTCAGCGCCGACTCGTCGAGCACGGCGCGCGTCGACACGACGCCGTCCACCGGGATCACCTCGCCGGGCTTCACCAGCAGTCGGTCGCCGCGCCGCACGTCCTCGATCGGGCGTTCCACGAGCGAGTCGTCCTCGTATCGCCAGACCACGCGGGGCGCGCGCTCGAGCAGCGTCGACAGCTCCCGATGCGCGCGTCGGTCCGCATAGGACTCGAGCGCATCGCCCGTGGCCAGCATCAGCGCGATCACGGCGCCCGCGAGGTACTCCTCGAGCGCGAGCGAGCCGCCCATCGCCAGCAACGCGAGGACGTCGACGCCGGCCTGTCGCTGGATCAGTCCGGTGACGACGTCGCGCAGCAGCGACACCAGCGCGATCACCGTGGTGACGATCCACGCCACGTCGGCGGCATCGGGCTGGTCGAACAGCCACAGGAGCCCCCCGAGCGTGATCCCGACGATCGACGTCACGAGCCACAACCGCGAGAGGTCCCGCTCGCCGTCGCCCGCCACCGTCACTCCCTTGTCAGGGCGGCCCTGACGTGGAACGTCTTGTCCACGCCCTCGGTCGCCATCGCGACGTCGTAGGTGAGGCGCCCGTCGGCGATGTCGTATCGGCGCTCGATCTCCGTGACGGGCGACCCGGTCGAGGTGCGCACGACCGCCGTGGAGCACAGCGCGATGCTCGTCCCGTCGATCGTCCCCTCCGAGACCTCCGCGACCCCGATCGGATGCGCGAGCGTCAGATCGACCCGACCGTCACCCAGCGTCCGGAGCGTCCCTCGTTCGAAGTGCAGCGGCTCCCCGTCCGGCGTCCAGGCCGACTCGGTCACCAGGAGGAAGGCATCGCCGACGTGCTCGAACGTGAGCTCTTCGGTGAAACCGAACGGTTCGACACCCGGGTACTCGCCGATCCCCTCGCCGCGCCACGTGCCCAGGAGGAACGCGACGGCGTCGAGATCGGGGTGCTGCGGGACCACGAGCCGAACGTACCATGGCGTTCGGAGCCGACCGTCGCCGAGGAGCTACCGCTGGTCGAGGCGGTCCGCGACGATCTTCTGGAGGTCGAGGAACGATCGCCACGGCGCGTCGACGTCCGCGTCGACGGCTTCGAGGGGCCGTTCCTCGGTCGCCGGTTCGATCCGCTCGATCCGTTTCGTGACGTTGGCGAGGTCGAACTCGAGCCGATCGAGGCGCTCGTTCATCGCCGCGATCCGGTCCGCCACGGCCTGCGCCGCGGACCTTCGTGAGGAGAGCGAGACCGTGACGCCGGCCTCGCTGACCGCGAGGTCGCCGGGGTCGGCTGCCCGATCCTCGGAGGGTCCGGTGCCCTTGGCCTTCTTGGCGGGCTTGGCCGCGGGGTCGGGCTCGTCGCCGCGGAGCTCCGCCTGGAGATCGATGATGTTCGTGAGGACTTCCTCTTGGTACTCGCTCATCACGCTCCGCCTTTCGGTCTCCCCCACCCGGCGGTTCCGTCCTCCGTCGAAGGATGGTAGTCAGCGCGCCGGGCTTGCTCAACCCGACTTTCGGCTACGTTCTCCGGCGATGCCGACCCTCGTCCGACTGTCCGTGACGCCGGTGAAAGCGCTCCGGCTCTCGCACCCCGAGGCGGTGGAACTCACGACGGGCGGGATCCCGGCCGACCGCCGCTTCTACCTGATCGACGAGGACGGCGGCCTGTTCGACGCCACCGACCACGGCCCCCTCCTGCGCGTCGTGCCGGACTACGACGCCGAGGCTGAGCGCCTGTCCCTCTCGTTCCCCGATGGCTCGACCGCCGAGGGCCCCGTGGGCGAGCTCGGCGCGGACGTGACCACCGATTTCTTCGGGCGCGACGTCGACGGCCGGATCGTGGAGGGACCACTCGCGACGGCCCTCTCCGCCTACGCCGGCCGGCCGGTCCGACTCGTGCGCGTGCGACGCGACGGCGAGGGTCAGGACGTCCACCCGCTGACGATCGTCTCCTCCGAGAGCGTCCGGGACCTGGGCGACCGCGACGACCGTCCGGACCTCGACGCCCGTCGGTTCCGGATCAACCTCGAGATCGAGGGCCTGGGCCCCTACGAGGAGGACACCTGGGAAGGCGGCCTCGTGCGCGTGGGCGACGCGACGATCGAGGTCCGTGGACAGATCCCCCGGTGCGTGGTGACGACGCTCGCGCCCGACACCGGAGAGAAGGACTTCCCCACGCTCACGCGGATCGCGCGCTACCGCCCGAGGATCGGGGGGCGGGGCGGCCTGCCCTTCGGGATGTACGCCGGGATCGCGGTGCCCGGTCGCGTGCGGGTCGGCGATCCGGTCGAGCTGCTCAGCTCGGCGACGACGCGCGCCGTCGATCCGTCGAGAGCACCGACCACGCCAGCCACATGATCAGCGGCGCGGTCGCGAGGATCCCGAAGATGATCCCGAACTTCAGGAAGTCGAGGATGATGTCCACGTCGTCGCGCTCCTCCGGTCGTTCGGCGAGAGCCTACCGCAGCGACGGCCACGATCTTCCACCGGGCCGGGAGGAGCCTCGAACCGTCGGTTCGCCCACGTCGAAACGGAGTCGGACATGAAGCCCTGGGTTCGCTGGCTCGTGATCGTCGGATCGATCGCGCTGGTGGTGGTCCTGTTCGTCGTCCTTCGTCCCGACGACTCGGGCGACTCCGCATCGCCCTCCACGCCCACCCCCACCTCGTCGCCATCGGTGACCCCGTCCGGATCCCCGTCCCCGTCGCCCAGTCCGGAGCCCGAGCGAACGGTGATCGAGGTCACGTTCCGCGACGGCGCGGTCCAGGGACCCACCTCCTTCTCGGCGACCCAGGGCGACCGGGTCCGGATCATCGTCCACGCCGACGTGTCCGACGAGGTCCACCTCCACGGCTACAACCTGATGTCCGACGTGACGCCCGAGCAGCCGGCGCGGATCGACGTCGTGGCAGACGTGCCCGGCGTGTTCGAGTGTGAGCTCGAAGACGCCGGCATCCCGTTGTTCGAGCTCGAGGTCTCACCCTGACCCGCCGGGGCGCGCTCCTCGCGTCCCTCGCGACGACGTGGTGGCTCCTCACCGCCGTCCCGGCGTGGGCGCACGGAGCCGTCAGCGGCCGGACCGACCTCCCCGTGCCTCTGTGGCTGTTCATCTTCGGAGCGGGAACGGCGCTGATCATCTCGTTCGTCGCGCTCTCAACGCTGTGGACCGAGCCGAGGTTCGAGCACCGGCCGGTCCGGACCGCGCGCCCGAGCTGGCTCCAGTCGATCCTGACGAACCGGGTCCTCGAGTGGGTGATCAGGATCGTCATGCTCCTGTTCTTCCTCGTCGTGGCGATGGCCTCGGCTCGCAACGCGAGCCCGACGGAGACGATCGGTCCGATCGTCGTCTACGCGTGGTTCTGGGTCGGGCTCGCGATCGCCCACGCGGTGCTCGGCAACCTGTGGGGAACGCTCTCCCCGTTCGACACGATCGGCCGCCTCGTCGGCTTCGCCGACGGCGAGGACGACGACGACACGGTCCGGCCGTACCCGCAGGCGTGGGGGTACTGGCCGGCGGCGATCCTGCTCTTCCTGTTCGTCTGGGTGGAGCTCGTCGACCCGTTCGGGAGGATCGCCGGACACCTCGGCATCCTGATCGTCGTCTACACGCTGATCCAGATCGGCGGGATGCAGCGGTTCGGGCGCCGCACGTGGCTCCAGCAGGGCGAGGCGTTCGGGGTGTACTTCGGACTCCTCGCCGGGATCGCCCCGCTCACCCGCGACGCCAACGGACGCGTCGTGTTCCAACCGGTCCTGTCGGGGCTGACCAGGGTCCGGCCGCGCCCGGGCCTCCTGGCGGTGATCACGGTCGCGCTCGGCTCGACCACGTTCGACGGGTTCTCACGCACGAGCCTGTGGATCAACGCGACCGCGCGGATCGGCGGGTTCGCCCGGATCGTGGTGTTCACGGCCGGGCTCCTCGCGGTGATCGGCCTCGTCACGCTCGCCTTCGTGTTGGCGATGCGGACGGCCGCAAAGATCGTGGGGGGCTCGTGGCACCCGCTCGCGGTTCGGTTCGCCCACTCGCTCGTGCCGATCATCCTCGCGTACGCGGTCGCGCACTACTTCTCGTTCCTCGTGCTCGAAGGGCAGATCGGCCTGATCCGGCTCTCGGACCCGTTCGGCGCCGGGTGGAACCTGTTCGGCACGTCCGACTGGGTCGTGAACTACGCCCTCGTCACCCCCGCAACGATCTGGTACGTCCAGGTCGCGGCGATCGTGATCGGCCACATCGGCGGCGTGATCCTGGCGCACGACCGCGCGATCGCGATGTTCCCGCGCGAGGAGGCGATCCGCACCCAGTACGCCCTGCTGGCCGTGATGATCCTGTTCACCGCGAGCGGCCTGCTGATCCTGTCGGGATGAAGCCGATCCTCGCGCACCAGGGCGGCTGGGACGAGATGCTCGTCGCCGCCGGGCTGGTGCTCGGGATGCTCGCGTTCTCGCGGTTCCGCCGTCGCCGGCACGAGGGCGCGGCGCCGCACGAACGTCCCCCCGATGTCTGCGCGTACTGCGGCGCCGCGCTCGCGCCCGACGAGGTCCGCTGCCCGTCGTGCGGCTTCCAGCGGACGAGACCGCAGCCGCCAAGCGGCCCGTCTCCCGGCTAGGCCGCCAGCTGCTCCTTGCGGGCGGCCATCCGCTCTCCGAGCGCCTCGAGCTCCTCCTCCTCGAAGACCTGGCGGGCCTGCTTGAACATCTGGCCCTCC
>Ga0114129_10010278_pt1 | contig 13356 bp, 11 predicted proteins | sample RhiMetdeltSRZDD1_FD_80071 | JGI IMG/M metagenome (GOLD analysis project Ga0114129, IMG submission 80071) | Populus rhizosphere microbial communities from Tennessee, USA - Rhizosphere MetaG P. deltoides SRZDD1 (version 2) (version 2) | ecosystem: Host-associated > Plants > Roots > Rhizosphere >...
ACGATGAACGGCGTGACGCCGGTGATCTTCACGCGCCCGCGCTCCTCTCCGGCCCCGGGGCCGGAGCCGGGGTGAGTCTACTCGCCGCGCAGCCGCGGGTCGAGCAGGTCGCGCAGGGCGTCCCCCATCAGATTGAAGGCAAGCACCGCGAGCATGATCGCCAGACCCGAGAACGTGGTGATCCACGGGCAGCACTTGATGTACTGGCGGCCCTCACTGAGGATGTTGCCCCAGCTCGGCGTCGGCGGCGGGATGCCGAGACCCAGGAACGAGAGGCTCGCCTCGGTGCGGATCGCGGTGGCGATGTAGAGGGTCGCGACGACGACGAGCGCGTAGAGCGCGTTCGGGAACACGTGCCGCGCCATCACGCGCAGCTGGCCGCTGCCCACGGCGCGCGCGGCCATGATGTAGTCCTGCTCGCGGATGGTCAGCGCCAGACTGCGCGAGAGTCGAACGAAATTGGGCGTCAGCGCCACCCCGATCGCCACGATCTCGTTGATCAGCGAGCCGCCAAGCGCTGTCACGATGATCAGCGCCAGCAGCAAGGTGGGAAACGCCATCAGCATGTCGGCGCATCGCATGATGCTCGTCTCGCACCGCCCGCCCTGGACGCCGGCGAGGATGCCGAGGGGGACCCCGAGGGCGAAGCCGAAGATCACCGACGCCAGGCCGACCTGCAGCGAGATCCGCGTGCCCCAGATGATCCGGCTCAGGATGTCGCGGCCGAACTCGTCGGTGCCGAGCGCGTGCCGCTCCACGGCGCCCGGCCCCTTGAGGACGGCGTCGGCGAACTGGGCCGACGGGCTGAGCGGCGCGAGCAGCGGGGCCGCCGCGGCGATCACGATCATCGCGACGGCCAGGAGGATGCCGAGCGTGATCGGCGCGTAGCGACGTAGCAGCCGGCCGAGCGGCCGGCGCGGCGCCTGCACGGCGACACCGGCCAGCTCGCGAGGCCCGGCTTCGCGCGCGATCGCCATTATTTGTACGTGATCCGCGGATCGACGGCGGCGTAGAGCATGTCGACCATCAGGTTGACGGTGATGATGATCATCGTGAACACCGTGATCGCGCCCTGGGCGAGCGGGTAGTCGCGGGCGCTGATCGCATCGACCAGCATCTTGCCCAGCCCGGGTCGCGTGAAGACCGTTTCCGTCAGCACCGTACCCGTCAACGCGATAGCCACGAACAGGCCGATGATCGTGAGCAGCGGGACCATCATGTTGCGCAGCGCGTGCTTGTATACCACCGCACGCTCGATCTGGCCCTTGGCCCGCGCCGTGCGGATGTAGTCCTGGCTGATCACTTCCAGCATCGCCGAGCGCGACAGGCGGCTGACGGTGGCTGCCAGCGTGAAGCCCAGCGCCAGCGCCGGCAGCGTGAGGTGATGCAGCACATCCAGAATCGCGATGGCGAAGTCACCGGGGTACTTGAACATCTCGCCCGAGCGGATCATGGCGATGACGCCGTCGAGATCGCCTCCCCCGATGAGCGGAAAGAGGTTCAGGCGCAGCGAGAAGAAGATCAACAGCAGGATGCCCAGCCAGAACACCGGCATCGACAGGCCGAGCAGCGCGAAGATGCGCAGCGGATAGTCGATCAGCGGGTTGCGCCGCTTGAGCGCCGAGACGATTCCCACCGGAATGCCGACCAGCGCCGCCACCACCGCGGCCGCCATGACGAGGATGAACGTGTGCGGGAACATGCGGGCGATGTACTCGCTCACCGGATAGCCCTGGCGGAGCGACTTGCCGAAATCGAGCTGCACCGAGCGCCACATGTAATCCGCGTACTGCACCACGAGCGGTCGGTGCAGCCCGAGGTTCTTCGTGCAGTCGGCCAGGGCCTCGCTGGTCGCCTGATCGCCCATCATGGCCACGCACGGATCCCCCGGCAGGACCCGCATCGCGAAGAACACGATGCTCATCGCCCCGAGCAGCATCGGAACCGCCACCAGCAGCCGCCGCAGCACGTAGGTGACCACGGCTCAGCTCAGTTGATGATCTTTAGCAGCTCGGGATAGTTGTAGCTGTAGTGCAGTGAGTACTCGCCGTACTCGGGATCGAACGGCGCGCTCACGCGCTTCTGGTTCCGCGGCCACTGGCTCGGCACGTCGCTGATCGGCAGGCACACCAGATCGCGCTCGATGCGTTTCTGCGCCTCGGCGTAGATGGCTGCCCGCTTCTTCTGGTCCCGCTCGACGCGCCCGGCATGCAGGAGGTCGTCGATCGCCTTATAGTGGGCGAAGTTCGTCCCCTTGTTGCCGGTCGCGGGATCGGGAATCTCCTTGGAATCGAAGAACAGGGACAGCCACGGATCGGCGTCGGTGATGCGCGTGCCGCCGTAGAGCACGAACGGATTCAGGTTCTTCCGGATGTTGTCGTGGTATGTGGCGTGCTCGACGACCTGCATCTCGACGTTGATCCCGACCTTCCTGAGCTGCTCCTGGGCCAGCGTGAGCACCTTCGGATAGAAGAACGACTTGCTGATCGTATAGTTCTTGACGGTGAAGCCGTTCGGATAGCCCGCCTCGGCCAGGAGCTTTTTCGCTTTCTCCGGATCGTGCTCCGGGAAATTCATCTGAATATGACCGAAGTAGCCGGGCGACACGCAGCTCGTGGCCAGGCGCGCTAGCCCGCCTGGGTACATGGTCTCTTTGATGGCCTTGCGGTCGATCGCGTGCATGAAGGCCTTTCGCACGCGGACGTCGTCGAACGGCTTGTGGGTAATGTCGAGGTAGAAGCGCTCCTGGCTCCCCGGGCCGCGCCGGTCGATGACGTAGCCCATTCTCTTCACCTGGTCCGCGACGTCGGCGGTGACGACCTCGGGATAGAGCAGGTCGAACGTCCCCTTCTCCAGGCCGATCAGCTTGGTGGCGTCCTCGGGCACGTCGAACCACTGGACCTCGTCGATCTGCGGCCGGCCGCCGACGAACTTGTCGAAGACCTTGAGCACGATCTTCTCGCGCGGCGCGTGCCGCTCGAAGTAGAACGGGCCAGTGCCGATGGGCTGCCACTTGAACTGCTCGTGGTTGGTCGCCGCTTTCTTCGAGACGATGTAGCCCTGCTGGTAGCCCACCATGCGCAGCAGGAAGATCGGGTCGAAGGCCTTGAGCATGATCTGCACCGTGTGCGGGTCGATGACCTCGATCGACTTGATCACGTCGAGATTGACGCCGTAGCGCATGCCCGGCGTCTTCTGGAGCTGGCGCTCGAAGCTGAACTTCACGTCCTCGGCCGTCATCTCGCCGTGGCCCTTGTGGAACTGCACGCCCTTCTTGAGCTTGAAGGTCCACAGCGTGCCGTCGGGCGAGAGCGTCCAGCTCTCGGCGAGGTCCGGCTCGACTTCCGCCGTGGTGACCTTGCCGTCCTTGATTGCGAACCGCGTCAGCCCGCGGAACATGAAGCGCGCGATGGCCTGCGATTGGCCGAGCGTGCTGGCGTGCGGGTCGAGCGTGTCGGGCTCCTTGGCCGCGATGTTGAGGACTTTCTTGCGCTGCGCGTCGGCCGAATCGGGCGCCGCCACCGCGAGCGCCACAATGAGCGTCAGCCCGGCAACGAGGGCCGCCGAGAGCCGTGACGAAATCGAGCGGGACATGGGTGTTCTCCTCTTTGTGAAACCTATTTCAGCCGCGGATCGAGGGCATCACGCAGACCGTCTCCGAACAGGTTGAACCCGAGGACCGTGACGAAGATCGCGAGCCCCGGGAAGAGCGACAGCCACACGTTGGCCTGGATGAAGGCCACGTTGGCCTTGAGATCCCACCCCCAGCTCGGCGTCGGCGGCTGGGTGCCCAGCCCCAAAAAGCTGAGGGTGGCCTCCACGATGATCGACGTCGCGACGCCGAGCGTCGTGGTCACGATAATCGGCGCCAGACAGTTCGGTAGCACGTGCCGGAACAGGATGGATGGATCGCGCACCCCGAGCGCCCGGCACGCCTCGATGTACTCCTTCTCTTTGATCGACAGCACGCTGCCGCGCACCAGCCGCGCATAGATCGGGATGCGCACGATGGCGATGGCCCCGGTCACCTTCATCGTGCCGATCAGCCCCGCCGTCGGCGTGAAGATGACCATCAGAATGATGGCGAGCAGGTAGATCGGAAACGCCAGGATCAGATCCATCGCGCGCATGATGCCGCGGTCGATGCGCCCGCCGTAATAGCCGGCGATCAACCCGAACGGCACGCCGACGAACAGCGCCAGGAGCACCGACGAGACTCCCACGAGCAGCGAAATCCGCGTCCCGTGGATGATTCGCGAGAGCATGTCGCGCCCGAGCTGGTCGGTGCCGAGTGGATGCTCCCAGCTCGGCCGCTGGAACGTCGACGTCTGATCGTTGGCGATCGGATTGTAGGGCGCAAGCACATCGGCGAAGATCGCGACGACGACGAGGAGGACGACGACGGCGAGCCCGATGAGAGCGGTCACGCTCTTGCGGAGCCGCCGCAGCCCTTGCATGAAGGGCGATTCGGATTCCGCCGCCTCGGTCGGCCGCCACGTCGTCACCTGCGCCGGCAAGTCGACCTCGCGCGTGCTTCCGCCCCGAATCGGGGGCGGCATCGGACGGGTCCGCGCGTCACGCTCGGCCATGCGTCACCCCGTGTAGCGAATGCGTGGATCGAGGAACGTGTACGTGAGATCCACGAGCAAGTTGATGACCACGAACGCGATCGCCGTCACGAGGGCAAAGCCCTGCACCTGCTGGTAGTCGCGCGCGATGATGGCGTCGATGCCGAAGGTGCCGAGCCCGGGCATGGCGAAGAGCGTTTCCACCACGATGGCGCCGCCGATCAGGAACCCCACCTGCAGCCCCATCACGGTGATGGTGGGAATGAGGGCGTTCTTCAGCGCGTGCTTGAAGATGACCGGCCGCTCGGCCAGGCCTTTGGCGCGCGCGGTCGTGACGTATTCGGTGCGGATGACTTCGAGCATGCTCGCGCGCAGCAGCCGCGTCAGCAGTGCGGCCCGCCCCACGCCGAGCGCGAGCGCGGGCATGAGCACGTGCTGCGCGTTGCCGAGCAGCCCCGCCGCGCACACGATCGTCGGGCAGGTGCCGGGCAGATAAACCCACCCGGAGCTCGGCAGCGCACCGCTCATGCCGATGGAGAACGTGAGCAGGAGCAGGACGCCGATGAAGAACTCGGGGATGGACACGCCGACCATCGCAATCGTCGTGGCCGTGTAGTCGGCCCAGGTGTTGCGACGCACCGCTCCGATGATTGCCGCCGGGATCGAGATGGCAAGGGCGACGGCCATCGAGAGCGCAATCAATTCGAAGGTCACGGGCAGGCGGAGCAGCACGTCGTGCAGGACCGGGCGTCCGTTCAGGATCGACACGCCCCAGTCGCCCTGCAGGAGCTTGCCGAGCCAGATGACGTACTGCACGAGGATCGGCCGCTCGAGGCCGTACTCCGCGCGCACCTTGATGGCATCCTCCTCGGTGTACGCATCACCGAGGAGGGCCACCACGGGGTCGCCCGGGATCGACCGCATCATCACGAACACCACGAGGGTGATCATGAGGACCGTCGGCACGATCTCGAGCAGCCGCTTACCGATGTAGACGCGCATCGCGCCGCTCAGCGCGCTACTTGTCGAGCCAAACCTTGTCGTAGTGCACTTCGAACTCGGCGTTGTACGTGTACCCTTTCATCCACGGCTGCGCGACCATGTAGAAGGGCGAGCCCGAAATGTTGTTCCAGTACATCTTGTCGGCCATGAACTCCACGAGCTCTTTGGCGATCACCTTGCGCTTGCCCGCGTCGAGCTCGCGCGCGTAGCGCGCGTAGAGCTCGTCGACCTTGGGATCGTTGTGGCGCGGATGACTCCAGGTCGACGTGCTGTTCGACAGGTACGCGTTGGAATCGAGGGTGATGAGCGACAGGAGGTCCTCCACGTACATGTCCCACGGACCGTCCTGCAGCGTGGTGTTCATCCAGTGCACCTTGTCGACGACCCGGATGTTGGCGTTCACGAACCCGAGCCGCCCCAGCTGGTCCTTGATCACGGTCGCGATCACGTTGAAGACGCTCTTCTCCGTGTTGGCCATCAGCTCGAAGTTGAGCGGCTTCGACGGCCCGTAGCCCGCTTCCGCCAGCAGCGCCTTGGCCTTGGCCTGGTCGTACGGACACAGGTGGTTGACGTCGACGGTGTCGAGGGTTCCGGGCGGGTTCATCCCGACCCACGGCGTGGCCTGGCCCTTGAACGCGATCTTCACGATCTCCTTGCGATCGATGCCGTAGCAGCCGATCGCCTTGCGCACGCGCAGATCGCCGAAGATCGGGTGCGGCTTGCGCTCCTTGGACATGGGCTTGCCGTCGGCGGGCACGGTCACCTTCATCGCCGCCAGCATCGGCGTCGTTTCCTTGCCCGTCAGAATCACGGCCGCGGGATTCTGCGCTTTCATCGTGTCGACGTGCTCGGGCGAGAAGGACGCGATGAAATCGACCTCGCCGTTCTTGAAGGCCGCCATCTCGGTGATGGGATCCTTGATGACGCGGATCATCACGCGGTCGAGGTACGGCAGGCCCGGCACGAAGTATTTGTCGAAGCGCTCCATGGCGAGGTGACTGCCCTTGACCCACTCGACGAACTTGAACGGGCCACAGCCGACGATCGAGCCGGGCTTCCCCTGCTTACGGTCCTCCAGCGAGAACTTCTGCGTCGCGGTCGGCGAATAAAGCACGAGGCCCGTGCGATAGGCCGCGAGCATGTGGAGGAAGAACGCGTACGGATGCTTGAGCCGCACCTGCACGGACTGCGGATCGAGTACTTCGACGGAGTGCACGGACTCGTAGAACGCCCGCATACCTGACTTGGTATTCGGATCCATCAGGCGGTCGATGCTGAACTTGACGGCGGCCGCGTCGACCGGCGTGCCGTCGTGGAAGAGCACGTTTTTGCGCAGCTTGAACGTCCACAGGAGCCCGTCCGGCGTCGACGACCACGACTCCGCGGCGTCGCTGACGAACTTGCCGTCGGGCGTGATGTTGAGGAGACCACACCCGATGTTCATGGCTACCCACATCATTTCGTAGCCGGGCGCCGTGTGGAAATCGAGGTTGGCGATCTCGTTGCCGTACGACACGCGGAGCGTGCCTCCGCGCTTGGGCGTCTGCGCATCGGCGAAGAACGGTGACGCGATGACAGCGAGCGAGGCGAGAAAGACGATGAACGTCGCGAGACGTAGTGAGCGCATGCGTTGTGTCCCTCCTGATCACTGATCCCACTGACTTCGGGGACGCGGAGCGCCGGGACGATGTTGGCCGCGTACTTTACAGCAGTCCCCGCTTGTCAACAACCCGAAGGCGGCCGGGCCGCCGGAGGCTGGGCTGACGCGGTACGGGCCGGTTAGCGCGCGACGGGCTGGGCCGTGGGGAGCGGGGCGGGCGCGGCGCTCGAGATCCGGCCCGGGAGCAGCGCCACGCAGAGCGTCGTGAACGCCGCGATGCCGGCCATCAGCGTGAGCAGCGTCCCGAAGCCGGCCGCCTTCACCGTCGGCCCGAGCACGTACACGGCGAGCGAGCTGACGCCGAACGACACCGTCAGCCGTACGCCGGCCACGCGCGAGCGCATGCGGTCGTCCACGTATTGCACGATCATCGCGTCGACGAACGGGATGGCGCCGAAGACAAACACCATGAACGCGAGCACGGTCGCGTAGAGCGCCCAGCCGTCGGCGGGCGCGGCGAGCAGGAAGAGCGGCGCCTGCGCGGCCACGATCGGCAGGTACACATACTTGAGCGGATACCGATCGATGAGCTTGCCGACCACCAGCTGCGCGAGCGACGCGATCGTGTAGACGACGGCGAGCAAGACACCGAGCGTCGCCGGATCGTCGATCAGCCCGCGCAAGCGCTCGGTGAGCAGCTGCCCGTTGCCGTTCGTCGTGAAGTTGAAGATCAGGCTCGACGAGATGGCGGCGAGCGTCATCACCGCGAGCACGCGCGCCATCAGCGCGCGCGGCAGGTCGACGGACTTCTTCGGCCGCTTCGCGGGCGGCTCGGTCTCGCGCGGTGCGACGAGCGCGAACACCAGGGCGCAGAGCAGGGCGAGCGCCGCCGGCACCGCGAACGCGGCCCGCCAGCCGACGTACTTGACGAGAAGACCCGTGAGGACCGCCGCCACCGCGATGCCCAGGTTGCCGAAGAGGCCGTTGACGCCGATCGTGAACCCGGGGTTTTTGCTGCCCTGCACGATCATCGGAATCCCGACCGGATGATAGATGGACGAGAACACGCCCATCACCGTGAGCGCCGCCGCCAGCGTCCACACGCCCGAGCTCGACGCGATCAGCAGGCCGGACGCGCCCATGCCCAGGAAGAACACGATCATCATCGCGCGTCGTCCCCAGAGATCGCCCAGCCGCCCGGAGGGCAGCGAGCCCAGCCCGAACATCACGAACGCGCCCGCGGTGTAAGGCATCAAGTCCTGCCAGATCATTCCCCAGTCGGCGGCGATGGCCCCCACCGCGGTGGCGAAGATCAGCAGAAACAGGTGATCGAGGGCGTGGCCGGCGTTGAGGAGCAGTGCGGTCGGTCGTCCAATCGACATGGCGGTGATTCTACCGTACGATGACGCGCATCTCTGGCCCCGCGCTCGTCCGCATCCCCGACTTCCGCCGCCTCGGCGTCTCGGTGCTCTTCAACTCGGTTGGGATGATGGGCGAGACGGTCGTGCTCGGCTGGCTCACGCTCGAGCTGACCGACTCGCCGCTGCTCGTCGGCGTCGCGATGAGCATGCGGATGCTGCCGCTGTTTTTCGTCGGCGTTCCCGCCGGTGCGCTCGCCGATCGCGTGCCGCGCCAGCGGCTGCTGATGTTCACGGGCGCCGGCCAGGCGCTCACCGCGTCGATACTCGGCGCGCTGGCGTCGCTCGGGTACGTCACGCTCGCGCACGTGCTGCTCCTGACCCTCGCGGCCGGGACGCTGCGCGGGGTCGAGCACGCCGCGCGGCAAGGCTACACGCACGACGTCGTCGGCGCCGACGCGCTGCTGCCCGGTCTCGCGGTGCTCGGCGTCGCCATGCGCGCGGGCTGGCTCGTCGGCTCGCTCGGTGTGGGCGCGATCATTGCGCGCTTCGGCTCGGGCGCGGCCTACTTCGCCGTGGCCGCCGGCTTTCTCGCCGGCGCGGCCGCGCTCGTGGCGGCGTCGATCCCGCCGAGTGCAATGCCGTCGCAGCGAGAATCGCTCTGGCAAACCGTCGTCGGATTCGTCACCGCGATGCGCACGCAGCGCTCGCTGCTGGTGCTCATGGTGTTGACGGCTGGAGCCGAGATCCTCGGCTTCTCACACCAGGCGTTGCTGCCGAGCCTCGCGCGCGACGTGCTGCGCGCCGGACCCGAGGGGCTCGGCGTGCTGGCCGCCGCGCGCTCCGTCGGCGGCATCGTCGGTCTGGCGGCCGCGACGATGCGCCGCTCCACCGCCGGCGGCGCAACGTTCGTCGGCGTGCTGTTCTCCTTCGGCGCGAGCCTCGTCGGCCTGGCCCTGGCGCCGCAGCTCGTCGACTTCGCGGGCGTCGTCGGCGTGCTGGTCGTCGTCAACGCCTTTGGCGCGCTCGCCGATCTGCTCGCGCAGAGCCTGCTGCAGCTCGGCGCGCCCGCGCACCTGCGCGGCCGCGCGGGCGGGGCCTGGGTCGTCGCCATCGGACTGGCACCGCTCGGACAGCTGCAGATCGGCGCCCTTGCCTCGCTGTTCGGCGTGAGCATCGCGTTCGGCGCCAGCGGTCTGGCGCTCGTCGGCCTGGTGGCCGTGACCGCGCTGCTGTTCCCAGCCGTGCGCAGGCTTTAACATCGATTCGCGATGCCCACGCCTGCCGCCGTCGTCGAGGCGATCGACCGGCTCCTGCAGCCGCTGCTGGAGACCCTCGAGCGCGTCGTGTGGGTGCAGCGTTATCTCTACCCGCCTGCCGCCGAACGACTGGCCGAGGCGCTGGCACCGCAGATTGACGCGCTCGGGACTCCGCTGCGCACGCTCGAGAGCGAGGCGTGGCCCGATGACATGGCCTTCATGCGCGAGCGCCTCGTCGATGTGACGCGCCAGACGCTCGACATCGTCGGCAGCTTCACGTCTGCCGCCCGGACGTCCGACGATCCGATCGATCTCTATCGCCCGCTGCGGCGCTTCGCGCGGGCGCAGGAAGGCCTCTATCCGCTGGCGCCCGCCTTCGATCCGGTGAGCCGCTGGTTCCTCGACCCTGCGCGCCGCGACGACGACGCGCTCGTCGAGCGCTTGCGCGAGGGCACGCTGCGCGAGGACGCCGACGCGCGCCGGGTCGGCGTGCTGCACGCCGAGAACAATCGCGACACGCGCGGCGGCTTCTCGCTCTATGTCCCCGAGACGTGGGACGGCGCCGCGACGCTGCCGCTCGTCGTCGCGCTGCACGGCGGACACGGGCATGGGCGGGACTTTCTCTGGTCGTGGCTGCGCGAGGCGCGGGCGCGCGGCGCGCTGGTGCTCGCGCCGACGTCCCAGCAGCGCACGTGGTCGCTCATGGGACAGGACGTCGACGCGCCGAGACTCGTGCAGATGGTCGAGTCCGTGGCGGCGCGCTACCGCGTGGATCGCGGGCGCATCTTGCTCACCGGCATGTCGGACGGCGCGACGTACGCGTTGATGCAGGGGGCGCGCGCGGACTCGCCGTTCACGCACCTGGCCCCTGCCTGCGGCGTGCTCCATCCCATGCTGCTCGCCAGCGATGCGCTGCACGCGCTCCGCGACCGGCCGATCTATCTCGTGCACGGGGCGCTCGACTGGATGTTCCCGGTGGAGACGACGCGGCTCGCGCACGACGTGCTGACGACAGCCGGCGCGCAGCTCGTGTATCGCGAGATCGAGGACCTCTCGCACACCTATCCGCGCGACGAGAACCCGAGGATATTGGACTGGCTGCTGGCATAGAGGAGCGCCTCGGCTCCGCCGGGGCGCTCCGAACGTTGGGGGGTGTGGGGGCCATGTCGGGGCCTGCCACATCAGCTAGACGCCCGCCAGCTCTTTCAGCGCAGCGATGAGCCTTCCGTCGGGACTCGCCAGCTCGTCGACGATCGAGAAGTGATCGTGACCCGGAAGCGGCAGGTACCGGCCGGACAGCCCGCGCTTGCTCCAGGCTTCCGCGAACTCCTTCGACTGGCGGATCAGCTCGGGAAGCTCATCGAGCCCCACGGTGACCACGAGCGGCGCCGAGCGCGCCGGCAAGTGGTGGATGGGACTGTTGCGCTCGGCCTCGGCTTCGTCGAGCCGGAGCTTGTCGTTGAGATAGCTGAGGCGGATCGGCTCGAGGTCGAAGAGCCCGCTGATGGCCACGCCGCCCGCGACGCGCGGATCGCTCATCGCCATCGCGGTGAGATGGCCGCCCGCGGAGTTGCCGGACACGAACACGCGCGTGGGGTCGCCGCCCCACTCCTTCGCGTGCTCGATCGTCCACGCCACCGCCGCGCGGACCTCCGACACGATCGCGTCGAGACGCACCGCCGGCGCGAGCGTGTATTCGATATTGACGAGGTGAAATCCGGTCGGAAGCAGGCCGGCGCCGACGAACGCGAGCGGCTCCTTGTCGTTGGTCTGCCAGTAGCCCCCGTGGATGAACGCGAGCGTCGGCGCGCCGGCGACGCCGCAGGGATGAATGTCGAGCCGCTGTCGCGCGCCCGCGCCGTACGGCACGTCCTTCCGCCACCCGGGATGCTGCGCACGGAAGAGGTCGCTGCGCCGTGCGCGCTCGGCGGCGTAGCGCTCGCGCTTCACGGGCCCCACCGCCGCGCCGTTGTTGTACGCCGCGTCGAGCGCGGCCTGGTCCATGCCTCGGTAGCGCATCGCTCGTCTCCCTCAGCCGCGCTCGCGCGCCGCCGTCAGTCCCGTCTTGCTGTACTTGAGATCGCGATAGTCGCCCGAGCGCACGGGCGGATGCTTCGCCGCGCCGGGCGGGCCGAGACACTCGATGGTCACGTCGTAGTTCGGATGATTGAAGAACGCGGTCGACAGCCGCGGCCGCCCGTCGCCGACCGGCGGATTCACCACGCGGTGCAGGTTCGACAGCCAGCGATCGTTCGTCCAGCGCATGAGTAAATCGCCGATGTTCACGACGAAGCGCATCGGCGTCGTCGCGACGTCCACCCAGCGGCCGTCGCGGGCGCGCACTTGCAGACCGCCGGGCACGTCCTCGCCGCTCAAGATCGTGAAGCCGCCGTAGTCGGTGTGCGCGCCCGCGCGCAGCTGGCCCGGCGCGGGCGCGCTGCGCTGCGCAGCGTAGTAGTTCAGACGCATCGTGCCGATCGAGCGGTCGATCTTGTCGTCGAAGAACGTCTCGTCGACCGACAGCGCGAGCGCCGCCAGTCGCATCAGCTCGCGGATCAGGTCGTCCATGGCGCGGTAGTACACCGTCGCCGCGCGCTCGAAGTCGGCGGGCGCCGCCGGCCAGACGTTCGGGGTGAAATGCTGGCGCCCCTCGGCGCTCGTGTAGTAGGCGTCGTCGCCGACGTCCACGGGGCCGACGTGGAAGAACTCCTTCAGATCCGGCGGCGCCGGCGCGTCCATCGCCGCCGAGAGCGCCTCGCCGCCCGCGGCGTGATAGCCGCGATTGGTGCCCGCGATCGGATGACGCGCCGCCAGCTTGGCGTCGCTCGGCTGAGCGAAGAACGCATGGGCGACGGTTCTGAGATCGTCGACGACGGACGCGGCCACGCCGTGGCCGTCGATCGCGAAGAAGCCGATCTCCTGGCACGCCACGTCGATCGCCCCGGCGGCGCGCAACCGCTCGGCGCGGCCGCCACCACGCGCGGCGGCGAGATCGATGACCGGGACGCTCACAGCGTCGAGAACACCGAGCCGCCGTCGACGATCAGCGTCTGGCCGCTCATGAACGCGCTGTCGTCCGACGCGAGGAATAGAACGGCGCCTTCGACGTCCTCGGGATACGCGTCGCGCTTGAGCGAGCGCGCGCGCATGATCGCATCGAGCTGGAAGGCGCCGATGTCGGGATTGGCGCGCACCCCGTCGCTGAGGATGTACCCGGGCGCCACGGCGTTCACCGTGATGCCGCTCGGCCCGAGCTCGCGCGCCAGCGCGCGTGTCATCGCCACCACCGCGCCCTTGGACGTCACGTAGTGCAGCAACAGCGCGGTGCCCTTGCCGACGATGGCAGAGGCGACGTTGACGATGCGGCCGCCGCCCTGCCCGCGCATGGCCGGCACGACGGCGCGCACGCAGTTCCAGACGCCGGCGACGTTGACGGCCATCACGCGCTGCCACTCGGCATCGGGGATCTCGTCGAACGGCTGCGGCTTGAGCGCGGCAAAGACGGCGGCGTTGTTGACGAGGACGTCGACGCGCCCGAAGCGCTTCACGGTCGCGTCCGCCATGGCCCG
>Ga0114129_10010279_pt1 | contig 13355 bp, 9 predicted proteins | sample RhiMetdeltSRZDD1_FD_80071 | JGI IMG/M metagenome (GOLD analysis project Ga0114129, IMG submission 80071) | Populus rhizosphere microbial communities from Tennessee, USA - Rhizosphere MetaG P. deltoides SRZDD1 (version 2) (version 2) | ecosystem: Host-associated > Plants > Roots > Rhizosphere >...
GCTGATGTGGCTCGAGACCCAGAACGTCACGGTAGAAGGCAAGCGCTGCATCCAAATCGGATACGGCGACGCCAATGTGAGCAATGCGGGGGCCGTCGGTCACGAGGTCTCCTCGAACACGTGATACACTTGCTAGGGAGAATAATGTCATGAGCGCCACCAACGCCGTCGAAGTCACCGACGCCACCTTTGCCAGCGAAATTGAGCAGTCGTCGGGGCTCGTGCTGGTAGACTTCTGGGCGACGTGGTGCGGCCCGTGCCAGGTCGTGGCGCCTGTCTTGGATCAGTTGGCCGGCGAATATGCCGGCAAGGCCCGGGTTGCCAAGCTGGACGTGGACAGCAATCAGCGCACGGCCATGCGCTTCAACGTTCGCTCAATTCCAAGCATCCTCTTCTTCAAGAACGGCCGGCACGTCGACACTGTGGTCGGTGCGGTGCCGAAGCCGATCCTCGAGGGGAAGATCAAGCAACATATCGTGTGAGGCGTATCTTGCGCCCATGGCGACACTCTATGTCGTCGCAACGCCGCTCGGGAATCTGGCCGACCTAAGCCCCCGAGCGGCGGATTGTTTACGACGGGTCGCGGTGGTCGCGGCAGAAGACACGCGGCGCACTCGCGGTCTGCTCGCCTACCTCGATGCACGACCCCAACTCCTCAGCTTTCACGCGCACTCCGGCCCCCGGCGTACGGAGGTCCTGCTCGAGATCCTGTCGGAGGGACGCGACGTGGCGCTGGTGACAGACGCGGGAACGCCCGGCGTGAGCGATCCCGGCCCTGGCCTGGTGGAGGCGGCGCGCAAGGCGGGCTTTCCGGTCGTCCCGATTCCGGGGGCGTCGGCCGTTACGGCAGGGCTGTCGGCGTCGGGACTCCCAGCTGACCGATACCTGATGCTCGGATTCGTCCCCAGAAAAGGCGCGGAGCGCGTGCGCCTGCTTACCCGCGCCGTGGAAGAGGAGTGGCCGGCCGTTTTTTTCGAGGCACCCGGCCGCCTGGCCGCGTTGCTCCGAGACCTGGCGCGTATCGCGGGCCCGGACCGGCGCGCAGTCGTGGCGCGGGAGCTTACCAAGCTGCACGAAGAGTTCAGAGACGGAACCCTGACGGAGCTCGCGGATTATTATTCGCGAGAGGAGCCCAAAGGTGAGATCACGCTGATTCTGGCGGGCACCGGCGTACCGCCGGCACCGGCAGATCGCAGCCAAGAAGCCCTGGCGTTGGCCCGTCGGCTGCTCGAAGCTGGCGTCAGCCGGCGCGAAGCGGCTCACCGGGTCGCGGCCGAGCTGGGGCTTCCGCGCAACGAGGCGTATCGTCTGGTGATGGAGCTATGACGCGGCGGGCATTCCGGTGACGAGTCGTTCGGGCGGGTTGGCCCTGCTGGTGGCCCTCGCGACCGCCACCCCCGGGGCACGACTCCGTTCGGAGTCCCGGCTGCTGGGGCGTTCAGAGCCGCCGGCGGTGATGACGATCGGTCGCCTCCATTACGACGGGGGCGGCGACTGGTACGCCAACCCCTCCAGTCTTCCCAACCTGCTTCAGGCCATTCGCACCCGTACCACCCTGCGCGTCGGAACCCAGGAGAAGGTCGTCACCCTCGGCGACGAAGATCTGTGGACCATTCCTTACCTTCATATGACAGGCCACGGGAACGTCCATTTCTCGAATCAGGACCTGGCGACGCTCCGGGAGTGGCTGCGGCAGGGCGGCTTCCTTCACGCCAGTGACAACTACGGAATGGATGCCTCGATCCGCCGGGAGCTGGCCCGGCTCTTCCCGGGTCACCCACTGGTCGAGGTCCCGCTGAATCACCCGATCTATCATCTTGTTTACGACTTTCCCAAAGGCCTGCCCAAGATCCACGAGCACGATGGCAAGCCGGCCCAGGGGTTCGGGATCTTTCTCGACGGTCGACTCGTCGTGTTCTACGACTATCAGTGTGACCTGGGCGACGGCTGGGAAGATCCCGACGTGCATCACGATCCCCCCGAGAAACATGAGGCGGCACTCCGGATGGGCGTGAATCTCTTCGCGTACGCGGTGGGATACGGAGGATGACGGCAGTCGCAACCGAGCGGGTGCTCGCGCGATTGGCGCGTCCGCTTCGGCTGCGCAGTCGAGCCGCTTGGGCAGCAGCCGCAGTCGGCACGGCGGCGCTGGTGCTGGGCTCGGCCGCCTGGCTCGCGCGCTGGGAGATTCTCACGGCTCCCTGGTGGGTCCTCGCTGCATGGGTGGTCGCGGCTGTGGCGTTGGCCGTCGTCGCCGTCATCGCGTGGCGACAAGAGACCTCGCTGTCCGTCCGTGCGTTTGCCCGATGCCTGGAGCGGGACGGCGGTTGGCGGCATGGGGCCATCTCCGCGCTGCTCGACCGTCCCGCTCCCGGAACCAGCGAAGCGCTATTTGAAATGGCCGATGCCGCCGGCGCGGCCGACCTGGCCAATAGGGGGTCAACCGCAGCGGCTCCGCTTACTCGCTCGGTGCGCCGGCGCTTGCTCAGCGGCCTCGCGGCATTGGCTGTAGGGCTGTCCATTCTTGGAGCTGCCGGCCCGATGCGGGGGGTGGCGGCGGCTCTCTGGCATCCCGCCCGGGCTTGGGAGGCGACGCTCGCTCCGGTTCGGCTTCGTGCTGGGGCTACACAGGTAGATCGGGGAGCGAAAGTAGCCCTCGATGTCGAAGCTATCGGGCGGCGGCACGTAACTCTCTGGCTACGCGCTCCGGGCGAAGCCTGGCGACCATTGCTTCTGCCACTCGATTCGGTGGGGCGTGGCCGCTTTCTCGCGGGCCCGCTCGAAAGCGACCTCTTCGCCAGAGCCACCAGCGGACGCCGAAGCTCGGACACGATCGAAGTCCGCATTCGGTTGCCCGTCTTTCTCGGCGCCCTTACCGTGACCGCGCACTATCCGAGTTATCTCAAGCTCGACGATGAGCCCGTGCAGTTGGGCGGCGACACCATCCTGATTCCGGCAGGCACTCGCCTCGAGACCAAGGGAGAGGCGACCGCCCCGCTGGCTTCCGCAGGCTGGAAGAGCGCCGGGACGAGCGAGGACCTTTCGGTTTCGGCGGCTCGATTCTCCGGCAACTTCACGCCCCGAAGCTCAGGCGTTTACCGGCTCTCCCTGGTCACCGCTGCCGGCGCTCCGCTGGCAGGCGACAGCGTCCGGCTGCCGATTCGTCTGGTGGCCGACAGTGCGCCGCGGGTGGACGTTCCGATTCCCGGCGCCGATACGATCGCCCCGCTCGATCTCCAGATCCCTCTTGTCATCGACGCCCGCGACGATCACGGGATCCGCGCAGTAACGCTCGAGAGCCGCCGTATCAGTCAGCTCGGGGGTGCCGACCCGGTCCGACGCGAGGCGGTCCCACTCCCTGCCGGCACGACGGATCGCGGAATCCTGTCCTACACGCTTGACATCAACCGTCGCGGGCTCCTGCCGGGAGACACACTGCGCTACGTCGCAGTGGCGACGGACAACTCGCCGGCCGGGCAGACCGGACGCTCGCGCGAGTTCGTGCTCCGGCTACCGACGATGAGCGAGGTGCGGGCTGCCGAGCGGCAGGCCAGCCGGACAGTTGCCGGTCGGCTGGACAGCCTCGCCGCGGAGAGTCGCAGGCTCGAGCGCCGGACCGAGGACCTAGCCCGGGAGCAACCCCGAAGCGATCGACGGAGCGGGGATCGTCCGGAGGCGCTGCCGTACGAGGAAGCCAAGCGAGCGGAGGCAGTGGCTGCTCAGCAGGAAAATTTGGTGGCCCAGGCCGAGGCCCTGCGGCAGTCGCTGGAGTCGCTCGAGAAGGCTGCTGAAGCGGCCGGCCTCAAGGACTCTGCGTGGCAGCAGCAGCTCGCGGAGATTCGCAATCAGCTGGAGCGGGCACTCACCCCGGAGCTGCGGGAGCAGCTGCAGAAGCTTCAGCAGGCACTCAAGGATCTCAACGCGGACGCGACCAAGGAAGCTCTGGAGGATCTCACTGAGCGACAGCGGCAGCTTCGCGAGGCCCTTGAGCAAGCCAAGGAGCTGTTTCGCCGGGCGGCTCTGGAAGGTGATCTGGCCAACCTGTCCCAGGAGTCGCGTGATCTCAGCGAGCAGCAAAAGCGCTGGAATGAACAGGTGAACGCCACGGACAGTGCACGGGCCGCTGCTGCGGAGGCTCAGCTCGCCGGTCGCACGGACTCGCTGGCGTCCGCTCTCAAGCAGCTGGCGCCGGAAATGCCCGCGCCGCGCCAGGACAAGATCCATCAGGCTGCTCAGCAGGCGAGTAACGCTGCCCAGCAGATGCAGCAGGCCGGCAAGTCGGCTCAGAAAGGACAGCGCGACCGGGCGCGCCAAGCGGGGCAAAAAGCAGCGGAGCAGCTCGAACCGTTGGGCGAGACACTGGACCAGCAGCGGCAGGGGTTGCAGCAGGAGTGGCGAGCTGAGATCAGCGAAGGGCTCGCCCGCGCGCTTGCGGAAACCTCTCGCCTGTCCGAGCGACAGCTCGCGATCGCCCGCGGACTCCAGCGCAACACTCCGTCGCCGGCCTCGAGAGGAGAGCAGGCGGCAGTACAGGAAGGTGTGGGCCGCCTGCAGTCGCAGATTCGCGGACTGTCGGGCAAGAACGCCCTGGTGCCTCGCCAGATCGCCGAGGCATTCGCCGCAGCCGAGCTGCAGATGTCGCGCTCGCTGGACGCCGTCTCGTCGGCAAACCCCAATACCCGCGAGGGGGCTGAGCGTGCCGGTGCGGCGGTGGACGCACTCAACGTCGCGGCGTACCAGCTGCTGCGGGCTCGCTCCAGCGTTGCCGGTGCTGCATCCGGCTCTGGTCTGGCGGAGGCAATGGAACGGATGACTCAGCTGGCCGGCCAGCAGGGACAGATCGGTCAGCAGGCCGCGGGACTGATGCCGATGATGGGCGGCACCGGTATCGGCGAGCAGCTGAGGCAGCTCGGCGCGCGGCAGAGAGCAATGGCCGAGCAGCTGGAGAAGCTGCGGGGGCAGGCTGACATCGCCGGCGCGGGCGAAATGGCCGACGAAGCAAAAGACCTGGCGCGCCGGCTCGAGGCGCAGCGCCTCGATCGCGAGACGGTCGAGCGACAGGAGCGATTGTTCCGGCGCATGCTCGACGCCGGCCGCACGCTGCAGGGGCGCGAGGAAGACGAGAAGAAGGAACGGCAAAGCACCACGGCGAAAGACGACAGCGTCCACCTGCCGCCCGCCCTCCGGGCCTCATTGTTGCAGGGCGACAAGGGGCTCAGGGTGCCGAGCTGGGAAGAGCTACAACGGTTGTCGCCGGAGGATCGACGTCTCGTGGTGGATTACTTCCGTCAGCTGTCGGAGTCCGAGAAGTGAAATCCGTACTCTGCCTGCTTTGCGCGAAACCGGTTCTCGTGGGCGTGCTCGCCCTGGCCGCAGGTACGCCGGGTCTTGGCGCCCAACAGAGTCCCGATCCCGCCCGCCGAGGCTTCGAGCTGGAGCGCCGGGGTAACTACGCCGAAGCCGCCGACGCCTACCGGGAGGCACTCAAGAAAAAACCAGGCGATCCGGCGGCGCTGTTCGGGCTCGAGCGCTCGCTCATTGCCCTGGACAAGCCCGCGGACATTCTGCCCGAAGCCCGCGCTGCCATCACTGCGAGTCCGGGAACCGGTGCCTTTTACGGTGTCGCTTTGCGCGCCTGGGCTGCAGCAGATCAACCGGACAGCGTGCGAGCGGTCGCGGCACGCTGGGCCGCTCTCGATTCGACTGACGAAACGGCGTATCGCGAATGGGGTGCGGCGGCCATCTCCCGCCACGATAACGCGGAAGCTCGCAAAGCATACGAGACCGCGCGTGAGCGGCTACGTCGGCCGGATGCGCTGGCCGGGGACCTCGCCGCCGTGCTCTCGGAGCAGCACGACTGGGCGAACGCGGTTCGAGAGTGGGCCACGGCTGTCGCCAAGGTCAATGGCTACCGCAGCACGGCCGTGGCGGCGCTGTCGCAGGCGCCGGAGAATGCCAGGCCCGAATTGCTCCGAACACTGGGGAGTCAATCCTCGCCCCCCGCCCGCTGGCTCGAAGCCGATTTGCGGGCGCGCTGGCGCGACCCGCTGGGCGGATATCAGGTGCTGTCGGCCAATATCCCCCCCGATCGCGGGAGAGCGGTGGAAGCAATCTCCGGGTTTCTGGATCAAGTGCGCGATCAAAACGGCCCGGACGCCCGTCGCGCTCAAGCCCTTGCACTGGTCGCGCTGGCCGACCGCACGCCGGGGCCGGGAGGGCCCCAACTCCGGCTCGAGGCGGCCCAGGCGTTTGCCGACGCGGGCGACGAAGCAACAGCCAAGCGCCTGCTGAGTGGCGTGAGCACCGATCCCGCGACTGCGGCTGGGCTCACATCAGGAGCCGCCACCACTCTGGTGGGGGTCCTGGTCAAGGAAGGCAAGGTTCAGGACGCGGAACGCAAGCTCGAGGAGCTGAAGCCCGATCTCGTGAGCGAGGATTACCTCGCGCTCCGTCGGACCATTGCCTGGGGTTGGGTCCGCGCCGGGAAGCCCGAGCGTGCCGATGCCATAGTCGCCGCCGATTCGAGCGTGGAGGGACTCGCGCTGGCAGGCCGGCTTCAGCTTTTCCGCGGCCGGCTGGACAGCGCCGAGGCATTGCTCAAGCTCGCCGGCCCGTACGCCGGCAGCCGTGAGGAGGCGACCGCTCGCACTGCGCTGCTCGCGATGCTCCAGCCAATGCAGCTCGATAGCTTGCCGGCATTGGGGTCCGCATTGCTCGCTGTGGAGCGGGGAGACACGACTCACGCGTTGGAGCAGCTCGACAACGTTGCCGAGTCGCTTCCGGCCGATCAGGGAGCCAGCGAAATACGGCTATATGCCGGTCGGCTGGCGCAGAGCGCGGGTCGCAATGCCGATGCGGAGCGTCTGTTCAGGAGCGCCGCCGTACCCGACGCGAAAGCCACGGCTCCAGCGGCGCAGCTCGCGCTGGCCCAGTTGCTGCTCGAAACCGGTCGGGCGAAGGAAGCCACGGCGCTGCTGGAGAACATGATCCTTGGCTTTCCCGACAGCGCGTTGATTCCGCAGGCGCGACGCTTGTTGGATCAGGCTCGCGGCGCGGTTCCGGAGACGTGAGTCGACATGCGGCGGCGTGACTTCGTCGGGCAAGCGCTGGGTCTTCTCGCGACGCTGGGACCGACAAGCCGGCTGCTCGCGCTCGATCTCGCCGGAGCGGGAGCGCGCGGTGTGCGGCCGCGAGCGGGATGGTTGCTGGTCCCGATGGATGACGCGCAGAGCGATCACCTCAAGGCGTACGGGCTCACGTACCGTTCGGTTCAACGCGGCATCCGCGCCGAATGGCTGCTCAATTACCGCAACGGATCGTTCCTGATCCCGGCCGACCAGGCTACGCCACGCGATGCCGCACTGTCGGGGATAAGCGTCGAGCCGTTGGATGATGGGGCGGTGCTCCAGATACGTGCCGAAATCCAGAGCGGCAACATGGACGCGATTCCGCTGGAGAAGGCACCCAAGGTTGCTGTGTATGTCCCGCCCAATGCGCCGCCGTGGGATGACGCGGTCACGATGGCGCTCAACTACGCCGGAATTCAGTTCGAGAAGATCTGGGATCCGGAGGTATTGCGCGACGGGCTCAGGAAGTACGACTGGCTCCATCTCCATCATGAAGACTTCACCGGCCAGTACTCGAAGTTCTACCTTAATTACGCCGGTGCCCCCTGGCTCCTCGACATGGTCAAGCAGAACACCGCCATGGCGCGGACGTTGGGATTCGCCACCGTTCCGGAGGAGAAGAAGGCAGTTGCCAGAGCCATCGCCGCGTATCTCGAGCGCGGTGGCTTTCTCTTCGCGATGTGCACAGCCACTGAGACGCTCGACCTGGCACTCGCGGGACAGGGGGTGGACATCGCGACGGACTACGCCGATCGAACTCCGATGGATCCCAACGCGTCGGCCAAGATGCATTGGGACCTGGCGCTCGCCTTCCAGAACGCCAGGCTCGAGCTGAATCCTTCGGTGCCCGTCTTTTCCGACATCGACGGCCACCAGGTCAACTCACTCGACCGGCGCCAGCCTCTTGGCTCCTTCACGCTGTTCAACTTCAGCGCGAAGATCGATCCAGTGGCGACGATGCTGGTGCAGAACCACCGGCAGGTCATCCCGGATTTCTACGGCCTCACAACGTCCTTCACTCGACGAACGCTCAAGTCCAGCGTGACCGTGTTGGCCGACGAGCCGGGGGCGCCGTGGGTCAAGTACATCCACGGCGAGCGGGGCCAGGGGACCTGGACGTTTTTCGGCGGGCACGACCCGGAAGACCCACAGCACCAGATCGGCGACCCGCCGACCGACCTCTCGCTCCACCCCCACTCGCCGGGTTACCGGCTGATCCTGAACAACGTGCTCTTCCCCGCGGCGAAGAAGAAGGAACTGAAGACCTGAGTGGTGCGTGTTTCAGTGCCGCCGGCAGGTCACAATACCGCTAGATTCCCACTGTCGTCTTCCGTACATCCTTCTCCACCGGAGAATAGTTCTGCACCTACCGCCCGAACTCGCCCCGCCTGCAAACCGGGGCCAGGACCGGCCATCGTGACCGATCCGACCGACCGGATTGTTCCAAGCGTCCGAGCCTATCTGGCGCAGGAGATTTGCGCGGCAGGCGGGCGCGAGGTCTCGTTCGTGGCGGAGGTGGATCGCGAAGGTGTGATCACCGGCGCGCGAGCCGTCGCCCGTGGTACGGTGGATCTCGTGCTTGCGCTTCCTGGTGTCGCTCGGCGCGGTGAGATGCTCCTCCACAACCACCCGAGCGGCCGGCTGGATCCGTCGGTTCCTGACCTCAACGTGGCTGCCACGCTGCATGACGGCGGCGTCGGCTTCGGGATCATCGACAATACGGCGGAGTCACTGTACGTCGTGGTCGAGGTGCCACACGACCGGGAGATTCGGCGTATCGACCCGTTCGATGTGGTGGCAACTTTGGGCGAATCGGGACCGGTGGCTCACGCGCTTGGCCGCTACGAAGATCGCCCGACCCAGCGAGACATGGCCGCGTACGTAGCCGACACGTACAACGATGGCGGCATCGTGTTGCTGGAGGCGGGAACGGGAGTCGGCAAGTCGTTCGCTTATCTGATTCCGGCCCTCGCTTGGGCTCGGGCCAACGGCGAGCGTACCGTCGTCAGCACCAACACGATCAATCTGCAGGAACAGCTGGTCGGAAAGGACCTGCCGCTACTCCGCAAGGCGCTCGAGACCGACGACTACACGCCCACGTTCGCCTTGCTCAAGGGTTGGCGAAACTACCTCTGCCTGTCACGGCTCGATGGCGCAATGAGCGGCCAGCGAACCTTGTTCGAGCCGGACAAGCACGATGAGCTGCTCGGTCTGGTCGAGTGGGCCGCGCACACCAGCGACGGAACCCTGAGCGACCTCCCCCTGGCGCCAACGGCCGAAGTCTGGGACGAGGTTAGCGCGGAACCCGATCTCTGCACCAGGCTCAAATGTCCGCACTTCGATCGCTGCTTCCTGTTCCGGGCGCGGCGCCGCGCGGCCGAGGCCGATGTGGTGGTCGTGAACCATCACTTGCTGGCGGCGGATCTTTCGGTGCGGCAGGCGTCGGGCAACTGGGAGGAGGCGGCGGTGCTGCCTCCATATCGTCGCCTGGTGCTCGACGAGGCTCACCACCTGGAGGATGTGGCCGCACAGCACCTGGGACTTCAGGTGACGAGCCGCGGCGTGCACCGCCTGTTGGGACGGTTCGAGCGGCGAGGCAAGGGTCTCCTGCCTACACTGGCCTTCGAGCTGGTCGCCGAGGGCGGCGAAGCCGGCGAGGCGGGGCTCGCATTGTTGCGAGAGCGGGTGTTACCCGCGTTGAGTCATGCCCGGCAAGCCACCGACGCGCTGTTTCTCCGCCTGCACGGCCGGCTCGAAGACGTTCCGGGCGCGCAGCTTCGGCTCGATGAGCAGTTCGCTGCCGACCCGATCTGGGCCGAAGGACTCCGCCGCGAGTTCGATGCCGCACTGGACTCGCTGCGTGTTCTCGCGGACTTGCTCGACTCAGTGGCGGATCGGCTGGGCGATCGCGACGGCACTGATCGAACCCGGCAGCTGCTCCAGGAGCTGCGCGGCGTCATGCGACGACTGGCCACTGTCGGAGATGGTCTCAACCGCACGCTCCGCCCTGTCGGCGGTGGCGCGCCAACCGTGCGTTGGATGGAGCGCGCCGGTCAGCGGGCCCAGGCCATTGCTTTGTCCGCCGTGCCGCTCGATTTGGCCCCACTGCTTCGCGAGCTTCTCTGGCAGCGGCTCGATACCGTGGTCCTCACGAGCGCTACGTTGGCCGCGGGCGGCGATTTCGGCTTTCTCGAGTCGCGGCTCGGTCTCGATGGAGAGGGCAGCCCTGTCTCGGTGCGCGAAGTTCTCGCGTCGCCCTTCGACTACCCATCCCAATGTCTGTTCGGTGTCCCCACCGACCTTCCCACCCCGCGTGACGATGAGCCCGGCCACGACGCGGCGCTGGCGCAGATCGTGACCGATCTCGCTTTTGCCTCGGACGGCGGCATGTTCGTGCTGTTCACCAGCCACGCAGCACTTCGCCGTGCTGCCGCGGGTCTGCGTGGCACCTTGAGCAGCCGCTGGCCCCTGCTGGTGCAGGGCGAGGCTGCCCGCGATCTCCTGCTCCGGCGGTTCCGGGAGGCGGGCAACGCGATCCTGCTTGGGACAGACTCGTTCTGGGAGGGCGTCGACGTACCCGGGCGAGCGCTCCGCGCCCTGGTTCTTAGCAAGCTACCTTTCAAGGTTCCGTCCGAGCCGCTCACTGCAGCGCGGCTCGAGCGGTTGGCAGAGCAGGGCAGCGATGGCTTTACCGGATATCTGCTGCCCCACGCCGCCCTCAAACTCAAGCAAGGGTTCGGACGATTGATCAGAAGCCGACAGGATGTGGGGGTGGTGCTGCTGCTGGACAACCGGGTCGTCACGAAACGTTACGGGCCGCTCGTCTTGAGCGGGTTGCCGCGCGCCGAGACCGTGATCGGGAGCTGGCCGGAGATTCGCACCAAGTGCGAGGACTTCTTCGCCCGCTTCGGCATCGGGGCGGGCGTATGATCCCGCTCAAACCCGGAAAGATCATCGGGGTCGGCCGGAACTACCTCGCGCACGCGCTCGAGCTGGGGAATGATGTACCACCAGAGCCGATCATCTTTCTCAAGCCGAATACTGCATTGCTCGAGCCGGGTGGGGTAATTCTCTTGCCGCGCGTCTCCGAGCGGGTGGAGTTCGAAGCGGAGATTGGGGTCGTCCTGGGCCGCCGCTTGCGTCACGCCACAATGGAACAGGCGGAAAAGTCCATCGGCGGGTTCACCTGTGTCAACGATGTCACCTGCCGGGACCTACAACAGAAAGACGTCCAGTGGAGCCGGGCCAAGGGCTTCGACACGTTCTGTCCGGTCGGGCCTCGGGTCGCAACAGGGCTCGACTGGCGGAGTCTCGAGGTCCGGGCGCGGGTCAACGGCCAGGAGCGGCAGCACGCGAAAGCCACGGACATGCACTTCTCCATTCCGACGCTCATCGCATTCATCAGCGGCATCATGACGCTCGAGCCTGGCGATCTGATCGCGACCGGCACCCCGGCCGGAACCGGACGGCTGATCGACGGCGACGTGGTGGAGGTGGAGATTCCGGGAGTGGGAGTGCTGTCGAATCCGGTGCGCGCGGAGGACGGCCGATGATCAAGCCGAGCCGCCGCCTCGAAACTCTTCCCTGCTACCCCATGGCCGAGCTGCCGGCACTCAAGCGCCGGCTGCTGGAGCAGGGCGTGGACGTAATCGACGTCGGTCCGGGCGACAACGACACTCCGCCGCCTGAGCTCACAATCGAGAGCATGGCGTCGGCCGTTCGCGAGCCGGCTCTCAGCAAGTACGGATTTCAGCAGGGTCTGCCCGAATTCCGGCAAGCAGCGTCGCGCTGGGTCGAACGCCGGTTCGGAGTGCGGTTTGACCCGGTCACCGAGCTCATTCCCCTGATCGGATCGAAAGAAGGTCTGGCCCATGTAGTCTTTGCCGTGGCCGATCCGGGCGACGTCGTGATCGTGCCCGAGCCGGGATATCAGGCCTATCTGGGCGGTGCGATCCTGGCGGGTGCCGAGCCGTACATCGTGCCGCTCCGGAGCGCGCAAAGGTTTTTGCTCGAATTGGAGCAGTTGCCGGGCGATATTCTCCGGCGGGCCAAGGTCGTCTTCGTCAATTATCCCAACAATCCCACCGCCGCAGTGGCCCCTCCGGAATACCTGGCCCGAACGGTCGCGCTGTGCCGGCGTCACGGGATTCTGCTCGCCTACGACAATGCATATTGCGACCTGACGTTTGACAACTACCGGGCGCCCAGCATCTTCGAGACACCGGGGGCGCGCGAGGTCGCCATCGAGTTCTTCTCGCTCTCGAAGAGCTTCTCGATGACGGGTTGGCGTTTGGGCTTCGGCGTCGGGAACAAGGAACTCATTGGCGCGCTCACCCGGGTGAAGTCGTACGTCGATACCGGTCCCTGGCTCGCGGTGCAGAAGGCTGGGGCCGCGACCCTGGATCAGGCGGAAGCGCTGGTACAGCCGATTCGGGCGGAGCTGGCGCGACGCCGTGACGCCGGCGTCGCGGCTCTGCGCGACATCGGACTCGAGGTCGAATCACCGGTAGCGACGATGTACCTGTGGGTCGTGTTGCCTTCGGGCATCCCGTCAGCGCTGTTCGCACGGCGCGCGCTCGAATCGGCGGGCGTCGTCGTGCTTCCTGGCAGCGCCTTCGGTCCCGCGGGTGAAGGCTACTTCCGCATCGCACTGACGGTCGGTGCCGCGCGGCTTGCCGAAGCCATTCATCGGCTCGGCGGCATCATGGAGCAAATGCGCAGTGGAGCGCTTGCAAGCACCGCGTAACCCCACCGGCCGGACTCGGGGTCGAGCCTGGACCTGGATCGCGCTGGCCGTCAGCATCGCGGTGCACGTGGTTCTGGTGCTGGTCAGCTCGGTGGAAGGCCGGCCGCCGGTGATACCGCATCGGGAAACGCAGGTCATCGTGCTGCCCCCGATTTCGGACGCTCAGCGGGCCGTCGAGATGCCGTATCGCGAAGCGCCGCCCAAAGTCGGTGTTCTCTCCCGACAGCCGCGCCAGCCGCGCAGGCTGCCGGACGAGACCGAGGTGACCCAGTTGCCACGACCGCTGATGCGGCCAAAGCCGGACTCCGGACTCGTGCCGTCTCCCGAGCCGGTGACGCCCGGCCGCATCGGGCCGCAATGGGGCGACGGACAGCTGTGGGTGCGGCCGCTGCCGCTGCCGCCGCAGGAGCTGGCTCAGCGTTTGAGGAAAACCGATGCCGAACTGGCGGACAGCGTTGTAAAAGCAACGATCCAGGCCTTCC
>Ga0114129_10010280_pt1 | contig 13355 bp, 12 predicted proteins | sample RhiMetdeltSRZDD1_FD_80071 | JGI IMG/M metagenome (GOLD analysis project Ga0114129, IMG submission 80071) | Populus rhizosphere microbial communities from Tennessee, USA - Rhizosphere MetaG P. deltoides SRZDD1 (version 2) (version 2) | ecosystem: Host-associated > Plants > Roots > Rhizosphere >...
CAGGCCGCCAAGCCAGACTTCGTCATGTCGGTGCTGGTGGGCGGCAACCACATCTCGTTCTATCGCCAGTGGGCCGCCTCCGGCATGAACAAGACCATCCCGGTCGCCTCGACGACGTTCGGCAACGGGCTCGAGCAGCAGGTCACGACGCCCGAGGAGCACAAGGGGTACATCGCCGCCCAGAGCTACTTCCAGGAGATCAACACCGAGGCGAACCAGGCATTCTTGAAGAAGTTCCTGCCGAAGTACGGCGCGACCAGCAAGTACGTCACGTCGCTGGCCATCCAGACCTATCACGGCATGCATCTGTGGGCGGCCGGGGTCCGGAAGGCCAACAGCATCGACCGCATGAAGGTGATCGAAGCGTTAGAGGGCAACCTCACCTTCAGCGGCCCCGCCGGCAAGACGGCCATCGATCCGAAGACCCACCACTGCAGCCTCGACGTCTACATCGCGGAGGCCCAGAACCGCGCGTTCAAGGTGCTGGAGAGCTATCCGCAACAGCCGCCGGCCGACACCGCGGCCGTCTGCGACCTCAAGAAGAACCCCAATGACAACCAGCAGTACGTGATCGACGTCAAGACATGAGGGCGAGGCGGGCGTAAACGAAGGAGGGATCCGTGGCCACCGCAAAGCTTCCCACTCCGGACGAGCTCAAGGCTGTCGGCCGACAACTGGGCATGACCCTGTCCGACGCCGACGTCGCGTTCTTCCTCGAGACCATGGCCGGCAACGTGGCCGCCTATCACGCCGTCGAGCACATGGCGGATCCCATGCCGCCGGTGAAGTACCCGCGCACCCCGGGTTATCGCCCCCAGGGCGCGGAGAACAAGTACAACGCCTGGTACTACAAGAGCGAGGTGCCGGGCGCGCCCTCCGGCAAGCTGAAGGGCAAGCGCATCGCGCTCAAGGACAACGTCTGCCTGGCCGGCGTGCCGATGATGAACGGTGCCTCGACGCTGGAGGGCTATGTGCCCGACGTTGACGCCACCATCGTCACCCGGATTCTCGACGCGGGCGGCACGATCATGGGCAAGGTCCACTGCGAGTACTTCTGCTTCTCGGGGGGCAGCCACACGAGCGCGGCCGGTCCGGTGCACAACCCGCGCAAGATGGGCTACTCGGCCGGTGGCTCCTCGTCGGGCAGCGGCGCCGTCGTCGCCGCCGGCGAGGTGGAGATGGCCATCGGTGGCGATCAGGGCGGCTCGATCCGGATGCCGTCCGCCTACTGCGGCGTCTACGGCCTGAAGCCGACACACGGGCTCGTGCCCTACACCGGCATCTTCCCCATCGAGAACACGCTCGACCACACGGGCCCGATGACGGCCACGGTGGCCGACAACGCGCTGCTGCTCGAGGTCCTGGCCGGGCCCGACGGCCTCGACCCCCGCCAGATGAACGTCAAGACGGCGGTGTACACCAACGCCCTCACAGCCGACGTCAAGGGCATGAAGATCGCCGTTGTGAAGGAGGGCTTCGGCCACGCCAACTCGGAGGCCGACGTCGACGCGCTCGTCCGCAAGGGCGCGGCCACGTTCCGGCAGCTCGGCGCGCAGGTCGACGAGGTGTCGATCCCGATGCATCTGGCCGGGATGGCGATCTGGACGCCGATCGCCGTCGAGGGCGCGACGTGGCAGATGATGAACGGCAACGGCTTCGGCTTCAACTGGAAGGGGCTCTACGTCACCAGCCTCATTGACGCCCACTCGGGGTGGCGCCAGCGCTCCGATGAGTTCTCGGACACGCTCAAGACCACAATCCTCTTCGGACAGTACGCGTTGAACAAGTACCGCGGCCACTACTACGCAAAGAGTCAGAACCTGGGTCGCACGCTGCGGGCCGCCTACGACACGGTGCTGAAGGACTACGACCTGCTGCTGATGCCGACCCTGCCGCTCAAGGCCACGCCGATCCCGAAGCCGGGTGCGCCCCGCATGGAGATCATCCAGCGCGCCTTCGAGATGCTCCCGAACACGGCGCCCTTCGACGTGACGGGACATCCGTCCATGAGCGTGCCGTGCGGCCTCAGCGACGGGCTGCCGGCCGGGATGATGCTGACGGCGAAGCACTTCGACGAGGTGGCGATCTACCGGGCGGCCTCTGCGTTCGAGAAGGCAGGAGACTGGACGGGCATTCGTCCGTAGCCGGGCGCCGGAGCACGCCGGGCCCGGCCCGGCGCGCTCCGACCAGGGCCCGTCAGCGGGGGCGGGCGCCGAGGGCGGCGATGACCTCGGCGGAGGTCGAGACCCACCCGAACTTGTGGGCGAAGTTCTTGAACACGGCGATCTGGAGATCTGGCGCGTAGGTCGACACGGCGTCGGAAATGATGGTCGTCTTGTAGCCGCGCTTCATGCTCTCCCGCGCCGTCTCCTCCACGCAGATCTGGGTGACGGTACCGGTCACCAGCACCGACTCGACGTGGCGCGCCTTCAAGAGGTCGTCGAGGTGGGTGTTGTGGAAGGCCCCGTAGCCGAACTTGTCGACGATGGGGTCGCCCGGCTCGGGATAGAGCTCGTCGATGATGTCCGAGCAGTCCAGCTCCTTGCCGACGTCCTCGTAGTGCCGCAGGAACCCTTTCCAGCAGCAGCAGACCGGCGGCTCCACCTGCGGCGACCACTGCCAGATGAGCGTCCGCTCCGGTCCCGCCAGCCACTTCGTGTAGATGATCGGGATCCCGCGCTCCCGGCAGGCGCCGAGCAGCTTCTGGTGCACGGGGATGGTCGGTCGCGCCTGCGGCACCTCCAGCGGCGCCCCGACCCGGACGAAGTCGTTCTGCATGTCCACGACGACCACCGCGGGGTGGGCCAGCCGATCGATCGCCATCGACGACCTCCAGACGAGAGTCGAGTGGCCTCCGTTGTAGCCCGGCCAGCGGTCGCACGCAACGCCGGTCGCCGGGACCGGCTAGCTCGCCCTCGGCGACTCCGTGACACCGTCGCTTGCCGCCCGGCGTGCGAGGGCCGTGACCCGCGCATGGGCCTCGGCGTCGCGTTTGGCGAGCGCCAGCGCGAGCGCGATATCGAAGGCGCGGGCGGCCACATCACGATCGCCGAGGTCGGCGAAGGCCCGACCTGCGAGCGCCACGCCGTCGGGATCGTGGTCCTCTCGCGCCTGAAGGAGGGCGAGTAGGAAGATCCGTCGTGCCTCCGCCGTTGTCGTCTGCCGATCGTGCGTGGTGTCGCCGATCTGCAGAGACAGGTGGCCGACGGCGAGCAGCCCGGCCGCCGTCCGCCTCTGGACCGCGTCACGGTACGCGTCCTCCCACAAGCGACGAGCCTCACCCGCATCGCCGACGGCCACGGCCGTCTGGGCGCGCTCGATGGCCGCCGGCCAGGACGCTTCTCGCCCACGGCCTGGCTCGCGTGCGACCAGCACCGTGACCCCGACAATCAAAAAGACCGCCGCGTAAGCGGCGATCCGCGCGCGCCCTGCCGGGCTCATGGCTCTGCCTCGGCGAGCTGCTCCAGCGCCATGCGGAGCGTGTTCAGGCGCGTCAGACCCTGCTCGTAGCGTGCGAGGACCTCCGAGCGCTGATGATCGTAGCGCATCCGATCCAGCGCCACTCCCGTGAGCACGCCGAGGCCCATGAGGTATAACCCCACACCGACACCGAGGGCGAGCCTGCGAGTCTCCACTGTCGCACCTCCTGGCCCGATGATGATGCGCGGGATCCGGGAGAGCAGCGGCCGTGCCACGCCACGTCGACGTGATTTCGTGGGGTTTTCGTGTGGTCAGGTGGTGAGCCGCCCGAGCCCCGGCCGGCGGATCGGGCGAAAAGTCCGTGCGGTGGACGTCTATCGCCGTCGGTGCGCGTGCGTCAGCACTGGCCTGGAAGGCTCGAGGTCTGCCAGCAGCCGCCGGGCCGCCTTCAGATCGGCGGTGTCCGAGCCCTCGGTGAACCAGCGACACAGCGGCGCCAGCAGGCGATGCGCTCGCACGCGCTGGCCGCGCGCCTGCCAGAGCCGGGCGAGGCTCGCGCCGGCGCGAAGCTCCAGGGACCGGGCCGAGCGTCGTCGAGCCGTTGCGATCGCCCGCCGGAAGCAGCGTTCCGCGTCGCCCGACGAGGTGTCGACCTGGAGCAGCAGCTCGCCTCGAACGCGGTGGATCTCGGGCTCCACGCATCGATTGCCCGTCCTGGCCGCCAGCGCCAGCGCTTCGTCGGCGGCCTGGAGTCCACTCTGGAGCTGTCCGGCGTCGCCGTGGACGTCGGCCAGGCGCGCCAGCAGGTGGGTCACCCCGACGACGGAGCCCGTCCGGCGATGGGCCTCGAGTCCCCGACACATCGCGACGGCGCCCTCCGTCGGATGGCCCTGCCGGGCCAGGACGAGGCCCGTGAACAGCTCGACCCAGCTCTGCCAGTACGGAAGCTCGTGCTCCCGGCAGACGACGGCCAGCTCGTCGACGAGCTCGGCGACCCGCGACACCTCGCCGCACAGATCGTGGACGATGCTGGCGTACCCGAGCGTGAACGCACGGTTGTGCGGGCGCGCGAGCGCTCTCGCCTCGGCGAGGGCCCGGCCACACAGCCGGCGCGCCTGGTCGGGATAGCCGGCCATCCACAGCCCCCACGCGACGTACGACGCGACGCGAGGGCGCTGGCTGGTCCGCACCCCGGCGGCCCGACGACGCCCGAGCGCCAGCGCCCGATCCAGATGCGCGAGCGCCGGGTCCAGCTCGCCGATGTGGAAGAGCGTCTCGCCGAGCGCGGCGTGCGCAACGCCGAGCAATCCTGGATCGCGCGCGGCCTTCGCCCGGGCCAGCAGCTCGGCCGCCAGCCTGCGGGCAGGGCCGAGCTCGGCGCGAATGAGATGGACGTTCCAGAGTCCACGGAGCGCCCGGCCGACCTCCTTCGCTTCACCGAGCTTTCGCGCCAGCGCGAGGGCGCGCGAATAGGTGCGCTCCACCTCCGCGGCGGCGTAGCCGCGGCTGACGATCCAGGCCGGTCCCAGCGCCAGATGCAGGCCGAGCTCCAGGCGCGAGCGCTGCACGCCCTCCGGAATCTCGTCGAGCGCGTCGAGGGCCCTCGAGAGGTGCACGATCGCCTCGGCGTGCGCCGCACGCCCCAGGGCGACCTCTCCGGCGAGTCCGTGGTACTGCACCGCGCGTCGCCACTCCCGCGCTCGCGCGAAATGCATGGCCAGCTCGGCCGCGCTGTCGCGCGCTCGCCTGGCGAAGGCCCGCTCCAGGCGCTCGGCGATGCGGCCGTGCAGCTGACAACGGTGGCCAGCCGGGATCCCCTCGTAGAGCACGTCGCGGTGCAGCGCGTGGAGGAATCCGTACGCGGCCGACGTCGTCCCGTCCGGCCAGTCGATCGCGCCTCGTGGCGCAAGGAACTGGCCGTGCCGCGCCAGGCGCGCACAGCGCTCCTCGACAGTGCCCGGGTCTTGCGCGAGCGCGGCGGCGAGCGCGGCCGCCGAGAACTCGATGCCCGCCACGCTGGCGGCCTCCAGCAGGCGCCGGTCGTCGTCGGCGAGACGCTGCGCTTGCTGCTCGATCAGCCGGCGCAGGGCGTCCGGCACGTCGCCAGGACGTTCGGCGGCCGCGTCCTCGAGGCTCCACTGGCCGCCGTGCTCGACGACGAGCGCACGGCCGACGAGATCGTCGGCCACCGTGACCATGAAGAGCGGATTGCCGTCGGTCATGCGATGGACGTGGCGGACGAGCCCGGCCGAGACCGGCTTGCCCGAGAGCCGGGCGGCGAGGTACTCGGCGACCGCGGACTCGGGCAGGCGCCCGAGCGTCATCTCACGGCCGTGTCGGTGGAGAACGAGCTCGTGGGTGAGGCGGGCCAGCGGCGGATCAGGCGCCAGCAGCTCCGTGGGCCGGTAGGTGCCCAGCAGCATCAGCTGAGCCCGCTCGGGCCGCTGGGCCAGAAAGGCGATGGCCTCCAGCGTCGAGTGGTCGGCCCAGTGGAGGTCTTCCAGCCACATCACCAGCACGCGCTCTCCCGCGAGCGCTTCGAGCACGGACGCCAGCTCCAGGAGCATGCGCTGTGAGGTCCAGCTGCTGAGCCGCTGCACGAGCGCGGCGTGCTCGTCGGGCTCGATGAGCGAGGGCAGCTGCATGAGCCACGCCGGGGCCGTCCGGCGCAGCAGCCCGACCAGTCGCTCGCCGCCGTCGCTCCGACAGAGACGTTCGAGGGCCGCGAGGATGGGCAGGTACGGCTCGCCGGCACCGTACTGCTCTACGCACTCGCCCTTCGTCCAGAGCAGATCGGGTCCGGTGAGGCCCGAGCGGAAGACCTCGATCAGGCTGGTCTTGCCGATCCCGGGCTCCCCGCTGACGAAGATCACCTGCCGCTCGCCATCACGGGCTCGCCCCAGGGCGGTGCCGAGCTCGTCCAGATCGGCCCTGCGTCCCACGAGCGGACGTCCGTTCGTTCCCGAGTCTGCCGCGCGGTCGCACGTCGGCTGGGCCGTGAGCGGAAGCACCGGCGCTAGGAACTGATATCCGCGGCCCGGCCGCGTCTCGATGAAGCGGGGCGCGTGGGCGTCGTCGCCGAGGGCGGCCCGGAGCTCCCGGACGCAGAGCCTGGGCATGACGTCGGTCACGGCGACGTGCGGCCAGACGGCACCCAGCAGCTCACCGGTGGAGACGAGGCGGCCCGGTCGTTCCGCGAGGTACCGCAGGACGGCGAACGTCTTTGGCCGGAGCCGGATCTCACACTCGCCCCGCCACAGGCGCTCGCCTGCCAGGTCGAGCCGGAAGGGAGGGAAGAGCACTTCCATCACGCCGCCCCCGAGGCCGACATCATACCCCGCTTGTACGGAACTTATACGTGCCCCGGGATCGACCTTCTGGCTTTCTGGCCAGGATCGATGGGGACCTGGAGCCGCGCGGAGGAACTGGCGTTGACTGTCCCGACGGCCTCGGGAGCACACGGCGGCGGGCGCACCACCGCGGCACGGGCCGGCTGGCTCTGGCGGCTCGTGGCGGCCGGGCCCACGTTGCGCTGGCTGCCGCACCACGGCTCGCCATCACCCTGGGGAGAGGCGATTCACAGTCAGGAGACGGGATCGTTCACAGCGCGGTGCCTTCACCTGCGGGTGAGGGATCAGGGCTTCCTGGACGGAGGACATCCATGGTGAAGACGACGATTCGCCGGGCGCTGCCCTGGCTGTTGGTGCTGCTGGCGCTCGTGCTCGCCAGCGCGTGCGCGCATCCGCGTGAGCGCGGCTCGGCGGCGGCGGCCTCGCCGCCGAACCCGAGCCCGTGGGCGCTGCCGACCTCGACCATGCGGTGGAACGAGCACGCGTGCGAGTTGATCGCGCGCAATCAGGCCGGCCAGTTCCCCGCGGCCCGGACGCTGGCCTACACGAATCTCGCCATCAACAACGCGATCGTTCTGGCCCGTCAGCAGGGGCGCAAGCCGGACGGCGCGGCCGCCGGCGCGGCCGCCACCGTCCTGACGTTCGCGTTCCCCAAGGAGGAGCAGGCGCTCGCCACGCGGCTGGCGGGTGAGACGGCCGCGATCGGCGCCGACGCCCGCACGGATTTCGCCGCCGGTGTCGAGATCGGGCGGTCCGCCGCCAACGAGGTCATCGCGATGGCGAAGAGCGACCGCGCCGGGGCGGCCTGGACCGGGTCGCTGCCGACCGGGGCGGACAAGTGGGTGCCCCAGGACAAGCCGCCACGCCCGCCGCTCGGTCCACAGCTGGGCGGGATGCGCACGTTCTTCCTCGCGACGGGCTCGGAGTTCCGCCCGTCGTCACCGCCGGCCTACGACTCCGCGGCCTTCAAGGCCGCGGTGGCCGAGGTGCGCGCGGTCTCCGACCGGCGCACCAACGAGCAGCTGCGGATCGCCCAGTACTGGGAGAACCTCACAGGCTCGTTCGCGGCCGGCCTGTGGAACGAGGTCGGGCGCGGCGCGATCTCCGCTCGCGGCCTCGGTGAGCCGGAGTCAGCGCGCGTGCTGGCCATGTTCCACATGGTCGGGGTCGACGCGACCATCGCCAGCCACGACGCGAAGTACACGTACTGGGTGCCGCGGCCGACCCAGGCCGATCCGAACATCCGTCTGGCCATCGGCCTTCCGAATCACCCGTCGTATCCGAGCAACCACGCGGCCATCTCGGGCTCGATGGGCCTCGTCCTCGACGCACTGCTGCAGGACCAGAGCGGCCGCTACTTCGCCATGGGACGGCAGGCGGGCGAGTCGCGCATCTATGCCGGCATCCACTACCGCTTCGACGTCGACGACGGCTTCGCCCTCGCGCGGAAGGTGTCGGCGAAGGCAATCCAGGCCGGGATACCGAAAGACCGTCCGTTCACGCCGGTCGGGCGCTGACGCAGTGGGGCGACGCAGGGCCAGGCGGACGCCGGGCAGCGAGAGCGACGTGTATATACTGGCTATGGCGGTATCCGCCGTCGCCCAAGCGTAGTCGGGGGTACCGGTGTTTGCTCCGAATCAGCGAGTGAAGGTGAACCTCGCGAACCTGACGATCCAGGGCATCCAGTTCAGTCAGAACGTCCAGGAGGCTCTTGGCACCGTGCTCGAGCAGACCTCGACCGTCCCGCCGACGTATCGGGTCGAGCTCCTGTTCAGCTTCAAAGGCGTCAAGCGGGTGGAGGTGCCGGAAGATCGTCTCCGGCCGTCCTAGATGTGAGGAGGTCGAGGTCGCCGCTCGTCTGGAGCGTCCTCGTGGCGGTTCTGATCGTTTGCCCTCCAGAGCCGGCTCGGGTCACACCCGCCGAGCCGTTGAGCTTCGAAGACGCCGAGGTCTCGACCGTCGTCAAGCACGTCGGCAAGCTCACGGGCATCACGTTTTTGTTCGACCCGGAACAGGTCAAAGGCAGGATCACTATCCTCTCGCCAAACAGCGTCTCGCCCGAGGAGGCGCTGGAGGTCCTGAAGTCCGCTCTAGCCGTGTACGGATACCGTGTCATCAGCAGCGCCGGCGGCATGTTGATCGTTCCGGCCGAACGACTCGGCCCCGAGCCCGTCACCGTCAGGCTGGTGACCCTGGAATATGCGTCGGCCGGCGAGGTGGCGTATACCCTTCGATGGGTCGCGCCGGCCGGGGTTCGGATCGTTCCCTATTACCACACCAATAGCCTGGTCATCTCCGGGCCGCCGGCGGCCGTGGAGACGTTGATCGACATCATCAAGTGACGAAACACGATCGGCTGGGCGCGTTCATCTCGCCGAGTGCAGGCCGCCGGCCTTGACAGTCCTCGAGACCAGTGGGCATCATCGCGTAGCGTTCTGACCGTCCAGTTCCCCGCGGGGAAGGTATTGATGTCCCTGGAACGGGTTCCTGGACCACCCCCCGGCGTCCCCCACCCACGCGGGCGGTCCGCCAGCGAGCGCCCCCCGAAAGGCTTCTTTCCCCGCCGAGTTGATCCGGGGGAGCCATGCCTCGCTACGAGTTCAGGTGCGCGAGTTGCCATGAGACTCAGTGAGGCGATTCGGCTGGGGGCGACGATGAGGCCCCAAGCGTTTCGTACTCTGCTGACGGACGACGAAGCGTGTGCGCTCGGCGCCGCTCTGCTCGCGGTCGGAGCCAGACCGGAAGAAGCCGTGCGCTCGGCGCTCGATCGCTGGCCCTGGGCGTCCACCGTGAATGCGGACTGCCCGAGGTGCACGCGTTCTCGCACTGTCTTCAGGGTCATCACGCACCTCAACGATCGTCACCGTTGGACTCGGGAGCAGATCGCGACGTGGGTTGCCGGGATCGAGCCAACGGACTGGGGCGTACCGGGGGTCGAGGCCACTGACGCGCGAATCGCTGTGGATGTATGACCGGCCGACACCGTCATGCCTGCCAACCTCACGCCCGAGTACAAAGCGGCCGAGGCCGCGTTCCGTAAGGCGCGCGATCCGCGAGAGCGCCTGGAGTGGTTGCGGGAGATGCTCCGTGTGATCCCCAAGCACAAGGGAACGGACCATCTCCAGGGCGATATCAAGCGGCGCGTTCGGGAGCTGTCCGAAGAGCTCGAGCGGCCCAGGCAGGGTGGGGCACGAACCGGTCCGGCGCTGATGATCCGGCCCGAGGGTGCGGCGCAGATCGTGTTGATCGGGCCGCCGAGCGTGGGCAAGTCGTCGTTGCATGCGCGGCTCACGGGCTCCGAGGCGCAGGTCGCGCCGTATCCGTTCACGACCCAGTATCCCGGGCCGGGGATGATGCCCCACGAGGACATTGCGTTCCAGCTCGTGGATCTACCGGCGGTGTCGTCCGAGCATCCGGTGCCGTGGCTCGCGAGCACGCTACAGACGGCGGATGCGGGCCTGCTCGTCGTGGATCTCGGCGACCCCGCGTGCGTCGAGCGGACCGAGGCCGTGCAGACCGTCCTGCGCGAGTGTCGCGTGAGTCTCACTTCCCGCTGGGACCCGGCCGCTGAATTGGCGACAGCGGCGCCGCCGGGCGACGATGATCCGCTCGCGGTGCAGCTTCCCACGTTGCTCGTCGCCAACAAGGCCGATTGCCTTGCCGACGCGGACGCCGAGCTGGGGGCGTTCCTGGAGGTCACGGGGCTTCGCTATCCGGCCCTGGCCGTATCGGCAACCACCGGGCGGGGCCTGTGGGGAATTGGCCCCTGGCTGTTCAGCCACCTCGGTATCGTACGCGTCTACACGAAGGCGCCTGGCCGCGCGCCCAGGCAGGACCGGCCGTTTGCCCTGCGTCGTGGCCAGACCGTGGAAGACGTCGCGCACCTCGTGCACGAGGACCTCGCTCGCACGTTCAAGTACGCCCGCGTCTGGGGCAAGTCCGTGGCTGACGGGCACCATGTCGGGCGCCAGTATCCGCTGGCGGACGGTGACGTGGTCGAGCTGCATGGATGACACGCATGAGCGCGTCGGCCGCGCCGAAACTTGATCTGGCCAACGCCCAGCGGTTGGTCGAGGAGCTCAGGCGCGAGCTGGACGTCGTAGAGCAAGAGATCCGACGCCATCCGTACCTGGCGGCGCTCGAGGCGGGGCACCTGCGCCGCGAGGACCTCGCCCGCTTCGCCGGAGAACAGCACCACATCATCCGCAGCGACCTCCGGAGCGTCGCGCTCCTGGTGAACCGCTTCGGAGCGACGCCGAGCGGGCCGTTCTTCCAGGCGATGCTCGGCGGCGAGACGGCGGCGCTGGCCGTGCTCGGGGGCTTCGCGACTGCCGTAGGAATGGACGACGCGCGGCTTCAAGCCTACGAGCCGGCGCCCGGTGCCCACGCCTACACGGCCTTCATGGCCTGGCTCGCCCTCTACGGTTCGGAGGCCGAGGTGGCCGCCGGCCTGCTGGTGAACTTAGCGGCATGGGGGGCGAACTGCGGCCGGATGAGCCGCGCCCTTCGCGGTCGCTACGGGCTCACCGACGAGGCCACCGCCTTCTTCGACCTCTTCGCTGCCCCTCCGGGTGAGTTCGAGAGCCAGGCGATGACCGTCGTCGCCGGCGGCCTCGCTCGAGGCGCCGAGCCGCGCCTCGTCAAGCGCGCGGCCCGGCTCCTCCAGGGCTTTGAGAAGCTCTACTGGGACACGCTCCACGCAGCCACGGCCTGAGCGCGTCGGGGGGGTATCTGAGCGGAAGGCGGGCTTCCCCGAGGGTACAGATCGCTAGGCGCCGGCGCGAGCCTCGGCGACCTGGGCCTGCATCGACTTCAGCATCCGCACCTCGGGCGACGGGGCGCAGTTGCAGTAACCCACGCCCAGCTCCTTGAGCTGGGCCGCGTTGCGCGGCAGCGCCGCGTGGTTCATCGGGAGCGCGAGCCGGGCAACGCCGCCCTTGCGTACGGCGTCGGCCACGCGGTGGACGGTCTCCACGAGCTTCGGATGATCCGCCGTGCCGCTCACCCCGAGCGCCCGGGACATGTCGGAGGGGCCCACCGCGACGATGTCGATCCCCTCGGTCGAGGCGATGGCGTCGATGTCGGCCACGGCGGGCAGGTCCTCGATCATGACGGCCAGCGTGATCTCGCGGTTCGATCGCTCCATGTGCTCCCGGAGCGCGATCTTGCCGTAGTCCGAGGCGCGCGACGCTCCCGCCATCCCGCGCTCGCCCAGCGGTGGGTAGCGCACGGCCTTCACGGCCTCGCGCGCCGCCCGCGCGTCGCTGATGTGCGGAACCTGGATGCCCTGCACGCCCATGTCGAGCAGGCGGAGAATGAACGCGGGGTCGAAGCCCGGCGTGCGGACGATCGGCGTGATCCCGACCCGCTCGGCGGCCATGACCATGAGCTGCACGTCGCGCAGATCGAAGCTGGTGTGCTCCATGTCGATGAAGGCGGCGTCGAAGCCGGCGTGGCCGATGATCTCGACGATCTGGGGGTCGGCGATGCCACCCGTGTAGGTGCCCAGCGCGAGGCCGCCCTCTTTCAGGATCTTCTTGACGCGATTGGTCTGCATGTCAGCCCTCCCACGGCCGGGATCATCGCCCGCCGCGCGGCTGGACGCAACGCGCCGGGCGGGCTCGGGGTATCCTCGGGCCATGGATTTCTTCGACACCGTGACGACGCAGCGAGCCATCCGCCGTCTGAGACCCGATCCGATCCCCGAGGCCGTGCTCCGCCAGATCATGGACGCCGCGATCTGCGCGCCCAGCGGGGGCAACCGTCAGGGCTGGAGCTTTCTGGTCATCCAGGACGCCGCCAAGCGCGCGCGGCTCGGGGAGCTGTACCGCGAGGCGTGGGGCGAGCTGCTGAAGACGCCGTACTATCGCGGCGCGTCGGCGGCACCGCCCGACAGCCGCGAGGGCAAGATGATCGCATCGGCGCGCCACCTGTCCGAGCACCTCGGCGAGGCGCCGGTGCTCGTCCTGGCCTGCATCGGCACCGACGGCACGCGGCCGACGATCACCACCGGCGCGTCCATCTATCCCGCCGTGCAGAACCTCATGCTGGCGGCGCGCGCGCTCGGCGTCGGAAGCTGCCTCACCACGATCCACAAGTATCGCGATCCGCAGGTGAAGGAGCTGCTCGGCATCCCCGCGGAGGTGGAGACGGCCGCCCTGATCCCCCTCGGCTATCCGCTCGGGAAGTTCGGTCGCCCCCCGCGCCGTCCCGTCGCCGAGGTGGCCCACGCCGACCACTGGGGGCGCGCGTTCTGAGCCGCTAGCGATCGAGCCAGACGTTCGGCAGCCCGCCACCTGGATACGCGAGCAGGCCGATGATGTGCGGCTCGAAGCCCTTCACCGGCGTCCGCCAGCCGACCGCGGCGTCGCCCAGGCCCGTGGTGACGACCGGCACCTCGTCGTCGAGCAGCTGCACGAGGCGCTTGTAGACGTCCGCGCGCTTGCCGGCGTCGACCGTCGTCTCGCCCTCCTCCAGCAGCTTGTCGGCCGCCGGGTTCGCGTAGCCGCCGGACAGCTCGTTGGCGCCGCCCTTGGAGTGGAAGTAGCGGTAGTACGCGTCGTCCGGATCGACCTTGGGGAAGAA
>Ga0114129_10010282_pt1 | contig 13355 bp, 9 predicted proteins | sample RhiMetdeltSRZDD1_FD_80071 | JGI IMG/M metagenome (GOLD analysis project Ga0114129, IMG submission 80071) | Populus rhizosphere microbial communities from Tennessee, USA - Rhizosphere MetaG P. deltoides SRZDD1 (version 2) (version 2) | ecosystem: Host-associated > Plants > Roots > Rhizosphere >...
AGGAGGTTCACGACGACGACAATGACAGCGAAAACGAGCGACAGTCCCTGAATTATAGGGTAGTCGCGATAGCCAACTGAGCGAACTAGCAGTGACCCCAACCCCGGCAGACCAAACACGTATTCGACAATGACCGCTCCACTCACGAGCCAGCTGATGTTGACCGCAAGCACGGTGATGACCGGTATGAGCGCATTGCGCAATACATGTTTAGTCAAAATCCGCCATTCGGAGAGTCCCTTCGCGCGCGCTACTTCAATATATTCAGAGGCAAGCACATCCAGCATTGACGCGCGCAACGACTGCACAAGGATCGGAACCAACAAAAACGCGATGGTAAATGACGGTAGAAGCAGATGATGGATGCGGTCAATAAAGCCATGACCGAGACCAGAAATCGGAAAGAGCTTGGCCCATACGCCCAGTGTGAGGATCAACATAATACCGATCCAGAACGATGGCATGGCGAATCCGATCATACTACCAAGACGTATGACATGGTCAGGGAGTCTGTTGCGGTAGAAGCAAGCGACAAGGGAGAGTGGCAGCGCGATAACAACAGATACAATGGCGCTCATAAGAAGCAGCGACAATGTCGGCCAAACCTTTTCGGCGACAAGCCGGCTAACGGGCTGGTTCTGTATGATGCTTTGTCCCAGATCGCCTACCGCCGCGCCAGTGACAAAGCCGACGTACTGGACGATCCAGGGACGATCCATACCGAGTTTATGGTAGATCACTTCCACTTCCTGATCACTCATGCGTCCATGCGTCATGATACGAACGGGATCGCCTGGGACGAACTTGACAGCAAGGAATGCAAAGATGGTCACGCCAATGAGCACGGGAATTGCGTGAAGCATGCGTTCCAGGATATAGGGCAGTATTCGCATGACCGAGGGAGGTCCCGGTTAATCACCGCAAGGAGGGTGGCACAGATGCCACCCCTAACGAACCGATAAGCCACCCAGACTGACCGCCCCTCCGCGGAGCCGGGAAGAGCTGGTTGGAGCTTACTTGTCCAACCAAACCGAGTGCAGCCACCACCAGCCGACCGTGATATTGCGCCAGTTCTTTACGTAGTTGTGCACACCGTTCACGTAGGGTGGATAGTTTAGCGGTACGCTATACCCATCATGATAAACCTTGTCTTGAATTTTCCCATAGAGTTCCTTGCGCTTGGCAGGGTCGAGAGCCTGGCGGGCCTCGGCGATCATTTTCGAGGCTTCCTCATTCTTGTACCGCGAGAAGAAGGCTTCAGTTGAGCCGCTGCCATCGCCTTGCAAGCTAACAAGTTCATCATCATCATTGATGTCGCTGGTGATATAGCTGACATAGGCTTGATACTCGCCCTTCTGCGTCATTCCGAATGCCGTCCCGACGTCGAACTCGACGATTTCGACTTTGAGTCCCGCCTGCTCCCAACCTTGCTGCAGAATGGTGGCAACCTGTCGGAAAGGAGCGTTGCCGGTATCGACGATCAATTGAACGGGTGTTCCGTCATACCCAGCTTCCTTAACCAAAGCCTTGGCCTTTTCGATGTCGTAAGGGATTTTTTCCACGTTGTTTGACCAGAAGTTCATCTTCGGCGTGAATCCATTGGGGATTTCGCCATAGCCAAAATAGACGACTTTCATGATCGCTTCGCGATTGGCGGCATAGTTCAACGCAAGTCGAATCTTAACATTATCAAGCGGCTTTTTTGCGTGGTTCAGATACACATAGTCGAGACGGTAGGCTGGAGATACCTCAAGCGTGATACCGTCCATGGCCTTGACTTGCTCAGCTTGATTGAGCGGTAAATTAAGCGCGACGTCGTAGTCTCCATTTTGTAGGCCCAGAACGCGCGAGTTACTCTCTGGGATATACCGCAGAACCGCCTGATCCAGATAAGGCAATGGCTTGCCGTCTTCGCCGTTTCGCCAATAGTGAGGATTGGGAACGAGCACCACTTGGCTTCCGCGCTCGAAGCTTTCTACCTGCCATGGACCAGTGCAAATTGGTTTGGACCCGAAAGCAGCAGGATCCTTGGAATGGGCGGCTTGAGATACGACCGACGAAGAGAAAAGCGATAGGGCGGACTGCAAAGCAGCATAGGGCGTTTTCAAGGTGATTTTGAGGTGACTCTCGTCGAGTTTCTCGATGCTCTTCACGGGCTCGAAGGCAAATCCATAAGAAGCCTTCGGATTGGCAACTTGCTGCAGCGAATAGACAGCATCGTCAATCGTCATGGAGGTGCCGTCGTTGAACTTAATGCCTTGGCGAATCTTAAATGTGATCGCCATGCCATCTGCAGCAGCCTCCCAGGATTCGGCTAGTCCCGGCTCTAGCTTCGTACCTGTCGCATCGGCAGAAATAAGTGGTTCGCAGACCTGCGCTATAGCGTAGATCGAGCCGTTATCAGAAGGGATGAAAGGATCGAAAGTCTGTGGTTCTTCAAGTCGCGCGACCGTAAGCGTGCCCCCACGTTTGATTTCGTCTGCGTATGCAGCAGGTCCAATAACTGCTCCTAATCCCAAAACGGACACGCACGTGCAAAACAACAACCATTTCCTCGACATTTTCGAAACTCCTTCTCCCTAGGTGCGCATTGCCGCTTGCGGCAAGCGTCGTTTGGCATAGCTTTAAATTCGCAGTTGACGGTTTGGGAGTAACAATTCACAGCAACCAGCGAAGGGAGTCAATCAGGGCCTGCGGCACGATATTGTAGCAGTTTACTCGTCCAAGGAGGAAGTTCATGGCCGAATTCGTCAAACGCTTCTCGCTCAACGGCAAGAACGCCCTGGTGACTGGCGCTTCCAAGGGAATTGGCCGGGAGATCTGTCGCGTGCTGGCAGACGCCGGTGCGGACATCGTGGCCGTAGCGCGAGATGAGGAAGGCTTGGCAGAGGTGAAGGACAACGTGGAAAATTCGGGACGCCGCTGCCTGGTAGTGAAAGCAGATCTTGAAAGGGTTGAGGATACGAAGGCGGCGGCGGCCACGGCCGTTCGCGCCTGGGGCATCATCGATATTCTTGTCAACAACGCCGGAATTACCGCCATCGAAAGTATTCTCGAGGCCAAGGTCGAAAGCTGGGACCGGATCATGGCGGTCAATCTTCGCGCTCCGTTCCTGCTGGCACAGGCTCTTGCGCCCAAGATGATCGAGAGGGGTGCCGGCAAGATCATCAATATCAGCTCGCAGACCAGCGAAGTGGCCCTCGAAAAGCATGCCGCCTACATGTCGTCCAAGAGTGGGCTCAACGCCTTGACCAAGGTGATGACGGTCGAATGGGCGCGGCACAATATTCAGTCGAACGCCGTCTGTCCCACGGTGATCATGACACCCATGGGCGAAATGGTGTGGGGCGACCCGGCCGTGGGTGATCCGATGCGGGCCAAGATTCCACTCGGCCGCTTCGGCCGGCCCGTGGAAATCGCGGACCTGGTCTTGTTCCTGGCCTCACCAGCTTCGGATTTGATCACCGGCCAGATAATCTTCGCCGATGGTGGATTCACCGCACAGTAGCGGCTCTGGCTTCCCGTTTCTACGCGGCGGTCATTTCGATTTGAATCTTCGCAGTACCCGGCGGTGGCTGCGCGGCATAATCAAATGCAGCCACGCTATCTTGAAACCTGAATGTCTTGGTGATCAGCGGTTTGACATCAATTTTGCCGGAAGCGAGCATGGCAATGCAGCGAGGAAACACATGCGCATAGCGGAAGACATGCTCGACACGGGTCTCTTTGACCGCCGCCCGCGTGACATCATAGGAGATGGGCGCAAGCGGCATGCCGATGAAGACGACACGTCCACCGGGGCAGACGAGGTCGAACACTTCTGCGGCTGCCTTCTCGTTACCGGAGCATTCGAAGATCACATCGGCACCCCAGCCTTCGGATTGCTGGTGAACCACGTCCACAAGCTTGCGGTCGCGGACGTTCACAGCTTCGATCGCACCCAGCTTGCGAGCAAGCGCAAGTTTCGCATCATCGATATCACTGATGATCACCCGTGCGCATCCGGCGGCGAGCGCGGCCAGCGCCGTGACGAGACCAATCGGCCCTGCGCCAATTACCACCGCTAAGTCTCCCGGCTGCACCTGTGCTTTGGTCGCGCCGTGAACGCCAACGGCCAGGGGCTCGACCATGGCCGCTTCGGCAAATGAAACGTTGTCCGGCAGTTTGAAGGTAAAATCAGCCGGATGAACCACCGTCGGCCTCAGCACTCCATGAACCGGAGGCGTCGCCCAGAAACGTACGGATGGATCGATATTGTATTTGCCAAGGCGCGAGGCGCGGCTGGTGGGATTGGGAATTCCCGGTTCCATACACACCCGATCGCCGGGCTTCAGCTCCCGCACCTCACTCCCGGTTTCGACAATGACGCCCGCTGCCTCATGACCGAGTATCATCGGCGCCCGCACCACGAACGGGCCGATCGCTCCATGCGTATAATAATGAATGTCGCTACCGCAGACACCCACGGTGCGCAGCGAAATGCGCACGTCACGGGGTCCGAGCAACTCCTCGACAGCGATTTCGCGCAGCGACAGCCTGTGCTTTTCCTCCAAGACAAGAGCTTGAACCATCCGATCCTCCGGGCCTTGTGATTCCCTCCAAACCGACTAAGGACTACAGGAATATGAGACTTGATGGTGGGCCCGGGAGGGGCACTACAACCTTATAAATACAATAATTTAGAAGAAAGTGGGACACCATCGCGTTCCGCTGTATTCCAGGGCTTTTTATTAAGAGTGTCCCACCCTTTCGTGCCCTGGAAAAACACACATAAGGGCACTGGAAGAGCAGCACGCCATGGACGCGCTTACGACGCATGGCGTGCTGTTTTTCGTTTCGGCGCTTGCTGCCACCACACCTTTGGCGCAGTCATCAACTGGGCACTTGGGCGGTGACCGGTACATTATGTTGATCGTCCATGGTTCCCGGCTAACGCGAAGCGACTAGAGCAGGCTAGTCACCTGTTTCGCCGCTATGGCAAATTGTCGCTCCTTTTTTCCTGGGTGCCGATAGTCGGCGATCCACTCACAGTTATAGCAGGTGTGCTGAGAGTGCCCTTCGCCACCTTCCTTATCCTTACAGCCAGTGGAAAGCTCGCCCAGTATCTGCTGCTCATCGGCGCCTCGCAAGCCATATTTGTCTGAGGTCATCGTGAAAATGCCATCTGAGTACACCTTCAATTTTCTTTAGGTGCAGCATGGCATCGGATTAGGAGCGCTCTTCCATTCGTTCGTGGGTGCAGCGGCAGTGACGGTCACTCTGCTTGGATTTGCTTCACTTGCTATCGGCATGCGGGGAGATTAGCGCAGTCAAATTATGATGTGAGAGTGCTGACGATATTCGAAATATTGTAGAAAAAGCTCGCGCTCAGTCGTGATATCCAGCTTTTGGTAAATTCGCCGGCGATGGTTCTTGACCGTGCCCAGCGTAATGCCCAAGCGCGCGGCGATGGCTGCCGAAGGGTGGCCGGCAAGCACGAGTTCGACCAATTGCCTTTCTCGCGCCGAAAGTTCAGGCCAAAGGCCTGTAATCCCGTCGAGGTTGGAGGCCAACCGTGCGGCTGATCCATGATGACGAGTGACTGGCTGCGGGCTACGAAGCCTCAGATGCATCTCATGCAGAGCGGATAGAATCGGAAAGTAAGCCTCAAGCCGGGCGATCTCGACGGGTTTGAACTTGCCCGAGCTTCGGTCGAGGAAAATCGCAAGACACCAGTCCGAGTCGTCCTGGAGCATGACACCAAGCTCATCGGTAATCACAGACTGGTTGAGAAACTCCGCGATATAGCGGCCCCGCTTTACATCGCGAATCGCCAGCCTGTTAAGGGGCATCACGCCGGCCTGCCGGTACGTGCGCCAGTATCGGTAAAAAGGATCATACGGATAGAAGATCTGGAGATATTTTCGAACCATTCGATCGGAAAAATTGCGATGAAGGACAAATTCGGGGCGATGGGTCGCAGAATAGCGGGTGACGGTCACCAGATCGTGGCCGACCAAAGCGGCGATAAGATCGACAAGGGCGTCAACATGGCGAAGTGAGCCCGCGGCTGAAATCGCGCGAGCCATGCAATCGAGGACCTCGTGACTCGCTCCGCCCTGCTGCAACATGCTCCTTCCTTATGTCCAAAGGCACATAGCGCTAGACTCCTAGGGGCGGGTAGCCTTCTGTTCATAAGTACCCATTTGCGGAGCGTAGGCGGTGAGCAATCCCATCGTCATAGGCATCGACGCCGGCGGAACAATGACCGACACCATTCTGGTGGACCAAAGGGGCCACTTCAAGATCGGCAAGGCCGCGACGACGCCTCGCAACGAAGCCGACGGCTTCATTGCTTCAACGGCAGACGCCGCCGAGGCATGGGGCATATCCCTGGACGACCTCTTCGGCGCCGTCAATGTCGTGCTGTATTCCGGCACCGGAATGCTCAATACGCTGCTTTCACGCAGTGGCCGCAAACTGGGGCTTATCACTACCAAGGGACTCGAGGACATGATCCTGATGGGCCGCGGACTGCAGGCTTGGGCGGACTACTCCTATGCGGACCGCCTGCATGCCATAACCCATCACCACCCCGACCCGCTCGTACCGCGCAAGCGAACTCATGGGGTGACAGAACGCATCGACCAGTTCGGCGATGTCATAATCCCTCTCTACGAGCGAGATGTGGTTCGAGCCGCCCGCGCGCTGATTGCAGACGAGGTGGACAGCATTTGCATCATGACGATCTTCTCTCACGTCAACCCGGTGCATGAGAAGCGTATTGCTGAAATTGCAAAACGGGAGATCGAAAGGGCGAAAGCCGATACCAAAGTCTATACGAGCCATGAGGTGCGCCCCGTCATTCGGGAGCAATCCCGTCTGAACAGCCTGTTGATTGAAGCCTACGCCACAGCGCGGGGCCGGCAACAGCTTCAGGGTATCCAGGATGTCGCCCGCAAGTATGGTTTTCGCTACAACGTGCAGACGCTGCTCTCCTTCGGCGGCCTCACATCGATCAACCATCCGCGCCTGCACGAGACCATGATTTCAGGACCGATCGGCGGCATTCTCGGGGCTGCCTATATCGGGCGACTGATCGGCAACGACTCTCTCATCTGTTCCGATATGGGCGGAACAAGTTTCGACATGGGGGTTATCACACGTGGCCAAACCAGGATTGAGAACGAACCGATCATGGATCGGTTCAAGCTGAACGTGCCAACACTGCATCTTGATTCGATCGGCGCGGGCGCGGGCATGATATTGAAGGTCGATCCTCTGACCCGAAAAGTTAGCCTCGGACCTGAAAGCGCAGGATCGGACCCGGGGCCCATATGTTTCGATCGGGGAGGCGTGGAGCCCACGATCGCGGATTGCGATGCCATTTTGGGCCGACTTAATCCCGACTATTTCCTGGGGGGCAAGATCAGGCTCCAGGTCGAAAAAGCGCGGCGAATCTTCGAGCAAAAATGCTCACAGGTGCTGGGCGTCGAGATGGAAGAGGCTGCGGAAGGCATGATTGACATGCTCGAGCAAGATTCGAACAATGCCCTCCGCAGAGTGATATCCGGGCAAGGCATCCATCCTTCCGAGTTCACCCTGCTCTCTTATGGAGGATCGGGCCCGCTGCATCTTGCCGGATCGAGCCGTGGCATCGGCTTTCGTGACATAATCACGTTCCAATTCGCCGCGGCGTTTTCTGCATTCGGCTGTACCACGGCAGATTACATGCGCCGGCATTCTGTTTCGGTGCAGATCGACATCAGGTCAGCTGCTTCCGATAGCGAACTCAAGGACACGGGACAGCAGATCAGCAGGATTTGGCGTGATCTCGAGGAAGCGGCGATCAGCGAAATGGAGGCCGACGGCCACGCGCGTGAAAAAATCGCGATCAGGCCGCTGCTGATGATGCGCTACACGGGACAGCTCGAAGACGTCGAGGTCACATCGCATGTGAAGAGTGTTTTCTCAGCGGAAAAGATGCGCGCCGTCCTCTCCCGATTCGAGGAGGTGTATACGGCCATTAATCACCGCGTCTCCCGCTACGGCACGGTGGGGGTGTCGATCACCGAACTTGGACTTACGGCGACGGCCGACAAGGTGAAACCACTTCTCCAAAAACTGCCGCTTGGGGGGAAGAATCCCTCCGCGGCGCACAAGGGAACACGCGATGCCTATCTGCAGGGGCGGTGGCGAAAGTGCGAGCTCTTCGAAATGGATGAGCTTAAGCCCGGACATGAGGTAAAGGGTCCGGCAATCGTCGAGCATCCTGCCACAACACTCGTCATTCATCCTGGCGATGCAGTTTCCGTGGATGAATGGAATTTGCTGCACTACAGGCATGGACGATATGATGCTTAACACGAAGCAAAGCGGCTCGCCTCTTCGGGACCGGCTCCTCGCGTCGGAGCGGTTGATGCAGGAAACCGGCTGCTATGACGGCGTGACAGAGCTCACTCTTCGCCGGCAGGACACTCTCAAGTTCGAAACGCTGCACACAAAGTTGCGTTCCTTCTGTGTCTCAGCCCGCGAAATGGCGCGCCGAATCTCGGCCTCGCCTGGCGTGCGCGAGGTGGGCGAGATGGTGGTGGCGATCTATACGCCCGAAGGCGATGCCGTGGCGCTGTCAAATGGCATCATGGTGCATGTCCATACAATGAGTCGCTTCATAAAGTGGATGATCCGCCAGGATTACGAAACCAATCCCGGCATACATGAAGGCGATATCTTCGCCAATAACGATGCCTTCATAGGTACGGTGCAGGTGCCCGACGTGATGGATGTGGTGCCGATCTTCTATGAAAGACAGCTCATTGGCTGGGCTGGGGCAGTTTGCCATGAGCTTGAATCGGGCGGAATCACTCCCGGAGGAGACGTGTGTCTTGCGCAGGAGCGTTATACGGAAGGACTGTTCGTCTGTGCTGAAAAAGTCGGCGAGAACGACGAGCTTCGCCGCGACTACGTAATCCGTTGCGAGCGCAACCTCCGCATGCCGATCTACTGGGTGCTAGATGAAAAGGCCAAGGTCGCCTCCTGTATCGAGATGCGGGAGAACGTGAAATCGATCGTGGCGGAAGTCGGTCTCGATTACTGGAGACACGTAATCAAAGAGTTTATCGAGGAAGGCCGTCGCAACCAGCTTGCGCGAACCCGGCAACTCACCGTCCCTGGCAAATACCGCGGCCATTCCTTTTACGGCCATGTCACTGAAGGCAAACCCGGTTTTCAGCCGCTCAGCGACCCGAACTGGCTCTACAATATTCCAATAGAGATGGAGATCTCTATCGACGGTAAGATCACGCTCGATTTCGAAGGCACACAGCCTTGGGGTTACCATTCCATGAATTGCACGCCGGCGGGAATGGACGGGGGCATGTTCGTTACGCTGACACAGCACATGAATTTCGAGGGGCTGGTGAACGATGGCGCGTGGATGGCTACCGAGCTCAAGCTGCCCAAAGGAACCTGGACCAATCCCGATAACGAGACGGTGGCGACCGCCACCTCATGGGCGCTGCTGCTGCCTGCGTTCGGAGTATTTCAGCGCCTGTTGTCGCGCGGATTCTTGGCTCGGGGATATGTCGAGGAGGTTTTTGTCGGACAAGTCAACAGCCCAATGATCGAAATGGGCGGAGAGAGCCAGTATGGCACGTCCTTTGGCATGGCGCACTTCGAATGCGCCGCCGCGGGTTCGGGCGCCCTCGCCATCAAGGACGGACTGGACACCGCGTATGTCGGTTGGAATCCAGAATCGGACATGGGCAACATCGAGGTCTGGGAGCAGAACATGCCCATGCTTTACCTCGGCCGCTCCATTCTGCCGAATTCGGGGGGTGCGGGGAAATACCGAGGGGGCTGCTCTTTCGTATCTACGTGGCTCATCAGCAAGACGAAACACCTGCGGCTCGTCACATCAGAGCATTCCTCGCGCGTTTTCGACAACGCCGGAATGTGCGGGGGCTACCCCGCACCTACTTGTCAAATGCATCGGGCAGTTCGCAACACTAATGTCAAAGAACTCGTGAGGAAGCAAAAGCCGTTGCCGCACTCGATCGGCACCGATCCAAACATCTCGGAACTGGAGCGGCTCGTGACGGGCGTCCACGAAACTTCCGAGGGCCCCTATATCACCGCTCCCCATCGGGACGGTGATATCTTCACGCATTCCTATAATGGCGGGGGCGGATTCGGGGATGTACTCGAGCGGGATCCGGTGAGAACAGCTCTCGATGTCGAGAACGGCTTCATCACGGAAGAGGCAGCAAAGCAGGTTTATGGAATCGTGCTGAAAAAAGGAAAGAACGGGGATCTGAAAGCCGATCTTGAAGCCACGGCCAGAGTGCGGAAAAATATGCGCGCAAAGCGCCTCAAGCGGGCATGTCCTGTGGTGGATTGGTTGAAAAGCGAACGCAAGCGCGTGGCGGCGGGCGATTTCACACCCGAGGTGTGCAAAATGTATGCAAGCGCCATGCGGCTCTCCCAACGCTTTGCCACCGATTTCCGAAGTTTCTGGAAACTCGATGTGGCCTTTACAATGCCGGGCGGAGAGCGCTCATGACCAGTTATAGTAAGGACGTCATCCGTGACCTGGTCGAGGCGCGACTGCCCTGGCGTCAAACCAAGCAAATCATGAGCGCCTATAAGGATGAGGACCGGTTCTTCAAATACATCGAGGTGGTGCAGGAACGGGTTCCCTGGAAAGAGCGCATCCTGCTCCCCTTGAGCAACCGGCTCTTCATCGTGCAATCCGGCAAGCGGCGTGTGACCAAGTGCGAATGCGGCCACGATTACGGGGACTATCGCAAGAACTGGAAGCTCAGCGCGCTCATTCTCGTCCGTAACAGCCGGAAATTACTGCGGGAAATCTACCCCAACAACGACATCCCCAACCCCGAGTGGATGGAGCTGCGCGAGTTTATCTGCCCCTCCTGCGGCGTGCTGCACGAGGTCGAGGCCTGCGCACCAGGCTATCCGATCCTGCATGAGTTCGAGCCCGATCTCGACCAGTTCTATCGCGACTGGCTCAAGAAGCCCCTGAGCGCAGGGTGAGAATGGGCCGCGTTCAAGGTAAAATTGCCTTGGTCACCGGCGCCGGTCTGGGCCTGGGGCGCGCCGCCTCCCTGCTTCTGGCCGAGGAAGGGGCGGCCATTTTCTGTACCGACATCAGCCCTGAACACAGCAAGGAGACGGTGCGTCTCATTCGAGGCGCGGGAGGAACAGCTGACTTTCATGAGCTCGACGTGTGCGATACCGGCCAATGGGCCAAAACAATGGAAGCATTGGCGCAACGCTACGGACGGTTGGACATTCTGGTGAACAACGCCGGCATCGCCTATGCGGGCAACATAGAAGACGCTTCGCTGGAGCAGTGGCGGCATACGATGGCAGTCAATGCCGATGGAGTGTTTCTCGGCTGCAAGCATGGCGTGGCGATGATGAAGTCAAGCGGCGGCGGCTCGATCATCAATCTTTCGTCGATCGACGGCATCATCGGCGAGGCGGAGCTCGCTGCCTATTGCGCCAGCAAAGGCGCGGTGCGCACCTTGACGAAGGCGGTCGCCGCACACTGTGCTGAGAAGCGTTACCGCATCCGCTGCAACTCGATCCATCCTGGCTATATCTGGACACCGCAAACGGAAAAGTATCTGCGCGATCTGGGATCGCTCGAGGAGGAACGGGCGCGAGCGGTGAGCCGTCATCCCATAGGATTTCTCGGAGAACCGAAAGACGTGGCCTTCATGGTGCTTTACCTCGCTTCCGATGAATCGAGGTTCGTCACGGGCGCCGAGATGGTGGTGGATGGCGGTTACCTGATGGTGTGATGATGAAGGAGCTCAAAGGCCGCAGCGCAGTCATTACCGGCGGGATGACCGGCCAAGGTCTCGCCATCGCGAGGCGGCTCGCCGCAGAAGGCGCCAATGTTGCACTTGGCTCCTTTGTCGGCGAAAGCGGGCGGCTCAAGGATGTGGCCGCCTATCCCGACGGTCGGCTCGCCGATCAACTGCGCAATGAAATCTCCCGAGAAGGAGTAGCAGTGCATGTCGGTCATCTCAATGTGCGCGACAACTCCTCGATCGATTCTTTTCTCTCCGAGGCAGCAGCCATTTGTGGAAAGGCCGACATCCTCATCAATGCGGCCGGCACATCGGCCGAGCATCCCATTTGCGATCACCCCGATGATCTCTGGGAAAAGATTATCGACACCAATCTTACGGGTGCATTCCGCATGATCCGAGCGCTGCTGCCAGGGATGATCCGGCGCGGGTTCGGGCGCATCATAAACATCGGATCAACCGCCGCCTCGGTCGGCTGGAAGGATAATCCCGCTTACTGCGCTTCCAAGCACGGGTTGATCGGTTTGACCAAATGTGTGGCGCTGGAAGGAGCCGAGCATGGCGTTACCTGCGTGGCGATCAGCCCCACATGGGTCGAAACTGAGCTCATGAGGCGCAATGTGGAACAGATCATCGCGCGCGAAGGAAAAGGAAGGTCGCTTGAGCAGGCTATGGCGGATTTCGCCGCCCGCAACCCTCAGAAGCGGATCATTCAACCGGAAGAGGTCGCTGCCCTGGCGCTATTCCTGTGCGGAAATGAGGCGCGGGGCATCACCATGGAGAACATCCAGCTCACAGGGGGAGCTCTGTGGTAGTTGGAAGCAGCGGTGGACGAACTGTCGCACGGGACGGGAATCTTGGGCATTTGACTTTTTGGAGCGGTGAGGCCATTTTGGATGTGCATCCAATTTTCTGTATGAGCATCAAGAGAGGGCTAGAGGATGTCCAGCTCGACCGTGAAGCAGGAGGCGGAAATCGCGAGGCGTCACACGCCGGACTTCGCCACACCCGTCTTGGTATTGGAATTCGGTCTGTTCTCAGTTTTCCTTCTCGCCAGCTGGCTGTGCGTCAAAGGTCTCATCCCGCTGTGGGCCGGAATGGCGATCAACACGGCATTTATCTACTCCCTTTATACGGTCGTGCACGAAGCGGTTCATTCAAACATCAGCTCCCGTCGCAAGCACTTGCGCCGGGTCGATACGCTAGCAGGAGTTATTGCCTGCGCTCCGCTGTGGCTGTACTTCCATCAGCACAGGCGCCAGCACATGGCTCATCATGCGCACACGAATGAGGATGTCGACCCTGACATCTATGCCCGGGGAAACTTCCTCGGGTGGCTGTTCTTGAGGCTGCCGAAGGCGCTCCTCAATTACTTCAACCCGGTCCAACAGTACCGCGATTGTCAGCGGTTTGGCCTCACGCGCCGCGAGATTTGGATAACGATGGCGACATTTGCGCTGTATGCGGGTGTCATCATCACTGTCCTAGCAGCAGGTTATTGGCGTGAACTTCTGCTGCTGTGGTTCGTGCCGTGGTATA
>Ga0114129_10010283_pt1 | contig 13353 bp, 12 predicted proteins | sample RhiMetdeltSRZDD1_FD_80071 | JGI IMG/M metagenome (GOLD analysis project Ga0114129, IMG submission 80071) | Populus rhizosphere microbial communities from Tennessee, USA - Rhizosphere MetaG P. deltoides SRZDD1 (version 2) (version 2) | ecosystem: Host-associated > Plants > Roots > Rhizosphere >...
CTCGATGGGCGTCAACCGGCAGGAAATCATCGATACGGTGTTCCTCGGCGCCGGCGTCGCCGTGTACGGTCCGGAAACGCCCTCGAACAAGCAGTGGTACTGGGCGGGCGAACCGAAGACGCCGTACGACCCGGCCGGCGCGAAACAACTGCTCGCCTCCATTGGTCTCGTCGATCGGAACAGCGACGGGATGCTGGAGGACGCGGACAACAAGCCGGCGCGGTTCACCCTGCTGACGCAGAAGGGCCGGCCCGACCTCGAGCGCGGCGCGAACGTCATCCGTGACAATCTGCAGAAGATCGGCGTGATTGTCGACGTCGCGGCCCTCGACTCCGGCGCGGTCATCGAAGGGTTTCTCAGCGCGAAGTACGAGGCAGTGTACTTCAACCCCGACAAGACCGCCCTCGACCCTGCGCTCAATCAGGATTTCTGGGTCAGCTCCGGCTCCGCGCACATGTGGAACATGAACCAGAAAACGCCGGCGACGGAGTGGGAACGCCGCATCGACGAGCTGATGGCGCGTCAAACGGCCGCCTCGGATCCGCGCGAGCGGAAGGTGCTGTACGACGAGGTGCAGAAGATCTTCGCCGAGCATCTGCCGATCCTCTACTTCGCGGCGCCCCGCATCTACGTCGGCGTCTCGTCGCGCCTCACGAACCTGACGCCGGCGATTTCGAAGCCGCAGCTGCTCTGGTCGGCTGACACGATCGCGGTGGCGCGCTAGCCGGTTCTTCAGCAGACGTCAGCACGAGCATGGTCCAGTACATCGCGCGGCGGCTGGCGTTCGCGGCATTTCTCGTCATCGCCGTCGCATCGGTCTCGCTGGTTCTTGCGCGGCTCGCGCCCGGTGACTTCGCCACCGGGGCGCTCGGCCTGGATGCGCGGCCGGAGACGATCGAGCAGATGCGCGCGCGCTACGGGCTGAACAAGTCGATTGGCGCGCAGTACCGCGACTGGGTCGTCGCCGCGGCGCACCTGGATTTCGGGCGATCGCTGCTCTACGACCGGCCGGTGCGCGACCTCATTCCGGAGCGCGCCGCCAACACGGCGATTCTCGCCGTCGCCGCGCTGGCAGTGGCCACGCTGGTGGGACTGCCGCTCGGCATCGTGAGCGGGACGAGGCGCGGCGGTTTCGTTCCCGGCCTGATTCGATCGACGTCGCTGGTGTTGCTGTCGACGCCGCCGCTCCTCATGTCGCTCTTTTTCGTGTTTCTCGCGGCGCGCACCGGCTGGTTGCCGATCGCGGGCATGCGATCGGCCGTCACGCCGGCGGGCGGCGCCACGCTCGACTTGCTGACTCACCTGATCGTTCCGGCCGCGGCCATCGCGCTGCCACTCGCCGCGATGCTCGAGCGGCTGCAGGCGCAGGCGATGACCGATGTGATCGGCGAGCCATTCGTGCGCGCGGCGCTCGCGCGCGGCGTGCCGCGGTCGCGCGTCGTGTGGCGCGACGCGCTGAAGCCGGCTCTTCGGCCGGTCGCGTCCATGTACGGCTTGATCGTCGGGTCGCTGCTCAGCGGATCGTTCGCCGTCGAGGTGATCACGGCGTGGCCGGGCCTCGGACGATTGATGCTCGAAGCGCTGCGCGCGCGTGACGTGTACCTCGTCGCGGGTTGCGCGGGCGCCGGAGCCATGTTTCTCGCGTTCGGCACGCTCGTCTCCGATCTTGCGCTCGGTCTGGTGGAGCCTCGTGCGCGTGAGTAGCCGCGCCGCGGGACTCACGCTCGTGACGCTCGCGGCTCTCGTCGCGGCGGGGGCGCCGGTCGTCGCGCCGCACGCGGTCGACACGCGCTTTCCTCGTCTCCTGAATGCACCGCCGACGCGTCCTTACGTACGCGACGAGGCCGGCGCGTGGCACGCACCGTTCATCTATCCGTGGCGGCTCGTGAGTCAGCTCGAGCAGCGATACGAGGAGGATCGCTCGACGCGCATCCCGCTGGTCTGGCTCACTGGCGGCCATCTCGTCTCATCGTCGGACGACGGCCGCGCCCCGCTGGTCCTGCTCGGGGCCGACAGCTTCGGGCGCGACGTCTTCAGCCGGCTGGTGTACGGCGCGCGCGCCTCGCTCGGCCTTGCCCTGGCGGCGGCGCTCGGGGCGCTGCTGATTGGCGCGACGCTCGGCGGCGTGGGCGGGTACGCCGGCGGCGCGATCGACGATCTCTTGATGCGGACCTCCGATTTCGTCATGGTGCTGCCGGCAACCTATGTGGTGCTCGCGCTACGCGCCGTGCTTCCGCCGGTGCTGCCGGCGCAGATCGTGTTCGCGCTGCTGGCGACCATCTTCGCGATTGTCGGCGCCCCGTTCATCGCGCGCGGCGTTCGAGCGATCGTGCGCTCGGAGCGGCGGCTCGACTACGCCGTCGCGGCGCAAAGCCTCGGCGCCAGCGCGTGGCGCGTGCTCACGCGCCATCTCCTTCCGGCGGCGCGCGGCTTCATCCTCGTCGAGATCACGGTGTTGATCCCGGCGTTCATCATCGCGGAAGCGACGTTGTCGTTTGTCGGCCTCGGCTTCCCGGATCCGATCGCGAGCTGGGGCACCATGCTGCACGACGCATCCAGCGTCCGCGCGTTCGCCGACTTTCCGTGGCTCCTCAGCCCGGCGGCCGCGATCTTCCTCGTCGTGCTGGCGCTCAACCTCGTGTTCCAGCCCTCCGGCGTGGGTGTCGTCTACAATGAACCGGATGAACCTGACAGGCGTCTTCGCACCAATTCCTACACCGTTTGATCAGCACGATCAGGTCGACACGACGAGGCTGCGCGCAGCGCTGTCGCGATGGGTCGCGCGTCCGCTGACCGGTTTCATCGTGCTCGGGTCCAACGGCGAGGCCGCGCTGATGGACGACTTCGAAGCCGATCGCGTCATCGTGGCGGCGCGCGAGGTCGTGCCGGGCGGCCGGCCGTTCATTGTCGGCACCGGCCGCGAATCGACGCAGGCCGCCATCCGCGCGTGCAGGCGCGCGGCCGAGCACGGCGCCGACGCCGTCCTCGTGCGGACGCCGGGCTTCTTCAAGAGTCAGATGACGACGGACGCGTTCGTGCGGCATTACACGGCGGTCGCCGATGCCTCGCCGGTTCCCGTGCTCCTGTACAACTTCACCGCGCTGACCGGTGTGAATCTGCTGCCTGCGGCGGTGTCGCGGCTGGCGACGCACCCGAACATCGTCGGCATGAAGGAATCGGGCGGCGACGTGGCGCAGATTGCGGATCTCGTGTCCGGATCGCCCGATGATTTTCAGGTGCTCGCCGGCACCACGTCGACGTGTTATGCGGCGTTGTGCGTCGGCGCGGCGGGAGCCATCCTGGCGCCGGCGTGCGTCGTGCCCGAGGCGTGCATGCGGCTGTTCGAGCTGACGCGTGATGCACGCCACGCCGAGGCACTCGCGCTGCAGCGGCAGCTCGTTCCGCTGGCGCGTCTGCTGGGGCCGACGTACGGAGTGCCCGGTCTCAAGGCGGCGCTGAATCTGATTGGCTACGACGTCGGCGCCCCGCGTCCGCCGCTGATACCGCTGCCGGACGCGGCAGTGACGCAGCTGCGGGAGGCGCTCGCGCAATTCGAGGAAGTCGCCGCATGCGTTGCACGTGCCTGATTCTCGCCCTCGCGGTCGCGGCCGGCTGCGCGACCAACCCGGTCACCGGCAAGCGCGAACTCTCGCTCATGAGCGAGGCGCAGGAAATCCAGATCGGCCAGCAGCAGGACGTTGAAGTTCGCCGCGAGATGGGCGTGTACAACGACCGCGCCCTGCAGGAGTACGTCACCACGCTCGGGATGAAGCTCGCGCAGGTGAGCGAGCGGCCGAACCTGCCGTGGCATTTCACCGTGGTCGACGTGCCGGCAATCAACGCGTTCGCGCTGCCCGGCGGATACATCTACATCACGCGCGGCATCCTGCCGTTTCTCGACGACGAAGCGCAGCTCGCGGGTGTCCTCGGACATGAGATCGGACACGTCACCGCGCGCCACGCCGCGCAACAGTACTCGCGCGCGACCGGCGCGCAGCTCGGCCTCATCCTCGGCAGCATCTTCGTCCCCCAGACGCGTCCCTTCGCCCAGCTCGGCGAGAGCGGACTCGGCCTGCTCTTCCTGAAGTACGGCCGCGACGACGAGGAGCAGGCAGACATGCTGGGCGTGAAGTACGCGTCGACCGCGGGATGGGATCCGGCCGGCGTGCCGCGCATGCTGACGACGCTCGCGCGGATCGAGGAAGCGAGCGACAACAAGGGCGTGCCCAACTGGCTGTCGACCCATCCCGCCCCGGCCGATCGCGTTCAGAAAGTTCAGTCGGCGGTTCAGCAGGCCGAAGCGGGCGCCGGCCGCTTGACGACCGATCGCGACGCGTACCTGCGCCGTATCGACGGCCTCGTGTACGGCGACAACCCCGACCAGGGCGTCGTGCGCGGCGCGAGCTTCCTGCATGCAGGTCTGCGGTTTGCGATCGACTTCCCGACGGGCTGGGAGATCACCAACGGACAGACGCAAGTCGTGGCGAAGGAACCCGGCGCCGACGCGCTGATGCTGTTGCAGCTCGTGCAACAAGCGGCGGGTCGAAGCTTGCAGGAGGTGGCGCTGCGATCGATGGACAGCGCGGGCTTTCGCGCCGCGAGCGGCGGCCGCACGACAATCAACGGTCTCGAAGCGTTCGTCGGCACGTATCAGGGTTCGTTGCAGGACCTCGGCCGCGTGACGGTCCGGGCCGCTCACATCGCGCTCGACCGCGAGGTCTTGTTCGTCGCGGGGATTGCGCCACAGCAGACCTACGATCGCAGCGAGCCGGCGTTCGTCAAGAGCATCAATTCATTCCGTCCGCTGAGCCGCACGGAAGCCGAATCCGTCCGGCCCAACCGCATCGATCTCTACACGGCGCGCGAAGGCGATACCTGGCAGTCGATTGCCGAGCGCGCCGGACGCGGCGTCATCAAGGCGTCGACGCTCGCGATCATGAACGGTCATTCGGTCAACGACCAGCCGCGCCCCGGCGAACGCCTCAAAATCGTGGTCGCGGGATGAACGTTTCAGCACGGTCGATCCTTCGCGGCGTCGGGATCGCGGCAGCGTCCGCCTTCGCGCTTTTCGTCTACATGTATCTCACCCTGCCCGACGTCCGTCCGCTGAAAACGACAAATCCGACAACGACCGCGTTCATCGAACTTCGTGCCCGGGAGGCGCGCGCGAAGGGGCAGCAGCCGCGGCGCGACCAGCGGTGGGTGAGCTATCGCAACATCGCGTCCGACCTGAAGCGCGCGGTGCTCGTCGCCGAAGACAGTGCGTTCTGGCAGCACGACGGGGTCGACTACGAGCAGCTGCAGGAATCGCTCGAAGCGGACTGGGAGCGCGGCCGATTCCTGCGCGGCGGCAGTACGATCACGCAGCAGCTTGCAAAGAATCTCTACCTCTCGCCCTCGAAAAATCCTCTGCGGAAGATGCGCGAGCTGATGATCGCGCGCAGGCTCGAGGCCGAGCTCAAGAAATCTCGAATCCTCGAGCTCTATTTGAATCTGATCGAATGGGGGGACGGCATTTACGGCGCGGATGCGGCGGCACGCCGGTACTTTCAGACCTCTGCGTCAGCGCTGGGCCCGACCGAGTCGGCGCTCCTGGCGGCGGCCATCATCAATCCGCGCGTGTTGAACCCCGCTCGGCCGAGCAAGGGGCTCCTCCGGCGCCAGCAGCTGATCCTTCGTCGCATGGGCGTCGTCACGCCACCGGAAGAGTCGGTTTCCGAACAGCGCTGATCTGCACACCTTCGCAGCTCAACTTGCGCGCCCACAACAAATTAGACGACCGTTCAGCTTGCAATCCAGTTGGCAGTTCGCTATATTCTTCGAGCTTTCGGCTCACTCTCTTCGAAACACAATCAGGCCGCGTCGGATACCAAGCGGGGATTTCCCCCGTTGGTGGCGTGTGCGCAGCGCGGACGATCCGTGTGGGTGGTGGCAGCGATCGCATGATCAACTACACCGAACGCCTCACGCTGTTGATGCAGGACATCGTGGCCCGAGTGCCCACGCTGTCGTTCATTGACATCGCGGACGTCCTCGTCTTCGCGCGATCGGGTCGCTCGGACGCGGAAGGCGCGTTTGCCACATGCCACTGCCTGACGCTGCCGCCGAGCGAACCCGGTTACTACTTCTGGCGCGACCGCACGACGCAGCGCATCACGCGACGTTCGGAGTGGTTCGTCACCAAGTCGCCGGTGGTCACGCTCGGATCGCGCCCGGTGAAATACCTCATCTCGTTCGCGCTTCCGCGCTTCTCCGATCAGTCGCTCGACAAGTCGCGGAAGGAGCGTCTGTATCCGGGCGCCGAACCGTGGATCGCGAAGCTCGATACCGTCATTCACGAGCTCTATCACATCGATCCCGAGTTGACCGGCATTCGCCGCATCGAGCGCGGCGACGGGACCTACTCCGCGAACTGCCACGGTCATCGCTTCTTCGAGCAGGTAGCGGAAATGGTGCACACCTACGTGCACAGCCGCCCGAATCCTGACGCGTACGATTTTCTGCGCCAAGATTTCAGCACTCTTGAAAACCGGTACGGCGGCGTCGTCGGCACGAGCTTCCGCACCTTCCCGTCCTTTCCGCAGCGTTACGTCGAGCCTGTTGCGGTCCAGGTGCCGTGCGAAGCGGACAGCGAGGGCGTCAGCGTCGAGCCTCTGCGTGTTGCGCAGATGCCGACGCGCTACACGGAGAACGATCTCCACATCCGCCAATTCACGAAGAAGACGTCGCGACGGCTGGTTCGGAAGGGCGCCTTTAGAGCTGCGTAGCGTTCGGCTATCAGCTTTCAGCCATCAGCTTCAGTTGACACGTTTGGCGCCGAGGTAGCGGGGCGCCCAGTACCGCGAGCTCAAATGCTCGACACGGACCACGCCCGCCGAGCTCGGGGCGTGAACGAACTCGTCGCCGCCAATCGCAATGGCGACATGCGACGCTCCGGAGTCGGTCGTCGTGAAGAACACCAGATCGCCCGCCTCGAGATCCTCCGGCTTCACCAATTTTCCCTGTCGGTATTGATCGCGCACGTCGCGCGGCAGCGAGACTCCGTACTGCGCGAACACATACTGCGTGAACCCGCTGCAATCGAAGCCGGTGGGATCGGTGCCGCCGTTCCGGTAGGGCGCCCCACGCAGCGACAGCGCCGTTCCGGCGAGCGCATAGCCGTCGAACGAGGAGCGTGGCGCGGGGCTGGTGGCCGGCGCGACCGAGCCGGGCGAGCCAGCCGGACCTGCCGGACCAGGCATTGGAAACGGCTTCGGGACGGCGCCCGTCGACGCGCACGCCGTGGCGAGCATGGCTAGGGCAGCCGTCCCAACCGCCCGAGCCGCGCATCCCCGCGATGCTCTGATCGTCACGTCGGTTCCCTCGAGTCCAACAGCACAGTACCACAAAGACGCTAACCGACAGGGATCAAGGTGTTTACGGCGTCAGCGTCTTGACACCTCGGCAGGGGTCGGGCAAAATTCAAAAACGGTTCTCGGGGCCCCCGGGTAAAAAGACGTCACGATGGAACAGACCCTGCTCCTCAACGCGTCGTACGAGCCGCTCAAGATCGTCCACTGGCAGAAGGCGGTCACGCTTCTCTGCCAGGGGAAGGTGGAGGTTATTTCCGTTTACGACCGGGAAATCCGGGCCGTCTCCATCAGCTTCAAGCTGCCGTCAATTATTCGCCTGCTGCGCTACATCAAGATCAAGCGGCGCTTCGACTACGTGCCGTTCTCGCGCGCGAACATCTACGCGCGCGACAACCACGAGTGCCAGTATTGCGGCGACGGCTTCCCGACGAGCGAGCTGACCTTCGATCATGTGGTGCCGGTCGCCCACGGCGGCCGGAAAGACTGGGAGAACATCGTCACGTGCTGCGTGACGTGCAATCGCAAGAAAGGTGGGCGCACGCCGGCTGAAGCCGGCATGCATCTCACGCGGATGCCGAAGCGCCCCGAATCCGCCCCGGCCATCCGCATCACCGTTGGTCTTCGCAACGCTCCCGAGAGCTGGCGAGACTATCTGTACTGGAACGTCGAGCTCGACGATACCTAGAAGTCTGAAATCTGAGCGTGCCCTCTCCGCGCGTCACCGCCATTCATCCCCTCCGGGCAATTGAAGGCGGCCGCATCGACATCGAAGGTTCCGGGTTCGTCATCGGCGATGTGTATCCGCCGGAGGTGCGCATCGGCGAGGCGCGCGTGCGCCTCGTGTACGCCTCGTCAACGCGCCTGGGCGTCATCGTGCCGAGCGGTCTCGAGGGCGGCCGCGCCGCGGTGCGCGTGGGCGATGCCGCGCCCGCGTTCATCGACGTCGCCGCGCCGTTTGCCACCGGCCTCCATCAGGTCGACAATCCGGTCTTCGATCGCGACGGCAGTCTCTACGTGACCTTCAGCGGCACGCGCGGTCAGCAGGTGCCGGTCTCCATCTTCCGCGTCCGTCCGAACGGCACGCGCGAAACGTTTTCATCGGGGATCGTGAATCCGACGTCGATGGCGATCGATCCTCAGGGGCGGCTCTACGTGTCGAGCCGCTTCGAGGGCACCGTCTATCGTGTCGCGCCCGACGGATCCGCCGAAGCGTTCGCGAACGATCTCGGCGTCGCCTGCGGACTCGCGTTCGCGCGCGACGGATCGCTGTTTGTCGGCGATCGATCGGGCACGATCTTTCGCGTCGATCGCGCCAGGAAAGCGACGACCTTCGCGTCGCTGCCCGCGAGCGTCGCCGCATTTCATCTCGCCGTTGGACCCGACGATGCGTTGTACGTCACGGGTCCGACGCTGTCGTCGTACGACGCGCTGTACCGCGTCGATGCGCACGGCGTTGTGACGACGCGATATGCGGGCTTCGGCCGGCCGCAAGGCCTCGCGTTCGACACGCACGGCACGCTGCACGTCGTCGAAGCGCTCGCGGGCGGCAGCGGGCTGTATCGCGTGCCGCCAACCGGCGATCCCGAGCTCGTGCTCGCGGGTCCCGGGCTGGTCGGCGTCGCCTTCGATCCGCACGGCGGTTTCGTCGTCACCTCGAACGAGACCGCGTATCGGCTGCCTCGATCCTCGTAGCGCGACGCGTCGGGCCGGCTGTCGGACCGGGTACAATCGCGCTCCATGTCGCAACTCTTCCAGCGCAAGCCGATCGCGGAGCTCGTGGACGAGACGCACGGCGCGCACAGTCTGAAGCGGTCCCTCGGCGCCGGCGATCTGATCATGCTCGCGATCGGCGCGGTGATTGGCGCCGGCATCTTCGGCGCGATCGGCACGGCAGCGGCGGGACAGGTCGGACCGAACGGCGAAGTGATCCGCTCCGGTGCGGGACCGGCGCTCGTGTTGTCGTTCCTGCTGCTCGGCGGCGCGTGCGCGCTCGCCGGACTGTGTTACGCGGAGCTGGCCGCGATGATTCCGCAGGCTGGGAGCGCGTACGCCTATTCGTACGCGACGCTGGGCGAGCTCGTCGCGTGGATCATCGGCTGGGATCTCATTCTCGAGTACGCGGTCGGCAACGTGGCGGTTGCGATCTCGTGGGGCGACTACTTCAATACGCTCGTGAGCGGCTTCGGCGTGAGTCTGCCGCCGTGGCTGCGGACCGGCTACCGGACCGCGCTGCTCAGCGCGGATCCGCAGATCCACGGGTTGCTCGAATCGGCGCCGCGCATCGCCGGCATTCCCATCCTCGTGCACCTGCCGGCGTCCGCTATCGTGATGGTGATCACGTGGCTGCTGCTGCGGGGCGCGCGCGAGAGCGCGACGGCGAACAACATCATGGTCGTCATCAAGCTGATCGCGCTCGGCGTCTTCATCGCCGTCGGCGCCACGCATCTCGACGCTGCCAACTACCGGCCGTTCGCGCCGAACGGATTTACTGGCATTCATCAGGGCGCCGCGATCGTGTTCTTCGCCTACATCGGCTTCGACGCGATCTCGACGGCCGCGGAAGAGACGACGAATCCTCAGCGCAACCTGCCGATCGGCATCCTGGGCGGACTCGGGATCTGCACATTTATCTACGTGATCGTCGGCGCCGTGCTGACCGGCATGGTGCCGTACAAAGAGCTGGCGGTCGCCGATCCGCTGGCGCGCGCGCTCGAGCTCGCCGGATTCAAGAACGTCGCCTGGTTCGTGGCGCTCGGCGCCGCCATCTCGATGTCGGCGGTGCTCCTGGTGTTTCAGTACGGACAACCGCGGATTTTCTTCGCGATGGCGCGTGACGGTCTGCTGCCGCAGTGGGCCGCGAAGGTGCATCCACGCACGCGAATCCCTTCCACGACGACGATGTTGACCGGCATCTTCGTCGCGTTGTGGGCGTTGATTGGCGACGCGGCGGAAACCTACGATCTGACGAACATCGGCACGCTGTTCGCGTTCATGCTCGTCAGCATCGGCGTGCTCGTGCTGCGACACAAAGAACCCAATCGCCCGCGACCGTTCAGAGTGCCCTTCGTGTGGCCGGTCTCAATCCTGTCGGCGGCCGGTTGCCTGTTCATCATGTACGGGTTGCCGCGTACGGCATGGGAGCGCTTCGGGATCTGGCTGGCCCTCGGGCTCGCGTTGTACTTCGCGTACGGATTCAAGCACAGCAATCTGCGTCGTGTTCCGTAGGGTCGACGAGCGTGTCGGCCCCTGAACAGGGCGGACGCACAGGTCCGCCCCTACACGGCGTCCGCGTCCTCGATCTGACGCGCCTGCTGCCGGGCGCGTATGCGACGCTGCTGCTCGCCGATCTCGGCGCCGACGTCATCAAGATCGAAGATCCGCGCGGCGGTGATGGCATGCGCGAACTGCCGACGCGTGGACACATCGACTACTTCGCGCTCCTGAATCGCAACAAGCGCAGCGTCACGCTCAACTTGCGCTCTCCGGACGCGGCGATGGTTCTCGATGCCCTGCTCGCGAAGAGCGACGTCGTCGTCGACAGCTTCCGGCCGTCGACGGCGCGGCGCCTTGGCGTGGATGGAGAAACGCTGCGCGCCAGGCATCCGCGGCTGATCTGTGCCTCGATGACCGGGTTCGGGCTGAGCGGCCCGTACGTCGAGCGCGCCGCGCACGACATCAACTATCAGGCGCTGGCGGGCACGCTGACGCCGCCGGCGCTTCCAGGTCCGCTCGTCGCCGACATCGGGTCCGCGATGCAGACCGTGATCCGCGTGCTCGCTGCTCTCGTTCAACGTCAGCACACCGGCATCGGCTGCGCGATCGACGTCTCGATTCACGAAGCCGCGCTGGCCTGGACGATGTTTCCGTCGACCGCAAATCTCGCGAACGCCTGCTACAACCTCTACGAAACCTCGGACGGGCAGTGGCTGGCGCTTGGCGCCCTGGAAGCGAAGTTCTGGGCGGGCTTCTGCGAGCGTATCGGCCGGCCCGACCTGATACCGCTGCAGCACGCCGAGGGCGACGAGCGCACGCGTGTGCTGAGTACGGTGCGCGACATCATCCGTCTTCGTACGCGCGACGAATGGCTCGCGCGATTTGCCGGCGCAGACGTCTGTCTGACTCCGGTCAATTCAGGTGACGAAGGGCTCGGCGACCCGCACGTGAAAGCGCGGGGCCTCGTCACGCGCGATCGCGGCATCACGTACATCACGCCGCCGCACGGCGCGGTTCGCCCGGCGCCCGCACTCGGCGCCGACACCGACGCGGTTCTTGACGAAGTGGGAATCGAGCCCGCCACGCGCGCCCGGCTGCGCGCAAACAAGACCGTGTGACCGTGGCTTGAAGGGCTGCGCTTACCTGGTGGCCGATGCGAGCACCGCGGGCATCGGGACGACAATCCGATCGCCGTCCTTGTAGCGCGCGGCGGCTCGTCGCACCGCGGTCCGGATGGCGTCGAGCGCCTCGGGCGTTTGCGCGCGCAGGACCGCGGCGGTTCTGACGCCGCCGCGCGACAGCGCCTCGTAGATACCGTCGGCTGAGTCCAACTGCCAGGTCAACGGCAACACGCGCGCGTCGACGTCGACGAAGCCGGCGCGTTCGAGCGTCTGCCGTGATTCGTCGATAGCCGAGAAGCGGAAGAAAGGCGGTCCCTCCGGAAGCGGCACGTCGGTGCGCCCGAATTCCTCGATGGCGCGCAGCACCATGCCGAAACCGACGGCCTGCTCGGGCACGGCCCAGACGGTGAACGCGTAACGGCCGCCGGGGCAAAGCACACGGCGCGCTTCGGCGATCGCCGCTTCCGGGCGCGCGAGATGCAGCAGTCCGAAATTCATCGTGACCGCGTCGAAGCGGCCGGCGTCGAACGGCAGCGCCTCGGCGTCGCCCTCGCGGAACGTGATGGCCGGATGGCGGCGTCGAGCGTCGGCGATCATCGCGCGGGAGAAATCGAGGCCGGTCACGATCGCGCCTCGTGCGTCCGCGGCAGCGGCGATGAACCCGGGACCGGTGGCGACGTCGAGCAACCGCGTGCCGTCTCTGGCGCCGACCGCATCGAGCAACGGCGGTGCGATCTGCGTCGTGATGCCGCCGAACGCGTCGCCGTAATGCTCGGCCGCGCGTTCCCAGCCGGCGTGCTCGAAGTCGTGGAATGCGGTCGCGTCGATCATCGCCTCGGCATTATAAAAGCGAGCTGAACTGTTCGCGTTTCTGCATGGTAGTATGGACAGTTCGAAATCCCAGCAGAAGCGCGACAGGGATCATGGCCCACGATTGGATTGCGGTACGCGGCGCGCGCGTCCACAACCTGAAAAACATCGACGTCGACATCCCACGGCGGAAGCTGGTGGTCATCACCGGCTTGTCCGGATCGGGGAAGTCGTCGCTGGCGTTCGACACGATCTACGCGGAGGGCCAGCGCCGCTATGTCGAGTCGCTGTCGGCGTACGCGCGGCAGTTCCTCGAACAGATGGAGAAGCCGGACGTCGATCTGATCGACGGGCTGTCGCCGGCGATTTCCATCGAGCAGAAAACCACTGGATCGAACCCGCGATCGACCGTCGGCACGGTCACCGAGATTTACGATTACCTGCGGCTGCTCTTCGCCAACATCGGCGTGCCGCACTGTCCGAACTGCGGCAAGGAAATCGCCAGTCAGTCGCTCGAACGCATCGTCGACATGGTGATGCTGTATCCGCAGGACGAACGCATCAACGTGCTCGCGCCGATCGTCCGCGGCCGGAAAGGCGAGTTCAAGAAGGAGCTGGCGGCGCTGCGGACGCGCGGCTACACGAAGGCGCGCGTCGACGGTCAGTTTCGCTCGCTCGAAGAAGACATCAAGCTGGATCGGCGCCGCAATCACACCATCGAAGTCGTCGTCGATCGCGTCATCGTCCGCGGCGGCGTCGAGCGGCGCCTGACCGAATCGGTCGACGTCGCGCTCGGCCTCGCCGAGGACATCGTCGTCATCAACTCGTACGAAGGCGGCGATCGGTTGTTCTCCCGC
>Ga0114129_10010284_pt1 | contig 13353 bp, 10 predicted proteins | sample RhiMetdeltSRZDD1_FD_80071 | JGI IMG/M metagenome (GOLD analysis project Ga0114129, IMG submission 80071) | Populus rhizosphere microbial communities from Tennessee, USA - Rhizosphere MetaG P. deltoides SRZDD1 (version 2) (version 2) | ecosystem: Host-associated > Plants > Roots > Rhizosphere >...
ACACGGAAACACACGAGCGAAAAGCGCCCGGTTGCTCGCACACTGATGGCGCGAGAGACGGGCGCAACTTCCAAGACAAAAACTCATTTTTCTTTTAGCGCTTGCAAATCGAAATGCTTGAGGCAGGTGTAAATCCTTGGCCCAGCACTGATTGAAACGTCGGCGCATCCTAAACGATGCGGTTTTGGGCTGTCAAGAACTAAGTTTGCAGCAAGAGCAACCGTAACCGACTGGCGGTAGCGGGTTTGGGACCTTCCGGAGGCCGTCATTTCTGACGGATTATCCGTTTAGCTACCGCAGCCGTTTTTCCGTTTTAGGCGGCTTTTCGCAAGCCGGCGGGGGCATTCTTGATATCCAACTCCTTCAAAATATAGCCGGCGCCGCCGAATTTTTCGGTGACGAACAGGACATAGCGAATATCCACGGAAATCGTGCGGCCCTTCGCGTCGTTGTAGAAGAAGTCGTTCCCCAGCCCTTCGTAATTTCCGTCAAAAACGATGCCCACCTGCTCGCCGCGGCCGTTCAGAATCGGCGAGCCCGAATTGCCGCCGATGATGTCGGTCGTCGAAATGAAATTGACAGGCACGTCCGAACCGTCGGCATAGATACCGAAATCTTTCGCGCGGAAAAGATCTTTTAGCTTAGCCGGCACGTCGAATGGTTCGCGGCCGGTGTCCTTTTCGATCACTCCGGAGAGATGCGTGAACGGTTGATAGACCGCCGCGTCGTGCGGCACGTAGCCTTTCACTTCGCCATACGTGAAGCGGAGAGTCGCGTTCGCATCCGGATAAGGTTTGCTGCCGCGCATCTCGCTCATGCCTTGCACAAGCAGTGGCCGCCACTTGCCGACCATTGCATTAAACGTGCGCGTGCGCGTTTGCGTGTCGCCGAACGATGCGGCGATCTCGCCGGCAAAGTCGATCAGCGGCTCATTCATCTCGCGCAACTGTGCAGACGATTTTTCGAACAGGGCGGAAAACGCTTCGGGCGTCGAAAGGTTCTTGCTGTCAACGACCGCGCGCGCGAAGTCTTCTTCAGCGCGAATGCGCGCTTCATCTTTCAAACTGCCGAAGCGCTTCTCGATCGCGTCAATCTTTTGGTTCGCGGGGAGCTCGGCCGCCTTGCGCAGGAAAAACACAAGCATCTGTCGATCGAGTGTGGGATTGCGCGATGCAAAAATTTCAGGCAGTGCCGCCCGCGCGCGCAAAACTACGGCCGCGAGGTTGGGATTGCGTTCCGTTTCCGGTTTTTCCTTGCTGGCCGCAAAATCGCTAATGAGTCCGGCGATCTGAAAGATATCGCTCAAGGTCGCAATCTCCTGAATCAGGCGATCGCGCGGCTGGGTCTTCGCCAGTTCTTCATACGCTTTCGCCAGTGACGGCAGCGCTTCACCGTACTTCTTCTGACGCTCAGGATTTTCGTTGACCCACTTTGTGAAAGTGGCTTCTTGCGCGCGCTTCTCTTCGACGATGTTTGCGCGCCGCATGGCCAGCACTGAGCCTTCGTTGTTCTTCAGCTCGTTCGAGATGCCAAAGATCACTGATTGAAGTTTGACACGCAAAGCCGGATTCGTGCGGCCCATGTTCGTCAATACTTCGATCTGCTTGTCCTGCATTTCGACCGAAAACGGAATGAAAACGTCCTGGTTGTACGCTACTGAATAGCTTTCGCGATAGCGGCGCGTCGAACCGGGATAGCCCATCACCATTACGAATTCGTTGTCCTTGATGCCGCCCATCGAAAGCGACAAAAACTTTTTCGGTTTGTAAGGAACGTTGCCCGTGGCATATTCCGCGGCTTTTCCATCCGCCGCGACGTAAGCGCGCAGGAAAGTGAAATCGCCATCATGGCGTGGCCATTCGAAATTGTCCGGGTCGCCGCCGAAGAAGCCGATGTTTTTCGGGGGCGCGTAAACCACACGCACGTCGCGCAGCACCTGGAACGTGAAGAGGTAATAGGTCAGCCCTTCGTTCATCGGCATCACCCGCGCAGTGATACCTTCCGCCGGTTTCGCATTCGATGTTTCGATCGCGTTTGATTTTGACTGAATCGAAGCCGCGCGTTCGGCGGGTGGCGTGGTATCGCTCACTCCTGCGAGTACATCCGCGGTCACGTCTTTCAAGTCCTGGGTCATTGTGATCGTGTAACCGCTCAGCGGCAGCTCTTCGCTGCGGTTTTTTGCGAGATAACCCATCGTGCCGTAGTCCTTCGTGGCGTCCGACGCGTCGACCAGGCCGTCGAAGGCCACGTGATGGTTCGTCAGCACCAATCCTTCGGCCGAAACAAATTCACCGGTGCCATACCCTCCGCCGAAGCCAACGCGCACGACGGCGTCTTTAATACTCGGCGCGGAGGGGTTGTAGATGTCTGTAATCGGAATCTTCAATCCGCGCTGCTTCAGTTTTGCAAGCGGAAGCTGACTAAGCGTGTCGGGCAGGAACATGCCTTCGTCGCCAAGCACTGAGACCGGAATCATGCTGACAAGCAGCAGACTAGAAAGCACAAGCGCAGTGGCGCGCGGGTATTTCGAAATCATGAAGAGAGTGTCCTTTGCGATTAGTGATGTTCCGGGGTTGCGGAAGGATATTAACAGAAAGCCTTTCGCGACCCGAAATCCGTGGAGTGTACGCGCGAAAGGCTTCTGGGGTTCTGAATTATTGCTGAACGCCGGGCAAGTACCTCTTGGGATCAACCGGCTGGTTGTTGATTCTCACTTCGTAATGCAGGTGCGGCCCTGTTGAACGTCCAGTGGATCCGACGAGACCGATTGTCTGGCCCCGCGACACCGTCTGTCCCACCGCGACGTTGATCTGTGAAAGATGTCCGTAGCGGGTGGATAGGCCGGCGCCGTGATCGAGGTAGACGACGTTACCATAGCCACGTTGACGACCGGCGATGAGGACGCGGCCACTGGCGGCGGCCTGCACGGGAGTTCCGTACGCAGCGTCGATGTCCTGGCCTTCGTGATACTCGTAGCCACGACCGGTGAATGGATTCCGCCGGCCGCCCATGCCACCCTCCAATATGCCGTCAACCGGCCAAATGGACGGGATCATGCCATGCCCGCGGACCATCTCCTGGTAAAGCCACATCTGCTTCTCAAGCCGAGCCGTCTTAGATTCCAGCGCAGTCAAAGCCGCAGCGCTGTCGACGGGTCGCGCCGGACCACCCTGCCCCCTGGGCACAGGTTGGTCGGTTGCTTGAATGCCGGACATCTCGGCAAGCTTTCGCGAAGTGTTCTCAACTGCGTTCACCCGATTGTTAAGTTGCTGCAGCTCTTGCTGCTGCTTCGCGTTCTGTTCGCGCAGGCGCACGTTTTCGCGCTCAATGCGGAGATGGGCGGCTTGCTGTGTCAATCCATAGAACCCGTACATCAATCCAGCGGCGACAATCGTCAACGCGACTCCGCAAACCTTGAGCCAGCGTTTGTGAAGGCAGATGCGACGAATGTGGGCGCGGGAACGAGAACTACGGGCGACGATAAATGCGTAGAAACGGTCGTCTCTAGTCATTCATTCTGCTCCTGTCGAGCGCCAAGCGCGAAGCCTATCGGGGCCGCTTGGCGACCGCTGAAGTAACAGACGCCGACGAGGGCGACTGAAAAAACCTAAATTTGCGAGGCCTTAAAAATTAAGAACCCAGCCGAAGAACGAACCCTGCTTGAGACTGGCAGCCGATGTGCGCGCTTGAGTCGCCGGGTTAACGTGGCTTTTAGACTCAGGCTAACGGATCCTGGAATGCTGCCAGAGCCGCAGACCCTATCATACGAGGCAGGCGAGGTCAAACGCACAAAGTGAGGGCAGGTGACGAGGATCACTCGTCTGAGATGACAACAAACGTGGATTGCTAAGAAACAGGAAAAGGAGCAGCGTCACGGCGGCGCGCGCTGCTCCCGAGATTGACTGAGGGTCGCTACTGTCTCGGCGACGGAGTTGGTGTCGGTTCCATCGGCGTTGGTGATGGAGTTGCAGTTGGTGTTCCTTCGGGGGTTGGTGAAGGCGTTCCGGTCGGCCCTTCGGGCGAAGGTGTCACGGTCGCAGTCGGTGATGGCTGCGGTTTTACGTTTTTGCATTCGGATTTGCACGCCGCAAACGCGGTGCTACATGCCGCTTTGTTTGCATTTAGCGGCTTGCGACATGCGTCGTACTGCACTTGGCATTCTTTCTGACACTTGGCGAGTTCACTGTCTTGGCCGGCCCACCCCGTAGTACCCAACAGAATCGCTGTGAGTGTCAAACACAGCACGAGGGCTAAAGACAACTTCGAGTTCCTTCCCACTTAAATACCTCCTTAATGTAGAACAGGCTGCCTAGCCTGTTAGGAAATGCTTGTTCGGAGCAGGCTAGCAGCCTGTTCCACACGGGGGCTCCGCGTCAGGGGTGTCAATTCAATAGTTGATGTGATTGTACGCGCAATGCGTCATGCGGAAGGGCGCACCACGAAGGGCAACATCGTATTGAGTTGGATTTGTTAGGAGGTTGTTAAGTTTCGGACTTCCGTTTCTTGTGATCGCGATAAATCATAAACACGATCATCACCATCAGCGCGACAAAGATCGCGATGATTGCCAGCTTAATGATGGCCACTAGTACGCCCACCGCGACGATCAATTGCTTGAGCAATGCTACGGCGAGGAGCACTGCGCCGATGATCGCGCCACCGCGGGTTAAGAATCCGATGATTGCCGTCATAAACAGTAAACAGTGAGCAGTTGGCAGCGAGCAGTCTAAGAACGCTTCCTATTCTCCTCCAACTTTCAATCTTGCTGAACCGATCTGTCGTGGCCGCACTCGCGTGGGGAAATCGCCCCCATCGTATGCGGTTCGCGCGAATTGACTATTTACGACAACGGAAGGTGGCGGACTGTTAACATCGAACAGCCGCAACTCTTCGCGCCGGCGATGCCGCTTTAAGTAGTCGTACAAAATGTAAGCGCCGAGCACGACGAGCGCGACCGGCAACGCTCGCCGCACCGGGAATTGAACACCGATAACCGTGTGCGCAAGAAAGATTCCGCCGAGCACCAGCAGGGTGATTCCCCACGCCACAGGATTGCCGTACAACTGTCGCGTGATGGCGTCCTCTTCCGCGTCCGGCGCCAGGCCGGCGCGCGTCAGTTGTGCCGTGCGGCACGCATCGACCGCCGCAAACAGCCATGTGCCGCCGACTCCCAGCACGAAAAAGGGGACGCCGTCGGTGACGACGGCCATTTGAAAGAAGCTGGCAAAAATTGCGAAGTGAACGATGGCTTTCGATGTTTGGCCGTTGTAAGCCGCGCCCAGTCCCGGCACAAACAGCGAGAGAAACGTAGCAATAAACGGCGAAGTCTTACGGCGAATAACTTGTTGTCCTGAGGGAAGTGATTGCTGATGACGCAGTGCATCGACACCCGCGACGATGCAGTCCTGACAGAAAGCGAATCCGCGAATGCGATGGTCGCACGCGGGACACAGCGGTCGCGCGCAGCTACTGCACTGCGCCATCGCGGGATTCTTCGGGTGGTAATTACAATTCATCAGCTACCGATTCCAATGTTCGCGTCTGTCTTACGTCGAAAGCTCTGCAAACGTTCAGCGGTTTTTCGACTGCCCGTTGTCGGACTTTTGCGAGCCGCCGCCTTGCGGGCGCGACGGCGCGCTGTTTTGATTTGAGCTATTCTGATTCTTGTTCTCATCGTTCTTCTGGTTCTCTTCGCCTCCGACCAGTTTGTTGACGCTGCCGGCAATTTGCTTGACACCTTTTTCGGATCCTTTCGTTGCACTGTCGGCGGTGCGCTCAGCCAATTGCATGCTGGCGCGATAAATCCCGCGCACCGAACCATCGGTCGAAACCGTGTTCGTCAGTACAAAGACGGCCACCAGCAACATTGTTGCGACAGAAGCCAGCTGTGGCGACACAATGGGATCCAGCGCGCCGCGCAACCATTCGATTAATCGTGCCGAAAAAGGTGCCCGAACTTCCTGAGGCAAGACGTTGCCGATAGTTGCCTGCAGAATTCGCGCCTCGAGTCCCGTCGGAACTGCCATTTCATCCTGCGCGTAGGTGTAAACCGCGCCAAGCGATCGCACAACCTGACCTGGAAGTTCGCCACAGCTATCGCACAAGGCCGCGTGACGTTCCCACCGGTGATACAGCGGCGCCATCAGGACGCCATCGAGGTAATCCGTCAGGTAATTCTCAAATTCTTCGCAGGCAATCGCGGTTTCGGGCGCCGTCGTCATCAAGATGCGCGCTTCCAAACCGACACCAGCAGGTGGGGCCTCAGAGGCGGCGCACGCTACAATTGTTTGCTTAACATCGTCGAGCAGATCGTGACAGAGCGGACAGCGTAGGGCGTGTTCGGCGAACGCGCGGTGCTCCTCGACCGGCAGAACCCCGTCCAGGTACTCCGTCAATCTTTCTTCAAATTCGTTGCACAGCATCATTACGTCCGATCTGAACCCTTAAAGCCAGTTTTCTTACACTACCCCTCCACTACTCGCATACGACGAAGAATCTTCGCGAGTTCGATTCGTCCGCGGTTAATTCTCGATTTGACAGTCCCTTCGGGGATTTTCAACAAATCCACAATCTCCTGATAGCTGAGCTCCTCAATGTCGCGCAAAATTACGCAGGTGCGGAGATCGGGCGACAGCTTGTCGATGCCGGCTTGAACCTGTGCACCCAGCTCGCGTCGCTCCATCTCGCGATGAACTGAGCTTTCCGAAGATCTTAAGTGATACTTGTGATCCTCGAGGTCGTCGGCAATCTCATCCTGCGGGGCCCTTTGCCGGCGGCGGTAATCGTCGATGATCAGATTGCGCGCCAGGCGCATCAACCAATTCTGCAAATCACCTTGTTTAGGGTTGTATTGGTTGAGCGACCGATAGACGCGGACGAACACGTCCTGGGCTAGGTCCTCGGCCGTATCGGCGCGCGAGGTGAACCGATAGGCGAGATTGTAGACACGGCGCGAGTAAGTCTGGACAATCTCTTCCCAAGCGGCGCCGTCGCCCGAGCGACACCGTCTGACTAATTCGGCGCCTTCATTAGTGGCCAAGCTTGTTGCGGCTCCCACTCTCAATGTTCTCCCAATTGTAACGCGCTTCAAGTGCGAACTTACTAAGCCTTGCCGGTCAACTGCGTCTTACGTTCGAATTCGATGCAAAGTTCCCTCGGCGCATCAGCCTCACAGCCGAACAGACCAATTTCTTGCGCGCAACATTAAACTGTTATAGGCTGACTCCGCCAGCCCAATATCTTGTGGTTGGCGTCAGCAGAACGTAACCGTGTAGGTACGCACGCCACTGCGTGCAGCACACGCAACGCGCGCGCGTACCAGCCCTGCTCGCTTTGACGCCGTTCGCCGGAGCTATGGCGAAATATCGAAAATATCTGGAATTTCTCGCGATGGCGCTGCTGGCCGTCGCGATTATCTGGTGGTTCGGACGCCGGCTCGATTGGCATCAGGTCAAGGTTTCCGTGGCGCAGTCAGATTGGCGATTGATTGCGCTAGCATGCGGGGTCATTCTCCTCGGTTATTTGTGGCGGGCGATTCGTTGGCAAGCGCTGTTATCACCACTTACCAAAACGAGCCTTCGCGAGGTCTGGATTGCGACCACAGTTGGATATGCCGCAGTTTTGACGCTTGGCCGCGTGGGCGAGATTGTCCGGCCGGTCGTGCTGCCAATGCGCGATTCACGGGTCCGTCCGGCGGCTTCGATTGTCACGATCATGATCGAGCGGCTCTATGACACGATGACGGTCGTCTTAGTGTTTGGACTGAACCTGTTTTGGCTTAAGCCGGTAAGTGGCGCAGATTTTGGCCCGGCGCGAATGATTGGATTCGGTCTGGTCGGGGCCGGCGTCATCGCAACCGTCTTCCTGATCGTTTTCAGATGGCGCTCGGCGCAGGTGATCAACTGGCTCGATCGAAAGATTCGTACCGGCACGGGCTTACGCGCACGAGTGAAACGCGCCCTGGTCAGTACGCTTGAGCAGCTGGCGACCGCGCTCAGCGTTTTGTCAGACGTCAGGCTGTTGGCGACAACCGTCGGCTGGTCAATCGCGCTTTGGTTTTTCGTGGCGCTCGCGAATCTGTTGGTTTGTCGCGCGTTCGGGCTGCGATTCGGCTTTTCGCACATCCTGTTTGTGTTGGGCTGGTCGATGATTGGTTCGGCGATTCCGACGCCGGGAGGTGCGGCCGGCGCATTTCACGCCGTGACTGCCGCTGCTTTGATCCTGCTCGGCGTCGCACAAAATCAAGCCGCGGCCATCTCGATCGTCTTGCACCTCGTTGATTTCGCGCCCGCAGCTTTGTTCGGACTGTTCTATTTCCTGCGCGGCGACGTGAGTTTGTCGCGGCTGCGCAAACTCATTTCGGCAGACGCGGTTGAGCACGCCGTAGAAGATGAAAAGATCGCGCTGGCACGAAGTACCTAAATCGGAGGACTCGTCATGAAATGCCCCTTCTGTGGTTTCCTGGAAGATAAAGTCGTTGATTCGCGCGAGTCGCGCGAGGGCGATTCGATTCGCCGGCGTCGTGAATGTTTAAAATGTGAACGCCGCTTCACGTCCTACGAGCGCATCGACGAGATTCCGTATATGGTAATTAAGAAGGACGGCCGGCGCGAGACTTTCGACCGCAATAAAGTGATGGCGGGCTTGCTGCGCGCTTGTGAAAAGCGGCCGATTCCGCCGTCGAAACTCGACGCCATCTCGAACGCCGTGGAGAAGTACGTGCAGGAATCATCTGAGCGCGAACGGCCGACGAGTAAAATTGGCGAGCAAATCATGAGACGACTGAAAGAATTGGACAAGGTCGCTTATGTTAGGTTTGCATCGGTATACCTGGAGTTCGAAGATGTATCGGAATTCATGAACGAGTTGAAGACTTTGGTGAAGGCGCGCGCGAATGCCCCACTGAAGCGCGTTTGAGGCGATGAGACGAGTGATGGTGAGAAGCGTCGGGCCCGCAGGTCTCGAACGCATTGAGTTAAAACGGCTGACGGAGCGCATCGGCTGGCTGTTTTCTCTCTTGCAGGAAGCCGCCGCGGCGCAGACGCCGGCAGTGGCCGGCACCTGGTCGCCGGCCGTCGATGTTTGCGAGACCACGCAAGAGATTCACGTTCTCATCGAAGTACCGGGGGTTTCGGCAGCGCAAATAAAGGTGGGTTTGAATGGCAACAAGTTGCGCGTCTGCGGTGAGAAGAAAAAGCGAGTGAATCGCCAACGCGTGACTTCCCACCTTTGTACAGAACGTACGTACGGACCGTTCGAGCGTGTCGTGCCGATGCGCTGGCCGATCGATGTGAAAGGTACGAAGGCGGAACTATCGCGCGGTGTTTTGTTGGTGCGCCTGCCGAAGTTGAAAGATCGTCGGGGCACCGAAGTTCTGATCCCTGTAACGGAAGAAGCCGGATGACGGTCTAATAATTTATGGCGGCTGAAATCGACACCGAGATGACGGAAGCTCTGGAACCTGCGGAGCAGGCGCCTGAGCAACAACTGCAAATTCCTGAAGAGTTGCCCTTGCTGCCTCTGCGGGACATCGTGATCTACCCGTTCATGATCGTGCCGCTGTTTGTCTCGCGCGAGAAATCGATTCGCGCGGTTGATGAGGCGCTGGGAGAGAATCGCATGATTCTCCTCGACTGTCAGAAAGACCTCGACAAGGAAGAACCAACACAGGAAGACCTGTACAACGTCGGCACCGTCGCGGTGATCATGAGGATGTTGAAGCTGCCCGACGGCCGCATACGCATCCTGGTGCAAGGCGTCTCGCGCGCCAAAATTGAGTCAGTCGATTCCGGTGGGGACTTTCTGCGTGCGCGTTTGAGTGTGCTGCCGGAGGTGCTGGCGCCCGAACGGTCGCTGGAAGTTGAAGCGCTGGTTCGCAATGTGCGCGCGCTCATGGAAAAGGCCGCCGCGCTCGGCAAGAACATCTCACCGGAAGTAATGGCCATCATCGCGAATCTGGATGATCCAGGAAGGTTGGCCGATCTGTCGGCTTCCAATCTCGAATTGAAAGTCGAAGACGCCCAGTCGGTGCTCGAGATCGCTGACACGACCGCCCGTCTGCGCCGCGTGAACGAACTGCTCAACAAGGAAATTGAAGTCCTGACCGTGCAGCAGGAAATCAACACCCAAGCGCGCGCGGACATGGATCGCTCCCAGCGCGAGTTCTACCTGCGTCAGCAAATGAAGGCGATTCAGGGTGAACTCGGCGAAGGGAATGAACTGGCGGAGGAAATCCAGCAATTCCGCGAAAAGATCGAAGCCGCCAAGATGCCCAAGCAGGCGGAAGATGAAGCGCTGCGGCAACTGAAGAAACTTGAACGCATGCATCCTGACGCCGCCGAGACGGCGACGCTGCGCAGCTGGATGGAAATCATTACAGACCTGCCGTGGTCTAAGTCTTCAAAAGATAATCTCGACCTGATGAAGGCACAGCGGATTCTCGACGAAGATCACTACGGACTCGAGAAAGTTAAAGAGCGGATTATCGAGGCCTTGGCGGTGCGGAAGCTGAAACCGAAGCCGAAAGGGCCGATCCTCTGTCTCGTCGGACCGCCGGGCGTAGGCAAAACAAGTCTCGGACGTTCGGTCGCGCGCGCACTCGGTCGCAAGTTCATGCGGCTGAGCCTGGGCGGCGTACACGATGAAGCAGAAATTCGCGGGCATCGCCGGACGTACGTCGGTGCCATGCCCGGCCGTATCGTTCAGGCGATCCAACAGGCCGGGACAAACAATCCGCTGATCATGCTCGATGAGATCGACAAGGTCGGTGCCGATTTTCGGGGCGATCCGTCATCGGCGCTGCTTGAAGTCCTGGATCCCGAACAAAACAACAGCTTCCGCGACAACTACCTGAACGTGACGTTCGATCTGTCGAACGTGATTTTCATGACGACGGCGAACGTGCTGGACACGATTCAGTCGGCCTTGCGCGATCGCATGGAAGTGCTTCGCTTGGCCGGCTACACGGAAGAAGAAAAACTCGAAATTGCGCGCCGTCATCTGTTGCCGAAACAGATGGAAGAGACTGGTATTTCGCCGAAAGACGTGCACATCTCGCGCACGGCGATGGCCGCGATAATCCAGCGTTACACGCACGAAGCGGGATTGCGGCAGCTCGAACGTGAAATCGGATCGATTTGTCGCAAAGTCGCACGGCGCATCGGTGAAGGTCGCAAAGAACCGGTCCGCGTCTCGTTGAAGAACCTGCACGAGTTTCTTGGCGTGCCGAAGGTTACGCCGGAAGAGGTTTTGAAAAAGGATCAGATTGGCGTGGCGACCGGTTTGGCCTGGACGGCCGTGGGCGGCGATGTGCTTTTCATTGAGGCGCTGCGAATCAAAGGCAAGGGAAGCCTGGTGCTTACCGGACAGATTGGCGAAATCATGCGCGAGTCAGCGCAGGCCGCGTATTCATATGCCAAGTCGCGCGTAAAGGAACTCGACATCGATCCGGAAGACATCAACAACTACGACATTCACATACACATTCCCGAAGGCGCCATTCCGAAGGACGGTCCGTCCGCCGGTATCACTCTGGCAACGGCGCTTGTGTCGGTACTGTCCCGCCGGCCGGTGCGCAAAGACGTGGCGATGACCGGCGAAATCACCTTGCGCGGAAATGTCCTACCAGTCGGCGGCGTTAAGGAAAAAGTCCTGGCGGCACGACGCGCGCGCGTTCGGAAGATAATCTTACCGGTGCAGAACCGGCGCGACCTGGAGGAAGTTCCGAAAGAGCCGTTAAAAGACATCCAGTTTGTCTATGTCGACAATGTGCGACAAGTCTTCCGTGAGGCTCTTGGGCCGAAAGTGAAACCAGTTGTCACGGCGCCGACGCGGCCGGTGCGTCTGCCCCAGGCGGCCAGTCCGCGCCGGGAAGCCTGAATTCAGCAATGGCCGACGTCACCGAGGAGGGTAGAACTTTCAAGCGGCTGCTTTTGTGGCTGGTTTTACTGCTGCTGATTCTTGCCCCGCCGATCATCATCCTGTTCTTTCTCGGTGCGCTCTGAACTTTTCTAATTCACGCGTCCTGGCGCGCGAGCAACCCGCCTTATCCTGCAGGAATCAAAGGCTTTCGCCCCATTTTTATTGGGCCAAAGTGGTTTGACACCCCTTGGTGCGTATGATAACCTCACGCCCAAGTGGCTGAGTGTTGGAGCCACGAAAACGGAACTTTTCAGCGTTCCGCACTGTTATAGTTTTGGAGACCGCAATCACGGCCGCTGGGTCGTGGCCCCCGACGAAACACCGTCAGGAGAATAACGATTAATGACCCGTAAGGCTGTTCCCTTATTTTTAAGCGCCCTGTTTGGGGCCGCGCTTTTCTTCCCGGCAATCATCCAGGCTCAAGGTCCCGCCGGTTCCTCAGCCCGCGAAATTCCAAACGAAGTTCAGAAAAGCGATCCGCGTGTCGATCAAATTATCGAACGCGCCAACGATCATTTTCGGCGCGGCAAACTGAACCTCGAGGACAACAAGCGGGAGCAGGCACGTGACGAGTTCGATAAAGCTGTCGACGAGATCCTGATGTCCGGCATGGACGTGCGGGCGAACCAGCGTCTGCGAACTTTTTATCTCGAGCTGGTGGAAAGAATCTACAAGGAAGAAGTCCCGCTGAATCAGTTTGTGACGCAGCAGAACGCCACGCCGGTAGTGGCGAAGGCGGCTGCCGATCCAAAAGTCGAAACAGTCGAAGTCGCTAAAGTTCAGGAGCCGAAGCCGCAGCAGCAGGTTGGTTTCGTGCAGCAGGTGTTCGTGCCTTCGCCACAGGATCCTTTGGCAATTGCGTTGACCGACGAGGAGCGTCAGGTTTCCGATACGCAACTAGCCGATTTGGAAATGGCGAAGAACGCGCTGGACTTTAAGTTCACCGCCAATCCGCTGGTGCAGCAATTCATTAATTACTACCAGGGCCGCGGTCGCTCCACGATGGAAAACGGTCTGCGTCGCTCAGGTCGTTACATGAAGATTGCGCGCGAAGCATTCCGCCGGAACGGTGTTCCTGAAGACATCGTCTGGTTGGGACAAGTCGAAAGCGCCTGGCAGAACCGCGCAGTATCGTGGGCAGGAGCTTCCGGTCTTTGGCAGTTTGTGCGCGGTACCGGCACACAATACGGACTGCGTCAGACGGCTTGGGTCGACGAACGCAATGGCATCGAGAAACCGACGAACGCGTCGGCTCAGTATCTGAAAGAGCTCGCCAAGCGGTACAACGGCGATTGGCTGTTAGCGATGGCCGCATATAACACGGGCGCGCTGAACGTCGATCGCGCTATCTCACGCGCCGGCGAAGCGAACTACTGGAGAATTTATCCTTACATTGCGCAGGAAACTCGAAATTACGTGCCGAATATTCTGGCG
>Ga0114129_10010285_pt1 | contig 13351 bp, 7 predicted proteins | sample RhiMetdeltSRZDD1_FD_80071 | JGI IMG/M metagenome (GOLD analysis project Ga0114129, IMG submission 80071) | Populus rhizosphere microbial communities from Tennessee, USA - Rhizosphere MetaG P. deltoides SRZDD1 (version 2) (version 2) | ecosystem: Host-associated > Plants > Roots > Rhizosphere >...
GATCACCGTATGGAAGGGGATGTTATCCTTGCCAATGAAGTTATAGATTTTCGCCTTCGGATCGTACCACCAATCCTTCCATGCGTCGGGCTGGCCGACATTCTTCGCCCATTCGACAGTCGCGGTGAAATAGCCCATCACCGCCTCGAACCAGACATACAGCTTCTTATCTTCCCAACCGGGCAGAGGCACGTCGATGCCCCAATCGATGTCGCGAGTGATCGGTCTGCCCTGGAGATCTTGGACTATCTTGCGTGCAAAGTTGATCACCTGTGGCCGCCAGTAATCCTTGTCGCGTAGATACTCACGGAGATCATCCTTGAACTCCGGCAAGTCGAGGAAATAGTGCTCAGTCTCGCGGATCACAGGGGTGTTGCCCGTCAGCTTGCTGCGCGGGTTGATCAACTGAACGGCATCGATTAGATTGCCGCAGTTATCACATTGATCGCCTCGCGCCTCGGCATAGCCGCAGATATAGCATGTCCCCTCGACGAAACGGTCGGGCAGGAATCGCCCTTCCTGCTCGTCGTAGAGAAGTTCCTGCTTCGCGAGATACAGGCTCTCGCGTTCCAGCAGTTTCAGGAAGAAATCCTGTGCGATCTTATGGTGGTTCTCAGTATCCGTGTGCGTGAAGAGATCATAGGTAATGCCAAGCCCCTTCTGCGTTTCTAGAAACCCATGATGGTACTTCTCGAACACTTCGCGCGGGCTTTTGCCTTCTTTGTCGGCTGTGACCAGAATGGGCGTGCCGTGTGAATCCGACCCAGAAACCATCAGCACGCGGTTCCCCTTCAAACGGTGATAGCGCGCGAAAATATCGGCAGGCAGGTACGCTCCTGCTAGATGCCCCACATGTAGATTGCCGTTTGCATACGGCCATGCCACAGATACATGTATTGTTTCTGTCATGAATCTTCTCCTCTAAATGCCGCAACCATTGTACTTGTTGACCAATACCAAACCAAACAAAAAGCCGCCAGTGCGGAACTGACGGCTGAATGAATCAGCTTGATGCCGTGAGCGGCGCTAGTCATGACCCCCTGCCATGCCGACACCGCCATCGCTGCGAGGAGTTCCGCGCTCCCGCAGCCACGACAGGCAAGGCATGACCATGAGGCCGATAGATGCTTTGCATCTGCCTGCCCCTGCATAATTCCGATACCCCGCAGGGTTGTTACGACATCCGCAGATCACGTCAATCACATTCCATTACAAGACTGTGGTGAATGATTATAACGTTAAATTGTGCAAAGTGTTTCGATTTTCCTGTTTGGCCTATCAGCCGTGATTCGTCACCCGGCAAATTCTTTGGATATACTCCGCGCGTCTAATCTTATCCTTTTACGTGAGGTTGCATGGAACAACAAGGCTTTACCCTGTGGATGACCGGTCTTTCCGGGGCCGGAAAAACGACTATCGCGAAGATTCTGGAAACCAAGCTGCACGAGCGCGGGGTGCGCTTTGAGCGGCTGGATGGCGATGTTGTGCGTGAATCACTGACAAAAGACCTCGGCTTCAGCAAAGAAGACCGCGATAAGAACATTGAGCGCGTTGCTTTTGTCGCCAAGCTGCTTTCCCGCAACGGTGTGGGAGTCGTGTGCAGCTTCATTTCGCCGTATCAGGCGCAGCGCGAGATGGTTCGAAGCGAGACGACGAACTTCGTCGAAGTGTTTGTGCATGCGCCGCTCGAAGTTTGCGCCGAGCGCGACGTGAAGGGCATGTACAAAAAGGCAATGGCGGGTGAGATTCCGAATTTCACAGGCGTCTCTGATCCCTATGAAGCGCCAGAGAACCCTGAGATTTTGATCCCAACCTATCAGGAAACGCCAGACGAAAGCGCTGAGCGCGTCATTACTTACCTTGAGGAACACAACCTCATTCCTGTGGCAGTGCGCCAGTAAGTGGATTTTCTGCTAGAACAGCCATCACAGCCACTCAATCACAATCTGCCCGGTGAGAATAAAACGCCTTTTTGAGTTCGTGCGCGCGCATCCACGCGCAGTTGTCATCATGCTGGCTTACCTGATATTGGGCGTGACTTTCAGTGTCGCTAACCCGATTCACGAAGCCACAGATGAGCTTCGCCATTACCGCTACGTGCGCTACATCGCCGATTACGGGCAGCTTCCTGTGCAGTCAAACGAGGCGGGGAACGCGCAGGCGCATCACCCGCCTCTTTACTACGCCACTGCCGCTTTGATAAGCTGGTGGGTGCATCCCTCCGATCCTCTCTACGAGCCACAGCACAATCCTCAATGGGGCTTCCGCAATTGGGAAGTCAGCACCGATAACAAGAATCTGTATCTGCATGGCCCCGATGAAGCGTGGCCCTATCACGATGCATCACTGGCATCGCATCTGGCGCGCTGGACGACCCTTCTGTGGGGTGCGGGGACGGTCGCTCTGACCATTGCTATCGCCTGGGCCATGCTGCCCGATCTCCCGATTGTGGGGATTGCTGCCGCCGCCCTGATTGCTCTCAACCCGATGTTTCTATACCTGAGTGGAGCAGTCAACAACGACGTTCCTGCGGGGTTGGCCGGGGCAGCGCTCACTTATGCATGTGTGCGCTTGATCCGCGATGGTTGGAGCACTCGCCGGATTGTCGTAATTGGCGTCTTATTTGCGCTCGCGAATCTGGTGAAGTTCAATCTTGTGGCGATGCTCGGAGTGATTGAGGTCGCCCTGATTCTCACCCCACTCGTCAATGGGGAAGATCGCCGCGTGGTGTGGAAGCGGCTCCTGATCGCCAATGGGATCATCCTCGGCCTTACGGCACTGATCTCAGGATGGTGGTACGTCCGTAACACGATCCTGTATGGCGAGCCGACGGGATTTCTGCGCGTCACCGAGCTATGGGGCGTGCGCGATCCATCTGCGGGAGTCAATCTAGCGTGGGGTGATCTCTTGTATTCATGGACAACTCTGTGGGCGCGCTTCAGTTACGGGCAGATTCCTGTGCCGACGATCTTTTACATGATTACTGGTATCCTATGCGGCGCAGGGTTAATTGGGTTGGGGATTTACCTGATCCGGGCACGCGATAAGTCATCCGATAAGGAAAAATCGGAAGCGCCGAGTTTTACCCGCAAGCAGTGGGCTATGCTGGCAGTGCTGATCGCGTCAGTAATCTTGAACTTCCTCGTCCTCTATGCCTATATCACCGTCAGCCCCGCCGGAGCAATGGGCCGCTTTTTCTTCCCCGGCCTGCCTGCCTTCTGTGTGATGGTAGCGCTCGGCCTGATCGGGTTACTACCTGCGAATACGCGGAATATTGGGACGGCGGTGCTTTCTGCCGGGATGCTGATGTACGTCTTTGCAACTCTCTTCGGCTACTTGATTCCGGCTTATGCTATCCCGGCTCAGGCAACCGCACCCGATCACCCCCTCAATATTCAAATTGGCGATGTGGCCCGTATTCTTGACTACAAAGTCACGCCGAATAACCTGCGGCCAAGTGATACGCTTGACGTGACCGTAACATGGCAGGTGCTTCGTCCTACCAATCAGCCCTACCAGGTGTTCATCCATCTGTTGAACGATACAGGCGCGCTGGTGGCGCAGCGTGATACGTATACCGGGTTGGGAAATTACCCGTCGAACTGGTGGAAGCCGGAGCATATCTTCACCGAAACCTACAAGATTTATCTCCCCGATACAACTTATGCCCCTGATCAGGTATTGGTGAGCATCGGTCTCTTCAACGAGCAGGGTCGCCTGAAAGTAAGCGGCAAGGGGCAGGGCGGCGATCAGGTTCAGTTGGGCCAGATCAACATCGCCAAGAAGCCGGGGGCGAAGTATCCCAACGAGGTATTTGTCAATTGGGATAATCATTTCGCATTAGTGGGCTATACCATCGAGCCGCGTGTTCTGTACCCCGGACAGAAGCTCTTTGTGACCCTCTACTGGAAGGCGCTCAACCCACCCAAAGATGATCCCTACATGGTGTTTCTCCATGTGACGCAGAGTTGGGAAACTCGTCTTGCTGGCGCCGACGGGAACCCGGTCAGCCCGAATACATCCACCCAAAATTGGGAATCCGGTGAGGTTTATACCGACGAGCGCAAAATCCGAGTGCCGCGCCGCACGCCGCCCGGTTTCTACACACTTGAATTAGGCTGGTTCTCAGCCACTTCCGGGGAGCGCCTCAACATCGTCGCTGATGATGGGCACATCATCGATAACTGGATTCCCCTCAACACCATCACGGTCATCCCAGAGCCATGAGCGACGCGCCTCTCACCTTGCGGCATTTCCGGTTGGCAGGTTGGGAATGGGCGCTTATCGTCCTGATCCTGCTCGGCGGGTTTGCCTTGCGGGTGGCCCGCTTCACCGAAGTTCCCCCTGGCGTAATTCATGACGAAGTGTTGGATTGGCTCAATGTAAAGATGGTTTACAGTGGCGATATTCGTGCGCTGTATCCTCACGGCGGCGGGCGTGAAGCGCTGTATATGTTTCTGCTGGCTGGAACGTATAAGACCATTGGCATCAACCTGATTGCCCAGCGCCTGCCCTCGCTCGCCTTCAGCATGGTCGGCATCGCCGCGCTGTTCGCTCTTGCGCACAGACTCTTTGGGCGGGCTGCCGGATTTGTCGCGGCGGCAACCTTCGCGACCTCTTACTGGGCGATCAGCATGGGGCGGCTTGGCGAGCGCACAGGCAGCGCTCCGGTGATGGGCTTAATTGCCAGCTATTTATTTGTGCGGCTGCTTGCACGTCCGAACCCTGCTCTGAGGCGCTATATTGCTGCCGGGATCGTGCTCGGCGTGACGCTGTATACGTACCCTGCGGCGCTGATGTTCCCTGCGATTCTAGCGGGCTGGCTCATCTTAATTGCTCTGTTCCGCTACCAATCTCTGCGCAGCAAGTGGATCAAATTGGGCTTGAGCTTTGCCATCACTGGAATCATGGTGATCCCGCTCGCGTTGGCATGGGCCAACCCCACCGATACCGCGCGCGCCAATGCGGTGAACGCTCCACTCAAGGCGCTGCTGGCAGGCGACCCCGGCCCGACCCTCGATAATGTTCTACCTGTACTCGGCGTATTTACCGTCAAAGGCGATCATGGGCTGGAGTTCAACATTCAGGATCAGCCGATCTTCCCGACCCCGATCCTCGGCGTGCTGTTTTATATCGGTTTTGCTGCTGCACTGATCGGATTGTTCAAGGGTAATCCCGCACATCGACCCGGCTATTTATTGATCCTGCTCTGGCTTATCGGGATGCTTATCCCAACCCTTGTCACTGAGCGCCCGGTGAACCCCTCGCGCACGATTGGACTGCTCGGTGTGGTCTACCTGTTCCCTGCTGTGGCGGTGATGGCCGTGAAAGATGCGATCAAGGGGCCGATGCATCTGCGCTGGTCGGCAAGTGTCATCCTGGTCGCTGCATTAGGAATTGTTCTTCAGCTTCAGCACTCGATAGTGAACTACTTTCACACGTGGGCAGAGAATCCGGTAGTGCGGTTTCTCTATCAGGATGAATTCCGCCAGCTTGCCAATGATCTAGATTCGCGTCCCGACCGCCTGCCGCTAGCGATTGGCGGACTTACGCCTGATCAGATGGACCCGATCTCAATGCGGCTGCTTATGCGCGATGACCATTATGCGGACTCATCCGGCTACTTCGATCCGCAAACCGCGCTGCTGATCCCCGCCCCTCAGATGAGCGATACCGTTTTGATTGCCGTTCCATCTTCGATCACCCTTCATCCTGCGTTGGCTCAGAAGCTATCCGACTGGCAAATTGAGCCAGAAGCCACATTCAACGCCTATACGCTCTATGTTGCCCATCTACAATCTGCTAACATCACGCCGAGCATCGCCAGCGAGGTTGATCTAGCACTCCCCGGCGGCAGCGCTCCGCTTATCACGCTGATCGGTATTGACTCTGTTGGGCAGATCACACCCGGCCAGAGCTTCACGATGCTGACCTTCTGGCGCGCTCATAGTGCCAGTGATCGCCCACTCCGTATTTTCGTCCACGTCCTTGCGCCTGATGGCAGCATCCTCGCTCAGAGCGATGTGCTTGGCGTCCCGGCGACTCAGTGGCGGCAGGATGATGTCATCGTGCAGACTCACGATCTCACCCTGCTGCCTGATATGCCCGTCGGATCATACATCGTTGAGATCGGCATGTATGATCCGGCAAGGGGTGTGCGTCTCACCGCAATTCTCTCTGGTGTGGATCACGTAGAAATTTCCCTCGATTTGACGCAGGAGCCATAAGGTCTAGGGATTCGGGTTGGCGAAATACGCTTGAAACAACAGGGTCAAATCGTGATCAGTGTGCGCTTGCGCCATTGTTTTGAACTCATGTCCGGTGATAATCTGCCCGCTATAGGTACGGTAGTAATCCTGTAGGAAGGCGAAGAACGCTTCATCTCCCATCTCTTTGCGGAGATCGCGCAGGAAGCGTGCCGCCTGCCCATACATCGACGTGATGAAATCCGAACTTTCGCCGTAAGTGTAGATCGATGCATCGACTGGGCCATGCGGGTTATAGACATCAACTCGGTTTTGCCACCACCAATCCACATCATCAGGAGCGTAGTGTTCAAAGTACAGAAGCTCGCTGTAGAACGCCAGCGATTCGTCGAGCCACGGCTCGTTGGCTTGATCATTGCCGACTGCCCCATACCACCATTGATGTGCGGTTTCATGGGCGACGAGGGTTTGCAAAAGCGATGGAGTTTCGCCTGTGTAGATGACGTAGGCATAATCCGTAATCGAGATTAGCCCCGAATACTCCATCCCCCCGAAGAAACCATTTTCAGCCACCACCAGACTTTTATAGGGATAGGGCCCGTATAATTTTTCATAGAGTTGAATCGCTTCGGAAGTAATTTGCAGCGCGGCCTCACCTGCGGCGGCATGTTCTGGCTGGTAATAGCTGGTAATTGGGATACCGTTTGCCTCGCCCTGTGTTGACTCAAAGCGTTCGCTCGCCAGGAAGGCGATGCCACGCGCGGCATTGACCTCAAAATGCCACACTCCGTTTGCATCTTGCCCTAGTGCGCCGCCACTTGCCACCATGATTCCCCCATCCGTTTTTACGTTGAGTTTCATGTTTTCGAGCGGGTAGACAGTTGGATCACCGACCGCGCGATAATCCCAGGTATGCCAGCCTTGCCCCGCCACATATGGCACGATTGCAGGATACCATTCCCCCGCCTGGATCACCCCGAAGCGCCAGCCCGTCGTGCCGTTGGGAGGCCAGTCAGTCGGGGAGATAGGTGGGATCACCACACGGTAGTTCATCTCGATTTGGATCGCCTCGCCGGGTTTCGCCTCGTGGGGGAGCGGGATATGTAAAATCGGGTGACTTTGATCAACAAGGGGCTGCTGGCTGTCTTCGCCGATGGTAACCTTCACGGCATCGAGCAAGAATGTATCTGGAAGCGCGTTAATCGGATCATTGAATACCACTTCGTTCCACACATCCGGCGACGTGTTCGTGAGGTCTATCGTCTGATGGACTCGCATCCAGCGTTCATAGTAAAACAACTCTACGTCGAGAGTTACATTCGGAACAACTTCGATAATATCGGCACTCTCACTGAGGCGTGGGCGGGGCGCATCAGTGGGTACGCTGGTGACAGTTGCTGTCAGTGTCGGGGGCGGAGTCGATGTCGCATGCGCCGTCGCAGTTGGTCGTGATGTTGGGGGCACGCTTGTGGCTGTGCCAGGGAAATTGCAGGCTACAAGCAGCAAACATCCGAGCAGACAAATGGCGGCTATGCGGCAGTAACGAGTTCGCTGATTCATTCGGGAGGAGTATATCTCTTGAGAGGCGATTCTGTAGGGGCAAGGTTCGTTCGCTCAGCGAACGAACCTTGCCCCTACTCATGTCACCGCATTATCCTCGCCCTGGCGGGCGATGATCGAGGATGAACTTGCGTGGGTCAGTATAGTTGCGGAGCACTTCGCCCAGATTCGGTCCCGGCCAGTGACCGGGATTGCGCTCTAGCACATTCGTCTTTGCCACATCGAAGTGTAAATGCCATGCCAGCTTGCCATCCGCGTTGCCTACACTGGAAATCTGCTGGCCGCGCACGACGCGATCTCCTTCACGAACAAGCGGGTTCGTGATGTGCGCTGTCCGTGTCCAAAATACTGATCCATCGGGGAGTGGATCGTGGCGGATCACAATCAGGCGGCCCCATGTCCCAGTACTGCGCCCGGAGAAAGTCACGACCCCATCTGCCGCCGCATATACAGGGCCAAGACGATCTCTATCGCCAGGCAAGTTGAGGTCTGCACCTGTGTGGTAGGCCCCGCCGACCGTCGTATAGTAAGTTGCGAAGCCTGTTGCATCGAACCAGTTGCCCGGCCACACCTGACTGCCCAGCCGCTCGTCCGGTATGCCAATGGGCGGATCGAAGCCAATGCCCTGATTTACCGGGATGCTTGTTTGCTCCAGTACCTGCCGCCACCGGATCGCCGTAAATGCTATCTCCAACCCCGATTCGCCTGTGAGGTCGGTCAAATTGACTTGACCGCTTCCCGGCTCACCTGTGAATTCATAGACGACGAGCGGAACCCATTGGTTGTCGTAAATCGATTGATCCAACTTTACGAGTAATTCGTTTGCTGCCCCCGCCACGCCATGAATGTGGTATTGTGCCTTGCGGCTGGTCGCGTGGCGGCTGGGTACATACACGGAAATCTCATAGAGATCGTGCGAAGGCAGAGACGGATTCCACTGAGCGTAGACTGTATCATCGTTGGGGCGAGTCTCCTTGTATTTGATAGTGTGTCCGCGCACGCTCACGTAGCTTTTGAAAACCGAACCGCTTGGCTGACTGGTCTGTGTGCCGTCGATGTAGCCACCCTCGTCGGGGCCGAGAACTTTCTCCCAGCCATAGCGCCGCAGTACCTTATCTGGACCGATTGCCTCTTCGACCTTCTCCTCGTTGATGATGGGGAATTGCAAAGGGCCGATCACGCCGAGCCGGAAGTACGAGATTCCTGTTGCCCCGCGCACGCCACGCGCAATATCCTGTGCTTTGCGGATTCCATTCGGGTCGGCCCAACCTTGCAGCACAGGATAGATCGGTAGGCCATAGCTGCCCCAGATAACATACGTCTCACCGAGTACATCATTGGGATCGCGGTTCATCAATTCCCAGTAGATTAACGGGTGCAGGCTGTTGATGTAAGGCCGCCATGCATCGGGAAAGATCGCGTCGAAGTACTTTTGTCTCGGATCAATCCGCAGCCCAATGTGAAAGCTCTGGCCGAGGGCCTGCCTCACACTGCTCATCAGCTTGAGCACGCCCTCGCGCGTACCTTTCCATACTTCGGGATAAGGCTCCACGCCGATGATCATAGATTTCAGGCCAGGCACGCGGCAGGCTTCGATGATCCGGTTCGCTTCTCCTTGAATATCGACGCCGCGCACTTCGCACCATGCGTGAGTCTCCAACCCTGACTGTGCCAGTGTGTTGATCCAGCGAGTCAAATCCTGCGGGCCATTGACCGCCATCCCCGCCTTACGATCCTGCGCGCCCTGCCAGCCGGAGCCTTCACTGGTCTTGACATATACCGCATCGGTAACCGGGGCATACTTCTTGATCGTACCAATCAAATCGTTAATTGTTGCTTCGCCGACTGCATCACCTTCGGCATGCCACAGCCCGATCTTTCCCTCGTAGGGACTATCCATAGCCATCCTCTAAGAACAGTGACTTCTAGCCATGTATTGGGCGATACTTCCGAATAAAGGCCAGTGGATCGGTATAGTGCTGGTTAACCAGATCAAGCCGCGCGCCCGGCCAGTGATTCGGATTATTTTCGAGTATGTTTGTCTTGGCGATGTCGAAATGCAGGTGCGCCGAAAGCCGCCCCTCCGAGTTACCAATCGTAGCGATTTGCTGCCCACGCTGCACTCTATCGCCCACATTCACCAAACGCGAACCTAGATGCGCCATCCGGCTCCATACGACCGTTCCATCCGGCAGGGGATCATGCCGTATGACAATGATCTGCCCCCACGTGCCTGAACCCATCCCTGAAAATGTCACCAAGCCATCGGCAGGCGCATAGGCTGGCAGACCTAAATCCTCACCACCGCGCAGGTTAAGGTCGCAGCCTGTGTGATATGCAGGCCCGACGGTGGTGTAGTACGTTCCAAAGGGGTTTGCATCGACCCATGTGGCAGGCCATACCACCGATAAAAGACGCTCGGCCTCCAGTCCTATAGGAGAGTCGAAGCCGGGGGCCTCAGCAGGAGCTACAGGGTGTTCTTCGAGCACTTCCCGCCAGCGCATCGCCCCGAACGCGATCCTTTTGGTCGCCTCACCCGTTAAGTCGGTCAGATTGACTTGACCACTCCCCGTTTTTCCGGTGAATTCATAGACGACTGCGGGAACCCACTCGTCGAAATAAAGCGATTGGTCGAAGCGCATCAGCAGTTCAGATGCCACACCTGTCACACCATGAATATGATAGCGCGCCTGCCGAGTTGTAGCATGCGTACCGGGAACCCAGATTGAGATTTCATACAGGCCCGGGCGCGGCAGTGTTGGAGTCCATTGCGCCCACACATTATCTTGAGCTGCTATCGTGGATTTCCACTTGACGCGGTGGCCGTTCGCGCCGATGAATTCTTGGAATACCGCCGCACTTGGCTGTCCGATCTGCGTACCATCGGCATAACCGGGATCGTAGGGGCCGATCACCTGCTGCCACCCGTAGCGCCGCCATGTGTTGTCCGGCCCGATCTCCGAATCGACCCGGATGCGGTTCATGACCGGAAGTACGGCAGGTTCCTCCGCGCCCACGCGGAAGTACGAGAGTCCGCGCGCCCCGCGCTTGCTGAGTACTATATCTTGCGCGTCGCTGACGCTATCTGCACTTACATCCCACGTTTGAAGCACCGGATACAACGGAAGACCATACGCACCCCATGTCGTATAAGTCTCGTCAAGAATACTCTTGGGAGAGCGGTTCATTTCCCCCCAGTAGCATTGGGGATGGACGCTGCCAATATAAGGTCGCCATGAGGTAGGGAAAATGCTCTGATAGTGTCCGCTGCGTGGATCAACACTCATGCCGATATGAAAGGCCGCGCCAAGCTGCCCCCTGATTCCTTCCATGAGCCGGGTCGCATCCTGAGCAGTTCCCTTCCAGTAATTCTGATACGGCTCAACGTCAAGGATCATCGACTGAATGCCCGGAACCCGACATGCCTGCACAATCAGGGAAATCTCACTGGGGATATGCAGTCCTTCGACTACTGCCCACGCATGGACTTCGATCCCAACTTTGTTAAACGCGCTGACCCACTTCGCAATATCGGCAGGCCCATTAATTTCCATCGCGGTTTTCGTATCCCGCGAGCCCATCCACTGGTTGCCATTACTGGTCTTGACGAAGATCGCGTTGACCGCCGGGGTCTGCTGCTTAATACGCTGTGCAAGCTCCTCGATGGTATTCACGCCGGGAACCCAATCCCCCTGAACGTGCCATACCGCGACCTTGCCATCGTAAGGAGTAGGCATCCTGTCTCTCCTGTTAGTGATATGTTCAGTTTTGGTAGATCGTTCGGCCTTTTATCGCACTAACTACGCAAGGAGTCAAGACAACTTTGGAGTTAGACGGGGAATTCTAGTATAGGGGCGATCCATAATTTGCTGTACATTGAGCCTGTAACACCCACCAATGACCTCAGCCTCTCCCTATGAAGCCCGCACAACCCTTATTGAAAAACAAGGCACTATATGGACTCTCAGGGAGAGGGAAGGTCATTGATCATTTGTTCAGACGCAGCATATGCAGTTTAGCTTCGCCTATGTCTGTCACACCTACTGAGGGGGTGGTGAGCTAACCACAGGGATCAGCCCAAGCTGCTGCATCATCCCGAACTGATCCCAAATCTCCCAATCGTCTACGATCCGGCCATCTGCAAAGCGGAGCACATTTACCGCGACAACATTGATTGATTTACCAGTGGCGGGCATCCCCCCGAACTCACCCTGTTGAGTGCCTGTTGCCGTGTATTTCGAAGCGACTTGATCACCCTCAGCGATCATCTCCAGGATTGTGATGCGGAAATCAGGGAAGGACGTTCGAATCATCACCATATATTCTTTCAGGCTGGCGAGACCATGCATCGGTGGGCCATAGGGATGATGAGCGAGCACATCGGGTGCAAACAATTCGTCTATCACGGCGTAATCATGGCGGTTCAAGGCATCGACGACCCTCCGAACCACATCTTTATTTTGATCGACTGACATAAAGTGTTTCCTTTCTGTATGCAAGAAGATACACGAAACGCTTTTGAAGCGGGCTCATCTGTTGTCTACAAAGGATCAGATGACAATACTTTGCATCACAGACAATTAGCCAATACAGGTATCAATATCTCGGCTAACCTCATTACCGCATTCGTCCCAGCAGACATAATCACCAACCGTATGATAAGTATTCCAGTCAACGCATCCGCAGCTAACAGGAGTGCCAGAGCACACAGTGCCACTGCCTTTGTCATCCTTATGTTCAGGAGGCTTTCCGCAGCCGGGCGGGCATAGGCATGCATCCCAGCAAGCGCCACCCGCACAGGCTAAGCCGTCGGCGCATTGTGATGAATCTGAACACAAACTGCCGCATGTCCCTGCTTGGGAACCGCAGTCGTGGCAGTTCGATCCCTCACCTGCTTCGCACGTACCATTATCGACGCACTGACAATCCAAGCAGATATCAGAATTTTCCTTGGAAGGATCGCATATCCCATCCCCGCATACGCTCGCCCTACTCTGATTCGGAGTCGGGGTTATAGGAAGACAAGGTCCTATGGTGAGATCCTCATTGACCTGCACACCTGTGTCATCGGTCGAGTCAACTGTCACATATTCAGCCGAGATATAGACATCCCAGCTGACTTCGCCCCCCTTCTTTATGTAATAGCAAATTGAGCTTGCAGATGGCAGCAAGGTTATCACGCATTGCTTCCCCTTTACTTTGATGCCAAGATAGGTCACGGTGGTATCAGGAGGTAAGTTTGCGCTGGCGATCACATTGCCCTCCGTCTGGCTGTCTAAAGTTACGGAGCTAAACAATACAGGGGAGGGCTGGTTTTGTGACGACGGGTTTCTTTCAGGCTTCTCCCGAACTTGGACCTCTGCGTCGCTGTCCTTGTCGGTACTTACCTTGTCGCCAAGTTTAACTTCATATGTCACTTCATCCGTTTGTTGGGATTCTATGATAGTAGAATCATGCGTTTCCGCGCTTTCGATACTTACTTGTCCAACCACCGCAGTCACGATGACTGAAAGTGCATTCGGATCACAGCCATCGGTAGACCCCTGATTCGGCTCAATGATTGGTGGAGGTGTATCCGTGGAGAC
>Ga0114129_10010286_pt1 | contig 13349 bp, 17 predicted proteins | sample RhiMetdeltSRZDD1_FD_80071 | JGI IMG/M metagenome (GOLD analysis project Ga0114129, IMG submission 80071) | Populus rhizosphere microbial communities from Tennessee, USA - Rhizosphere MetaG P. deltoides SRZDD1 (version 2) (version 2) | ecosystem: Host-associated > Plants > Roots > Rhizosphere >...
CGTCCACGGCGAAGATCGTTCCGTCGTCCTGGTAGAGCGTCGCGCCCGATTCCTCGCCGATCTCCTCCACCTTCGTCTTGTCGATCAGCTCGTCGAGCGCGTCCTTGTCCTCCGCCTTGATGGCGGCCACGACGGCGTTTTCGCCTGACTCGTCGGAGAAGGACCTCGCGTCGGCTGCGCCCACGACGAACGGGTTGCCGAGCGCTGGCTTCACGTCGTCGTTGAAGTTCACGCCGCCCGAGGACTGCTCGAGCTGCTGCCGCAGGTTGTCCTGAACCTGCTCCCCGAACGGGAACTTCTTGACCAGCGCCTGAAGTGCCTCGTACTGGTCGCCCTCCACGTCGGTGTCGATCGCAACCGCGAAGGGCGCGTCCTTCGGCAGGTAGGAGAGCGCGGAGTCCAGGGCGCTGCCGGAGTCGCCGCCACCCCCGCAGCCGGCGCTCAGGATGGCGAACAGCGCCAGAGAGGTGGCTACCAGGCGTCGCATCGCGGCGCCGGAGTCTAGTGGCGCGCGGCCCGCACTCCGTCGAGGAACAGGTCGAGCTGGCGACGCCAGTCGTAGGGCATCGCCCCCTGCGCGTCCGCGGCCATCATGCTGCCGAGCCCACACATGAAGGTACGGATGTCGTCGACCTCGAAGTCCTGGCGCAGGACGCCGGCCTCCTTGGCGCGCTCGATCACCTTGCCCCACGCCTCCCGGAGCTCGCGCACCGCCGGCTCGGCCCGCTGCATCGCCTCCGGCGTGGCGGCGAAGGGCATCCGCTGGTGCGCCGCGTCACGCGCCATCACGTCGGTCTGCTCGCGCAGGCCGCCCTCGAAGGCCGCCCAGGGATCGCTCTCCTCCTCGAACTTGCGCCGCACGGCCTCGGCGAAGTCGGAGAGCTTCACGTGGATCAGCTCGCCCACGAGCATCTCCTTGGTCCTGAAGTGGCGGTAGAGCGTGCCGACCCCCACCCCGGCCCGCCGCGCGATGTCGTCCATCTGCGCGTCCTCGCCGTGCTCCGTGAACGCCGCGCGCGCAGCGTCGAGGATCAGCTGCCGGTTGCGGAGCGCGTCGGAGCGCATGGTCGTGGCCATCAGGAGAGATCGTAGCGCGGTTACTTGACAAGCGGAACCACGGTTCCGTATATTTCCGAGCGAACCGGAACCGATATTCCGCTTAGTGAGGAACCGCACGTGAGCCCTTCAGCCACACCCCGCGCAAAGAACCTAGCCCTCGCGCTGCTCGCCACGGCCCAGTTCGTGGTGGTGCTCGACGCCTCGATTGTGAATGTCGCGCTGCCCTCGATCGGGCGCGATCTCGACTTCGCCCAGGAGAACCTGTCCTGGGTCCTCAACGCGTACACGCTCGTGTTCGGCGGCTTTCTGCTGCTCGGCGGGCGCCTGGCGGACCTCCTCGGTCGCCGGCGCATGTTCATCTACGGAATGTGGCTCTTCGCCGCCGCGTCGCTCGTCGGCGGGCTGGCGCAGAGCGACGTGATGCTGATCGCCGCGCGGGCGGTGCAGGGCCTTGGCGCTGCGTTGATCTCCCCCGCGGCGCTGTCGATCGTCACGACCACGTTCGCCGAGGGGTCTGAGCGCAACCGGGCGCTTGGCGTCTGGGGCGCCGTGGCCGGCTCCGGCGGCGCGGTCGGCGTGCTGCTCGGCGGGATCCTCACGGAGTGGGCTGGCTGGGAGTGGGTGCTGTTCGTGAACGTGCCGATCGGCATCGCGGCGGCTCTGCTGGCGCCGCGGCTGCTCCAGGAGAGCCGGGACGTGTCCAGCCCGTCGTTCGACATCGCGGGAGCGGTCTCCGTGACCGGCGGCCTCGCGCTGCTCGTCTACACGCTCGTCGACGCCAACAACGCCGGCTGGGGCTCCACCCAGACGCTCGGGCTCGGCGCGCTGGCGCTCGCGCTGCTCGCGGCGTTCGTGGCGATCGAGTCGCGTCGCCGGCACCCGCTCGTCCCGTTCTCGATCTTCCGCCTGCGAACGCTGCGCGGTGCGAACGTGATCGGGCTGCTGATGGGCATGTCGCTGTTCGCGATGTTCTTCTTCATCACGCTGTACATGCAGCAGGTGCTCGGCTTCGAGCCGCTCGAGGCGGGCCTCGCCTACCTGCCGCTATCGGCGGGGATCATCGTGTCGGCCGGCGGCGCCTCCCAGCTGGTGAACCGCTTCGGGTTCAAGCCCGTTCTGATCACCGGAATGGTCCTGCTGGCCGTCGGCCTCGTCTGGTTCAGCCAGGTGAGCCCCGGCGGCTCGTACGTCGGCGACGTCCTCTTCCCGTCGCTGCTCGCGGCCGTGGGCCTCGGCCTGGCCTTCGTGCCGGTCACGATCGCTTCGGTCACGGGCACGAAGCCCTCTGAGGCCGGGCTGGCGTCCGGGCTGATCAACACCTCTCAGCAGGTGGGCGGGGCGCTCGGCCTGGCGATCCTGGCCACCGTCTCCACCGGCCGCACGGACGACGTGCTCGCTGCGGGCGAGCACAGCCGCGCCGTGGCGCTCACCGAGGGCTTCCAGGACGCATTCCTGGCGGGCGCCGGTATCGCCGTGCTGGGCGCCGTGCTGGCGGCACTGATGATCAGCTCCCGCGACAGCCGCGAGATGGCCGAGGCGGCGCGCCGCGGCGAGGTGGCGCCCGTCCCGGCCTGATCCGCATGGCCGCCTCCTACTTCCGGAGGACATCAAGATCGCCCCACAGGCCGACGACAGCGGAGCCGCTTCGTTGGATCCTGTTCCCATGACGACGACCCTCATCAGCACCAGCTGCCGCTGCTGCGGACACCGGGTCGAGGACGCGATGCACCTGATGCTGTGCGACGACTGCCTGGACGCGCGGCTGGCCGAGCTGGAGCCGATTCCGGCGCCGGCGGTGTTCGCGGCCCGCTTCGCCGCCCTCGAGCGGCCGCTGCCGATCGCCGCCTAGGCCCAGCTCAGGGAACTCGCGCGCGGCCGTCACGCCACCTCGTCGCCGTAGATCATCGGCCATCCTCCTCGGAGAGAGCGTCGGCCGAGCCTAGCTCCGCCAGCCGCCGCTCGAGCAGGCGCCGCTCGGCGTCGTCGTGCACGAGCGCGAGCGCGCGGCCGTAGGCCTCGCGCGCCTCGGCGGTGCGGCCGAGGCGGCGCAGCAGCTCTCCCCTCGTGGAGTGCAGGTAGCGGTAGTCCTCGAGGGCGAGGCTGTCGACGATGGCGAGCCCGGCCTCGGCGCCCTGCGCCTCGGCGACCGCGACGGCGCGGGTGAGCTCCACGACGGGCGAGTCGGTCAGGCGCGCGAGCTCGCCGTAGAGGGCGGCGATCTGGGGCGAGTCGCGCGGCTCGTCGGCGTGAAGGGAGGCGATCGCGGCCTGCACGACGTACTGGCCGCGGCCGCGCAGAGCCAGGGCCCGTTCGAGCACGGCGCGCCCCTCGGCGATCTGCTCGGTGTCCCAGAGCGAGCGGTCCTGGTCTGCGAGCAGGACCAGCTCGCCGTCCCGAAAGCGCGCCTCGTGGCGCGCGTCGAGGAGCAGCATCATCGCGACCAGACCGTGGACCTCGGGCTCGTCCGGCATCAGCTTTGCGAGCGCCTTGCCGAGCCGGATCGCCTCCGCGGCCAGGTCCCCTCGGCCGCCGTAGCCCTCGTTGAAGATCAGGTAGACCACCGCCAGCACCGCCGCGAGCCGATCGGGCAGCAGGTGGTCGGGGGGCACGCGGAACGGGATCCCCGCCGCCTTGATCTTGCGCTTCGCGCGCACGAGCCGCTGCGCCATGGTCGCCTCGGGCACGAGGAAGGCGCGGGCGATCTCGCCCGTCGTCAGGCCGCCGAGCGTCCGCAGCGTGAGGGCCACCTGGGCCTCGGTCGCGAGCGCCGGATGGCAGCAGGTGAACACGAGCTCGAGCCGCTCGTCCGGGAACGTCGTCGCGTCCATGTCGTCCTCCGCCGCCTCGGGTACCTCGAGCAGGCGGGTCTTCGCCGCCAGCGTGCGGTCGCGGCGAATGCGATCGATCGCCCGGTTGCGCGCGGTGGTTATCAGCCAGGCGCCCGGGTGGTCGGGCACGCCGTCTCGCGGCCAGCGCTCGGCGGCGATCGCAAACGCCTCCTGCGCGGCTTCCTCGGCGAGGTCGAAGTCGCCGAGGAAGCCGATGAGCGCAGCGAGCACGCGACCCCAGTGATCGCGGAAGACCCTCTCGAGGGGAGCTACCACTCCATGATCGGCCGCACCTCGATCGCGCCGCCCAGCCGCGCCGCCGGGATCCGGGAGGCCAGCTCGATCGCGGCGTCGAGGTCGTCCGCCTCGAACAGCAGGTAGCCGCCGATCGCCTCTTTCAGCTCGACGAACGGACCGTCGGTGGTGAGCGTCTTGCCGTCCTCGACCCGCACGGTAGTGGCCGTCTGGGGGTCATCGAGCTGGAGGCCCGAGGTCACGCCGGGGGTCTCGTTGATCGACTGGTAGTCGGCGAACACGGCCTTCTGCTCGTCCTCCGACAGCTTCGCCCACTCGTCCGGGTCCCGCGGCGTCGGCGCGTCACCCTGATGGATCAAGAGCATGTACTTCATCGCTTCCTCCTATTAAGGGATGGTCGCGTATCAGACGAACGGGAAGCGACAAATTCGACACCCGGATTCTCAGTCGCGCCACCAGCGCCGCGCGCGGTGGTCACAGTGCGGATCGGACCCGGCCGCAAGCGGCTCGATCGCTCTCGCGGCCAGCCCATCGAGCCAGCGCTTGGTGCCCTCTGGGGTCTCGAGGTAGCGATGCCCCCATCCCTCGTCGCGGTCGCGCCGGCCCAGCCTCACGCTCTGCGCGGCGTGCCGACTGAGGACGTCGTCGAGCCCCAGGTACTTGAAGTGCAGGTTGCGGAGCTCGTCCCGCTCCGGATAGACCACGCGCCCGGTCGGGGCTGCCGCATGCCGCCCCACGACGTAGTCGACCTCGTCGATCTCGTCCGGGTCGAACAGCGCGAGCTTGTTCATCAGCCCCCAGGGCACGCCCAGACGCACGGACTCAGCCAGTGCCGAGCCGGGCGGGGGACGGCGTCCGGCGAGCATCTGGTAGCCGAGCGCCGGGATCGCGGTGACCCCCGCGCCACGGCACTCGGCAAGGTAGCGGCGGATGTCCGGGTGGTAGAGGTGCTCGTCGAGGTTGACGACGACGACCCAGTCGGCACGCCCACGGCTTCGCTTCCAGGCGTTGTTGTAGAGGTCGCGCAGCGACAGGATCAGCGAGTCCGGGTGCGTGCGGACGAGCTCGTGAACCTCCACGCGCGGATGGCTGGAGAGCAATTCCAGTGAGCCGTCCGTCGAGCCGTCGTCGAAGACGAAATAGCGCTCGATCCACGGGTCGTAGTGGCGGAAGAAGAAGTCAATGTTGTCCGCCTCGTTCCAGCACGCCGCATAGAGGTGGACCCGCGGGCCCGTCATTCCTCGTCGGCGCCGGCGAACAGCTCGCGCGCGGCGGCGGCCGCCGCAGGCGTCGCCAGCGGCAGGAACGGCGTGAGCCAGTCGCGCTGGCGTTTCCGGTCCTGGGCGCGCCGGCGCGGCAGCTGCTCCACGGCGTCGGCGATCATGAGGTCGACCAGGTCGTGGAACTGCTGCTCGCTCAGCGGGACGACCTCGCCGTCGAGTCGCTCGAGCCGGAAGTCACCGGACCGCTCCAGGTTCTCGGCGAGCGACTTGCGCCGCACCCCATGCCAGAGCCACACGAGCTCCTCGGCCTCGGCGCCGATGCGTGCGCGCACCTCCTCGCGGCGCTCCAGGCCGACGACGGTGTCCTCGAGGAACTGCGTCCCGTACACGGAGTGGAACAGGGCCGCGTCGCAGACAGCCTGGCGCACCCCCCAACCCGCGAGCAGCTCGTGCGTCGCGGCAAGGTGGTCCAGCAGCCGCTCGCCCGAGTGCTCGACACGGTCGGCGCCCGTGGAGCGCAGGAAGCTGATCCAGTCGGCCCGCACGCTGCGCCTATCCGGTCCCCACGCGGTCCGCCAGGAATTGGTCGAGCTCCACTCGTGCGCGCTCCAGGCGCGCGGCGTCGCGTCCGTACCACTCGGCCATCCGCCGCCGGGTCCGCTCAACCGCTTCGCCAAACGCGTCGGGGTCGGCCGGCAGGTCCTGGAAGAAGCTCCGCGCGATCAGGGCTCCGGACGCGCCCAGGCGCGGGTACTGCGCGTAGATCAGGTCGGGCGGGATCGGGAGCCCGCCCGTGCCGGCACGTGCGATGCCGCCGACCCCGACTTGCACGCCGGCCTCGCGGAACGTGCTCGCGGCCCGCTCGAGACGCGGATGAGTGAGCACCATGAAGCGCTCCGGCAGTCCCATACTGAGGGCCAGGTCGTTCAGGCCGAAGTGCACCTCGGTGAGCCCCGGCAGCGCCGCGATCGCGGCGACGCGCTCCATCGCCTCGCTCGTCTCGACCAGCGGAACCAGCTGGGCCCGGTCGCCCACGACCGCGAGCGCGTCGCGCACCGCCTCCTCGGACCGGAACGCCGGCAGCATCAGCACCTGGACGCCCGCGGCCAGCAGCCGCTCCGCCTCCTCAGGCCAGCCGTCGTGGAAGGGGTTCGTGCGGGCGAAGAGCCGCGCCCGGCGGAGCCGCTTGCCTATCAGCGGCAGCGCGTCCTCGCGGTGCGTCGAGAGCCACAGGCGCGGGTCGGCCTGGCGATCGCGCTTCCCCAGCCGTTCGAGGTCCACCCCGATGCGATCGACGCCCGCGATCTCGGCCGCCTCGGCGAGATCGGGGTCGTCCGTCCACAGGGTGAGGACGAGCTGCGGCGCGTCGAGCGCGTGACTACTCGGTCGTAAAGTCGAAAGGGATGACGTCATTGCGCAGCGGGAGGCGCCACTCGTCGGGGCTGTCGTGCTCGTAAGGCCGGTCGAACAGGTTGATGAAGGAGCTGAAGCTGGCCGCGTTCATGTTCTGGATCCCGTGCCAGACGCCCGGCGGGATCAGCACGAGCGTGGGGCGCATCGGGCTCAGGTGAAACACGTCCGTCTGCCCGTTGGTGGGCGAGTCGTCGCGCGGGTCGTGCAGGACGAGCTTCAGCATCCCGTCGACGGCGATGATCTGGTCGGTCTGCCGCTCGTGCATGTGCCATGCGCTGATCGCGGCTGGCCTGAGGCTCACGTGGATGACGTGCCGAACGCAGTCCACCGGCAGGTCCCACGGGGAGCTGAAGAGCTCCGTCGTGTGGCCGTTGCGGGTGATGATGTTGCCGCCCTCGTGGACCACCACGCCGGCGATGCGGGTGGCTCGCAGCGTGCCGTCCGGGGCGATGTGTGGCTCGTCCTTGGCCGGGATGTCGCGCTGGGTGGCCACGCGGTCGCGCGAGTCTAGCCTCACTTCCGCTGCGCCAGCCCTTCAGCGAGGCATCAGTCGACCGCGGTCCACTTAAGGGGTCCGAAGGTGCAGCGCACGACCCGGCCGTTGGGCTTGGTGCGCTTGACCTTGCCCGCGATCGTCCCGGTGATCGTGGCGTCCGTCAGGGTCCCCTTCAGGATCTGCGTCTCCACGTAGCGGGTCCCCAGGTCCCGGTAGCGATCGACGACGGTCCTGCCGAAGGTCCCGTCCGACCGTATGACCACCGCCTGCGAGTACTCGGCCCCGGTGAACAGCCGGCTCGAGTAACCCCGCTTGTCCGAACAGCGCCGGCCACTCGCGTCCCACGGGACCTCGATCGCAAGGATCACGTGCCGGGATTCGTCCAGCCGGACCCAGACCGACTCGATGTTCCTGACACCGCCGTAGGTCACGCCCGGCTGCTCCGTCTGTGACTGCCCCGACGAGTTGCTGAAGCCGCCGATCGCCGCAACCCCGAGGCCGGTCAGGAGCGCGCCGAGGACGAGTCGCTTGCCGAACATGCGAGTCTCCTTTGCCGTTCGTACCTCTCTCGCGAGTATCCAACCGCAAATGGGGACGGTCAAGCGCCGCGCCCGGCAAGGAGATCCGAGCCGAAATGACTGACTTGAGCGAGCTGGAAGTGCTGGTGGGCGAGTGGTCGGCCGAGGTGCCCGGCTTTGACGTCGATGCCCGCACCTCGTTCGAGTGGCTCGAGGGCGGCGGGTTCCTGATCCAGCGCGCGACCGTCGATCGGCGGGAGTTTCCGAACGGGGTCATGGTCATCGGCGCGACCGGGCCGGACGGCGCGCTGCAGCAGCACTACTTCGACTCGCGCGGCGTCCACCGCCTCTACGAGATGACGCTCGAGGACGGCGTCTGGACGCTCTGGCGAGACGGCCCCGACTGGCCGCAGCGGTTCGTCGGCGAGTTCAGCGACGACGGGAACACGATCACGGGCCGCCTCGAGCGCGGCGAATCGCTCGGCGCGCCGCTCGAGCACGACTTCGACATCACCTACAGACGCCTCCTCTGAGTCGCCGCCGCTCGGCTCAGGTGGACTCGGCGGCCGCGTTGACCATCCAGCTGGTGCCGAAGCGGTCGACGCACATGCCGAACGTGGCGCCCCACGGAGCCTTCTCGAACGGCATCGCGACGTTGCCGCCCTCGCTCAGGCGCTCCCAGTAGCCGCGCAATCTGGCTTCGTCGTCGCCGCTGAGCGATACCGAGACGCCGGCCTGCGGGCGGTACTCCATGCCATCGGGTGTGTCGGCGGCCATGAGAACGAGCCCCTCGGGGGTCTCGAGCTGCGAGTGCATGACCTTGTCTTGCTCACTCGGATCGGCGCTGGCCTGGAGGTCGGCGAACGTCGAGATGGAGAGCTCGCCGCCGAAGACCGATTCGTAGAAGGTCATCGCCTCGCGGGCGTTGTCACGGAAACTCAGATACGGGTTCAGCCGAACGGTCATGTCAGCCCCCTCCTGGTGTCATCGAACGCGGCGAGATCCTATCAAAAAAGATTGATGTATTATCTCGCGCGGTGATCGCCACGGCACCACATGGGGCGGCTTCTCCGCCACGCGTCCTGCGCCTGGCGGGCCATCCGCTGCGGTGGCAGCTGCTGAGTGAGCTGGCACGCAGCGATCGGCGCGTGGGCGAACTCTGCGAGCTGGCGGGCCGGCGCCAGAGCCTGGTCTCCTACCACCTGCGTCAGCTGCGCGACGGTGGCCTGGTCTCGATGCGTCGCAGCTCCGCCGATGGTCGCGACAGCTACTACGTCCTCGATCTGGCGCGCTGCGAAGAGCTGCTGTCGAGCGCCAGCGCCTCGCTGCACCCGGCTCTGACGCACACGCGGCGTCGACACACGCGGGCTGAGCGCAGTGCACCGCTCGCGCGCGTGCTGTTCCTGTGCACCGGCAACAGCGCGCGCTCGCAGATGGCCGAGGCGCTCGCCGGGGAGCTGTCCGGCGGCGCCGTCCACGCGGCGAGCGCGGGCAGCCACCCGAAGACTTTGCATCCCAACGCGGTGCGGGTGATGCGCGAGCGCGGAATCGACATCTCACGGCGGCGCACGAAGCACCTGAGTGAGTTCGCCGACGAGCGCTTCGACTACGTGATCAGCCTCTGCGATCGAGTGCGGGAAGTCTGCCCCGAGTTTTCCGGTGGGCCCGAGCTGATCCATTGGAGCGTGCCCGATCCCGCGCGCGAGCCCGGGAGCGACGAGGACACGCTGCCCGCGTTCGAGCGCACCGCGGCCGAGGTCGAGACCCGTGTCGGCTTCCTCATCGAAGCCATCAAGGCAACAAGGCAGGAGGTAACTGAACATGACTGACGAGCTCGTGAACGTCCGCTACATGGTCGACGACGTCGACGACGCCATCGACTTCTACACAAGCCACTTCGGCTTCACCGTGCGCTCGAACGCCGCCCCCGCGTTCGCCGACGTCGTGCGCGGCAACCTACGGCTGCTGCTCAGCGGCCCCAAGAGCTCGGCCGGGCGGCCCATGCCCGACGGCCGCACGCCAGAGCCCGGAGGCTGGAACCGCATCCACTTCATCGTCGAAGACATCGCGGCCGAGGTCGAGCGGCTGCGGTCCGCGGGCCTGATTTTCCGCAACGACATCATCAGCGGGCCGGGCGGCCAGCAGATCCTGCTCGAGGACCCCGCCGGCAACCCGATCGAGCTCTTCCAGCCGGCCGGCGCCTAAGACCCAGCAACATCTCAACGGATGTTAGGGTGAGCGGGTGGCCGATGACCGCTGCGAGCTGCTCTGCCTCGACCTGGAGAAGGCCGAGCGGTTGCGTGGAGAGCTTGTCCAGCCCGGTGAGGCGGAGCGCATGGCCGCCCGGGCCAAGGCGCTGGCCGATCCGACCCGCTTAAGCCTTGCCGCGACGTTGGTCCGGACCGATGAGCTGTGCGTGTGCGATCTGGCCTGGATCAGCGGGCGTGCCGAGAACCTCGTCTCTCACCACCTGCGCGTGCTGCGTGCCGAAGGCCTGGCCTCCAGCCGCCGCGACGGGAAGATGGTGCTGTACGCAGCGACCGACGCCGGCCGCTCGCTGCTCTCCGCGGTGCGTGCGGACGCCGAGGTGGCGAGCTGAGCACGGCGCCCACCATGCTCCCGACCGCCCCGGCGGCCTCGCCGATCGCCTCCCCGGCACGGGTCGATGCGGAGACCTACCGGCGGCTGGCCAAGCGGGCGAAGTGGCTGTCCTGGGTGAGCCTCGGCTACATGACCGTCGAGGGCAGCATCGCCATCCTGGCCGGCGTTCTGGCTGGCTCGGTCGCGCTGATCGGCTTCGGCATCGACTCGGCGATCGAGGGATTCGCGTCGGCGATCATCGTGTGGCGCTTCACCGGCAGCCGCGTATTCAGCCACTCCGCCGAGACCCGCGCCCAGAAGTTGGTCGCGATCCAGTTCTTCGTTCTCGCTCCTTACGTCGGGTACGAGTCAATCACCGCGCTGATCGACGGCCACCGGCCCGACACCAGCTGGGTCGGCATCGCTCTGAGCACGTCAAGTGTCGTCGCCATGCCCTACCTCGGGATCGCCAAGCAGCGCATCGCCGACCGCATCGGCTCGGCGGCCACCAAGGGCGAAGGGCGCCAGAACATGCTCTGCGCGTACCTCGCCGGCGCCCTGCTGGTTGGCCTGCTCGGCAACACCCTGTTCGGCGCCTGGTGGCTCGACCCTGCCGTCGGACTGATCATCGCTGGAGTAGCCGTCAAGGAAGGCCTCGAAGCCTGGCGAGGCGAAGGCTGCTGCGTCGGCGACCCGCTTGCAGGTGCGACGGCCCCGCCAGCCGGTGGCGACGGCTGCTGCGATTGACCTCCGCTGCGCTCGCCGACGTATTGGAAGCCGGTGGCCTGGATCGAGCCGGCCTCGATCAGACTCAGCTCCTCGCCCTCGAGCGCCTCTCCGAGCTCGAGGTAGAGGGAAGGCGTCCAGGCAAACCAGCGTTCGGTGAAGCGCCGTTCGAGTTCCCGCCGCATCGCCGTGGAGCCGTGCAGGCCGGCGTGGTCTGCTTCCCACTCGGCCAGGCAGGCCTGTAGGGAGCCCCGCGCGCCCGAGTGGATCGCCCGGCGTTTCTCGAGATACCAGCGGGCCGTCGGCTCGTCGAATCGGTCGAAGGCGTGCTCGACGAGGATCAGCCGGCCCGCCGGCACGAGCAGGCGCTGCAGCTTGGAGAGCGCTCCAGCGAGGTCGGAAATGTGGTGGAGCGACCGACTCGCGACGATCGCGTCGAAGCGCGCCGGGTCCGCGAATTCCTCGAGCGAGACGGCCTGAAAGATCGCCCCTTCGGGCGCGGCCGGATCGATCGCGACGACCCGGTAGCCCAGATCGTCCAGTGCTCGGGCGAGCCGGCCATGGCCGCACCCGACCTCGAGCACCCGCGCGGGAGCGGGTGGCAGTTCGGCTGTCACAAATTCGAGCTCGTCCACCTCAGGGCGACATCATCGAGCAGGAGGTGCGCCCGCGGCCAACCTGATGTACTGACTCGCATGGGCGAGGCGGACGTCGTGGCACTCGAGCGCGGCTATGCCGCTCTGAACCGCGGTGACCTCTCACTCGTGCTCGACCTGCTCGATCCGGACATCGAATGGCACGAGCCCGGGCCGAGCCCCGAGGCGGGCACGCACCGCGGACGCGACAGTTTCGAGCGCTTCTTTCGCAGCTGGCTCGAGAGCTTTGAGGGATTCCGGGTCGAGCCCGAACGGGTCGTCCAGCGCGGAGACCAGCTGGTGGCGGTGGTACGACAGACCGGGACGGGGCGGTCCAGCGGAGTGCAGGTCGAGACACGCCTCGCGCACGTATGGACCGTCGCCGACGGCAAGGCCGTTCGCTGGGAGGCGGTCCCCGAGCCAGAGGCGGTCCTGGACGATGGCGGCTAGCGATCCGACCGACCTCGCCCGTCATGCGCTCGAGCAGGTCTGTTCGGGTCGTGACGCGTCCGCCGCCGTCGGCGTCTACAGCCCCGAGTTCCACGATCACGTCAACGCGCGCGAGTACCGCGGATACGACGGGATCCGGCAGTCGCTGGGTCTCTACCAGCTCGTCTTCAGTGACGGCGACCTGCGCATTCGCGTCGAGGACCAGGTCAGCGAGGGCGAGCGCGTCGCCTCGCGCTGGGTGGCCGAGGGCCACAACCGCGGCCGGGCGATCCGGATCTGGGGGATCGTGATCAGCCGCATCGAGGACGGCGAGATCATTGAGGACTGGGCCGCCTCCGACAACTTGGACCTGATCCGCCAGCTCGGTCCGTGGCGCACGCTGCGGCTGGGCATCGCCTGGCTGCGAGGCTCGCGCGGCTGACCGCCGCGCGGCATGTCGAGCATCACCCACAGACCCGACGCCGCGGTGAGCGCGGCGACGAGCGCAATGGCGCCGCTGTAGTCGATCGCGTCGGCAGCGACACCGGCGATCAGGCCGCCCGCGACGTAGCCCATGTCGCGCCAGAAGCGGTAGATGCCGACCGCCGGCGGGCGTGCGACCGGGGTGACCGCATCGGAGATCGCGGCGATCAGCGTCGGGTAGACGAGCGCCGTGCCGATGCCGAGCGCGACCGCGGCCAGGGCCGCGGTCGACACCGCGCCACCGGAGGCGGCGAGCAGTGCGAGCGCGCCCGCTTGCACCAGCATGCCGGCGGCGATCAACGGCTTGCGGCCGACGCGGTCGGACCAGTGGCCGGTCCAGATCTGACCCGCCCCCCAGACAGCCGGGTAGAGCCCGGCGACCAGCCCGACCTCGGAGGCGGACGCCCCGTGAGCGGCGAGGAAGAGCGGCACGATGCCCCAGGCGAGCGCGTCGTTCAGGTTGTTCGTGAAGCCCGCCTGCGAGCACGACCTGAGCGCGGGGTCGCGGAACGTCGCCTCGGCGAACGCGCGGCGAAGCGGTGGCGGGCCGTCCTCGGGGTGCTCGGCGCTTGCCTGTTCGAGCGCGACGTGCTCGCCGGTGTCGCGCACGAACAGCACCGATAGGAGGAGCGCGACGAGCGCGACGACGGCGCCACCGGCCACGAGCACGTCCCGCGCCGCGTACTCGGACGCGAGCCAGCCAC
>Ga0114129_10010287_pt1 | contig 13349 bp, 9 predicted proteins | sample RhiMetdeltSRZDD1_FD_80071 | JGI IMG/M metagenome (GOLD analysis project Ga0114129, IMG submission 80071) | Populus rhizosphere microbial communities from Tennessee, USA - Rhizosphere MetaG P. deltoides SRZDD1 (version 2) (version 2) | ecosystem: Host-associated > Plants > Roots > Rhizosphere >...
GCGCGCATCGGCGACGCCGGGGAATGTGACGACCTGTCGCACCAAGACATCGGCCATCCCGTTCCGAATGGCGTTTGGTCGCATCCTGACTTCGATCGACGCCGGGAACGGATTGTCATCGAACCCGGTCGTCAGCTCGGCGAGCTCGGCGAATTCCCGACGAAACCGCGTGAGCGCTTCCGCTTTCGAGACGTACTCGCGACCCAGGGCGACTCCGCTCTGATCGATTTTGGTTTCGAGCGCCGCTCGCTGGTCCGGCGTCGCATCGTCTCGCAGATAGACCGAGAACTCCGCGGCCGAGGACCACCGCGCCATCAGCTGCTCTCCATTCCACGTGAGCAGCAGCAGCGATCCCAGCACGATCATCGCCAAGGCGATCGCGAGGACGGCGAACGCACTGGACCCGCGGCTGCGCCAGAGAGTCGCACTGCCCTGTCGAAACGCATACTCCAGCGCTTTCATCCGACCTCGACGATCTTCCCTTGATCGAGCGTAATGGTCCGCCGGCCAACGAGGCGAATGAGCTCTCGATCGTGGGTCGCCACGAGCACCGTGGTGCCGCCGGCATTGATCTCCCGCAGCAGGTTCATGATCTCGAGCGAGAGATCCGGATCCAGGTTTCCTGTCGGCTCGTCGGCGATGAGGAGGACTGGGTCATTGACGAGGGCACGCGCAATCGCGATCCGCTGCTGCTCGCCGCCCGAGAGATCGCGCGGATAGGCATTCATGCGATGTTGCAGCCCGACCCATTTGAGCACCTGAAACGCGCGACGACGCTGCTGTGCCGCGGGTACGCCGAGCACCTCCGGCACAAATGAGATGTTCTCGAGGACGGTGCGCGTCGGAATCAGCTTGAAGTCCTGGAAGACAAACCCGATTCCGCGACGGTACTCCTGAACCTCTCGACGACTCAACGTGGCGAGGTTCTGCCCGTTGACGAAGACGTCGCCCTCACTGGGATGCTCTTGCAGCAGCAGCAGACGAAGGAACGTGGATTTCCCCGCTCCGCTCGGCCCCGTCAGAAAGACGAATTCAGCCTTCTCGACGGTCAGCGTCAGATCTCTCAAGGCGTACAAACCGCGGCTGTAAACCTTTGAGAGGTGATGCGTTTCGATCACACCGCAGGCAGGATAGCACGAGCGTAGGGCCGCTAGCCCAACTCGCGCTTGAGCAGATCGCTGGCGAGCTTCGGGTTCGCCTTGCCGGCCGAGCCCTTCATCACCTGGCCGACCAAGAAGCCGAAGGTCTGATGCCTGCCCGCTCGGTACTGTGTCACGGCGTCGGCATGTTTGCCGACGACGTCGCGCACGATCGCCATGAGCGCACTCTCGTCGCCGATCTGCGCGAGGCCCTCCGCGGCCACGATGTCCTCCGCGGAGCGGCCCGATTCGTACATTTTCGCGAAGACGTCCTTGCCGACCGATGTGCTGATGGTGCCTTTGGAGACGAGGCCGATGAGACCGGCGAGTGTCTCTGGAGGAATCGTGATCTGGTCGACGGTTTCGTTGCGCTCCTTCAGCGTCCGAAGGACCTCGCCCATGATCCAGTTGCTCGCGGCCTTTGCATTGCCCGACGCGTTCGCGGTGGCCTCGAAATAGTCGGCCAGCGCGGCAGACTGCGTGAGCACGCCGGCGTCATACGCTGGAATCGCGTACTGCTCGACGAGTCTCCGGGAGCGCGCCTCTGGCAATTCAGGCAGGGTGGCGCCCACGCGCGCGATGCGCGCCTCGTCGACGACCAGAGGCGGCAGATCGGGCTCAGGAAAGTACCGATAGTCGTGCGCTTCTTCCTTGCTCCGCATCGAGTGCGTGCGCCCGTGTGCCGAATCCCACAAACGCGTCTCCTGAACGATGCGGCCGCCGCCCTCGAGAATCTCGATCTGCCGATCGATCTCGTACTCGAGCGCTTTCTCGAGATACCGAAACGAGTTGACGTTCTTCACTTCGGCTTTGGTACCCAGTGTCGTCTCACCAACCGGCCGTATCGAGACGTTCGCGTCGCAGCGAAGGCTGCCCTCCTCCATGTTGCCGTCGCTGACGTCGAGCCAGACGAGAATGTGCCGAAGGCGGCTGAAGAACTCAGCCCCTTCGGCGGCCGATCGCATGTCCGGCTCGCTCACGATCTCGATGAGCGGCACCCCGCTGCGATTGAAGTCGATATACGTCCGGCGATCCGAGTCCGGAAACCCTTCGTGGAGTGACTTTCCCGCGTCCTCCTCCATGTGAATGCGGGTGAGGCCCACGTGTTTCGTCACCCCGCCCACGGTGATGTCGAGCCCGCCGCCAAGCGCGAGCGGCCGCTCGTACTGCGAGATCTGATAGCCCTTCGGGAGGTCCGGATAGAAGTAGTTCTTCCTGGCGAAGATCGAGTGTGTCTGCACGCGACACCCGAGGGCCAGAGCGGCCTTGATCGCGTAGTCGACCGCGCGGCTGTTGAGAACGGGAAGGGCCCCCGGCAGGCCGAGACACACGGGACAGACCTGAGAATTCGGAGGCCCGCCGAAGTCGGTCTTGCAGCCGCAGAAGATCTTCGTCGCTGTCCGAAGCTGTGCGTGGATCTCTAACCCGATGACAGCTTCGTAAAGCACAACTCCTAGGCCTTCGGTCCGGCCGCTTTCACCGATGGCGCGACGTCTGCTTCGAAGGTCTTGAAGTTGTCCACGAACATCTTGGCCAACTTGGCAGCCTGCTCGTCATACTTGGCGGCGTCGGACCACGTGCTGCGTGGGCCGAGCACAGCATCGGGAACACCCGGACAGGTTGTTGGGACGTCCAGGTTGAAGACAGGGTGCTTCGTGTACTGCACGCGATCGAGCTGGCCGGTCAATGCCGCCGTGATCATCGCGCGCGTATAGGCGATCTTCATACGGCTTCCGACCCCGTACGGCCCGCCGGTCCAGCCCGTGTTGACCAGCCACACGCGCGCGTCGTGCCTGGCGATCTTTTCGCCGAGCATCTTGGCGTACACATTCGGGCTCAACGGGAGAAACGGGGCGCCGAAACAGGTACTGAACGTCGCCTTGGGCTCGGTCACGCCCTTCTCGGTTCCCGCGACACGCGCGGTATAGCCCGAGAGGAAGTGATACATCGCAGCATCGGGTGTGAGTCGTGCAATGGGTGGCAACACGCCGTACGCATCGGCGGTCAGCATCACGACATTCTTAGGATGCCCGCCTCGACCTGACATCTCGGCGTTGTCGATGAAGCTGATCGGATATGAGCCGCGGGTGTTTTCCGTCATCGACGCATCGTCGAGATCGAGCGCTCGCGTGTCGGGGTTCACGACGACGTTCTCGAGGATCGTTCCAAATCGTCGGGTCGTCTCGTAAATCTGCGGCTCCGCTTCGCGCGACAGCTTGATCACTTTCGCGTAGCAGCCTCCCTCGAAGTTGAAGACGCCCGTGTCGCTCCACCCATGCTCGTCGTCGCCAATCAGTCGGCGCTGAGGATCGCTCGACAACGTGGTCTTCCCGGTGCCGGACAGTCCGAAGAACAGTGCGGTGTCCCCATCCTTCCCGATGTTTGCCGAGCAATGCATCGAGAGCACACCCTGGAGCGGCAACGTGTAATTGAGAATCGTGAAGATGGACTTCTTGATCTCACCCGCGTAATGCGTGCCGCCGATCAGAACGAGCTTCCGTCCCAGGTGCACGAAGACGAACACGTCTGACCGCGAGCCGTGTTTCGCGGGATCGCTCTTGAAGTTCGGCGCGTCGATGACGGTGAACTCCGGCCGATGCGCGGCCCGCTTCGCGGGGTCGGTCTCGGGCAGAAACATGTTCCGAGCGAACAGATTGTGCCAGGCGAATTCATTGACGATGCGAATGGGCAGCTTGTACTTTGGATCGACACCTCCCCACGCATCGAGGACGTACAGCTCACGGTCCTGCAAATACGCCATCATGTCGCGATGGAGGGCGTCGAACTTCGCTTCATCAACCGGGCGATTCACGGTGCCCCAGTGGACGTGTCGCTCGCTCGAGGGTTCACGCACGAAGAACTTGTCGTTCGGAGAGCGCCCCGTGTGCGACCCGGTCTTGCAGACGAGCGGCCCTTCAGCCGCAAGGACACCCTCGCCGCGGCGAAGCGCCTCCTCGTACAGCGCGGCTGGGCTCAGGTTCCAGTGGACGCGGCCCGATCGAAGAATGCCGAGGGCCTCGAGACCATGCGCCCGCTCAACCTGGATAGACATGCTGTTCAACTCCATGGGACAGCCGTGCTCGGCTGCCCGCCATCTGTCTCCCGAACGAAGATCGACGGTATTCGGCGAAAGCGACGATCGTACTGGTCCGGTTCACAGCAGTCAACCCAGCCACAGCCTCACACCGGACCGGCCGGCTTCCGAGGTATAGTGTTGTCGAGGAAAACGTTAGTCTCCAGCACAGGTAAACGCGCGACATCGGCTGCCGTATTCCAATGAGAACGCCTTCTCGTCACGTCGCGAAGCCAGGCCTCACTCGTGCGGTGTCGACTTCGCGGACGGCTCTTCGCACACTGCCAGCGCCGTCCAAGGAGTCGGAGCTTGCCGCACGGATCAAGGCGCTCGTCCTCGGGGGCGATCGCGAGGCCGCGCGGGAATGTTTTGCCGACCTGGTCTCGCGCCAGCAGCGGCGAGCCGTGCGCATCGCCTACAACTATCTCCGCGATGCGCACGACGCCGATGAGGCGGTTCAAGACGCATTCCTGAAAGTGTTTACGCACATCACGTCCTATCGTGAGGAATACCCCTTTGAGGTGTGGTTCACGCGCATCCTCGTCAACGGGTGCCTCGACCTGCGAAAGGCGAGGGCACGGCGATTGCGATGGGCATTGCCAATGACGTCCGCGCCCGATGCACCCGCACCGCCCGAGCCCGCCGCTCAGCAGCCGAGTCCCGAAGATTCGTTGATGTCGACCGAGCGTGCGCAGCAGATCACGTCGGCCGTCGAACAGCTGCCCGAGCGGCAGCGTCTCGTGTTCACGCTGTGCCACATCACCGAGCACACGACCAGCGAGGTCAGTCAAGCCCTGGGCCTCAGTGAAGCGACGGTCCGCGTTCACTTGTTCCGGGCCGTGCGCAAGTTGCGGAAGCTGCTCGATCGCGACGGCATGCGGTTTTCAGCCGGTGTGGCGAATCCGTCGTTTGGGCGCGAGAGGTCGGTCGTATGAGACGCACGCACCTCTCCGACGATCGCCTGATTGAGATCTGTCTGACGACCTCGTTCGCTCCGGCAGACGAGCCGCATCTCCTCGCGTGTGACCAGTGCGAGGCGAGGCGCGCTGCGCTCGCAGTGACGCTGACGGAAGTCAGCGAGTGCATCACGGAGGAAGCCGATGAGCTGTTCCCTGCCGAACGACTGGCGCGTCAACAGGCTCGCATCCTCCAGCAGATCGATCATCTCGGCAGGTCGGCGAGGGTGATTGCGTTCCCAGCCGGGCAGCCGCATCCGCCCATCCGAATGTCGGTGTCGCGCAGACCCGGGTGGCTCGCGGCGGTGGCCGCGGTTGCCGCGTCCTTCGTGGTGGGCATCGTGGCCGATCACCTCGCCCACGAGCTGCCGGGCAGTCGCGGATCGATCATCGACACACGTGTCGCGGTTCGCTCCGTGGATGCCACCGCGCCGATCCGAACGGTCGTCGCCTCGTTGTCCGACGATGAGCTGCTCGGGCAGATCGAGCTGGCGGTCGGCAGTGCCGGCCCAGCGGTCTTGAGACCGATCGACGCCCTCACGCCCCGCGCCTGGGACGTGAGATAGCCACGCTTTGCCGCCCCTGATTTTTCGGAAAGGCCTCGACCGCAAGCACGAGGTCGCGAGCGTGCTTGCCGCGAGCTACCACAGCGACCTGGTCACCGAGATCAAGGCATCCGACTATCGCTATCAGTCGGGACGCGTGACCATTCACCTCGCGCGCGAGTTCGGCTTCTGCTACGGGGTCGATCGCGCGGTCGATTACGCGTATCAGGCACGCCAGCGTTTTCCCGATCGACCGGTCTATCTGACGGGCGAAATCATTCACAACCCGCACGTCAATCGTCAAATCCGCGCGCAGGGCGTGCGGTTTCTCACCGATGACGGCGAATCACTCGAAGCGCTCACCGCCCAGGATGTCGTGATCCTGCCCGCATTCGGGATCGCAACCGAGCTTCTCGACGCGCTCGTCGAACGCGGATGTACGCTGGTCGACACGACGTGCGGCTCCGTCTTGAACGTGTGGAAGAACGTGACGCGATACGCGGCGCAGGGGTTCACATCGATCATCCACGGAAAATACTGGCACGAGGAGACGCGCGCCACGGCGTCTCAAGCCAGACAGGCCGGCACGGGACACTACCTCGTGGTGCTCGATCGCTCAGAGGCCGGCGTCGCCTGCAACTACATCCGGCACGGCGGAGACCGCGACGCGTTTCTCCGCGCGTTCGAGCCGGCGATTTCCCCGGGCTTCGATCCAGACCTGCACCTGGAGCGGATCGGATGCGCCAATCAGACGACGATGCTCAGCTCGGAATCGCTCGAGATCGGGGAGATGTTCCGCAGCGCGATGCTCGATCGTTACGGCGTCGATTCGCTCGCGACGCAGTATCGCGCGTTCGACACGATCTGCAGTGCGACCCAGGATCGGCAAGATGCCGTCGGTGCCCTGCTCGATTCCGAGCGGCTCGACATCATGATCGTGTTGGGTGGGTACAACAGCAGCAATACCTGCAACCTCGCCCGCATTTGTGCCGAGCGGCTGCCCACGTATCACATCGCCGACCCTGACGGCGTCGTCTCGGCCGATGTGATTCAACACAAGCCGGTCGGCAGCAAGCACGAGGCAACCACCCGCGGCTGGTTGCCTGCGGGTCCGGTGAGCGTCGGGCTGACATCGGGCGCCTCTACCCCGGACAACCTGGTTGAGTCGGTGATTCGGCGTCTGGAGAGCCTCGCAAACGCCAAAGACGGCTCCGAAGCCGCCATCTGAGAGCCACACTTCACTCGTCGGGTCATACGGGGTTGGGCCTTGGGTCCTGAGCCCTGCCGTGTTACCGTATGTGTTTGCACCGATAGCAGTAAACGGCTTTTGCCCGACGGTCGTATCGGCTGGTGATTGGCTATGAAATCCTCGAACCTCCTGGGGCTCGTGATCACCCAGGTTGCCGTCCTACTTCTCCTCGCCTTCCCGGCGGCTGGCCAAGGCTCCAAGTGGTGGCAGTCGGAGCAGTATCGACGCGAGCTCGGGCTCACCACTGAGCAAAGCAAGCGACTCGAAGACGTCTTCCAAGCTGCGGTTCCCACCCTGAAAGCACACAAGAAAGCGCTCGATCAAGCAGAAACAGAATTCGAGCGGCTCGTGGAACGAGGCGACGACGGGTCGGTGATGGATCAGGTGGAGCGGGTTGAGGCGGCGCGTGCGGAACTGAACAAGGCGCACACCATGATGATGCTGCGAATGCGGCGTCTGCTCACAACGGATCAATGGGCCAGGTTCAACGCCTTGCACCAGGCGGCAGAACGGGAACGTAACCGTTCGAGCGGACGCGGCAAATAACATCGATCGGCTTCCAGCTTTACAGGCCTTAACAAGCTTTACAGAACACCATGCAGACTTCGTGTGCCTTTTTCGCAGTGCTCGTCGTTGGACTCGGAACATCTGCGGCCTTCGCGCAGGATTCCGCTGAACGCCAGCGGATCGATGAGATCGCGCGCGAGGCGGCACGGCACTTCGTCGAGGAGCGCACCCCGAGCGTTGAGCAGACGCGGCCCACGGTCCCGGCGCAGCCGGGAACTCGAGTCGAGCTCTCTCTGGACGACGCCGTGATGCGTGCGCTCGATCGCAACCTCGATATCGCCGTCGAGCGGCTGAACCCGCAGACGTTTGACTTCTCGATCGCCTCGCTCCAGGCGAACTACCGTCCGACGTTCAGTTCGAATTTCGGCTTGCGCAACCAGTCGTCATTCGAGCGGACCACGACTGCCGGCTCTTCCTCCGCCAACGGACTTCTGACAACCGAGACGCTGACGGGGAACAACGGCCTGTCGCAGAACATCAGGTGGGGGGGCGGCAGCGTTGCGCTTGCGTGGAACAATAACCGCCAAGAGCAATCGAACCTTTTTGCCAGCCGCAATCCGGCGATCAACACCAACCTCACCGCGGTATATGTACAGCCGCTGCTTCGAAACTTCCGGATCGACGGCAATCGCGCGCAGCTTCGCATCACACAGTTGAACCAGGAAATGTCCGAGACCGCGCTGCGCGCAACGATCGTCCGTACGGTCGCCAACACCCGCAACGCGTATTGGGATCTGGTCTATGCCATTCAGGCGGCAGAAGTCGCCGACCGTTCGTTGGCGCTGGCGACGAAACTCGTGGAGGACAACCAGGCACGTGTCGAGGTCGGCACGCTCGCGCCGCTCGACGTCGTGCAAGCGCAGGCCGAGCAGGCCAATCGTCGTCAAGCCGTGGCGACGACGAACGCCGCGGTCCGAACCGCCGAGCTCGTGCTCAAGCGCTTGATCGTGAACGGCACTGAAGACCCGTACTGGGTCGCCACGCTCGAGCCGATTGATCGCCCGACGTTTTCCACCGAGGCCCTCGATGTCGCGGGCGCCGTCAGACGGGCACTCAGCACGCGGACCGACATCGAGTCATCGCGCAAGCAGGTACAGGCCAACAACGTCTCCATCAGGAACCTGTCGGATCAGCGCCTTCCTGGACTCGACCTGACGGCCAGCTATGGCACGGCCGGCATCGGCGGGACGCAGTTCGTGCGGCCGAGTGGCCAGCTCGCCGGCGCGCCCACGCAGGTCATTCCGAGCGGCTTTTCTGACGCGCTTCGCATCCTGGCAGACCGGGACGCCCCGACATGGAACGTCGGGGTCACCTTCAACTACCCGATTGGTCCGAGCACCGCGGACGCAAATCTCGCCCGGGCCCGGGTCCAGCAGCAACAGACGATCGCGCAGGCGCGTCAGCTCGAGCTGCAGATCGCGGCTGAAGTCACCAACGCGGCGCTCCTGGTCGAATCGAACCGCGAACGTCTGCAAGCGGCTCAAGCCGCGCGCGATCTCGCGGAGCGACGGCTCGACGCCGAACAGAGTCGCTTCGAGGTCGGTCTCTCGACGAACTTCTTCGTCGTGCAGGCGCAGCGCGATCTTCGCGACGCCCAGAACGCGGAGCTTCGCACGCTGCTCGATTACCGCCGAGCGCAAGTGGATTACGAGCGCGTGCAAGAGATTCCCGCCGCGGGTGGTACGAACATCACGGCCATTCAGGCAGGCGGCGGGACCGCGACACGAGCCACCCCAGGCGGAGGCGGCGGCGGAAACTTTACTGGCAATTAACGCAGAGCGCGTGCTCGGAAGGGCGAGAGTCATCGCAGCGTCATGAAAAAAATAGTCTTCGGTGCCGTGATCGTCGTTGGCGCGCTCGCGGCCGTTGCGTACTACCGCGGGACGTTCAGCGGCGCCTCGACGCAGACGGCCAATCAGGGCGCGACCACTGAGGGGCGCGGCGGCCGTCGCGGCGGCGGCACTGGCGGGGGCGGAGGCGTTCCAGGAGGCGGCGGCTTCGGGGGATTCGGCGGTCGCGGCCAGGGAGCACGCGGACCGATGACGGTGGAGCTCGCTCAGGCCGTACGCAAATCCATCGCGCAGGAAGTGACGGTCGTCGGCAATCTCATTGGCGAGGCCACCGTCTCGGTGGCTCCACGGACCGCTGGCCGTTTGCAGGAGATGCATGTTCGACTCGGCGATCGCGTCACGCGCGGTCAGCGCATCGCGAAGATTGAAGATTACGAGATCGTCGAACAGGTCAAGCAGGCCGAAGCCGCACAGGAAGTCTCGCTGGCCACCATTCGGCAGCGTGAAGCCGATTTGAAGCTCGCGCAGACCAATGCGGAGCGCTCGCGCAATTTGTTCGAGCGCCAACTGTTGCCCAAGCAGACCCTCGATGACAACGAGGCTCGATTCCAGTCCGCGATCGCACAGGTCGATCTCGCGCGGGCGCAGATGGCGCAATCGAAAGCGCGGCTCGACGAGCTTCGCATCAACCTCGCCAACACGATCATCACCTCTCCAGTGAACGGGTTCGTCGCCAAGCGCTCGGTCGACCCTGGCGCCTTCGTCTCTCAAAACGCCCCGGTCGCCGACGTCGTCGACATCACGACGGTGCGACTCGTCGCCAATATCGTCGAAAAGGATCTCAAGCAACTGCAATCTGGAAACGCCACTCGTGTCGAAGTCGATGCGTTTCCGGGAGAGACGTTCCGCGGCCGCATTGCCCGCGTCTCGCCCGTGCTCGATCCCGCGACGCGCACCGCGCCGATTGAGATCGAGATTCCCAACCCTGAGTTCCGCCTGAAGCCCGGTATGTATGCGCGTGTCGGCATCACAACCGACATCAAGAAGGACGCGCTGGTCGTGCCCGTGAATGCGGTCGTCGATCTCGGCGGACGCCGGGGCGTCTTCCAGCCGCAAAACGACAACGCGGTTTTCCGAAGCATTCAGGTTGGCACCGAGCTCACTGACGTCGTCGAAGTGCTCGGCGGCATCGCCGAAGGCGACAGCGTGATTACCACGGGTGCGGCTGCGCTGCGCGACGGCGACCGTGTGTTGATCCAGGGCCGCGCGGGTGGCCGTGGGCGCCGTGGGGACGCAAACGGATCGCAGGCGCAGGGCGCCGGTGGTGCCGCACCCGGTCGCGGCGGCTCGGGACAGGGCTTTGCGGGACGCGAAGGCCGTTCGGGACAACAGCCGCCCGGCACCGGTGGTGCGTCGCGCGGTACCGACGGACGTGAGGGTCGGCGTGTCGGGGGCGATGGACAGAAGCCAGCCGGCGAGGGTCGTCGGTACGGTGGTGACGGTCGTCGATTCGGCGGGACCGGGGGTCGCCGTGGTGATACCGAGCGGCCGTCTGCTCCTCCATCGTCGCAGTAGTGTTGGAGCACACGTGACGACAGGGTTCGCAATTATTTATTCACGCACGTCGTCGACGTCCCTCGACTCCGCTCGGGATTGGCCTGAGCCCGTCGAAGGGCCAGAGTGTTGATATGAGCATTCCTCGTCTTGCGATTGAACGTCCGGTCACGATGTTCATGATCAGTGCCGTCATCACCTTGCTCGGTGCGATTTCACTGACACGGCTGGCGGTCGACCTGATGCCCGAGTTCGAGCAGCCGACATTGACGGTCCGCACGAGCTACACCGGAGTCGGGCCCCTCGAGATGGAAGAGCTCATCACGCGCCCGATGGAGCAGGCGGTGAGCGCCGTGCCCGGGATCACGCGCGTGCAATCGCAGTCGTCAGAGGGCAACAGCCAGGTCCAGCTCAACTTCGAGTGGGGCTCGGACCTCGGTGAGGCCGCCGATGAAATCCGGACGCGCGTCGATCGCATGCGGAACCGTCTGCCCGAGGACGCCGACCCGCCCACGATCTTCAAGTTCGACTCGAACTCACAGCCAATCATGCAGATTGGCATCGAGGGCGACTTCGATCCCGTCACGCTGCGTGAGGTCGCGCAGAACGAGATCGCGCCGCGCTTCGAGCGCGTGGACGGCATCGCGGCGGTCACGGTCAACGGCGGGCTTCGCCGTCAGATCCACGTCGAGCTGTCGAAGGAGAAGATCACCGCCCTGAACCTGTCGGTGAACAACGTCGTCCAGGCGCTGCGTCAGGAAAACCAGAACACACCGCTTGGCGAGATCTACCAGGGCGATTCCACCTTCCTCGTCCGCGCCATGGGTCAGTTCCAGAGCATCGAGGACATCAAGGACCTCGTGGTGCTGACCCGCCAGGGCGTCCCGGTCTATCTGCGTGATATCGCCGACGTCAAGGACACCACCGAACAGCGCCGATCGTTCATGCGCATCAACGGGAAGCCGGGCGTCCAGATTCAAGTGCAGAAACAGTCTGGTAAGAACACAGTGGAGGTCGCCAGACTGGTGCGCGCCGAAGTCGAACGGACCAACAAGGAAGTACCGGGCATCCGGATGATCGTGACGCAGGACAGCTCCGTGTTCATTCAGCGCGCGATCGACAACGTGCAGGAGCACGCGCTCGTCGGCGGCATCCTCGTCGTGCTGATCATCTTCGCGTTCCTTCGCAGCTTCCGCTCGACCCTGATCGTGTGCACGTCGATCCCCGTGTCGGTCATCGGCACGTTCGCGCTGCTGTACTTCGGTGGCTTCACGCTCAACACGATGACCTTCGGTGGTCTCGCGCTCGGCATCGGGATGATCGTCGATGCGGCGATCGTCGTGCTCGAGAACACACACCGCCATCTGCACATGGGCAAGGACCGGATGACGGCGGCCATCGACGGCAGCGAAGAAGTGTGGTCCGCGATCCTCGCGTCGACCTTGACGCATATCGCCGTCTTCATTCCGCTGCTCTTCCTGTCTGGCACCGCCAGCATCATGTTCACGCAGCTGTCCGTGGTCGTGATGTTCTCGCTCGCGATGTCGCTCTTCGTGGCCGTGACGATCGTTCCGGTCCTCTGCTCGCGGTGGCTGCAGACGCCGAAGGAGGAGCAGGAAGAGCGAGGCCCCCTGGCCCGTCTCTATCGTGCGAGCGAGCTCTTCCTCGAACGCATGGAGGAGCGCTACCGACGGATCATTCACGTCGCTCTCAACCACCGGCCGACGGTCATCGGCGGCGCGGCCGCACTCGTTGTCGTGGCGGCGGTGCTCTATCCCATTGTCGGCGTCGAGCTGCTGCCCCAGGCCGACGAGGGCGAGATCAACGTACAGGCCGAGCTCGCCGTCGGCACGCGCGTCGAGCGCACCGAAGAAGCGCTGCTGCGACTCGAAGAGCTCGTCAAGCAGTACGTCCCTGAAGCGGTCAACATCATCACGAACGGCGGCGGTGGCGGCGGCAACAACAACGGCGGCAACTATCAGGGCGGCGGCGGACAGACACACCGTGGTCAGATCCGCATCATGCTCAAGCCGCGCGATCAGCGGATGCGAACGAACGACGAGATCTCGATCTCGTTGCGCCGGCAGCTCGCCGGCCTGCCTGGCGTTGTGGTGCGCGCGAACCCGACGGGCGGCAACTACCAGATCAACCGCCTGTTCGGCGGCGGCAACAACGGGAACCAGAACAACAGCCGGCTCTCGCTCGAAATCCGGGGACACGACCTGGACGACGCGCGCCGCATCGCGCAGGACGCACGCTTACTGATGGAGTCGACCGACGGGATCGCCGACGTGAACATCGGGCGCGAGGAAGGGCGACCTGAGATTTCGGTCCGCGTGGATCGTCCCAAGGCGGCGATGCTCGGGCTGACGGTCTCCGGAGTCGCGACGACGATCCAAACCAACGTGGCGGGCACGACGGCTGCGCAGTTCCGTGAGCGAGGCAACGAATACCCGATCGTCGTGCAGTTGCGTCA
>Ga0114129_10010288_pt1 | contig 13348 bp, 9 predicted proteins | sample RhiMetdeltSRZDD1_FD_80071 | JGI IMG/M metagenome (GOLD analysis project Ga0114129, IMG submission 80071) | Populus rhizosphere microbial communities from Tennessee, USA - Rhizosphere MetaG P. deltoides SRZDD1 (version 2) (version 2) | ecosystem: Host-associated > Plants > Roots > Rhizosphere >...
CGCCGAGGAGAACCCCGGGGCCGTGCTCGGCGTCACCCTGGGCGTCCTTGCGACGCGGGGGCGCGACAAGGTCACCCTGGTGGCCTCGCCGGGCATTCACGATCTCGGGGCATGGCTCGAGCAACTCCTGGCCGAGTCGACCGGGAAGGCGGGGAAGGGCTTGATCCCGGTCGACCGGGAGTCGCTCGGGCCCGCGGAGGTCTACGGCCGGGACCGCCTCGTCGTCTACCTGCGCCTTCACTCGGCCCCGGACGCCGCCCAGGACCGTGCGATGGCGAGCCTCGAAGCCGCGGGCCAGCCGGTGGTCCGGATCGAGATCCCCGAGCCCTACCAGATCGCGGGGGAGTTCTTCCGCTGGGAGTTCGCCACGGCCGTGGCCGGCGCGATCCTGGGGATCAACCCCTTCGACCAGCCCGACGTGGAGGCCAGCAAGGTCGCGACGCGGCGGCTCACGGACCAGTTCGAGAGGACGGGACGCCTGCCCGACGAGACGCCGATCCTGGAGGCCGACGGGCTCCGGCTCTTCGCCGATCCGCGGAACGCGGCCGAGCTAGCCGGCGGGGGCCGGACGCTCGCCGGCGTCCTGCGCGCCCACCTGGGACGCATCCGGCCCGGCGACTACGCGGCGCTCCTCGCGTACGTCGAGATGACCACCGCGCACGAGGCGGCGCTCCAGGGGATCCGCACACGCGTCCGGGACCGATACCGCGCCGCAACGTGCCTCGGCTTCGGCCCGCGGTTCCTCCACTCGACGGGCCAGGCCTACAAGGGCGGGCCGAACACCGGCGTGTTCCTCCAGGTCACCTGCGACGACGCCCAGGATCTCCCCGTCCCCGGCCAGCGGTACACGTTCGGCGTCGTGAAGGCCGCGCAGGCGCGGGGGGATCTCGCGGTCCTCGCGGAGCGGGGTCGGCGCGCGCTGCGCGTGCACCTCGGTCCGGACGTCGCGGCGGGCCTACGGGCGTTCGGGAGCGCCGTCGAACAGGCGATCGGCTGACGGGATGGGGGCCGTCGGGGGCGAGATCCCGGCCGGGACGGACGCGGGGCAGCCGAGAGAGGACTGGTGACGTGCAGATCGGCATGGTTGGGCTGGGACGGATGGGCGGGAACATGGCGCGCCGGCTCATGCGCGGGGGCCACCGTGTCGTCGCCTACGCGACGGATCCCGAAGCGGTCCGACAGATCACGCGCGAGGGTGCTCTCGGCGCCACGTCGCTGGACGAGCTCGTCGACCGGCTCGAGCCCCCGCGCACGGCCTGGATGATGGTTCCTGCCGGCGCGCCGACGGAGCAGGTCGTCACCGACCTCGCCCGAAGGATGGCGGCGGGCGATGTGATCATCGACGGCGGGAACTCCTTCTACAAGGACGACGTCCGCCGTGCGATGTCGCTCCGGAACCAGGGGATCCACTACGTGGACGCGGGTACGAGCGGCGGGATCTGGGGGCTCGAACGCGGGTACTGTCTCATGATCGGCGGCGACCCTGAGACGGTGGCGTGGCTCGACCCGGTGTTCCGCACGCTCGCGCCGGGCCGCGGGACGACGCCGCGGACGCCGGGCCGCGAGGTGATGGGCGGAACGGCCGAGCTCGGGTACCTCCACTGCGGACCGGTCGGAGCCGGGCACTTCGTCAAGATGATCCACAACGGGATCGAGTACGGGCTCATGCAGGCTTATGCGGAGGGCTTCGACATCCTGCTCAACGCGCGGTCGATGGATCTGCCGGAGCAGCACCGCTACGACCTCCCGCTCCACGACATCGCCGAGGTCTGGCGGCGTGGGAGCGTCGTGAGCTCATGGCTCCTGGACCTCACCGCCCAGGCGCTCGTCGAGAGTCCGATGCTGGCGGACTACACGGGGACCGTGCAGGACTCCGGCGAGGGGCGGTGGACCGTCATGGCCGCCATCGAAGAGAGCGTGCCCGCGGACGTGCTCTCGGCGTCCTTGTTCGTCCGCTTCCGCTCGCGTCAGGAGCACACCTTCGCCGAGCGGGTCCTGTCCGCCATGCGCCACAAGTTCGGCGGCCACCTCGAGCGGCCGACGGGAGGGTAGGTCGCCATGGAAGCGTTCGCCGTGCAGGAGTCCCACGCGCTGGCGGGGCCGGGCCATCCGGCGCCCCCGTGCACGGTGGTTATCTTCGGCGCCGCCGGGGACCTGACGAAGCGAAAGCTCGTGCCGGCGCTCTACAACCTCAAGGCGCTCGGGCTCCTGCCCCGGGAGTTCGCGATCGTGGGGGTGGCCCGGAGGGAGAAGACGCACGAGCAGTTCCGCGAGGAGCAGACGCGGGACATCCGGGAGTTCGCGACGACCCAGGTGGACGAGGCGCTGTGGGCGGAGCTCCGGGACGCGATGTACTTCCAGGCCGGCGAGCTCTCCGACCCCGCCGTCTACACGCAGCTCGCGAACCTTCTGGCCGAGGTCGCCAAGCGTCACGGTACCGGCGGGAACGTGCTCTTCTACCTCGCCATCCCGCCGAACCTCTTCGGGGAAGTCGTGCGCCGCCTGGGCGAGGCCGGGCTCGTCCGGCAGGAAGGGGACACCTGGCGGCGCGTCATCGTGGAGAAGCCCTTCGGCCACGATCTCGACTCCGCCCGGGCACTCAGCGCCGAGCTGGCCGCGGTCCTCCGAGAGGATCAGATCTACCGGATAGACCACTACCTCGGGAAGGAGACCGTCCAGAACATCCTGGTCTTCCGGTTCGCGAACGGCCTCTTCGAGCCGATCTGGAACCGGACGTACGTCGACCACGTCCAGCTGACGGTCGCCGAGACGGTGGGCGTCGAGGACCGGGGCAACTACTACGAGACGGCGGGCGTGCTGCGCGACATGATCCAGAACCACATGTTCCAGCTTCTCGCGCTCGTCGCGATGGAGCCGCCGATCTCGTTCGCGGCCGATGCGGTCCGGAACGAGAAGGTCAAGGTGCTCCAGGCGATCCGGCCCATGAGCTCGGAGGAGATCCTCGACCGGACGGTCCGCGGCCAGTACGGTGACGGCGTCATCGGGGGTCAGCCCGTGCCGGCGTACCGCCGGGAGCCGAAGGTCTCGCCGACCTCGACCACCGAGACGTATGCGGCGCTGAAGCTGTTCGTGGAGAACTGGCGCTGGGCCGGGGTGCCGTTCTACCTGCGGTCCGGCAAGCGGCTGGCCCGCCGCCAGACGGAGATCGTGGTGGAGTTCCGGCGGCCCCCGCTCCGTCTCCTCGAGGCGGCGGCGATGGGCGAGATCGACCCGAACCGTCTGGTCCTGCACATCCAGCCGGAGGAGGGGATCGAGCTCCAGGTCAAGGCGAAGCGGCCGGGCCCGACGGTGCGCATCGAGACCGTGAAGCTCGACTTCAGCTACAAGGATTTCGGTCAGACGAGCGCGGCGACCGGCTATGAGCGGCTGCTGTACGACTGCATGGCGGGCGACAGCACGCTCTTCCACCGGACGGACATGGTCGAGGCCGCCTGGCGCATCGCGACGCCGATCCTGGAGGCGTGGCGGTACCTCCCGACGCCCGACTTCCCGAACTACCCCGCGGGATCGTGGGGGCCGGCCGCGGCGGACGAGCTCATCCAGCAGGACGGCCGGAGCTGGTACGCGACCGGATGACCCGGTGATCCTCGCCGGGGACATCGGCGCCACGAACACGCGGCTCGCGTGGTTCGACGTTGCGAACGGCGCCCTGGTGCCAGGCGTCGCCCGGACCTACGCGAGCCACCAGCGGGCGAGCCTCGACGACATCGTCGCGACGTTCCTCGCCGAGGCGCCCGGGCGGATCGGGCACGCCTGCTTCGGAATCGCCGGGCCGGTGCGGGAAGGGCGCGTCGAGGCCACAAACCTCCCGTGGGTGGTGGACGCACGATCGCTCGCGCTCCGCCTCGGTCTGGACCGCGTCGTCCTCATCAACGACCTTGAAGCGAACGCGTGGGGGCTCGCGGCGCTGCCGGACGCCGACTTCGCCGTGCTTCAGCCGGGACGGCCGGTCCCGACGGGCAACGCGGCTGTCATCTCCGCCGGGACCGGCCTGGGCGAGGCGGGGCTCGTGTGGGACGGCCGGCGCCATCGCCCCGTCGCCACGGAGGGCGGCCACGCCGACTGGGCACCCCAGGATGCCCTCCAGGTGGCGCTGTGGGAGTTCCTCGGGGCCGAGGTGGGTCACGTGAGCGTGGAGCGGGTGCTTTCGGGCCCCGGGCTCCACAACATCTACCGGTTCCTGCGGGACGGGCAGGGTCTCGCCGAGCCAGACTGGCTCGCCGAGCTGCTCCGGACCGAGGCGCCGGCGCCGGTGATTGGACGGGTGGGGCTCGAGGGGCGGGCGGAGATCTGCGTCCGTGCGCTCGGGCTCTTCGTCGCGATCTACGGCGCCGAGGCGGGCAACCTGGGCCTCAGGATGCTGGCGACGGCAGGCGTGTACCTGGGCGGCGGCATCGCGCCCCGGATCCTGCCGGCCCTCCGGAAGCCGGCCTTCCTGGGCGCCTTCACGGGCAAGGGGCGGCTTCGGTCGCTTCTCGAGGAGATGCCCGTGCGCGTGGTCCTGAACGATCAGGCGGCACTCCTGGGCGCGGCGCGCCGGGCTGCCCTCGAGGCAGGCCTGCTCGAGTGAGCCGTCGATGTGCGTGACCCCGACCGTCCGCACCCTGCCCGATGCCTCGGCGGTCCAGCGCGCGGCTGCCGAGGAGTTCGCCGCCCGGACCGCCGCGGCGGTCCAGGCGCGCGGCGTATCGTTCGTGGCCCTGTCCGGAGGAACGACGCCCCGAAGGCTTCACACCCTGCTGGCCGATCCCGGAGAGCCGTTCCGGGCCCAAGTGCCCTGGCCGCGCCTCCACGTCTTCTGGGGGGACGAGAGGCCCGTACCGCCGGATCATGCCGACAGCAACTACGGGATGGCCCACGACACGCTGCTCAGCCATGTACCGATCCCTCCGGCGCACGTCCACCGTATCGCCGGCGAGGACCCGGACCACACCAGAGCCGCGGAGCGCTATGCTCGCGAGCTCCGTGAGGTCTTCGCGACCCACGGGCGCCTCGAGCGGGGATGGCCGCGCTTCGATCTGGTGATCCTCGGCATGGGCGCCGACGGCCACACGGCGTCCCTCTTTCCGGGCACCGACGCAGTCCGCGAGACGACCCGCCTGGCCGTGGCCACGTGGGTGGAGAAGCTAGGGAGCCACCGGATCACGTTGACGGCGCCCGTGCTGAACCGGGCCGACGCGCTCCTGTTCCTGGTGACCGGAGACGACAAGGCCGAGGCGCTCGCGGCCGTCCTCGAGGGGCCGCCCGCGCCCGATCTCTACCCGAGCCAGCTGATTCGCCCGCCGGCCGGCTCACTGATCTGGCTCGTCGACCGGGCGGCGGCGACGCGGCTCACGATTCCCGCCGAGCGGTAGCATCGCCGCGGGCAGCCGGAGGGCGAGGCGGCGTGCTGGTCGCCGTCTTCGAAGGAGCTTCTACTGCCGGAGCGCCGGCCGGTCCTTGGCCCTGGTCGGTCCCGAGCCGGTCGCGCCGAGCGATCCGGTTAGCCTACCTCGCTGTCATTGGAAGCGCGCCAGGATCCGCCGGACGACCTCCCGAAGGTCCCGCAACTGAAAGGGTTTGTGGATCAAGAAGTCGATCCCGCGCTGGGCCGCGTCCGTAGCGTCGATCGCATCTCCCCAACCGGTGATCAGACCGACGGGCATCTCCGGGTGGCGCTGCTTCACGGCGCGCGCTACCTCCCATCCGTCGAGGCCGGGCATGCCGAGGTCGGTGAGGACGAGATCGAAGGTCTCGGTCTCCAATGCCCGCAGCGCCGTGATGCCGTCCGGGCACCGCAGCGCGACGTGTCCGTCCAGCGTCAGCATGTCGGCGAGCGCCCGTCGCACCTCGGCCTCGTCGTCCACCACGAGGATCCGCGCTCCGCGCGCTGCCACGGCAGCGGCCGGCGGCTCGGCCGCTGCCGTGGAAGGCTCGCCGGCCATTGGCAACCACAATCGGAACACCGACCCGACGCCGGGCGTGCTCTCCACCGCGATCTCGCCGCCGAGCCGCGTGACGATGCCGTAGACGATGCTGAGCCCGAGCCCGCTGCCCTTTTCGGTCTTCGTTGAGAAGAATGGCTCGAAGACCCGCTCGCGGACATCGGTGGGCATTCCCACTCCCGTGTCCTCGACGTCGCAGCGGACCCGCTCTCCGTCCGCGACGGTTCGTAGCGTCAGCCGGCCTCCCTGCGGCATCGCATCGAGCGCGTTGAAGACGAGATTGGTCAATGCCTCGCGGAGGTCGGCGGCGTCTCCCAGCACGTGCGGCACGGCAGTGTCCTCGACGGTGACCTCGTAGTGGGTGCCCCTGGCCTCCGCCTGATCGTGCCAGCGCGCTCGGGTCATCTCGACGACTTCGCGCACGACCGCTGGCAGGTCCACCGGCTCCCGAGATCGACGCGGGCTCCGGCGCGTGAACTCCTCGATTCGCCGGACGGTGCGCGCTCCATCCAGGGCCGCCTTCACGATGATGCCGAGGGGTTTCCGCAGTGCGGGCGTCGACGTTGTTTCGAGGAGGATCTCGGCTCGGCCCAGGATGATCGCGAGGACGTTGTTGAAGTCGTGGGCAACTCCCGCCGCCATCTCGCCGACCGCCCGGAGACGTTCCAGCTGGACGGCGCGCTGGCGGCTCCTGTCCAACTGCTCGAAGAGCTGCGCGTTCTGGATGAATTTGCCGACCTGCTGGCCGATGACCTGGGCCAGCATGAGCTCGGCGCGATCGAACGGGTGGCGACCCGCCCACCAGACCAGGTAGAACGCCCCGGAGACCTGGCCGCCGACGATCGACGGGATCACCAGCGCCGATTGATGCGGGAAGCGATCACGCCAGAGCGCGAAGTGGGGATGCTCGGGGACGTTGTCGCTCCAGAGCAGCTCGCCTTTCTCGAGTGCCGCGGCGAAGCTGAGGTCCGCGAGCCCCAACCGCATCGTCGCAACATCTGGGAGCATCGCCTTGGGGACGTGGTACCCGGCCGTCGGGCGCAGCTCACCGCGCTCCCGGTCGAGCAGATACGCGGCCACCGTCTCCGCCCCCGTGAGCCGGGCGAGCTCGCGGCAGATGCGCCGGAGCGCTTCCTGGACCTCGGTGACACCACCGAGCGTCTCCGCGATATCGAGCAGGCCGGTGGTTTCGCGCAGCCGATCTTCGGCGCGCCGGCGGGCCGCTTCGATCTGGGCCGCCGTCTGGACCCGCCCGACCAGGCCCACGAGGCGGTCCCGCGCGTACGAGCAGGCAACCGTCGTCAACCCGAGCAGGATCACCGTCGAGATCATCGCGCCGACGCTGACGCCGGCCAGGTGCTGCAGCAAGACCTCGAAGAGGGCGCCGGCAGCGGCGGTCAGCTGGATGTACCGGGTCTCGAGCGAGAGAGCCGCCAGGATGACGAACAGGACGTAGACACCGACGGTGAAGCCGGCCACACCGCTCGCGCTCGGGCTGGTCGGGAAGGTGGACCATTGCAGCAGGAACACCAAGGGCGTGTCCACGAGCGCGATGGTGAGACAGGTGTAGGGCGCCACGCGTTCGAACCTGCGGCTCGCCCAGAACACCGCGGCGGTGATCGCCCAGTACACAGCGAACAGCTCGAGATTGCCCGTCCACGCGGGAAGCCGCAGGACGCCCCCGAGCACGAGGAAGAGCACGAAGAACGCGGAGACGCCCCAGAAGCGCAGCAGGTTGATCCGGCGCACGCCGCGGAGCCGCTCGAGCACGAGCTCGCGGTGCAGCTCGTTCCCTGCGGAGGTATCCGTCCCCGGTGCGGATGTTGTCAGGTCGTGCAAGGGCCACCGACTCCTGGTCGCTCGAGGTTGCTCCACTCTACCGGGCGTCTCCCTAAGACCGCGCGGAAATGAGCCAAAATCCGTGCCGACGGGGTACCAGCCGGGATGCCGGCCCCTAGACCCGCCGGGCCAGCTCCTGGAGCCCCTGGACGTCCGCTATTGTCACCCAACCCGACCCTCCTGCGCGATGGGATCCGGGGGCGGTCGGGGCGCACGAGGACGAAGGGGCGATGAGCCGAGGGGCTTCAGACGGTGGGCAGCCCGGGCGCCAGCAGCCCCAGCGTGTTCTCGCGGAAGATGCGGCGGCGGTCCTCGGCAGCCAGGAAGTCCGCGTAGTCCAAGTACGCCCGCGCCTGCCGATACGTGCAGTAGCGGCCGACGTTCGGCATGTCGGAACCCCAGAGGAGCTTGCCCGGGCCGAAGCGATCGAAGAGCTGGCGGAAGTGGTGCTGAGCCCGGAGGTACGGATAGGGGATGCGGCCACCCCAGGCGATCGGGTACAGCACCTCGGTCCACACGGGACCGCGGTCGAGGAGATCGGCGACTTCGGTGGGCCACTCCACTCGGTCCGCGTCGTTCGCGTAGAGACCGGTCGGCAGGCCGTGGACCAGTACGTGGCGGATCGTGGGGTGCCGATCCACGATCCGCCGGAGGCGGCGCATCTCGTCCCGATAGTCGCCCGCCGGGGACCGGGCCGAGTGGACCCAGAAGACCGGGAGGTCCAGGCGGCCCACGGTCCGCCACAGGGAGTCGAAGACCGGCTCGTCGGGCAACGTGCGGAAGCCGTTCCGGAAGAAGGCGGTCATCGTGAAGTAGAGGCCGCGCATCCCGAGGCGTCGGACTTGGTCCTCGAGGGAGCGAAGCTCCTGGTCGCGGAAGGCGAACGGCTCGTCCACCTGGGCCAGGCCAATGAACCGCCCTGGCCAGCGCCGAGCGGCCTCCGCGAAGTACTCCGCCAGATGGCCGTAGATGTGGTCGTTCTGGAGCACGACGCTCCCGACCTCCGCGTAGTCCATCTCGATGACCATGCTCTCGGGGGGCGCGGAGAGATCATGCATGTGCGGGGGCAAGAACTGGACGTAATAGCCCTCCCCGTCCTGCTCCCACTCGAAGCGGCCTGCGCGGCCCACACGGAAGCGGACGTCCGTCGCCCGGCCAGCCTCCGAGGGATCGTCGGCCTGCCAGAGGGGCCGCTCGGTCACGACGGCATGGTCGCGGAGCCGCCGGTAGGGCTGGTTGCCGTGGACGTGCATGGCGCGTTGCTGGTGCGCCAGGTGGTCGTCCACCGTCGGGAAACCCGAAGCACCGGCCAGCGGAGGGAAGATGTGGGCATGGCAATCGACGACGGCGAAGTCGATCATGGGCTCCTCAGCTGCGGTGCCGGGGATCGAGCCGATCGCGCAGCCCGTCCCCGAAGATGTTGAAGGCGAAGACGAGGAGCGAGATGGCGACGCCGGGCGCCACGACGAGATGAGGCGCGACCTCGAGGAACTCGCGGCCACCGGAGAGCATCGTGCCCCATTCGGGCGCCGGGGGCCGGACCCCCAGGCCGAGGAAGCCCAGCGCCGCCCCGATCAGGACCGCCTGGCCGGCCAGGAGGCTGGTCTCGATGACGAGGGTCGTGGTGGCGTGCGGGAGGACGTGGCGGGCCAGGATGCGCGCGTCGCGCAGTCCGACGGCCACCGCGGCTTGGACGAAGTCCTCTTGCCGGACCTCCAGCACGCGGCCCCGGATCAACCGGGCCAGGGGGGCCACGAAACCGGCCGTCGTGGCGGCGATCAGGCCGGTCATCCCGGCCCCGATGACGCTGGCGATGGCGATCGCGAGGATGAGGTTCGGCACCGTGAGCAACAGATCGGCAAGTCCCGTGAGGGCGGCGTCGACTCGGCCGCCGAAGTAGCCGGCGACGAGCCCGAGCGTCGCTCCGAGGACGGCTGCGAGGATCACCGACACGATCGCCGCCGTGAGCGTGAACCGCGCCCCCACGACCAGGCGTGACAGGAGGTCGCGTCCGATCTGGTCGGTCCCGAGCCAGTGGTCCCCGGAGGCGGGTGCGAGGACGCCGAGGAGGTCCTGCTCGTTTTCCCCATACGGAACCACCCAGGGACCGAGCGCCGCGAGGGCCACGTAGACGAGGAGGAGACCCCCCCCGACCAGGAGGTGGAACCCCCGCCGCCCGCGGATCCGGCGACCTGCCTCAGGCATGGCGGAGCCGGGGATTGATGAGGACGTACAGCACGTCGACCATCAGGTTGATCAAGAGGAAGCCCGACACGAACAGGATCGTTATGGCCTGGACGAGCGTGTAGTCACGCGCCCCGACCGCGTTGATCATCAGGTCCCCGACTCCCGGCCACGCGAACAGCCGCTCCACGACCACGGAGCCGCCCAGGAGATAGCCGGTCTGGAGGCCGATGACCGTCACCGTCGGGATCAGGGCATTCCGGAGGACGTGGTGGCCGACCACCGCCGGCGTGCCGAGGCCCTTGGCGCGGGCTGTGCGGACGTAGTCCTTGGCCAGTTCCTCGAGCATCACGCCGCGGGTCATCCGCGCGACGAGCGCGACGAGCCGAGCGGCCAAGGCGAGGGTCGGCATCACGAGAGACGCCCAGCCCGTGAAGCCGAAGCTCGGGAGCCAGCCGCGATCCACCGACAGGGCGCCGATCAGCATGAGGCCGAGCCAGAAGTTCGGGATGGCCAGGAGCCCGACCACGAGGAGCGACAGCAGGTAATCCGGCCAGCGGTTCTGCCGGACCGCGGCCAGCACCCCGGCCGGCAGGCCGAGCGCGACCGTGAGCGCGATGGCCGCGCCCATCAGCAGGAGCGTGGCCGGGAGCCGGGCGAGGACGTGGGGCAAGGGGTTCCCGCGAAAGGTCGATGAGTAGCCGAAGTCACCGCGCGCGAGGCCGACGAGCCGCGCCGCGTACTGCTTCACCAGCGGCCGGTCGAGCCCCAGACGCGCGCGCAGGAGCTCGATGTCCGCCTGGCTGGCGGTCGCGCCCGCCATGAGCGTCGCCTCGTCGCCCGGCACCATCTTGAAGATCAGGAAGATGATGGTCAGGACGCCGAGCGCGATCAGCGGAATCCGCGCGACGCGGATCAGAACGAACGAAAGCGTGCTCTACGCCTCGACGCGCGCCCGCCGGGCGATCGTGAACACGATCGGCCAGAGCTCGACGCCTTTGATCCCCTTCCGGAAGGCCGTGACGTTCTGGTTCACGTGGAGCCAGACGTAGGGCGCGTCCTCCCACACGATCCGCTGGGCCTCGCCCATGGCGGCGAGCTGCTTGGCCGGATCGGGGTTCGAGTTCGCTTGCGCCAGGAGCTCGTCGACCTTCGGGTTTCGGTAACGCCCCATGTTCCAGACGGTGGGCCGCGCCGCGTCGTCGGCGTTCGACTTGAAGAGGGATTCGAGGTGGTACAGGCCCGAGGCGTTGGACGGGTTGAACCCGAACACCGCCAGGTCGAAGGCGAGCGCCGCCCGCTCCTGCCGAAGGGCGTCCCAGTACGAGCCGCGCTCGATCTTGCTGATCGTCACGTCGATCCCGATCTGCTGGAACGCGCGCTGGGCGATCTCGGCGATGTTGACGTCGCCGGGGAAGAGGCCCTCCGACGCGAGGAGCGTCATCTTGAGGGGCTTCCCCTCCCGCTCGAGCTGACCGCCTGCTCCGGGCTTGAAGCCGGCCTCGACGAGGAGCGCCTTGGCCTTCGCGACCGAGTACTCGTAGGGGCGCTGCTTCTGGTAACCCTGGGTGTCGAAGGCCAGCGGCGCGTCCGAGGCCTTGGCGAAGCCGAAGAAGACGCGCTCGGCGATGGTCTCGACGGGGATCGCGTGGTTGAGGGCTCGCCGGACCCGGGGGTCGTCGTAAGGCGGCCGGGAGAGGTTGATGGCCAGCCCCATGGGCCGGAGGCTCGGCCGGACCACCACTTCGACGTTCGCCTCCTTCCGGAGACCCGCCACCAGCTGGACCGGCACGGAGTCGATGACGTCGACCGAGCCGGTGCGGAGGGCGGCGATCCGCGTTGACGCCTCCAGGATGTACTTGAAGACCAGGCGATCGGTGGCCGGCTTGCCCCCCCAGTAACCGTCGAAGGCGCGGAGGACGACCTCCTGACCCGGCGTGAACGCCTCGAGCCGGTAGGGCCCGGCCCCGACGGGGTTCTGGGCGATCCCCTTGTCGCCGTGCTTCTCGACGGCGGCGGGAGACACCATGGAGCCCGATCCGTGCGCGAGCGAGTTGAGAAGCTGCGAGTACGGCGCCTTGGTGCGGATTGCCACCGTGTGCTCATCGACGACATCGGCGTCGGCGACCGGGTCCCACAAAGGCCGGTTGGTCGGGTTCCGGGCCTTGTCGATCAGCCGCTCGACGTTGAACTTCACCGCCTGGGCGTTGAACGCCGTGCCGTCATGGAAGCGCACGTTCTTTCGAAGACGGAAACGGATCGACTTGAGGTCGGGCGCCACGTCCCAGCTCTCGGCCAGCTGGGGGACGAACTTGAGGTTCTCGTCGAAATCCACCAGTCGGTCGTAAAGGCAGTAGGCGACCTCGTAGCCGGCCGGATAGGTGGCGAACGAACCCTGGGCGGGATCGAGGGCGGTCACCGCGCCGCTCTGCCCGTAGGTCAGGGTCCGCGCCGCGGTCGCCTGGGCGAGAGCGCGGAGCGGGGAGCCGAGCGTGAACGGCGACGCCGCGGCGGTGGACAGGAGCGTGAGGGCCGTTCGACGGTTCATGGGACCTCCTCTCGGCGGATCGTCAGGACCGTTCGTCGGGGACACTGGCCCCGGCGTCGGTCCACAGGTGGCTCCAGGTGAAGATCGCGGGGGCGCCGCCGGTGTGCACGAACACCGCCGTGTCGCCCCGGGTCAGACGACCCTCACGGGCGTGAGCGATCAGGGCGGCGGCGCACTTCCCCGTGTACACGGGGTCGAGCACAAGTCCTTCGGTGCGCGCGAACAGCTGGACCGCTTCCTTGCCTTCCGGGCTGGGCCGGCCGTAGCCGGGGCCCACGAAGTCGCCGAAGTTGACGACGTCCTCCGGGCGCACCCTCACGTCGAGGCCGAGCATGGCGGCGGTCTCGTTGGCGATGGCGGCGGTGCGGATGGGCACGTCGTACTCCCGGGTCGCCGTCACGCCGTGCACCCGGAAGCCGCCCCAGAGCCCTCGCGCCAGCTCGAGGCCGGCCTGGCCCTTGCCGGAGGACGACATGTAGAGGACGGTGGGGGCCGTGCCGGCGGCGCGGAGCTGCTCGAGCATCTCCATCGTCGTCTCCAGGTAGGCGATCGCCGAGGCGACGTCGAACATCGGGTTGTCGTTCAGGATGTGCGGGCGCTCGCCCCGCTGCCGGCACTCCTCCGCGAGGCGATCGAGCATCCGCCGCTGCTCGGCTCGATCCGGCGCGAAGTGGATCTCGGCTCCCAGGAGGTAGTCGACGAGGAGGTTCCCCTGGACCTCGCGCGGCCGGGCGCCCTCCAGCACGAGCACGGTCCGCAGACCAAGCCGGTTGCAGGCGCCCACCGTCTGGCGCGCCGAGTTCGACTGGAGGTCGAGGCCGACGAGAACGAC
>Ga0114129_10010289_pt1 | contig 13346 bp, 9 predicted proteins | sample RhiMetdeltSRZDD1_FD_80071 | JGI IMG/M metagenome (GOLD analysis project Ga0114129, IMG submission 80071) | Populus rhizosphere microbial communities from Tennessee, USA - Rhizosphere MetaG P. deltoides SRZDD1 (version 2) (version 2) | ecosystem: Host-associated > Plants > Roots > Rhizosphere >...
AGATGCGGGTATAGAGCTTGAGTCCTACTTGCCCTACGCCTTTGGCCCAGAGAAGCTGTTGAGCTTTAAAGGAATTGATCACCACCGCAATCTCAGCCGGAGCCTCTTCATCCAGCAGATAAACGAACTTCCAGCCCATCAGTTGAGCACGAAAACTCAGATCAGTGTCTTCATTCAGTGTGTCGTGCTGCCAGCCGCCACTCAGGTCGATTGCGCGACGACGCCAGATTCCTGCGGTGCCATTGAAATTGAAGAAACCACCGGTGCGGTTACGAGTTGTCTGTTCGACGACGAAGTGGCCATCGAGCATGATCGTTTGTAAGCGCGTCAAGAGGTTGTAAGTGCCGTTGATGTGCGACCAACGCACCTGCGCGCAGCCGACAGCTTCGTCAGTGAAGTAGTGAACCAGACGACGTAGGCAGTCGGGTTTCGGCACAAAATCAGCATCGAAGATCGCAACCAGGTCTCCCGTCGCAGTCTTCAATCCGTTTTCGAGTGCGCCAGCCTTGAATCCAGTGCGGTCGTCTCGATGAATGTAGTAGATGTCGAAACCTTCTCGAGCGTACCTGCCCACAGTTGACTCGGCCAAAGTTACGGTCTCATCGGTAGAATCGTCGAGGACTTGGATCTCCAACTTTTCGCGCGGGTAATCAATCGCCGTTACTGCCTTTAGCAGCCGGTTCACGACGTACATCTCGTTGTAGAGCGGAAGTTGAATTGTTATTCGAGGTAGATCGGCTTCGTGGAAATGGGCCTTTGGGTGTGGCACAAAATTCCGATATCGCCAGAAATCGATTACCTGCTTGATCCGGTAGGCGCCGTAAACGGCTAGAATGCCTAAAATAGTGAAATACAGAATGAGTATCGTCCAATCAAACGCATCCAACCGATACAGGGGACTGATATTACTCCACGTTTTGTAAACGAGATCGTAGAAGTACTTTTCAACTAGCTGGTTCGGTGTCGGCCCGAACGGCGGTTTGGTATTTTGAAAAAGCAATAGCATTCCTATCGATTCAAACTGGCTGCACTCGGTTAAAGATCCGTTTCAGACAAGCGACACATGTTAACCCATGCCACCGCCTTGCCTCAAAAGTTGGTGCGCGTTGGGTCGCCCATCTCAGGGCCCATAATCATGACTTATGAGTTTTTCCATCCGCGCAACGCCAGATCCATCATTCCTGGAACGACGTAGAACACAGCGACAGACCCCAGAACAAATCCTGTCAAGAATCTCGAGGAATGGGTGTTGGTCCAGATGCCTAAAAAATTAACTCCGAAGTCAACTGCGAGTGGGAGGGCGGCGAGGATTAGCCACTTTCGTGGTGGTGTGAAAGTGCGCCGCAAAGGAACTATCAGCGGGTAAAGAATAATCGAGAGAGTAAATCCGGCATACAACCCGGTGCAGCGGGCACAGATCGCCAATGGATAACCCGCGACGAAGAACGAACGTTCCGGCTGTTGATGACAGACTTTGCTGAATGCGCGGTAAATCGTCAGGGCAATCGCGGAGTGATTGTTTGCCAGCGCCACTGGCGCAATGAAAACCAGAGCGATAACGAGCGAAGCAATAACTACACACGCAAACCACACGACCCACAGTCTATGTGAGCGAATCGTTTGCGGAACATACTGTTCAGGAGATAAAGCAGCTGCCATTTCTTTTGATGTGGTGGTACCAAGCCTAACGTGCTAGCAGGATTGAGGCAAGTAAGGGTTGTCTTAAGAGACCACCGGCTTGCCTGGTGGAGTCTCATGTTAGCTGCTACCGAAGAAGACTGCCAACAAAGCCACACGAAAGAACCACGAAGGGAGCGCCCTCGACGCTCCCTTCTCAACCGTTAAATGTACAATTCCACTCAGAACGTAAACCTGAAACGCAGTTGTACTGCAGTCGTGACGTTCTTTCACCTGTCAGGCTGCAGAACTAGGCGCGATGACCATCGGAAAGCGGGGCCTGCCGGCGCGCATGCGTTTCTGGCGTGAAGCTCTCGCGTAAAGCACGAGAAGACTGAAACTTACCGGATTCAAAGCCACTGTTGATGAGAGAGTCATTCAACCATCGCCGGATGCAGTCAGTATCGAAACGCGGTAGCGTCGGGTCAGCGCTACGCAATGACTCAACGAGACGGGTGGGGCAGCGCTGACCCGATGCTATTGCGTTTCGCTACTGACTGCATCCGGCGATGGTTTAGAAAGTGAGACCATTAATTCGTATCAAATCCCATCCGCCGCACCAGTGCCATGAATCGCGGTTCATTTCGCAGGGAATCGAGAAACGGATCTACATTCAGAAAAACCATCCAGCAAGCTCTCTCTCTGAACGCTTTTTCCAGTTGCGCCAGCGCCTTGTTCTTTTCACCCAAACGGGCATAAACAATAGCTTCGAGGTAGGGAGAGACGTATCGCTTCTTCGCCAGCTCCGTGAGTTCACTCAACCGGGCCTGGGCGCGATCGGTTTCGCCTGCCGCGGCATGGGCGTATCCGAGCAGAGCCACAGTTTGTTGCCTGTATTCGCTTGTCTTTACCCTTTCCAATTGAGCGATTGCTTCCTCCGGATGTCCAGCATGGACCAACGCGGATCCGAGATAGTAACGTGCCTGAGCAAACTCCGGCTCCAGCTCCAGGGTCACTCGAAATCGCTGACTGGCGCGTTCGAAATCCCTCCTGAAGTAAAAGGGCAAGCCCAGTACTGTATTCAAAATCAGGCAGCCCGGATCAATTGACTGTGCCTCCAGCAGATTCTCCAGCGCGTCGTCGAATCGCCCCATCGCCAATAGCCACCAGGCGTACCAATGACGAGCGGTAGCGTAGTTTGGCTTCATCCCAAAAGCCAACCTGTAGTTGTTTCCGGACTCAATCCAATTCCAATCATGGAAGAATTCAACTTCGGCCAACGATGCATACGCCTCAGCTAAGCTCGGATCGAGTTCGAGTGCCCTCAAAGCAGCCGTTCGGGCTGCAGGAAAAGCCCGTTCGGGCGCGAGATACAAATACTCGCCAAGCAGGGAGTACGAATCAGCCAATCCAACGTGAGCTAAAGCATTCTGTTCGTCCACCGCAATGACTTCGCGGGCGAATTGAAGCCCTTTGAGTAATCCCTGCTCGGTTCTTGAATCCCAGAAGTAGCGGCCTTTGATGTAGAGCGTGTAAGCGTCGATATCTTCCGTCAAAGACTTTGTAAGTTGCTGCTTTTCGGTGCCAGTCAATTTGATCTGCAAGGCTCGAGCGACCTGGTTCGCGATGCAGTCCTGCACGGCAAAGATGTTCGAGTACTTCTCGTCAAACCCGGCTGCCCAAATGGTTTTGCCATCGTTCACGTCAATCAATTGCACGTTTACACGTATTTGGTTGTTGGTGTGCTGAATGGTCCCATCGAGGATTGATCCAACATGCAACTCACGGCCAACTGCCAACACATCGTCTTTCGCTTCAGCGTAATGAAGAACCGCCGAGGTTGGGCGCACGACTAGCCTTTTCAAACCGCTCAATTTAGTTATCAGCGTATCAGCCATGCCTACACCGCGAAAAAGCTCACCATTTGGCGCGTTCAAAAGTGTGAAGGGCAATACGGCGCAAATCGTTTGCGGCACTCTTGTGGACTCAAATTCGCCGGCTCTGTTGCCGTTTTCAGGTTCGGCATCGAAAACCTCGCGCACATTAGCCACAAAGCAGTAGCCCTGAAGCGGCACGGTTACCAGATACTGATGGTCTTTCGGGTTCTCTCCTAAAATCCTTCTGAGCATGAAAATGTTCTGCGTGAGATTGCCTTCCTCGACAACGGTGTCCGGCCACAGCGTTTTCATCAGATCATCTTTGCTTAGGAGCTTCCCGCGGTTTCTCACGAACACCAGAAGCGTCTCCAGCACCTTCGGTGTGAGCGACACTGGTTTGCCGTCTCGGCGCAGTAATCGCTCGAGGGGCAATAGCTTGTAGGGACCAAACTCATAACTGATGGCGCGTTTTGCTTGCATGATGGTGGCGGTCTATTTAGAAAATTTGATCGGCGAAACACCAGAATCAAACTAATTTTCGCGCCCAACTAACCGACTCTTCAAAGACTTTAAGAAACTTTGATTTGCCTAATTGTGTTTTTCAAGTTAATTCTGGTGGGCCCAATTCAGCCCGACGTCCTTGCAAAACAGGCTGGCCCTGGATGTACTAGACTCTTCTTGCGGCTGCTCATCTTGGTTCTTGCTGCCCTTCACCAGGAGTTTCGCCTTGGCACGTACTTATCTCGCAGAAATCGGCGCGGGTGACCTATCGTCGCCGATCGTTTTCTTCAATGCTAATGACGATAAATCAGGGTCAATTGTTTCCGGCATTAGCGATGATTTGAGACGAGAGATTGCGGATTGGGAAGGCGCTGCGGTCGTAGCGCATCATCATCGTTCCAGCGACGCATGGATTTTCATTGCGATTCACGACGTTACGCTTGGGCCGGCAGCCGGGGGCACACGCATCAAGTACTATCAAAAACCAATCGACGGCCTTCGCGACGCCTTCCACTTATCGCAGGCAATGACAAGCAAGTGGGCGATCATCAATTCAGAGCGTGGTGGCGGGAAAGCGGTGCTGGCGTTGACGCGCGATTTAAATGCGGCGGAGCGCTGCCGGATACTTCGGGATTACGCCGCGATTTTGAATGCGCTCAAGGGCGCATTTTTTACGGCAGGAGATCTAGGTACTACGCCGGACGACTTGGTTTATCTGGCCCGGTTCACTTCCTATGTGACGGGTGGCGAGCAATCACTCGGAGAAAGTACGGACTCTGGCACGTACACAGCTTTAGGCTTGCGAGCTGCAATTCGTGCATGTCTTCGACATAGGCTTGGCGATGAAAAGATTGCCGGCCGCACAGTGCTTGTGCAGGGGCTGGGACAGGTCGGCGGCATGTTGGCACGATTGCTGGTGCTCGACGGTGCGCGTGTCTTGATAAACGATATCGATGCAAAGCGAGTGGCGGAATTTGAAAAGGAGCTCGTTTGCACTTTTGTTCCGCCGGATTGTGTTTACGAGACGCCTTGCGACGTCTATGCGCCTTGTGGCGTAGGCGGCACACTGAACGATCACACGGTTCGGCACTTGTCCTGTCAGATAATTTGCGGCGGCGCGAACAACCAACTAGCGTCGCGCATGATCGCGGAAGAGCTTCACAAACGTAACATCCTGTACGCGCCGGATTACGTAGTTAACGCCGGCGGTGCTATCGGTTTGACAATGTTTCGTAGCGGATCGACAGATCATGAGATCTACGCAAGAATTGAAGGAATCGAGTCCACGTTAATGAATATCTTCCAGCGGGCATCACAACAATCGTTGTCGCCTGAACGTGCTGCAGACAGTCTTGTTCAAACAATATTGGCGGCAGCTCGGCGCCCCGGTTATCAATTCAATCCAGAGACTGTTCCATTCGTCCAAACGCAGTCGCCGCAATGAATCAGTTCCGGGTCATCAAATCTCACAAGTCCTCACAAACAAATCAAAACTTCTTACACTTTTTCAACTAGCTCACCCGCGCTCCAACACGCCTCTATCCTGCTCCATGAACAGCTTGTTCCGAAACGCATGGCAGTTCGGGAGGTGTGCTGATGACCGCCGTCAACAGGATTCATTGGGTAAGATTTTTTGGGATAACCTCGACACTCATACTCTCGGCAACGTTCGTCAAGCCTCAGGAAAGTTCCTCGGTGTCTACTATCACGTCCGTTTTGGACGGAGCGGTACTGTCACCAATGGACCGTCACGGTGGAACCACCCACACATTCAGAATTAGTGACGGTGTTTTTGTCTCAGCCTATCAAGACGTTGTCAGAATTCTGCAGGGGAAGAACGAGTGCAGTGATTTCTTTGGCGGGCCAGAAGCACTGGAAGCTTTTGATCATTTGGGTGCGCTGCTCCGCAAAACTTACATCGATAAGAGCGTTGGCATCCGCATGTCAGGTGACTATGTGATATTCGAAAGGGCGGACTCGTCGCTGCGTTACCGAGTTTTTGAAAAGGCTGAAATAAATGGTCGTGGACCGTTCTTTCGTCAAAACAGTTTGGAAAAGCTTCGGACTTCAGCCATCGGCAGCTTTTCAGCCAACACACGAGAAGCCAGGGCCCTAATGCTCCTTCATGAGTTGGGACACATGATTGAAACTTCTCGGGGACACTGGTTATTAGCCGATGACGGTAACGATGGGTGGAAAAGTAAGAAGAATACCCGGATCGTCGAAGAACATTGCGCACAAGTGATTAGGGCGATGCGGTGATCCAAGTTCCTATGCCTAAGGAGGCCACCTGCTCTTTTCTTGTCCTTTCGTGCGATTTCGTGGATCGTTCATTGCGCACGCGAAAATCAATCCACGAACTCGCACGAGAGGAACAGGAAAAACAATTGTGATTCATAAGGTTGATTCGACTATGGCATACGTAAATGGTCGGTGAACCTCGCAATGGCCTCGTCTGACCGCGCAGGCTGATCATCGAGAACCATTAATCTGGCGTTAGGAACCTTCACCACTTCGACATTCTGGTTCTTGGGAATTAAGGTGTCCCATAAATCTACATACGCAACCTTGGCAAAAGTGTTTGCCGGATCGGCAAGATACTTTTCGTCAAAACCTGGCGCAAGTACCAGAATCGGAACCTTTAACTTATCGAAGTCGATAGTAACGTCGGAGGCCCAGAACTCGCAAAGATAACGAATCTTAACTTCGAGCGGCGCCTTCTCGATTTCCTCAACAGCCTTTTGACCCCGACTTACATCACTACTCAGCATTTCGGGTCGCATGTCATTGCTATTCCACGTCTCTGGAGTCACAAATTTGAACCATTGGGATGCCCACCCGTCTTCAACCAAATCCACGCGTTCATCGTGTCTTACGGGCGTCCTGCGCGTTGAGTCCTTGGGAGACACAAGAAACTGGACCAGATTGGTGCCCACAATCACGACGCCGCCAATGTCTGCAGGATCTTCTATTGCCAATTCCACTGCAGCTGTTGAGCCCGGATGGCTGTCGGTCATGATTACAGGATTCTTCAGCTTCTTGGTCTTAATCAGATTACGGATGTCTCGCTCAAGGAGTCGCGTCCACGGACGTTCGCCTAATTTAAGACCACCTGCCGGCATCGCCCGCGCAGGTGTGCCATTAATCCCGGGCGGCGTGAGAACGTAAAACGTGTACCGCGATTCATTGCGAGCAATGAATTGATCGAAAGATGACAAACCGGAATATACACCAGGGATTAGAACAAAAGTCTGCTTGCCATGACCTAGCTTCGTGATAGGCGGCGGTTGTTCGTCCGGAAGAGTTTTGTATCCGGTCGGAAAATTAAAATTGTCGCGACTCGTATCTATCTCGCGTAAACCGCGTGCAGATCTGTTTGCGGTCAGATCGATGGCTGCTGAACCAACATTAGGAATATCGTCGTTCCAGCGCTCATTTGATCCCACGGCAGCAATCAGCTTCATCGTCATCTTGTCAGTGATGTCTGTTCGTTTAACACCGATCACGATCGCATTGCTTTCTGTACGAATTTGCAGGTTATTTTGCAGTAAATTCGTAATTTGCCGCGCTTTTACACCAGCGGCGTCGCCGATGCCGATTGTTCCCACGTACCCGTTATCACCTTGTGTCACCCATACGGTGAGAATCTTGTCAAAAGCGAACACCTTATTCGCGCCCCACCAATTCGTTTTCTTACCACTGTCTTCGCCTGTATCGAATACTAGATTTACGCCGAACGCTTTCGGATTCGGTGCGCCATAAAGACCAATGCGGAACCACAGTTGGTCTTCCTGCTTGTCGTACCGGTAAGACAGTGAAGCAGCATCCGCAAAGGATGGATCCTTTCCATCGCCTTTGGGATCTGCAGCTAGTACGGTCCAGATTTGCGCGCTCAAGTTTGCGCGCGCGATCACGATGAAGGAGAGGATCAATAACGTTCTAAAACATATTAGGCTTTTCATGACAATCCTCAATCTACTTGTGAGTCGTCCCGAAGCAAGTAGAAATTCTGAGACGTGCCAATACCCTTAACAACTAATATTCAGCGAGAGGTGGGCTCAGAGCAGTGAATGGGCGCAGGCGGTCAGGCAGGGCTAGCTAAACATCTTCAATAGTAAGTGCGCGAGGTGTCTTCCCATCAATGTCGGTGAATCCGTACTCCTGGGCGAGCGACGCCGCGACAAGAATGCGTCCTGATTTAGCCATTACGTTTGGATCTGACGCTAACGCAACGACCGCTCGACCAATAAACTGCGGTGATTCGGAATTGCTTAGATCCAGGTAGTTCGCCGCCGCCATTACTTTCTCGGTTCGTACGAGTCCGGGATACAGTGACACGACCGCAACGCCGTGCTCGCACAGTTCGTGCGCCATATCAGATGTCAGCTTATCAGTCGCGGCTTTGGAAACTCCGTATGCCACGTTGCCGATGTGTTTCTTAGCCGCCCAGAACGAAATGTTCACGATTAAGCCGCTGCGCTGGCGGACCATAATTCGAGCCGCTTCGATGCTTGCGACGTAGTGCGCCCGTACTCCGGCACCAAACATTGCATCCCAACGCCAAGTCGGTTGCTTCCAAAATGGAAAGGCCCAGGTAAACTCACCATTCTCTGCCATGTTTTCGTAACCACCCCAGACGTTGTTAACCAGAATGTCGAGCCGTCCATGCTCTTTATTTATCTGATCAAACACTGACCTAACCTGCTCATCATTAGTATGGTCGCAGACGGTCGCAACGATCCGTTCATTTGTGGTGAACGTCTGGTCCATGAAGGTGCGCGCCGTGGAGAAGACAACGGCTCCGTTCTCTGCGAGTTCCAGGGCTACGCCTTTGCCAACTCCACGACTGGATCCGGTAACTAGTGCAACTTTTCCTTTCAAATTCTTCATGTCCAATCCTAAGCTTCGTTGGTGCCAGAAAAAATTACGCTTCCCCGAAGCGCCCGGTTCCGTTCTCTTTGTCATTTCTGGCTATGGCAAGGGCGTTACACAGACAAGATCTAATCAGCCAACGGTCGAAGCGAAGCAGCGAACGGCGATCAGCAACCTTCTGTGGCAGAAAGGCGTACTACAGGCTGGCCGAATCTTGACATGATTGTACGCGAGCAACTAGCTCAAAAAAATCTCGTCAGGAATGAACCGTTTTAGCTTCTTCAATACTCTTTTCACATGAGGGCGGCTCATCAGGAGCTATAGACCAACTGCAACGACAGAAGAATCGGTGCACGAATAGTTTGTTAGTCATCATGATGGAATCGATAGGAATCACTACCGGTGATCTAATTTCCGCAGCACAGCATGGCAACGAGGATGCGCTGCTCGAACTGCTGCAACGTTGTGGTCCTCAACTTCGACGTTACGCCAGACGGGAGTGCGCCTCTGACGATGTTGAGGAGGCAGTTCAAGACGCATTATGGCTGCTATACCGCCGCGTTGAGGCTTTGCGTGCGATCGGCGCTTTTTCTGCGTGGCTCTTCCAAATCATTCGCCGAGAATGTCTTCGCCGGGCACGCAAACGTCATCACCTGATTGAATTGGACGAGCGCGCCGCGTCGATGCTCTGCGAAACGACGATGTCAGACGAGGACCTTCGAATGGACTTAATGAGCGCCATCTCGCGGTTGCCGAAACGTTATCGGGAAATATTGATCCTCCGTGACGTCGGCGGGTATTCGTCTGAGGAAGCTGCGATCTCATTGGATATTCCAATAGGCGCTGCAAAAAGTCGCCTTCATCGCGCAAGGCAAATGGTCCGCACACAGCTGGTAAGTCCTCTGAAGATGGAGTGCGCTTAAAGGAAAGTGTGAGGGATTTGATACTCGGCAATCAAACAATTGGCCGCCATCTGTTGCGAGGGCTTCTTGGTATAGCCGCGCTGTTCGTTTCGTTATCAACCTTTCGCGGAACAACCTGGGCTTCTCTCATCTTTCTCCTGACTGCATTCTTTCTCTGGAAGGGATGTCCTCTGTGTTGGACAATTGGTCTAATCGAAACCATTGCAATGACAATTCACCGGCGCACTGAGCGGCAGTTCGAGTCAGTGGAATCTGAACCAACAGCTTTTAGGTAGAACGGGATTTTCCGAGGGCGAGGACAACATGAAAACGTTACTGCTGATATTTACGCTGTTCCTGGCCACAACTGTGGCGGTGGAAGATCAACTCGACCGTTGGGCGCAAGCTGTGGGAGGGCGCGACAAGGTAGCCACTATTAAGTCAGTCTATCGAGAAGCGTCCCTGAAGTATGGCGAGTACGAAGGCACGCTCAAGATTTGGCACACGTCGGACGGAAAGTACCGTAAGGAAGAGCAGGTTGCGACCTACTCGCTAATCGAAACCTTTGATGGCGCGGACGGATGGGTTAAGCAAGGTGATGCCGCGCCGCATCAAATGAATGCTGCTGAACTACAACTGGCAACATCAAGGCGGTTCGCAAACTCGAACGCGATGTTTTTTGCTTTCTTTCCTGACCGCCGCCGTGGGACCGTCGCCCTCGAAGGTGACAACATAGTCGTTCTAAAGCCGGAGGGCGGAGTCGATTGGCGTGTGGAGCTCGATCGGAAGACATGGTTGCCGAGCACCATGGTCCACAAGGAAGCTGCGCAAACGATTACGGTCACTTTCGATTCATACGAAACGGTGGACGGCATTAAATTCGAGAAACAGCTCCATCGATCGGCTGGTGATCCAACGCGGGGCGCTGTGATCACGTTCACGAAGACTGTGCTCAATCAACCGGCGGATCCATCTCTCTTCTCTCTGAAGGCCGATAAGTAGGTAAAAGTATCGCGTTTGAGCGAACCATTAGTGTGGAAGGTGTGAACGGGCAGAACGCGGTTCCTGCAATAGCCTGCTAAAACCGGATTACCGTATCAGGGCCGCCTTCGATGTGAAGTGTGTCTACAAAACGGATGTGGCGAGATTCTGTAGTCATAACCATCGAATGAGTTCTCTTCCCCGCGCCGAAAAACCTGACGCCTTTCAAGAGCGCGCCATCGGTTACTCCAGTAGCAGCGAAGATGATTTTTTTACCAGGTGCCAGATCGTTCGTATCGTAGACCTTGTTAGGATCCTTGATGCCCATCGATTCCAACCGCTCGAGGACCTGATCCCGCGGTGGCACTTTGGTTCGATCCACACCGAGCCGTTCAGGATCGAAAACAAGTCGCGCCTGTATTTCTCCATTTAGACATTTCATCGCTGCCGCCGTGATTACACCTTCCGGAGCGCCGCCAATTCCCATCAACGCGTGAATATTTGTTCCCGCCACGGCTGCAGATATACCCGCCGACAAGTCACCATCCGAAATCAACCGGATTCGTGCGCCGGCATCGCGCACATCCGAAATTAGCTTCTTGTGGCGCGGTCGATCGAGAACAATTACCGTCAGATCTTCAATGTCTCGTCCGAGCCGGCGGGCGATATTGCGAAGGTTGTCTTTTACCGGCGCATCCAGGTCAACGACTCCACGAGACGATGGACCAACGACAATCTTGTCCATGTAAATGTCCGGCGCATTCAGCAACCCTCCTCGTTCTGCTGCGGCGAGAACTGAGATCGCATTATTAGCGCCAAGCGCACAGAGATTCGTTCCCTCAAGAGGATCCACTGCAATGTCGACTTCCGGACACGACTCAGCCATCTCTTCGCTGACGCCAAAACCGCCGCCAACCTCTTCGCCAATGTATAGCATTGGCGCCTCATCACGTTCGCCTTCGCCGATGACAATGCGTCCGCGCATCGGAACCGTGTCCATGACCTCGCGCATCGCTTCTACAGCCACGTGATCTGAATACTTACGATCGCCCTGGCCCATCGTGCGGGCCGCTGATATGGCTGCCGCCTCGCATACGCGCAAGAAATCCAGAGACAGCTCGCGCTCTGTCCTCAATTCGTGACGCATTGACTATGGCTCTCCCGAGAAGGAAATTTGCTGCGAAAGCCGACCAAAGTTGGAATGCTCGCAGGTTTGTAGGAAATGCGGGATCATACTAACAGAGCCGCTGGCGAAATTGTAGTTTGTGCTAAACTAGCTGAAATTTCGACTCGATTCGCACTCTTTTAATGAAAACTGCGACACAACCCTATTCATCGTCGCAGGTCAGAAATCCATTGACGGTGACTTTCAGCCGCATACCCCTTGGAATATACCGGTAATCGAAGCATTTCCAGCAAATCGTGGAGAAAAGCCAGATGAAAACCACCCGGCCGTTAGTGCTCGATTTAAGCGAAGTTGGTGCTGACGACGTGAGCCTCGTAGGGGGCAAATGCGCCAGTCTCGGCGAGTTATTTCGCGGTTTGCGCCCCCACGGCGTTCGCGCAGTGGACGGGTTCGCTACGACGTGCGAATCCTACCAGTTGTTGCTCAACACCAACGGCCTGAGGGAAAAGCTTCGGGAGTTGCTCGGTAACCTGGACCATAACGATATTCGCGCTCTTAACGCGGCAGGACGGCAAGCGAGAGCTCTGATGCTTGATACGCCGCTTCCGACCGAAGTACATGAAGCAATCATTGGAGCCTATCGCACCCTCTGCAACCGGTTGGGACGCACTGGCGAAGTCGCCGTTCGCTCGTCAGCGACCGCCGAAGATCTGCCCGATGCCTCATTCGCCGGACAACAAGACACGCTTCTAAATGTACGTGGTGAAGAACAGCTGATTGAAGCATGCCATAGATGTTTCGCCTCGCTATGGACCGATCGGGCTATTTCCTACCGCGCAGCTCGCGGTTTTGATCATTTCGAAGTCGCCTTGTCGATCGGGGTACAACCGATGATCCGTTCCGATCAGGCTTGCTCCGGAGTGATGTTCACGCTTGATACGGAATCAGGGTTTCGAGACGCAGTGGTAATAAACGGCGCCTGGGGTCTCGGTGAAGCAATCGTTCAAGGTATGGCTACGCCAGACGAGTGGATCGTCTTCAAACCAACACTGCGCAGTGGAAGTCGTCCGATCGTCAGCCGGCGTCTCGGCACTAAGGAAGTGAAGATGGTTTACGGCCTGGATGGTCGTGGCACAAGAACACGAGACGTAGTTGAAGCGCAGCGACAACGTTATTGCCTGGGCGACTACGAGGTTCTCGAGTTGGCGCGTTGGGCATGTCTAATCGAAGAACATTACTCCGAACGTGCCGGAAGACCGACGCCGATGGATATTGAATGGGCAAAGGATGGTTACACGGGTGAATTGTTCATTCTTCAGGCGCGACCTGAAACTGTTCACTCAACTAATCACCAGCTGTACCTGGAAACATATAAGGTGACGGGCGAACACAACGAACCTCTGGTAAGTGGAATTGCAGTGGGCGAAAAGATCGGCCAGGGTCGGGTTCACGTACTCGCTGATCCAGATC
>Ga0114129_10010291_pt1 | contig 13345 bp, 9 predicted proteins | sample RhiMetdeltSRZDD1_FD_80071 | JGI IMG/M metagenome (GOLD analysis project Ga0114129, IMG submission 80071) | Populus rhizosphere microbial communities from Tennessee, USA - Rhizosphere MetaG P. deltoides SRZDD1 (version 2) (version 2) | ecosystem: Host-associated > Plants > Roots > Rhizosphere >...
AAACCAAGGCCGGTGATCATAAGGCCCAGGACCAAGCGGCGTCCTGATGGACTGGTGGAAGGCTCCGCCGGCGCGCTGCTCGTGGACACGGTCTGCCGGCCCAGGGGGGCAACCAACAAAGAACTGTGCGCGGTGGTGGGTTGGACGCAGTGCATGCCATTCGTGGTCAGGTCCTGCGAGCAGGCTGGCGTGAAATTGCGGAAGGAACGCAAACCGGGCGAGCCGATGCGCTACTATGGGACCCCGCGCGCGGCCCGCTAGCTCGCTGGACCGGGCGCAGCTGCTCGGCGGCGAAATCGAAGAATGCGAGGCGGCGGCTGCAATACGGCCGTCCTTGCAGGTTTGCTTGCGCCACCCCCCAAGTCCGTCGGCTGGCCCGGCAACGCGGCGCAACGCTCCCCGTGATCGTTCCCCGCGCGCCCGCGGTCCGGCGGCCTACTCCTCAGAGGGGCTTCGAACCGCGGATTTCGGCGCCTCTTGCGGCTCCGCCTCGGGCGTCGTGCGTGCCCCCGCCTCAGGCGTGCTGCGATTGTCCAAATGACTTTTGGTTGCCGTGTATTGGCCCGCCGAATGTGGACGCGTATTTGGGCGAAGAATGTCGTCAACCCTGCTGCTGCCGGAACAAGCAGCGAGCAGCGCTCCGAATATGGATACGATCATAATGCGCATCATGACACGTCGTCCTGAGGATGAGATGCGCGCCTGATCAGGATAGAATGGCACACCAGGATTTTCAAATCGCATGTCGGCTCGCGCCCCGTACGCGGTGAAAAGCCTCCGTCCCGCTTTGCGGTAAAGCCGCCGACATATAGCCACAGCCTTCGAGACATCGCGCAGAGCATTGCGGACAGCAAGAACTAGTGCATTAGCTCAGCACGCGTTGGTTGGATGTCCCGTCATGTTCCAAGAGCCGTAAAGCGGACACCCGAGAGGCTGCATTCGTTGCTGGCGGTGGCCGATCCACATCCCGAGCCTGCCGGCGGTACGTTCGTGCGCTAGTTCTTTGCCAGGAAGGCCCGCGCGGCCGCGAGTTCCGGCCTGACCGGGTCGGCGTCCTGCGCCAGCGCGACCGCCTTGGCATAGTATTGCCGCGCCTTGCTGGCGTCGCCGGCCTTGTCGGCTGCCTTCGCCGCACCGAGCGTAGCGCCTAGACGGTTGGGTTCTTTTTCCAGCGTCGCTTCGAAGGCGGCCATGGCTTCCTTTGCCATCCCGGATTCGATCAGCATGGCGCCGTAAAGTTCGCGCGCCGGCACCAAGGGCCCGGGCGTTACCACGGACTTTTCGGTCTTGTCTTCGGCATCCGCCGCCGCACTCATCGCTTTGAGTGCATCATCGCGCTTGCCTTCGGCAAAGGCGACCCACGCACTCGCGATCTGCAACTGGATATCGGCCTGCTCCGTCCAATAGGCATCATTTGCAGCCCGCAGTTTATCGCGCAACTCGGCAAGCTTCGCGATGTCGAGCTTTGCAGCTGCGACATCGCCGCTCCGCGCCGCACCGAGCGCACGCGCGAAGTGGGTGATCGCATCCACATAGGCGAAGCGCGTCGGCCGGACCTGAAGTTCTGCCGCGCCCTTCCAGTCGCCGCGCTCCACCATGTACCTTGCCGGGCTCGCGGCAAGGGCGAAAGGCCCGGTGCGAACCTCCGGATTGAAGCCTTGGACCTTAATCATCTCGTCGACAACGTCTCTCGCCTGCCGGTCCTGGGCGAGTTGAAGATGGGCATAGACCAGGTAATCCATGCCGTGCAGCTGATCGTGCAGCTCCTTGTGGGCCTTCGCGGCGCGGACGGAAGCGCCATTGGAGGCAATCGATTCCTTCCAATAACCCACGCGGGTAAAGATATGCGAAGGCATGTGCAGCCCGTGCGGCGCCGCCGCGGCGATTTCGGCATAACGCTTCGCCGCTTCGAGCCCCTTATCCGCGATCGCCGGATAATCGTAGGTGTGAATCAGGTAATGAGCGACGCCGGGGTGATAAGGCTGGCGTTGGAAGATCGCCTCCAGGATCGATGCGGCCTTGAGCTGGTTGGCATAGGTCTTGTCTGCCGGCGGCGCTGCCACGTTCAGCGCCAAGGCATAATACATCTGCGCTTCGTCGTCGTTCGGATAGCGTTGCGCCAACTGCTCCATCGCCTTCACATAGGCCTGGATGCGCGCGCGGTGGTCGGTCTTGTCGTAGCCGGTGTAGAAGACGGCAAGCGCATCGATGTAGTCGCGCTCGCGCTGCGTCTTGGCACCCGCGGTTTTTCCTTTCTCGAGCGCGGCAAGCCCGAGCGGCAGGTTGCTCGCGGGAGGCATGCCGATGAAGGGATTGTTGAGCAGGCTCAGCGCGATGCCCCAATACGCGATGGCGCAATCCGGGTCGGCTTTCAGCACATCTTCGAATATTTCGCGGGAGGCGCTGTACCAGAACGAGTGCTGATACCTCATGCCGCGGTCGAACCGCTGCTGGGCCGCGGCGTTGCAAGACGTTTCGAAGTGCACCTTGCCGAGCTGCGCTTCGGCATCGCCCTGGGCCGCCGCGGGCTGCCCGAGGGCAAACAAGGCTGCTGCCGTCAAAAGAGCGACCGCGACGAACGGTGGCTTGGTCATGGCATCGTCCTTTCCGCCGCACCGGCGTGAATTCTGCGCACGAGCCCCTGTTGTTGCGAAGTTTGGCAACGCTAACACCGCGCCCCGAAACCCACAACCGCAGGCGGGTTTGCGGGGATCGCCGCACGTTCAAGCCAGCCCGGGATTCCGACGCGCCGCCCGGTCCGCTGATCGGCCCCGGCGAAACAGGCGTTGCGCGCATGCGGGGCAAGCGAAGGGCGCAGGACCGCAAACCGCAGCCTGCATTGAGTGGCCGCCGACCTCAGCGTAGCATCAGCCTTAACATCGACGAAGGCGAGGTGCTGCCGTGAAGGTCTGCATGTTCCACCTGATGCCCTACCGGGACCTGCCGGCGGATTTCGATCGACGCTACAGCTCGGCCTATATCGACCCGGTCTGGTTCGATGTCGCCGATCCCGACAAGGTCGGCCAGTATTACAATGCCACGCTGGACGAGATGTTGTTTGCCGCCAAGGCCGGCCTGCATGGGCTATGCACGAACCAGCATCACCAGAACGTCTACGGCTTCATGGCGAACCCGAGCATCATGGGCGCGGTGCTGGCGAAGGAGACCAACGGCCAGAACGTAGCGATCATCCAGCTCGGTTCGACCCTGCCGTCCACCACGCCGCCGACGCGGATCGCCGAAGAATATGCCATGCTGGACTGCATCAGTGGCGGCCGGCTGGTGGCGGGCTTCCCCACCGGGCTGCCGACCGACGCTACGATTTCGAATGGCGTCATTCCGGTTGAGCAGCGCGAGCGCTACCGCGAGGCGCTAGCGCTGGTGACCAAGGCCTGGTCGGCGAAGGAAATCTTCGCCTGGAACGGCAGGCACTATCAGCTCGGCATGGTCAATCTCTGGCCGCGACCGATCCAGCAGCCGCATCCGCCGATCTGGATCCCAGGATCCGGTATTTCCTCGACTGCCGAGTATGTCGTCGGCCAGGATCATTGTTTCTGCCATCTGAGCTATTACGGCGCCAAGAACGCGGAGCAGGTGGGCGACCGTTATTGGGAGCTGGTTGCGCGCAAGGGGCGCGACGATAATCCGTACCGGTTCAGCTTCTTGCAGCTCATCGGCGTGGCCGAGACCGACGCCGAGGCAGAGGACCTCTACGCCGCGCACGCCGAGTATTTCTTTCACAAGCTGCTCTACACGCCGCAATATTATCAGGCGATTCCGGGCTGCCTCGAATACGGCGCGCTGGTGCAGGCGTTGCAGAACAACCCACGCGCCGGGATCAATCTGCGCGAGCTCAAGGCCAAGGATTTCTTCGCGCGCGGTTTCGTCGTGGTCGGAAGCCCGAAGACCGTGCGCGAACAGCTCATGGACGGCATCAAGCGATTGCGCATGGGGCATCTGCTGGCGCTCCTGCATTTCGGTTCGATGCCGACCGAGCTGTGCAAGCGCAACATCGACCTGTTCGCGCGCGAGGTGCTCCCGCATCTCGCTCCCCAGTGGGATGACCGCTACGAGGACCGCTGGTGGCCGGAGCGCCTGCGGACCAAGCGTCCGGCCGCCATGGCGGCCGCGTCCTGATCGCGGGTGGAGAGCGCAGATGGCCACCCCTGAAGTACGCAGGCTGAGGCTTTGGCAGGACCGCATCCAGACGGAAGTGGAAATCAGCGGCCGCGGTCCGCCGCTCGTCTATCTGCATGGACCCTGGGGGCTCGCCCCCGATCGCGCATTCGTCGCCAGCCTTGCCGAAGCCAATACCGTCTATGCGCCCAAGCACCCAGGCACCACTCGCGGTGATCCCGAGGCTGTGCACGCGCTCGACACCTGGTTCGACCTGATCGTCTATTACGGTGAGTTGTTCGATAAGCTGGAGCTTTCCGCGCCGGCGCTCGTCGGCCATTCCTTCGGCGCCCTCGTTGCCGCCGAGTTTGCGGCGACGGCGCCGAAGTCGGTCGGCCGCATGGTGCTGATCGATCCGGTCGGCTTGTGGCGGGACGACCTGCCGGTCAAAAACTGGATGATCCTCAGCGACAAGGCGCGCCGGCCCTCGCTCTTTGCCGATCCCGAAGGGGAGGCGGCGCGGCGCTTTTTTGAGGTCCCGAGCGAAGGCGCCGAGCGCATCGACACGCTGGCGCAATTCATCTGGGCGCAGGCGTGTTCCGGCAAGTTCGTCTGGCCGATCGCCGATCGCGGCTTCGCCAAGCGCGCGCACCGCATTGCCGCGCCGACGCTGATCCTCTGGGGCAAGGCGGACGGCATCATCGCGCCGGCCTATGCGCAGGAGTTCGCGCGGCGGATTTCCAGCGCGCGAGTCGAGCTGATCGATCAGGCCGGACACCTGCCGCACCTCGAACAGCCGCAGACGGTGATGAAGACGGTGCGCGCGTTCCTCGGCGGCTGACCCGGCGCGCCGTCGCCGGAGCGTGACCGGTGTCTTGACGGCATGGCTGCCGCGAGAGCAGGCTCGTGCATCCGCCGGAGAGCGGGACCGTAGGGAAGGGAACAGGACATGTCCTCCACCTCCTCGACCGTCCCGGCCGCCGTGGCGCCACCCGTGGCGGCCAGCGACCGATGGACCTCCTACAACGCCACCGTGCTGATGATCTGCATTCTCGGCTGGGCGTTCGACATCTACGAAGCCACCATCATGCAGCTCGTCACGCCGCTCCTCATCAAGGAATGGGGGATCACGCCGGCGACGATGGGCATGGTGACCACGATCTCGCGCTGGATCGGTCTCATCGGCACGTTCGCTTTCCCGGTGTTTGCCGATCTCTATGGCCGCAAGCCCGCGCTGATCTGGGCCATTCTGGGATATTCGGTCTTCACCGGCCTCACCGGGTTTTCGACCGGCTGGGTCAGCCTCTTGATCTTTAGCTCGATCACCCGGATCGCGCTCGCCGGCGAGAACCCGGTCGGCATGTTGATGGTGACGGAGACCGCGCCGACCAAATGGCGCGCGACCGCCTTGGGCGGCCTGGTCGGCGGTTACCCGTTCGGCTACATGCTGTGCTCGGCCGCGGCGCTTGTCGTCGTGCCGCTCTGGGGATGGCGCTCGCTCTACTTCCTCGGCATCATTCCGGCGCTGCTCGTGCTCTGGATCCGTATCGGCATCAAGGAAAGCCCGCGTTACGAGCGCGTCACCGCGCAGATGCTCAAGCAAGGGCTGAAGAAGCAGCTCGACATCCTGTCGCCGGCGCGCCAATACCCGCGCGAAATGCTGATCGCGTCGCTGGTCTACTTCTTCTATCTGTTCACCTGGCTCGGATGGTCGGCGTGGATGCCGTTCTATCTGGCCACCGAGAAGCACCTCGGCTTCCAGACCATGAGCTCCTACCTCACGATCTGGATGGCCTGCGCGATCTTCGCCTATTGGTTCTGCGGCTGGCTGTGCGATCTGTTCGGACGCCGCTGGGTGATCCCGTGCTTCGCCGTCCCGGGCGCCATTCTCCTGGTGTTGATGGGCCACCTCGACAGCCCCATGAGTTTGTTCTGGGCGGGGCTGGCGACCAACTTCCTCATCACCGGCAGCTTTGGCACCGGCCTCGGCTATACCGCCGAGTTGTTCCCGACCCAGATCCGCGGCACCGGCGTGGGCGCGTCCTTCACCTTTGGGCTCGCGGTGGCCTCGCTCGCGCCGATGATCATGGGCTGGATCGCGACGGCTCACTCGGTCGCCGCCGGCCTGCCGCTGCTTGCGGTGTCGTTCCTGCTGCTCGCGCCGCTCTTCATCTGGTTCGCGCCGGACATGACCCGCAAGGAGCTCACCGACTTCGTCGGCCAGCGGGTCGGCTGAAGGCGGGGCAAGTCAACCAGGTCGAGTACGTCTCACCTGTTCGATCTGGACCAACCGTCGACCTCGACGATCGCTTCGGCAAAGGCCTGCGGCGCCTCTTGCGGCAGATTATGCCCGACGCCGCCGTCGATGATCCGGTGCGCATATTTGCCCGAGAATTTCTTGGCATAGGAGCCGCTGTCCGGGTGTGGCGCACCATTGGCATCGCCTTCAAGGGTGATGGTGGGCACGGCGATGACCGGACCTTCGGCAAGCCGCTTTTCCAGATCGTCGTATTTCGGCTCGCCTTCAGCCAGGCCAAGCCGCCAGCGGTAATTATGGATCACGATGTTGACGTGATCCGGGTTGTCGAAGGACGCTGCGCTGCGATCGAACGTCGCATCATCGAAGTCCCACTTCGGCGAAGCGATCTGCCAGATGAGCTTCGCAAAATCGTGCCGGTATTTCTCGTAGCCGGCCCGGCCGCGTTCCGTGGCGAAATAATATTGGTACCACCATTGGAGCTCCGCCTTTGGCGGCAACGGCATCTTGTTGGCTTCAACGCTGCCGATCAGATAACCACTGACGGAGACCATGGCCTTGCAGCGCTCCGGCCAGAGCGCCGCCATGATGTTGGCCGTCCGCGCGCCCCAATCGTAGCCGCCGACGGTCGCCCGCTCGATCTTGAGCGCATCCATCAAGGCGATGATATCGACAGCAATAACCGACTGCTGGCCATTCCGGACCGTCTCACTTGCAAGGAAGCGTGTGGTGCCATAGCCGCGCAGATGGGGGACGATCACCCTGTAGCCCGCCGACGCCAGCGCAGGCGCGACATCGACAAAGCTGTGAATGTCGTAGGGCCAGCCGTGCAGAAGAATGACCGCAGGGCCATCGGCGGGGCCGGCTTCGGCGTAGCCAACATTAAGCACGCCGGCATCGATCTGCTTCAGCGAACCGAACGACGTGTTCGTCCCCGGCTTGATGGTGCCGAGCTTAATCGAAGTCGCATCCGCCGGGCTTGTCGTGCTGGGTTGCGCGTCCGCAGAACCGATCATGCCGAGCTGGGCGGCAGCAACGGTCATGGCGGCTGTGCCAAGAAAGCGGCGGCGATCGTGGTTGATGTCTTGGGACATTTTGATCGTGCCCATCGGTGAATCTCCTTCGATCGTCCTGTTTTGATTAGTTGGCGGTGACCTTCTTGGATGCAATGGGCCTGGTGCTCTATCCGAACGTGAACGCGTAGGCGCGGACACCGGCAGCGAAGAACTCGATCTCGAAGGTCCGGTCTGCGACCGACCCGGTTTGCCGAATCAGCTGATAGAGGCGCTCGTCCACCACGCTCCCCCAACCCTGGTCGTCCACGTCAAAGCCGTGGTCAGCCCCGGGAGGCGCGCCATCGATCTTGACGCGAAAGCGAATGGGTTCGCCGCGAGCATGCGGAGCCAATACGAGGTGAAGATCGCGGGCGTGAAAACGGTAGGTGATGCTGCCGGATGGTTCGTTCAGCGTGGCGAACTCGCCTCCGATCGTCCAGACCCCTGCCAGGCTCCATCGGTTGAGCGGCAGCGCCGACGGGGTACGATAGAGGTTTGGCGCATCTTCCTTGATGCCGCCGGGAGAAGCGAAGTTCCTGGCTTGGTTGTGGCCGACATAGGTCTCCCCCGAGCGCAGATTTCTTTCGTCCGCCGCAGCCTGCGGACCTTTCCCGCTGACGGCTACGACATCGCGGGCAACCGGTGTGCCGCCGGCTTCGGACAGCAGTTGCTGGATCAGCCGTTCCGATTGTTCGTAGCCGCCCTCGCCGAGCTCGCGATGCCGTACGCGGCCGTCGGCGCCGACGAAGTAGAGCGCAGGCCATGCTTGATTATTGAACGCCCGCCAGATTTCGAAGTCGTTATCGACGGCGACAGGATAGCCGACGCCGAGTGCGACCGACGCTGTGCGCACGTTGGCTGCATCCTTTTCGAAGGCGAACTCCGGTGTGTGCACGCCGACGACAACAAGTCCGCGATCCCGGTATTTCTCCGCCCAGGCCCGGACATGCGGCAGCACCCGCAAGCAGTTGATGCAGGAATAGGTCCAGAAATTCACCAGAACGACCTTGCCCCGTATATCTTCGGGGTGCAGTGGTGGCGTGTTCAGCCACTGTGGCGCTGCCAACAGTGAACCCAGCGGACCCGACGACGCGGGGGCTGGAGCGGCGGCGCGCTCGGCCGTGCCGGTCCCGGGCTCAGGGGCATTCCGCAGGGTAGTGATGAGACGTTGTTCGAGAATGTTCGTGCCGGCTGAGGACAGGCGGGTGAGAAAGCCGGTATCGAGTCCGAGCCAGATCGTCGCGGCGCCTGCCATAGCCGCCGCGCCGAGAATGCGGCGAAGGCCATCTCCCCATCGCACCGACTGCTTGACGGCGGCAAGAACGCGTCCGCCGAAGAACAAGCCGGCGGCAAGCGAGCTTGCCGCTCCCAATCCATAGGTCAGGAGCAACAGCGATGTTTCAACGCCGGGACCGCGCAACGCTGCGCCGGCCAGGATCAATCCCAACACCGGGCCGGCGCAAGGCGCCCACACCAACCCAGTCGCGACCCCGAGCACCACCGAGGAGGCCGCTGTCGTGCCCTCGGCCGATATGCGTTGTCCTGCCCGGTTCGCGAGCCTGGACCCGATCGACACGATCGGCACCGTCATGCGCGCCGCGAGAGCGGGCAGAAGCATCGTCAGTCCGAACACCGTCATCAGCACCAAGGCCGCGGTCCTGCCATGGCGGTTCGCCTCCACCGCCCAGCCCCCGGCGACCGATGCAAGGCTTGCCACTGCGGCAAAAGCGAAGGCGAGGCCGAGCAGCATGGGTAAACCGCCTCGCCTGAAAGGTTTATCGGCGCGCGCCAGCACGAACGGCAGGATCGGGAAGATGCAAGCCGTGGCGATGGTGAGCACGCCGGCCAAATAGGCGAGGATGAAGAGAGTCATCGGTTATGCCGCCTGAAAGTTGAACAATGCGGGGAGTAAAGGGCTCGGCTTCGATGCGAGCCCGCGCCTGGGTAAGTGTGATCAGACGTTCCCTCGACGGTCTGTGTCGTCTGCAGGGAACGAGCGGTCGGTGGTCGAATCTTTGGTTAATCTGAGAGCAGCGGTCCTGCAGACCGTGCATGCCAATGCGCGCGGCGGCTTCCGTACGGCTGACGCCGATCAATGTGTGGCGGTTTGATCGAGATGGCCCCCCGGTAAGCACCGGCCGGCGCCGTGGCCGACGGATGACTTGCGGTGCCGGCGAATGCCTCTGCGCAGCAAACGATGAGGGCGGCGGCGGCTCCGGCAAAAAGGGCGTACTTGACCAGGCTTTTCATCACGTTCTGCTCCGTTGTCCGCCGATGCGGCGTGGCTGAAGCCTCGCATAAAATATGCTGAACGATTAAATTGCACGGCAAGTAATATCCGTGCCCGTGGATGTCAATCGCTTGCGATTATATCGCGCATCAACTATCTGTGACGCAGCGACCGCTGCCGCCGGACGGCTGCAGGAACATGGCCATGGCTTCGAAAAGACTTGTCACCTCGGGCAACATTCCCAAGCTCGACGATTTCCTGTGCTTCGCCATCTATTCGGCGAACCTCGCGGTGAACCGCGTCTACAAGCCTCTTCTCGACCAGCTCGGACTGACTTACCCGCAGTACCTCGTGCTTGTGGTCCTGTACCAGGAGGACGATCAGACCGTCGGTCGTCTCGGCGACAAGCTCTTCTTGGATTCAAGCACGCTGACCCCGCTGCTGAAACGCATGGAAAGCGTCGGTTACGTGACCCGGCAGCGTGATCCGCAGGATGAGCGGCAAGTGCGCGTCCGCCTGACGCAGCAGGGTCGAAGCGTGCGCGAGAAGGTGGCCGGCTTTCGCGGCGGGCTTCTCAAGGCCACGGGGCTCGCCCCAGAGGACCTGAGCGGGCTTCGCCGGGAGCTGGTGAAGCTGCGAGCAAATCTCTCCAGGGCCTCGCGCGGGACGGATTGATCGGCGCAATTCATGCGGTCAGATGCTCGCGCAGCAGCCGGCCGTAGCCGCGGATGCTGTCGCCTCGCTTGAGCAGGCGCAGGCCCGCCCAGAGGCTCACGGCATTGTTCGCGAGCACCGGCTTGCCGAGCTCTTGCTCCAGCCGCTCGACGACGCTCATCGAAGGCCAGTTGCCGCCGGGCATGATGATGGCGTCGGCGTCCGGCCGGTCGGACCGGCGGCCGAGCTCATAGGCTTGTTCCGGACCGACCCGGCCGAGCTCGATCGAGGCCACGAATCCCACCACTTCGCTGTGGACGACCTCGAAGCCGCTCGTCTGCATGAAGTCCACCATCGACTTGTCCATGGTTTTGCTCCACGGCGCGCCGATGGCGATCTTCGCGGCGCCGAGCCGCCTGAGCGCGTCGACAAATGCGGTCGCCGCCGTGGTCGCGGGCTTGCCCGCGGCATCCTCCATGCGCTTGATCAGCTCGCGGTCGTAGCCCTTGCCCTTGGCGAGCGAGGGAGCGGTTGCCGCGAACACGATGCCATCGACCTCGGCGTCGGCGAGCTTGCGGCTCTCCGATTCGAGCTCCAGCACGCAGCGCATCTGCTCTTCCGGCGTGATGTCGCGATAGGCGACGCGTCCGGTGTGCAGCGAAACGCTCGGCGGCAGCGCCGCCGAGAACTCCGGCTCCTGGGTCGTGTTGGACGAGGGCGTCAGCAGGCCGAAGCGATGGGTCTTCTTGACGTAGGACATCGGCTCACTGCGACCCTTCGAGGCCGGCCGCCTTGATCACGGGATAGAATTTCCGTGATTCCGATATGATGTAGCGCTCGAATTCGGCGGGACTGCTGCTGCTCACCGCCTTCGAGCCCTGCCGCAAGATCGCGTCCTTGACGTCGGGCGAGGCGAGGGCCTTCACCATTCCGCCGTGCAGCCGGCTGACGATGTGCGGCGGCGTACCGGCCGGCGCGAATAGGCCGGCCCAGCCCACGACCACCACGCTCGGATAGCCGAATTCGGTCGGGGTCGGCGTGTTGGGAAACTGCTCGTCGCGCTCCCGGCCGAACGTGGCGAGCAGATTGAGCTTTCCCGATTCCACGAGATCGGTCACGCCGGCCGTCGTCGTGAACGCGAGCGGAATTTGCCCGCTCAGCACGTCGGTGATCGCCGGCGTCTGCCCCCGGTAGGGCACATGCGTCATCTTGATGTCGGCGGCAATCGACAGCAGCACGCCCATCAGGTGGGTCATGTTGCCGATGCCGAACGAGCCGTAGTTGAGCTGGCCGGGATTGGCCTTCGCGCGCTCGACGATATCCTTGATCGACTTGATGCCGGACGCGGGATTGACCACCGCGCCGAGCGGATTGGCGACGGTCTGGGTGATCGGCACGAAGTCGCGCAGCGGGTCGTAGGACAGTTTCTTGTAGATGAAGGTGTTCATCGTCACCGCGCTCACCGGCGCGTAGATCAGCGTGTAGCCGTCGGGCGCAGCCTTGGCTCCGGCCTCCATGCCGACGATGGCGTTGGCGCCCGGGCGGTTCTCCACCACCCCCTGCTGGCCCCATAGCTCGCCCATCTTTTGCGCCAGCACGCGCGCCTGCTGGTCGACCCCGGAACCGGCCGCTTGCGGCACGATGATGCGGATGGGACGGTTCGGGTAATCATCGGGCGTCTGCGCCGCGGCGGCAGTGGCGAGCGAGAGCACCGCCACGCTCGTCAGCGCGGCAAACAGCGAGCGTCTATTCATCAGCGCTCCTCCCTGAATTTATTTTCTGCCCCGCATTGGACCGCGGGTGTTTGCGTCAGCGTACCAGCGCCTGTAACGCCAGCCTAGAGCCGCCGTCGGCGGCGTAGAGCCGTCGCCGGTCATTCCGGGGCGCGCCGAAGGCGTGAGTCCGGAATCCATATTGCAAGACAGTGGTTATGAATTCCGGGTTCCCTCGCTGCTGCGCTCGGCCCGGAACGACAATAGAGAGCCGTCGGGCGCGCGTGACGACGGCTGGCGAGCGCGTCAGCCGTGGGCCGCGGCCAGCGTGGCGCGCTCGGCCTGACCGCGCCGCGGCGCCGCGCGGAGCGTCTCCATGAGTTTTCGCACCGAGCCCAGGTTTTCCAGATCGCCCACGGCGTCGATCGTTGCCGCGAGGGCGGAGGCCGGCAGCACGCCGTCCGCATAGGTGCGAAATTTGCCCTCGATCTGAGCGTGCGATAGCGGATTCTCGGCCGAGCCGCGAGGATAGTCGCAGCGGGCCGTGAGCGTCGTGCCGTCAGTCTCGATCTCGACCACGGCCTGCACGCCCGTCAGCGCCGCATCCGGGCGGATCTCGATCTGCTCGGCCGCGGCGCGTCGCAGTTTCGGATCGTCGTAGCGGGCGGGCTCGAACTGCGCGAGCGTCAGTTCCTGGTCGTGCAGAATCACCGCCGCGGTGTAATGGCCGGAAATCAGCGCGTCGAACTTCGCCTTGTAGCGCGCCAGCTTGCCGTGCAGATCGAACGCCGGCTGGCTCAAGGCCACGCGAACCTTTTTCACCCTGGCGGGATCGATCTTGTGTTGTTCGACGAGATCGAACATGGCGGTGTTCATGCCCTGGATCGACGAGGCGGACGGCCACAGGCGCAACGCAATCTGTTCGAGCTCCCAGCGCTTGCCGAGATCGGCCGTGACGGCTTCGGGGCGGCCGCCATTGGCATAGGCGTTGTAGAGGCCGCCGTCCTTGGCGGTCAGGAATTCGCGCGTTGCCAGAAACTTCTGCTCGGCCAGCAGCGCCGCCATCAGCCCCGACAGCGCGCCGCGGCACTGGTGGAACTTCACGGTCGGCGTTCCCCACGCGGCGAACGTGCCGGCCGCCTGGCTGCCGGCGAGGCCGAACGCCTTCGCCATGGTCTCGGTGTCGAACCGGCGCAGGCGGCCGACCGCCGCGGCGGCGCCGAACGGACCGAGCACCCCGGGGCCGTGCCAGCCCTTGGCCCGGAACGCGGGGTAATCGAGACCGATGCCGACCCGCGTGGTCACTTCTAGGCCCGCGGCG
>Ga0114129_10010292_pt1 | contig 13344 bp, 13 predicted proteins | sample RhiMetdeltSRZDD1_FD_80071 | JGI IMG/M metagenome (GOLD analysis project Ga0114129, IMG submission 80071) | Populus rhizosphere microbial communities from Tennessee, USA - Rhizosphere MetaG P. deltoides SRZDD1 (version 2) (version 2) | ecosystem: Host-associated > Plants > Roots > Rhizosphere >...
GTTCATCTGCTTTGCATACACACCAATAGGCTCGGCCGATCTCCAGCAGCTTTACCGCGTGACTACGGTAGAGTTCCATCCGCTCGGTCTGCCGGAAAGGACCTTCGTCCCAATCCAGCCCCACCCACTTCATTCCTTCGACGATGGCTTGGATCGATTCATCGGTCGAGCGGCTCTGGTCGGTATCCTCGATGCGAAGGACGAAAACACCTTTCTGCTGGCGGGCGTAGAGCCAATTGAACAATGCCGTGCGGACCCCGCCGATATGCAGGAATCCGGTCGGGCTGGGAGCAAATCGAACACGGACTTGTGTCATGGCTCAACTTTTTTCAAATCGTTCACGGGGCGGTATCTATAACACGGATCTTCTGCTAAGACACCTATGGGAGGGTAGCAATGGCGGAATTCACGCAGCTTGCCACGGTCCTATCAGTGGTGGATCTGACGCCGAACGTTCGCCAACTGGTCGTCCTGCCCAAAGAGCGGCATGTTTCATTTCAACCAGGTCAATGGATCTCCCTCAAACTCCCGGTTGGACCAAGACCTCCGCTCAACCGCGCCTACTCGATGGCCGCCCCCGGCACAGCTTCCGGAGAACTCACGCTCGTCTTCGATCGAGTGATCGGAGGCCTGGGGTCCGACTACCTGTATCGGCTTAAAGCGGGCGACAAACTTCCGCTGTCAGGACCCTATGGAAACTTCACCCTGCCCCCACAGCTCGACCGAGAGCTTTTGTATATTGGCCGATTCACCGGTCTGGTCCCCATTCGCTGTATGCTGAAGCAATTATACTCGCAACGACAAACCGGTTCCGTTCTCCTCATTGCGGTAGCTCCAGCGGAAGACGAACTGATCTTTCATCAAGAATTCTTGACCCTGGCCGTCACCCAGCCCGGATTTCGCTATTTGCCATTAGTAGCAGCAGCCGGAGAGCCTCAAGCGGTGGATTTGACGCTGTCCATGCTGCGTCCTTTGCTGGATAACGCCTCGAAAATGATTCCGATGCTCTGCGGGACGAAAAGGTTCGTGCGGCCTTTGCGGGCTTACCTCGCCGAGGCAGGGTACGACCGAAAGGAGGTCAAAACGGAGACGTATGACTAGTGCCCTTCCTTGACGAGATTTTTGTTCACCGCCGGAATTTCAACCACGATATCCTTCGTTCCGTTCGGCACACATTGACAGCCGAGCCTCGATTGCAGCGTCGTCATCGGAGCCTCGTCGAGCTGATCGAATTCGTCATCCGTGCCTTCATTACAGCTATCCAGTCCCTGCTTGACGATGACGTGGCAGGTCGAACAGGCGCACACACCGCCGCAGACATGCTCCAATTCCACGCCATTGCCCATCGCGATATCGAGCAAGCTTCCCGGCTGACCGGTCGGCCCATATGGGATCTTGGTGGGGTCAACCTCAATCTTGGTCGTCGCTCCGTTCGGCGTCACATAAGTCACGCTATACGGCTTCTGCGGCAACTCGATCTCAGACTTCTCGATATAGGGATTAGTCCCGCCCATAGGTCCGATTCCTTTCCAGGCGTTTAGGGTAATGCCGTCAGATCCTCTTGTTGACAGCCCTCAAATAGACGTGCTATCTTTAGTCCGACCTAATTGATCGGAGATGATTATAGTCTCCGATCTAATTGATCGGCAATAGCCATGTTGAAAATTTCCAAAAAAGCGTATTACGCCTTGATGGCTCTCCAGCACATCGCCACAGTCCAATTCGGTGATATTACCCCAGGCCGGGTGGTCAATACGAAAGAGATCGCGGAGGAGTACAACATTCCTCTCGAGCTCCTAGCCAAGGTGCTCCAAACCCTGGCGAAGAACGGCCTGATCGACAGCCATAACGGGCCCAAAGGAGGCTACCTGCTTGGACGAAGCGCCAGACAGATTACGATTGGGCAGATTCTCGAAAGCATCGAGGGGCCGTTGGGCATCACCGATTGTTCCCATGAAAAGGAAGGTGAGCTCTGTCTGCAACGGGAATATTGCAATATCCGCACGCCGCTGTTGAAGGTGCAAGATAGCATTTATCAGCTGCTCAACAACATGACGCTACAGGACATGCTGGGCGGGACACCGTTGATCACGATTCAGTCCTCTACGGCGCAAGGAGTCGAACGATGAAGCTTCCGATTTTTCTCGATAACCATTCCACGACCCCCATGGACCCGCGAGTACTGGAGGCCATGCTTCCTTACTTTGTTGACAAGTTCGGCAACGCTGCCAGCCGTAACCATGCCTTCGGTTGGGCCGCGGAAGAAGCCGTCGAGAACGCCCGCAAGCAGATCGCAAAGCTGGTCAAGGCCGATGCCAAGGAAATCATTTTTACCAGCGGCGCCACGGAGTCGGACAATTTGGCGATTAAGGGCGTGCTAGAGATGTACAAAGAGAAAGGTAACCATATTCTCACGTCGTCAACCGAGCACCGCGCCGTGCTCGACACCGCCAAATCTCTGGAGGGGAAAGGCTTGGCGACGGTGACCTATCTCCCGGTCGATAAGCAGGGCATGGTGAATCCGGAAGACGTGCGGAACGCCATTACCGACAAAACGATCCTCATATCCATAATGTTGGCCAACAACGAAATCGGCACGATCAATCCGGTGAAGCAGATCGGCAAGATCGCCAAGGAAAAAGGGATTCTGTTTCATTGCGACGCCACGCAGGGCGTCGGCAAGATTCCCGTCGATGTGCAGGACATGGGTATCGATCTCATGTCGTTCTCGGCGCACAAGATATACGGGCCGAAAGGCGTGGGCGCCCTCTACGTCAGAAAAAGGAATCCACGAGTCCGGATCGCAGCGCAAATGGACGGAGGCGGACATGAACGAGGCATGCGCTCCGGCACGTTGCCGGTCCCGCTGATCGTGGGATTCGGTAAAGCCTGCGAGATCTGCGAGCAGGAAATGGTGACAGAAGCGGCAAGGCTGACGAAGATGCGCGACCGGTTGCAGGCCGATATCATGGCGGCGCTGGAAGAAAGCTACCTCAACGGTCATCCGACCAATCGCCTGCCCGGCAACCTGAATATTTCGTTCGCATACGTCGAAGGAGAATCGTTGTTGATGGGGATGAAGGAGATCGCTCTTTCGTCCGGTTCGGCCTGTACGTCGGCCACATTGGAACCCTCCTACGTGCTACGCGCGCTGGGGGTGGGAACGGAACTCGCCCATTCGTCCATCCGCTTCGGCTTGGGCCGTTTCAACACGGATGATGAGATTGACTATACGAGGAAGAAGGTTATTGAGGTGGTCACCAAGTTGCGGGAAATGTCGCCGTTGTATGAAATGGCAAAGGAAGGCGTAGACTTGAAATCGGTTCAGTGGGCGGCGCACTGAAGACGTAACAGGTGAAACGCACAACGTGAGGCGACGCTTCACGAATGACGAAATAGCAAGGAGGCTCCAATGGCATACAGTGAGAAGGTGGTCGATCATTTCAACAATCCACGTAATATGGGCAGCTTTAAGAAGGATGAGGACGGCGTGGGCACCGGCATGGTCGGGGCGCCGGAGTGCGGGGACGTCATGAAGCTGCAGATCAAGGTGCAGAACGATACGATCGTGGATGCGAAGTTCAAGACGTTCGGCTGCGGCTCTGCGATTGCCAGCTCGAGCTTGGCCACTGAATGGCTTAAGGGCAAGACGATCGAGGAAGCCCAGAAGATCAAGAACACCGACATCGTGCAGGAGCTAAACCTGCCGCCGGTGAAGATCCACTGCTCCGTGCTGGCTGAAGATGCAATCAAGGCGGCGTTGGCCGACTATCAGAAAAAGGCCGACCCCAAGTAAGCGCGGAAGAAAGGAACGGCTCTATGGACCAGACCCCCACAGAAACGCAGGCCCCGGTCATCACGCTCAGCGAGGCGGCGCTGAAGGAAGTAAAGCGTCTCGTCAACGTTCAAGGCATCACGGAAGGCGGACTACGCCTCGGCGTGAAGGGCGGCGGCTGCTCGGGCCTGAGTTACACGATCAATTTCGACGAGAAGATCGGACAATACGATCAGGTCTATGAATTCGACGGAGTCAAAGTCATCGTGGATGCCAAGAGCGCCATCTACCTCCAGGGCACCCAGCTCGATTATCAGAAGGATTTGATGGGCGGCTCCTTTAAATTTGTGAATCCAAACGCCAATAAAACGTGCGGCTGCGGGGAATCGTTCTCGGCATAAAAAACTTCCAGGCAGTTTCTTTTCAGGCTGTTCAAAAAGACCGTCAGCAAGGCCGGCGAGTGAAGAGGTGAGGCGTCGTCGGCACGTCGATCCTCTTGAATGACGAGAACCAGGTTGGCGGGTTTTTTGAACAGCTTGGACGAGGGCATGGCGAGTGTCATGCCCGTTTTTGCTTATGGATCCTCAATCCGTACATTCCACCGGCCGGCGCGAGCTGCAGATGGCTCGAAGCATGTGCTGGCATTGCCAATCCGAAGTGTCGGGTGAATACTTCTGCGAGCGCTGTGTCAAGGTGCAGCCGGTCTCAAAAGAGACGGATTACTTCACCTGTTTTGGGTTTCCCCGACGTCTCACCCTCGATCAGCAGGAGCTGGAAGCCAAGTTTTACGAGCTCAGCCGGGCCTTTCACCCCGATTTCTACCTGAATAAGAGCGAAACGGAGCAGGCGATCAGCCTCGGGAATGCCGCGATGCTCAATACGGCTTATCGCACGCTCCGTGACCCGATCCAACGCGCCGAATATCTCTTGGCGCTCGAAGCCGGGTCGGTCAAAGACATTCGAACGTCTCCTCCAGCGGACTTATTCGAAGAGATCCTAGAGCTGCAGGACACCCTCGATGAATACCGGGGAGCGGATCGGACATCGGAAGCGGGACAGCGACTGCTGGCCACGCTCCAAACAGAGCAACGCACGTTGGAGCAGCGCAAGCAGACGATGGAATCCCAGCTTCAGCGGCTGTTCGCCGAATGGGACGCCCTGCAGGACCGGAGCGAAGCCACAAGCGAGGCGCGAGCCGAGCGGGACCGATTGCTGAAACAGATGCGGGAGGTCCTTTCGAACCGAACCTATGTCAACAACATCGTCAACGACCTCGTGGCGACGATTGGATAAAGAAAACGTGATGATACTGCGCGACGCTTTGACTGGGCACCTTTCAAGCATTCCTACAAGATGCTCAAAAAGGTTGCCAACGAGGCGGCAGGGAGCGAGACCCCAAGGCGTACTATCTACGGTACGTTGAGGGGTATAGCGACTGAGAACGAAGTTGGAGACCTTTTTCAGCATCTTGTCATGGCCAGAATTGTCGGCATAGACCTCGGCACCACCAACTCGCTGGTGGCCTATATGAAGGAGGGCCGTCCTTGCGTCATTGCCGGGAGGAACGGCCGCGCGATGGTCCCTTCCGTAGTCGCAATGACCGACAACGGATTGATCGTCGGCGATCCGGCGAAAGAACATCTGACGCGCAATCCCGAGCGGACGGTCTATTCCGTGAAACGGTTCATGGGAAAAGGGCTCGCCGATGTGCAGAACGAGTTGGCGTACTTTCCCTATACGCTCACCGAACAGGGGGGAGTCATCCGTATCAAGCTGGGTGAGAAGACGTACTCTCCGCCGCAGATTTCGGCCATGATCCTGAAAGAGCTCAAGCAGCGCGCCGAAAGCCATCTGGGCGAGAGCATCACGAAAGCCGTCATCACCGTCCCCGCCTATTTCAACGACAGCCAACGCCAAGCGACCAAGGATGCCGGCATGATCGCAGGACTCGAAGTCCTGCGCATCATCAACGAACCCACCGCCGCTTCGCTGGCCTATGGGCTCCAAGAGAAGACTCAAGGCACGATCGCCGTCTATGACTTCGGAGGCGGCACCTTCGACATTTCCATCCTCAAGCTCAAGAATGGGATCTTCGAAGTGTTGGCCACCAACGGCGACACGCACCTGGGAGGAGACGATCTGGACCGTCTGCTCCTCGACCTGTTCGTAACGGAAATCCGGAGCGCGCATGGCATCGATCTCGGCGCCTATCCCGATCATCTGCAGGGCGTGCGCCTTGAAGCGGAGCGGGCCAAGATCCGGCTCTCCGATGACGTCAAGACCCAGGTCAATATCGAATTACCGGAAGGCAAAGGCCGGTTTACGAGAGAGTTGACGCGAGATCAGCTCGAAGCCCTCACGATGAGCGTGATCGAACGCACTCTGCCGCCTTGTCGCATGGCGCTGAAGGACGCCGGACTCGCACCTTCAGATGTCGACGAGATCGTTCTCGTCGGCGGCTCCACCCGCATGCCACTGGTCCGGCAGCGTGTCGAGGCCCTCTTCGGGAAGCCCGCGCATTGCCATCTGAATCCGGACGAAGTCGTGGCCCTCGGCGCAGCCGTACAAGCCGACATTCTCAGCGGCGGCACGACCGATATGTTGCTCTTGGACGTGACCCCGCTCTCGCTCGGCATCGAAACGATGGGCGGCGTTATGAGCAGCCTGATCCGGCGCAACACGACGATCCCGACGAGCGCGAAGGAAATGTTCACAACCTATGTCGACGGACAGACGGGTGTCGACATCCACATTCTTCAAGGCGAGCGGGAACTCGTCAAAGACAACCGTAGCCTGGCCCGCTTCCGCCTCAAAGTGCCGCCGCTCCCCGCCGGGGTGGCCCGCATCGAGGTCACCTTCCTAATCGACGCCAATGGGATCCTGAACGTGACGGCCAAAGACATGCGGACCGGCCTAAGCCAGTCGATCGAGGTCAAGCCGTCCTATGGCCTCTCGGATCGTGAAGTGGAACGGATGATCGAGGACTCGTTCAAGTTTGCCGCAGAAGATATCGGCGCTCGTAAACTGATTGAGGCCAGGCTGGATGCCGCCGCATTGATCACGACGACGGAAAAGTCCTTGGAAGAGGGCGGCCGACTCATCGCACAGCACGACGTCGCCTCAATACGGTCAGTGCTTTCCCAGCTGGCCGACGCGAAGAACGGCAACGATCCCCGCATCATCCGTGCCCGCATGGCCGACCTTGAACAGGCGGCGAAAAGCTTGACGGTCGCGATGTTGGACGATTCGCTGAAGCGAGGTCTGCAGGGCAAGAAGGTCTCGGAAGTGACGTGAGAGGCGCGTACCTGGCGCCTCTCGGCGGGAGAAAATATTCATGGATCTCAAGTGGCAAGACGCGGAAGAGATCGCCATTCGCCTGGTTGAAACGCACCCCGAGACCGATCCCCTGACGGTCCGCTTTACCGACATGCATGCCTGGGTGGTCGCGCTGCCGGACTTCACAGACGATCCGAAAAAGTCCAACGAGAAGATTCTGGAAACGATTCAACTGGCCTGGCACGAAGAGTTCCAAGACGCCAAGGGCTGACATTCCTCGGCAAGGCTTGCTCGCTTCTTATTGGCTTCCTTCCAAAATCTGATCCAGCTTGTAGAAGTCGGTCGGATCTAATCGGCGTTGGGCCGCTTGGGTGGGTTCGCTGCCCTTCGTAAAGATCTCCACATTCCCCGGCTGATCCTCTTGCTCGTTGTTCAGCAAACCGGTCGACGGGTCCACCTTCACGAACGTGATGCCTTCGGGAATGACGAAGGGAACGATCGGCACCTGCTTCAACGCCTCCTTCATGAAGTTGATCCAGATCGGCAAGGCCGCATGGGCGCCGGATTCGGTTTCGCCCAGGGAACGGCGATCGTCGAATCCGACAAAAATCCCCGTCACGAGATTCGGCGTGCCGCCGATGAACCAGGCATTGATGAATTCGTTGGTCGTTCCCGTTTTCCCGGCAATTGGACGGCCGAGCGCTTTGGCCGCTTGTCCGGTTCCCTTCTGCACGACGTCTTCCATCATATTGGTGATCAAGTACGCCGTTTCCTTGGAAATGACCTCGTGGCTTTCCGGTTCCGCCAGCTCCAACACTTTTTCTTGATTGTCCTTCACGAAAAAAATCGCATACGGTTCGACCCGGCTCCCCTGATTGAGAAAGACGCCGTAGGCGGCGGTGAGTTCCATCAATCCGACGGAAGAGGAGCCGAGCCCAAGCGAGAGGTCTCCCGCCAGCGGACTCACAATCCCGACCTGCTTGGAAAACTCGATGACGTTCTTGATCCCGACTTTGTCCAACAACCGGACCGTCGCCAGATTGTGCGACTGCGCCAGGGCGTCGCGTAAACTCACCATTCCGTGAAACTTCTTGCCGTAGTTTTCCGGCTTCCACGTCTTCTCTTCCTCGACCTGCTCGTACACGACCGGCGCTTCCAGAATGACCGACGCAGGGCTCATGCCCTGATTGACCGCCGTCGCGTAAATGAGCGGCTTGAAGGCCGAGCCTGGTTGGCGGTGCGCCTGCACTGCCCGATTATATTCACTGCGATTGAAGTCGTAGCCGCCGATCATTGCCAGAATCGCGCCTTTTCCAGGTTCCATGGCGATGAGTCCACCTTCGACGACCGGGGTTTGTTCCAATTGAACGAAGACGGTCTCCCGTTCAATTTTTTTCACCATGACTTCGACGACGTCGCCCGCCTTGAGAATTTGCTTCAGGTTGGGGTTGGCGACCACGTCCTTCGACGTATCGGGTCCCGTCAAACGCCGCTTCGCCCAGGCCATATCGTCGAAGAGCAGCTTGGCCGTCGTCCCGCCCATCTGCACCACATAGAAGTCTTTTCCCGCTTTCGTGACCACGGCCTCCCGATAATCCCCCGCTTTCAACGGCTGATCGATTGTCGCCACGGAGGCCGGCGGCGCGACGGAGGCCGGATCGATCGTGCGCAACGGGCCGCGCCAGCCTTGGCGCTTGTCCAGCTCACGCAGGCCGGCTGCAAATGCGGCTTCAGCGGCGCGTTGCATCTCCAAATTCAGCGTCGTCATCACCTTGAGGCCGCCTTTGTAGACCATCGCTTCGCCGTACTTGGCGATCAGCTGCTGCCGGACATATTCCACGAAGTACGGCGCGACCTGTTCGCTGCCCGGCCGGCGGAAACTCAGCGGTTCCATGGTTGCTCGCTCCCGCTCGGCGCTCGTGATGAACTTGGCCTCTTCCATGCGCGCGAGCACATGCTCCTGCCGTTTCTTGGCCCGGTCATAATTCTTGAAGGGAGAAAAATGATTCGGAGACTTCGGGAGCCCGGCCAGAAATGCCGACTCAGCGACGGTCAGCGCAGACAGATCCTTTCCGAAATAGGATTGCGCTGCGGAGGCGACTCCATAGGCGCCTTGGCCGAAGTAGATTTGGTTCAGATACGTTTCCAGAATCTGCTCTTTTGAGGAAACCAATTCCATCTTGTAGGCCACGACCAGCTCTCGCACCTTGCGGTCGAAGGTCCGTTCGGAGGAGAGAAAGAGCGACCGGGCCAATTGCTGTGTGATCGTGCTCGCACCCTCGACTTTCCCGCCGCGGCGCATGTTCGTCCAGGCGGCGCGGAGAATCCCGATATAGTCCAGGCCGGGATGTTCGAAGAACCGGACGTCCTCCACGGCGATGACCGCGCGCCGCAAATGCTCCGGAATATCGGCCAACGGCGTCAAAATCCGCCGCTCGATAAAAAACTGGCCGATCAATTGGCGGTCCGACGAATACACTTGTGTCACCAAGCTGGGTTGATAGTTCTGCAGTTGATTAAGGTCGGGCAGATCCTGCGAGTAGTGCCAGAGCAGTCCGGCCAACGCGAAGAAGGCGGCGACGCCCAGCACGAAGAACGTCAGCAATACAATCTGCCACCGTCGCCGGGAGCGCTTTGGCGCCGGTTGGCGAGGAATATCCGAAAGCTGAACCGGGCGATCGATCGTTGTCATGGAATGGATATCCCGTCGGTAGGATGCTGAAGTTCACCATACCCCGAGAGGTCTCAAAACTCAAGCAGAGAACCGTAGAAAGCGTGCTTGTCCCCATGCGTCCCTTCGGGTATACTGACGTCTGACGCCGGGTGTTTCGGGCGTCTTTTTTTTCGCCTAACGGCTGTTGAAAAGTCCGATCTGTATAACCAGACACGCATGTCACAACTACGCCCCCCGCAAGACCGCCGAAACAATATTCGCAATATCGCCATCATCGCCCACGTCGACCACGGGAAAACCACGCTCGTCGACGCAGTCCTTCGCCAAACCCATGTTCACCGAAAGATCGACGACATGGGCGAACGGATTATGGACTCGATGGACCAGGAACGGGAGCGCGGCATCACGATTCGGGCCAAGAACGCGAGCGTCATTTATCAAGAGGTGAAGATCAATATCGTCGATACACCAGGTCACGCGGATTTCGGCGGCGAGGTCGAACGGACGCTCCGGATGGTGGATGGCGTCCTGCTCTTGATCGACGCCAAAGAAGGTCCAATGCCACAGACCACCTTCGTGCTGCGCAAAGCCCTGGCACTCGGTCACAAAGCCATCGTTGTCATCAACAAGATCGATCGCCCGGACGCCGTGATCGACGACGTCGTGAATCGCACCTTCGATCTCTTCGTCCATCTGGGCGCGACCGACGAGCAGCTCGATTTTCCGATCGTATATACCTCGGCGATTAAAGGCATCGCCACGCTCGACGTGAACAAGCCGGGCACCGACATCGCTCCCCTGCTCGATACGGTGCTCGAGAAGATTCCCGCTCCGGCCATCAATGCCAATGCGCCGTTGCAAATCCTCGTTCTGGCGCTCACCTACGATTCATACAAGGGCAAAATGGGCGTGGGAAAAATCCAATCCGGCTCCATTGCACGCCGCCAGAATGTGCTCGTCTTGGGAAAGGACGGTGCGCACATCCCGGGAAAGGTCTCCGACTTGGCGGTCTATTCCGGTCTCGACCGCACCGACGTCGAACAGGCCGAGGCCGGTGAAATCGTAGCCGTCGCAGGTCTTGACCAGGTGAGCATCGGCGACACCATCGCCGATGCCGAAGAGCCGTTGGCCTTGCCCCGCGTCACGATCGATGAGCCCACCGTGCAAATGACCTTCTCCGTGAACAACAGCCCCTTCGCCGGCCGAGAAGGCAGGTTTCTCACGTCACGCCACTTGAGGGAGCGGCTGTTCAAGGAATTGGAAACCAACGTCTCGCTCCGCGTGCAGGAAACCGACAGCCCCGACCGGTTTCTCGTCGCAGGCCGCGGCGAATTGCACCTCGGTGTGTTGATCGAACAGATGCGACGAGAAGGCTATGAACTGCAAGTCTCACAGCCGGAAGTCATCCTCCACCGCGACGGCGATACGATTACGGAGCCTTACGAAGAGCTGACCATCCAGGTCCCGGAGACCTATCAAGGGGCTGTCATCGAGGAAATCGGCAAGCGCCGCGGCGAGATGCGCCATATGAAGCTGGTCCATTCGGACGCAGGACCGAGCGAGATGCATTTGGAATACCACATTCCAACACGCGGCATCATGGGATTGAAGAACATCCTGTTGGCTAAGACGCGCGGAACCGTCATCATGCACCATGTCTTCAGGGCCTATGAACCGGCGAACGAGCAAGCTTTGCTGGTCGCGCCACATGGCTCTCTCTGCGCCTTCGAAGACGGAATCAGCACCGCCTATGCGCTCTTCATGACACAGGAACGCGGCGTGATGTTCATCGGTCCCGGCGTGGAGGTCTACCGGGGTATGGTGGTAGGTGAGAACAGCCGCGATGACGATCTCGATGTCAATGTCTGCAAGGAAAAGCACCTCACCAATATGCGAGCGTCCGGATCGGATGAAGCGCTGATCCTCACGCCCCCGCGTGAGATGTCGCTGGAGTTTGCGCTGGAATACATCGGTCCCGACGAATTGGTCGAAGTCACCCCGCAGCACCTCCGCATCCGCAAGCGTCTTCTGAACCCGGAAGACCGCCGCAAGGCGCGCAAAGCAGGAAAATGACTCTGGCCTTCCTCTTCGCCAGTCCGCCCAACTGGGCCAAGACGCGCCTGTTCCCTGGAAAGCCATATACCGAGCTTCGCTTAAACCGCTTGAACCGCTCGCTTCGATCAAATGAGCGCGGAGGTACTTTGCCTCCAGTCAAATCCATCACATCATCAGGTTGAGTCTCTGAGAGATGCGAGACGCAGCTGACGGCCTTTTCACCATCCTGCTATGAGAATTAAGAAGAAAGCCCCCAAGCCCTCATCAAAAAGACCACCGCTCTATTTCATCGGATATCGCGGAACCGCCCCGCAATCAGACGAGCTCAAAATCTGGTACGACCTCGAATACGGCGGCCCGCTGACCATCACTCACGAAGAGGGCGCGCCGGAATCCTGGCATCTCCGCCATGGTCCTTGGAGCACTCATGTCGTCATTCCACTCCCGGCGACAGCCACGGTCGGATTCACAGAGCAGCTGACTTGGGAACATGAAGCGGTGGGAGCCGTTGCGCCCTCGGTCATGCCGCCGCGAGACATGCCCGACACGATCTTGTTCGCGGCACGACTCTCCCGCGGACTCACGCTGCTCACCCAAGGCACCGCCTATGACGTGACGACGCAGGCCTATCTGAATCCCTCGGACTGGCGGGACCGCCCGCTTTCGGTATTTCGGACAGCGGACCATGTGGCGATCCTGGAGGCGGAAACAAGCGACGGGCGTGAATGGTTGTACAGTATGGGATTGAAAAAGTTTGGACTCGATGAGGTGGAGTTGTTCCAGCCCGCCGGCCTTCCGACCGCCGTAGCGAAAGACCAGCTTGCGCAGATTGCCGATGAGCTGACGAGGCTGGGCCACGTGCCAAAAGTCGGTACGACCTTCGCCGCAGCGGACTTGTCCGTGCGCGTCATCAAACACAGAACCGCTGCGCCTGGGGGGACCCTACTCGTTCTGCGAGAGATCGAAGTGGGGTAAAGTCGAAAGAGAGCACGCTTACGGGCTCTTAAATGCACACTGATCGAAGTCAACGGTCACACCCGAGCGATCTTCTAGGTCTTCCGGCCCGTTGACAAGGTTTTGGACCGCACGGTACAAAAGTCTGCCCAGCTAACCATAGGCCAAAACCAATGAAGGAGGAGCTCTGATGAGTGATGCGGCGTCGGAAATCAAAGTGGGGGATACCGCCCCCGATTTTACATTGAAGGACCAGGACCAGAAGGATGTCAAGCTCAGCGACTTCAAGGGGAAGAAAAATGTGGTCCTGGCGTTCTATCCCCTGGACTGGAGCCCGGTCTGCACGGGCGAAAACAAATGCCTGACCGATGATTTTCCGAAGTTTGGCTCAGCCAATGCCGAGGTCTTCGGGATCAGCACCGATAGTTTCTTTTCCCACAAGGCCTGGGCGGATTCCCTGGAGCTGAAGCACCGGTTGTTGTCGGACTTCAACCGGGAAGTGGTCAAGAAGTACGGGCTCTATTTCGAGCCGCTGAACTGCGGCAAGCGGGCGACCGTGATCGTGGATAAGAATGGGAAGGTCGCATACGTCAAGGTGCAGGAAATCAAA
>Ga0114129_10010293_pt1 | contig 13344 bp, 13 predicted proteins | sample RhiMetdeltSRZDD1_FD_80071 | JGI IMG/M metagenome (GOLD analysis project Ga0114129, IMG submission 80071) | Populus rhizosphere microbial communities from Tennessee, USA - Rhizosphere MetaG P. deltoides SRZDD1 (version 2) (version 2) | ecosystem: Host-associated > Plants > Roots > Rhizosphere >...
AGCGGACCAGGTGATCGAGTAGCCCGTGCTCGACCCACGCGGCCGATTCCTGTGATCAGTCGTCGTCTGCTAGGCTCCCGCCAGCCATCCTCCACCGGGGTGCCCATGCGGCTGGTCGGGCTCGTTCGGGGGCCTTCGGCCTTACGATACCGGAGTCGCTCTCGGCAACCACTCATACTGCCGCGGGGCAAACAGCTATGGCGGGTGAGCATGGTCCGCGCGTGACCTGTCGACGCCGATTCCTCGCCATTGCTGCCGGCGTAATTCTCGGCGTGCCGTTCGCTCACGCACAGGCGCCCACGAAGATCGTCCGTGTCGGGTTTCTCTCCTCGGCGGGCGCGACGACGGGTGCTTCCAATCTCGACGCATTCCGCGCGGGCTTGCAGGAGCTTGGATACGTCGAAGGGCGGAACATTGCCATTGAGCCGCGATGGGGAGACGGAAACTTGGCGCGGCTTTCCAGTCTCGCCGCGGAACTGGCTCGCCTCAAAGTGGAGGTCATCTGCGCGGTCAGCACGCCGGCCACGCTCGCCGCGAAGGAGGCGACCACGACGATTCCCATCGTCTTCCTGAACGTCGCCTTTCCGACCCAAACGAGTCTAGTGGCGAGCTACGCGCGGCCTGGCGGGAACGCAACCGGTGTCGCCTTCATCGGTGCCGAGTACGGCAAGCGGTTGGAGCTGTTGAAGGAGGCGAGGCCCAGGCTCCGCCGGGTGGCGCTCATGTACAACCCCGACAATCGCGCCCAGCTGCTGGCCGTCGAGGAGACGCAACGCTGGGCGAAGGCCCTCGGCGTGACGATCGAGCCTCACCATGTGCGCGGGGTGGGCGATTTCGCCGGCGTCTTCGACGGCGTCGCAAGACACCGCCCGGACGCGCTCATGACAACCGCCGATGTCTTCCTCGCCTCCCAGCGTGCACGCATCGTGGAGTTCGCCATGACGCACCGGCTGCCATCGATATTCCCGGCCAAGGAGTACGTCGAGGTGGGCGGCCTCATGTTCTACGGTGAGAGCATTCCCGACAAGTATCGTCGCGCAGCGATCTACGTCGACCGCATCCTGAAAGGGGCCAAGCCCGCCGATCTGCCAGTGGAGCAGCCCACGAAGTTCGAGTTGGTCATCAATCTCAAGACCGCGAAGGCGATCGGCCTGACGATTCCGCAATCAGTGCTGGGGCGAGCCGATCAGGTCATCGAATAGTCCATGCTCGACCAGCTCGGACGGGTCCAGCGATCAGCCGTCCGCTCGACTCCTGCTAGCCATATTCCGCCGAGTTGCCCATGCGGTTGATCGGGTCCGTGCTCGTTCTCACGCTCGGTCTCACGCTTGCGCCGCTCGCTGGCGAGGCGCAGCAGGCGGACAAGATGCCGCTTGTCGGCATTCTGGACGGCGGAGTGCCGCATCTGTTTACGGCGTTCCGGGAGGGCCTGCGCGAGCTGGGGTATGTCGAGGGTCAAAACCTCCGGCTCGCAGTGAAGAGCGCTTACGGACGGCCCGACCTGATTCAGGGGCTCGCCGCCGACCTCGTCGCGCTTAAACCCGACGTTATCGTGACGACCGGGACGGCCGTTCGCGCCCTCCGGCGCGCCAGCCCGACGATCCCGATCGTCGTCGCGGCGACTACGGATGCGGTCGCCTCGGGCTTCACCGGCAGCCTCGCTAGGCCCGCCGACAACATTACGGGCCAGTCGTTCCTCAATACGGAGTTGAGCGCCAAGCGGCTCGAATTGCTCAAGGACACGTTGCCCCGCGCTCGCCGGGTCGCCATGCTGGTGTACGCAGGCCTGCATACACCCGGCTCTGCTCCAGACCGTGATGTGACGGAGACGCGGACCGCCGCGGAGCGCTTCGGACTGCACCTCCAACGAGTCGATGTACGGCTGGACGATCTCGCGCGCTCTTTCAACGACGCGAAACAAATACGGGCCGATGCCGTTGATGTTCTCGCGTCGGCGTGGTTCAATGCGCACCGCGAACGGATCGTGGAGCTGGCCGCGCAAAATAGGCTGCCTGCGATCTACGAGAGTCGGGACTATGTGGACGCCGGCGGCCTCATGTCGTACGGTCAGAACTTTGCTGTGCTCTTTCGGCGGGCGGCCACATACGTGCACAAGATTCTGAAGGGCGCCAAACCCGACGATCTTCCATGGGAGCAGCCCGCGCAGTTCGAACTCGTCATCAACTTGAAGACCGCCAAAGCGCTCGGCCTCACGATCCCGCAGTCAGTGCTGCTGCGGGCGGATCACGTGATCCAGTAATGAACCGGCGCTCGTTCCGATGTGGGCTCACAGTTGGCCACTGCGCCAGGTAGCTAGGCGCATCTCATGTGGATTCCGCTGCCAACTAGGCGTCCAACGCCTGGCGAGTACGCCGCGATCGCGCTTGTGACGTCTGCCGGGCTCATAGTCTCCGGAGTGATCGCGCTCGTCGTGGCATTCGCAGCACCAGCAGAAAAGCACGCCACGGCCGTGGGGCTCATGCAGTACGCTGCGTGGTCTCTCGGCAGTGGGCCCTTCCTCATATTTGTAGTTTGGTTGGTTCGTCGACTACTTCAGAGAGCATGATGATCGAGTAGCCCATGCTCGATCAACGCGGCCGGACGCTCTTCGACGCCCTCCAAGCCCTCTTCCAGGAGGACCAGTATTGCGGCGATCTCGATCGCGGCGTCGAGGGCGATGACGTGTACGTGCGATGGTGCAGGCCTCCCCAGAACTGCTCGCCGCGCTCCGCAGTCACGTCGAGGCTATGACTCTGGAGGGCCAAGTTAAGCGCTGGACCCCTGAGAAGCGCCAGCTTGTGTTCCCGAACACGCAGGGCCACGTCACGCATCACGGGCTTTTTGCTGGCTACGTTTGGCGCCCCCTGCGCGCCAAGGGCGGGGCTCGTCCACCGCGGCTACCATGCCACCCGCCACTCGTTTGCCACCTGGCTCCTTGAAGGTGGGGCGGACCTCCGCTGGGTCCAAGGACAACTTGGACACGCGAGCGTCGGCCAGACGGCTGACTGCTACGGTCATGTCCAGCACGACCGCCACGCCTCCGCCGTCAACGGCTTGGACCAGTACCTCAGATAGATGATCCGCGATACGCTGACGCCATTGTGGACGCGCCCAAACGCAACCCCGCGCAACCGGTGGGCCCGGGACCATAGGAACCCCGGATCAGGAGAGACCCGAACGTGGACTCAGAGAGGCCAGATGCTGTGGGTGCAAATAGTGAAGATCACGAGCTCAAACGTGTCGCTGGCTGCGACCTCTGCCGCGCCCTCAAGCTCACGCCCTGGTTCTTCGAGGACGAGATCTGCTGGATCGCCGAGTGCGAGATTTGCGAGACGCCGATGGTGGTGTGGCGCTATCACGGCGTCACGCCGCCCGCCGAGCATCTGGCCCACATGCGGGCCCGTCTCGCCGAGGTCGCGACTGCTCAGCTCGGTGAATTCTGGGTGGATGGCCACATGCGCAACATCCCCGACCACTTTCACGCGCACGCCCGCCCCAAGGACGGCTTTTTCGGTCGCGATCGTAAGCGCTGACGTCCGGAAGAGGCATGAGAACGGTACAGATCGAGCCGACGTTCGAGAGCTGGCAGGCGGCTGCGCGCTTGCTGCTGCGTGACGGCGTGCCCCCCACCGACGTGCGCTGGCGCGAGACCGCGAAGAGCACCCAGCCCTCGCTCATCGCCGAAGCATCCGCGCCGCCTCGCGGGGTCGTGAAGGTGCCGCGCCAGTTCCTGGACGTCGGCCGCCGGGCGGCGGCCGCCTCCGATCCGTCGCGCTGGCAGCTTCTCTACGAGACGCTCTGGCGAGTCGTTCACGAAAACCACGATCTCCTGGCTGATACACGGGATCCGGCCATCCGCCGTGTCAGCGCGCTGGCCGCTTCACCGGATGCCAGCTCAGGCGAGGCCGCAGGGGCGGCGGAATTCGTTCCCGCGGGCGCCGGGATCGCCGAGCTTCGCGCGGCCGCGGCGCGCTGCACCGGCTGCGATCTCTATCGTCATGCGACCCAGACCGTCTTCGGCCTCGGCGCCGCCCGGGCGCGGATCGTCATGGTCGGCGAGCAGCCGGGCGACCAGGAGGACCTCCAGGGCGCGCCGTTCGTGGGTCCGGCCGGCGAGGTGCTGGACCGCGCGCTGGTCGACGTCGGCCTCGATCGCCAGAGCGTCTACGTCACGAACGCCGTGAAACACTTCAAGTTCGAGATGCGCGGCAAGCGCCGGATCCACCAGACTCCCCGCGCAAGCGAGATTACCGCCTGCCGTCCGTGGCTCGAGGCGGAGCTGGCGGCGATCAATCCAGAGATCCTCGTCTGCCTCGGCGCCACCGCCGCGCGCGTCATCTTCGGCGACAGTTTCCGGATCACCAAGGATCGCGGCCGCTTCGCGCCGACGCGCTGGACGCCGAAGACGATCGCCACGTACCATCCATCGGCCGTGCTCCGCGGCCAGGACGAAGCCGAGCAGGCGCGGCTCTACGCCATGCTCGTCGAGGATCTCCGCAAGGTCGTGGGCGCCTAGCTCGGTCGGGGCGCCGCGGCTATCGGCGCGGTAGGACCCGGCCGAGCCAGGCGGCGATGTCGCCAACCTCCTCCATGCAGACGGAGTGCGGCATGGGGTATTCGTGCCACTCGACCTTGTAGCTCAGGCCGGTCAGCGTGTCGTAAGCGCGCTGGGCGCGGGCTTTCGGAATCATCTGGTCGTGCGTGCCGTGCGCCATGAAGATCGGCACGTCGCGGTTCGCCGGGGCGGCCTCGGCAGCCAGCGTGTCCGCCACCGGCAAGGAGCACGAGAGCGCCATGACGCCGGCCAGCCGCTCGGGATGGCGCAGGCCCGTGTGAAGGGCCATCGCGCCGCCCTGCGAGAAGCCGGCCAGCACGATCGCCGAGGCCGGAATGCCACGCCCCCGTTCGCAAGCCACCAGCGCCTCGATCGCTGCCTGCGAGGCGCGCACGCCGGCGGGGTCCTCGCGACGCGTGCCGCCGTCGTCGCGGATGTCGTACCACGCGCGCATGACGTAGCCGCCGTTGATCGTCACCGGACGCATGGGCGCGTGCGGAAAGACGAACCGCACGCCGCGGTCCGCCGGCAGGCGGAGCTCGGGCACGATGTCCACGAAGTCGTTGCCATCGGCGCCGAGCCCGTGCATCCAGACGATGCTGGCCGCCGGCGTCGTCGTCGTTTCGATCTCGATCGTCTCGAGCAGATCAGCCACGTCAGCCTCTCTCATCAGGAAGGTTCACGGCAGCGTCACGGGCGCGCGCGGCGCCTGGGTGAAGTCGAAGGCCTCGAGCGGGGCGGCGGCGCGCCGGTCGCGAGCGGTCAGGGGCTGGAGCTCGAAGCGCCACTCGATCAGCTTGAGCACCGAGGCGTGGTCGTAGTCGCCGTGGCCGATGTAGCGGCGCTTCGCGTAGGGCGACACGATCAGCGCCGGCACGCGCGTGCCGAGCCCGAAGCGATCGACCACGGGCGGGCGCACATGATCGAACCAGCCGCCACCCTCGTCGTAGGTGATCACGACCGCCGCGCGCGGCCAGTAGCGGCTCGCCATCACCTCCTGCACCATCTCGCCGACCCAGCGGTCGCCCGCGCCGACCGTCGACGACACCGCGTGGGCGTTGTCCTTCCAGTGCGGCTTCACGAACGCCACCGCGGGCAGGCCGCCGTCGCGGAGCGCCCGCACGAACTCGGACGCGTCGCGGATGTGGGAGCGTCCCTCCGGCGTCTCCATGATGCGCTTCACGTACTGGAACGGGTTGTGGTGGGGCGTGAGGCCCTGCTTCACGGCATTGGCGCCTCCGCTCCAGCCGGTCGCGTACCAGGCCCACGTGATGCCGGCCGCGTCGAGCCGATCGGCGATCGTCGGCACCGTCTGCGGCGTCTTCAGAATGCTCGTCGTGCGCTGCGGCGGGTACGGCGGATCGAGGTTGTTGACGACCCAGCCGTCCGGTGTCACCTCGCCGTCCTTCTCGACCAGGCCGTCCTTGCCGACGCCGGCGGCTCGCTCGGAGTCCGGCGCGTCCGGGTACCGGGCTACCGCACCAGAGATGAGATAAAAATGATTTGCGAACGAGCCGCCGTGGATGCCCTGGAACCAGCCGTCGAGCAGGACGAAGTGGTCCGCGAGGCGCCACTGCATCGGGCTCGCCGCGCGGTTGTAGAACCCCATGGTGATGCCGCCGCTCGTCCCCTCCGCGACCCACTTGCCCATCGCGACGCCGTCCTCGCCTGCGCCGTACTGCCGCTGCATGTGATAGAAGCGGTGGACGGGATTGTTGGTCTCGTCGAATGGTCCGAGGTAGCGCAGCAGGAGGAACGGGGCGTTCGCCAGGTCGGCGGGAAGGCGCGGATCGGGCTTGCCGTCGCGACCCAGCGGCGGCGGCAGCTTCGTGTACGTCGCGCCGTTGCGATCGGCCTGCCGGCCTTTGTAGCCGTCGAGCCCGTCGGCGCCCGGGTACGTGCCGAAGAGATGATCGAACGAGCGGTTCTCGAGGAAGAGCACGATGATGTGATCGATCGGCGCGTCACGACCGTTCGGTGTCTCGTCGCCGTTGAGGACATTGGAGAGGAGGGCACACGCGGTTAGGCCGAGAGCGATGAACGACAGCGCGAGCAGGCCTGGACGGCGGCGGCCCATGAGGTATTCTAACTGACCATGACGACCCCAAGACTGATGGGAGCGGAAGTCCGGCGCAAGGAAGATCCTCGCCTCATCACCGGAACGTCGAGCTACGTGGGGGATCTCGCCCTGCCCGGCATGCAGTACGTCGCGTTCGTGCGCAGCCCTCACGCCCACGCGCGCATCAAGAAGATCGACACCTCGGCGGCGCTCCGGCGCCCCGGCGTGTTCAAGGTTGTCACCGGCCACGACATCCGCAAGCTCTGCGCGCCCCTGCCTGTGGCCGCCGCCGGCGAGGGCGGGAGCGCGGACACGACCGCCAACGTCGGCCGCAAGCACTATCCGCTGTCGGTTGATCGCGTGCGCCACGTCGGCGAGGCCGTCGCGGCCGTCATCGCCCGCGCGGAGGGCGTTGCCGTCGACGCCGCCGACGACGTCGTCGTCGACTGGGAGCCGCTACCGGCCGTCAGCGATCCATTCGCGGCGATGGCCGAGGGCGCGCCCCGCCTCCACGAGGACGCGCCGGGAAACATCGAGCACCAGAACACCATCAAGGCCGGCGACCCCGACGGCATCTTCGCCAAGGCCAGGCGCGTGGTGAAGCAGCGCATGGTGAGCCAGCGGCTCTGCGGAGTGCCGCTGGAGGGCCGCGCCACGCTGGCTGCGCCCGATCCGACCAGCGGCGGGCTGGTGGTCTGGGCCACGAACCAGGCGCCGCACGGGTTCCGCAACGACCTGGCAACCGTCCTCAGCATGCCGCAGAACCTGATTCGCGTGATCGCCCCGGAAGTCGGCGGCGGCTTCGGCGTGAAGTTCAATTGCTATCCCGAGGACGCGGTCGTCGCCGCGCTCGCACGGCTCTACCGAATGCCGCTGCGGTGGACCGAGACGCGTGTCGAGCACATGATGGCGACCACGCACGGGCGCGCCCAGGTCGCTGACCTCGAGGCTGCCGTCGAGGACGACGGCACCATCACGGCGCTCCGCATGCGGGTCACCGCCGATATCGGCGCGTACCCGGTCTTCACGTTCATCCCCGACCTGACGCTGATGATGGGCATCGGCGTCTACAAGATCGCCAACGTCGATCTCCAGTCCACGTGCGTCTTCACCAACTCGACGAGCGTCGCCGCGTATCGCGGCGCCGGCAGGCCCGAAGCTGCCTACTATCTCGAGCGCCTGATGGACGTGATCGCGACGGAGCTGGGCCGGACGCCCGAGGAGGTCCGGCGCAAGAACTTCATCCCGCCGAGCGCGTTTCCGTACGCGGCGCCGACCGGCCAAAACTACGACAGCGGGGAGTACGAGCGCGCGCTCGCGAAGGCGCTCGAGCGGTCGGGCTACACGAAGCTCCGCGCCGAGCAGAAGGAGCGCCGGCAACGGCAGGATCCGAAGCTTCTCGGCATCGGCATGTCCTGTTACGTCGAGATGTGCGGCTTCGGGCCTTTCGAGAGCGCGGTGGTGCGCGTCGAGCCCGGCGGCACTGTGACGGCCTACACCGGTACCTCGGCCCACGGCCAGGGCCACGAGACGGCCTTCTCGCAGATCCTCGCCGATCACCTGGGCGTGCCGTTCGACAAGATCGCGGTGCGCCACGGCGACACGCTGAACACGCCGATGGGCAACGGCACCGGTGGCAGCCGCAGCCTCGTCGTCGGCGGCTCGGCGATCATGGGCGCGGCGATCAAGGTGCAGACGCAGGCGCGACGGCTGGCCGCGCATATGCTGGAGGCGGCGTTCGAGGACGTGGTCTTCACCGACGGGCACTATCAAGTGAAGGGCGTGCCGGACAAGGCGCTCACCCTCGACGCGATCGCGGCGCGCGCGTACGGCGAAGGGCTTCCCGACGGCATCGAATCCGGGCTCGAGGCGACCGAGTTCTTCCGCCCGCCGAATCTCGTCTATCCGTTCGGCGCCCACATCGCGGTGGTGGAGGTCGATCGCGAGAGCGGACGGGTGTCGGTGCGCGACTTCGTGGCGGTCGACGACTGCGGGGTGCGCGTGAGCCCGACGCTGGTGACCGGCCAGGTGCACGGAGGCCTGGCACAGGGCATCGCCCAGGCGCTCCTCGAGGAGCTGGTCTACGGCTCGGACGGTCAGCTGGTGACCGGTACACTCATGGACTACGCGGTCCCGCACGCCGACGACCTGCCGTCATTCGTGACCGATCAGACCGTGACGCCGACCCCGCGCAATCCGTTCGGGGCCAAGGGCATCGGCGAGGCGGCGACGATCGGCGCCACGCCCGCGATCGTGAACGCGGTGGTCGACGCGCTTCGCTCGTTCGGAGTTCGGCATCTCGACATGCCGCTGCGGCCCGAGCGCGTGTGGCAGGCGATGCGGTCCGGAAGCGCTAGGCCGCTGAAAACGGCCTAGAAGCTACATCGGACGCTAGCGACTGCTCGAGGCGGACTCGACGAGGCCGGTCGGGCACGACAGGCCGGTGCCGCCGAGACCGCAGTAGCCGCCGGGATTCTTCGCGAGGTACTGCTGGTGATAGTCCTCGGCGTAGTAGAACTCGGGCGCGTCGAGGATCTCCGTCGTGATCTTGCCGAAGCCCGCCTTCGTCAGCACGCGCTGAAACGCGTCGCGCGAGGCCTCGGCGAGCCGGCGCTGCTCGGCCGAGTAGACGTAGATCCCGGAGCGATATTGCGTGCCCACGTCGTTGCCCTGCCGCATGCCCTGCGTCGGGTCGTGGCTCTCCCAGAAGACCTTCAAGATCCCGTCGTAGCCGACGCGCTTGGGATCGAAGAGGACCAGCACGACCTCGTTGTGGCCCGTGAGGCCGGTGCAAACTTCCTCGTAGGTCGGATTCGGCGTGAAGCCCGCGGCGTAGCCGACCGCCGTGGTGTAGACACCGGACGTCTCCCAGAACGTGCGCTCGGCGCCCCAGAAGCAGCCGAGGCCGAACAGCGCCCGGTCGAGCCCCTCTGGAAACGGCGGCGTGAGCGGATGACGGTTCACGAAGTGCTGGGCCGGCACCGGCATGCGCTCGGTCCGGCCGGGTAGCGCGTTCTCGCGCGACGGCATTACCAGCTTGGTTCTCGACCCCCACATACCGACCTCCTCAGACCTCGCCCTTCTCCCGCATCGTCTTCTCGTCCCACAGCCAGACGCGATAGCCGTCGGGATCCTTGAGCTCCGCGCCGTAGCCCCAGAAGGTCTTCTGGGGTGGATGGACAAACTTTACACCCGCCGCGCTCAGGGTCTTGTACTGCGCCTCGACGTCGCCGACCTGGAACGTCAGCACGCAGCTCGGCCGCCCCGGTCCTCCGGGCGTCTCGGCGAGGAACAGCGTGAAATCGAACTCGTCCTGGACGGCCGCCGTCCGTCGCTCGGGGATCTCGAACTCGAGCTTCAGCCCGAGCGTCTTCGTGTACCACTCACACGACTTGTCACAGTCGCTCACCGCGATCGTGAGGTGGTCCAGCTTGATCATGGGCCCTCCCCGTGGCGAGGACAGCATACGACATGGCCCGCCCGCCAGTCACGGAACACCGGCGCCCCTCCCGGGGTCCACGACGGGAATCACTTCGGCGCCGATCAGCTCGATGGCCGCCGCCGGGTCGCCGTGCGGGGCCAGCGCGATCTCGCCGCACCCCAGCCGCTCGAACTCCACGAGCCGCTCCACGCAGCGTGGGAGGCCCCGGCGGTCGCTCGTCAGCGTGAGGTGCTCGATCAGGCGCTCGGCGATGTCGGGCGCCGGCTGCCAGGACTCCGTTCCGCGGAACAGCGCCCGTAGCATTTCCGGCTGCCGACGCTCCAGCTCTTGGGCGTCGGCCTCGCCGAGCCCGATCGAGGGTGCCACGTCGCGAATGTAGTAGAGCCGAAACCCGAGCCCGCGGCGGGCCAGGCGCATCGCCTCCCCGCGCGTCTCCTGGACGTTCCAGACGAACCAGTTGCTGATCGCGAACGACGACGCGTCGCGGCCGGCGGCGGCGAGCTCTCGGCGCACGCGGCCGATGAGCGAGCCCAGATAGGCGAGCGGCATATCAGTCACCATCACGCCGTCCGCCTTCCGGGCGGCGAGTCGTAACATACGCGGGCGATTCGCGCCGAGATAGAGCCGGTCGATCCGGACCGAGCGCCATGGCGAGAAGAGGCCGCTGACCTGAAAGTGCTTCCCGGAATGGTGGATCTCGCCGCCGGCGGCCAGCGCGCGAACGATATCGATGGATTCCTCGACCGCCTCGACGCGGCCCCGCGCCGGCAATCCGAGCGTCGCGGCGAGGTCGCCGCCCGCGCCCAGGACCAGGCAGGCACGGCCCGGGGCGATCTCGTCGAGCGTCAGGAGGGCGAGCCCGGCGTGCACGGGATGCATCTCGAAGGGGCTCAGCGCCACCGGGCCCAGCCGGATTCGCTTCGTCGCGGCGGCGGCCAGGGCGAGCCGTACGAAGTGGTCCTTCGTCCGGGCTCCGCCCGACAGCCAGACGTGCGAAAAGCCACGCGCCTCGGCCAGCTTCGCGAGCTCGGCGATCTCGGACGCCGAGCGCCGGCCGTCCAGAACCACCCCGACCTTCATCGGCTCAAGATACGCTTTCGGCCGGTCTCGCCCGCGTGCCTTTCTCTAGCCGACCAGCCCGTCGCCCTGCTGTACAATGGCCTCCGCTCATGAAGCCGGCCAAGACGAAGCGGGTGAAACCTAAAGTCCCGGCCGCCCCAGCGGCTGTCATCCGCCTCACGCCCGAGCACACCCTGCAGCGGACCGCGAAGCGATTCCTCACCGGGCCTCAGGCCCGATGCCCCAAGTGCGACAGCACCTACGTCGGCCGCGAGCCGGCGTTCATCCACTGTCGCCTCTGCGGCAAGCTCGCCCGGATCGCCGACGCGCCGCTCGATCTGCAGGAGATCTGGGAGATGCGTTCCGGCCTCCGCATCGCCTCCTGAGGGGGCAGCGATGGCAGTCGACTCCGGCAAGATTCGCGATTTCGTCCAGACCACGTGGGACGCGACCATCATTCCCACGCTGACCGATTACATCAAGATCCCCGCGAAGTCGCCCATGTTCGACGCCCAGTGGCGCGAGCACGGTCACATCGATCGCGCGGTGGAGCTCCTGCGCGGCTGGGCGGGCGCGCGGCCGATCGAGGGGCTCTCCATCGAGGTCGTGCGGCTCCAGAACCGCACGCCGCTCCTGCTCATGGAGGCGCCCGGAACCGGCGCCGACACGGTACTGCTCTACGGCCATCTGGACAAGCAGCCGGAGATGGTCGGCTGGGCCGAGGGCACCGGGCCGTGGACGCCGGTGCGGCGCGGCGACAAGCTCTACGGCCGCGGCGTCGGCGACGACGGCTACGCCACGTTCGCGGCGCTTACCGCGATCCAGGCCCTACAAGAGCAACGCGCGAAGCACGCGCGCTGCGTGGTGCTCATCGAGGCGTGCGAGGAGAGCGGGAGCGCGGATCTTCCGTTCTACGTCGACGCGCTCAAGGCCAAGCTCGGGACGCCGAGCCTGGTCGTCTGCCTCGACTCGGGCTGCGGCAACTACGATCAGCTCTGGGGCACCACCTCGCTCCGCGGCGTGGTCGGCGGCGTGCTCACGGTCGAGATCCTGACCGAAGGCGTACATTCCGGCGCGGCCAGCGGCATCGTGCCCTCGAGCTTCCGTATCCTGCGCCAGATCCTCGACCGCATCGAAGACTCGCGCACCGGCGCGATCCTGCCGCGCGATTTCCACGTCGAGATTCCGCCCGAGCGCCTGGCCGAGGCGCGCGAGGTGGCGAAGGTGCTCGGTACTGAGATCTACGATCGCTTCCCGTTCGCGCCGGGCGCCCGGCCCGTCGGCACCGATCCGTACGAGCTGATCCTGAACAACACGTGGCGGCCCACGCTCTCGATCATCGGCGCGGCGGGCATGCCGCTGCCGGCCGACGGCGGCAACGTGCTGAGGCCGCAGACCTCGCTCAAGCTTTCGGTGCGCATCCCCCCGACGTGCGACGCGGGGCGCGCGGTGCGAAGGCTGAAAGAGATCGTCGAGGCCGATCCTCCGTACGGCGCGCGCGTCACGATGAACACGTACGGCGACGCCGGCAACGGCTGGAACGCGCCCGCCACCGACCCGAAGCTGCTCGAGTCGATCCAGCGCGCGTCGGCGACCTACTTCGGCAAGCCGGCGATGTTCGCGGGCCTCGGCGGGTCGATCCCGTTCATGAGCATGCTGGGCGAGCGCTTCCCGCAGGCCCAGTTCGTCATTACCGGCGCGATGGGTCCGGGCTCGAACGCCCACGGCCCCAACGAGTTCCTGCACCTGCCCACCGGCGTCCGGGTGACCGCGTGCGTGGCGCAGATCGTCGCCGAGCATTCGGCAAGGAGCCAGAAATGAGCAGAGCCGGATTCCGCGTCCTCGACAGCGACCTGCACGTGATCGAGCCGTCGGACCTCTACGATCACTATCTCGATCCGGCCTTTCGCGAGCGCACGCCCAAGCCCACGGCGAGCCGCGGCGCCTACACCAGCCAGTGGACGGTCGGCCAGTTCACGTTCCCGCGGCCGCTCGGCCGCGGACGGGTCGACGCCGAGAAGCGTGCCGCCGTGGTGCTGAGGGACTACGCCGCGGCGCGCTTCGACTCGGCCTCGCAGCTGCGCGCGATGGACGCCGAGGGCCTCGACAAGGGCGTGCTCTTTCGCACGCTCCCGGTGGTGTGCGTGGACGCCTTCGATCCGGCGTTCGCGGTCGCGCTGTGCCGGGCCTGGAACGACTGGGCGGCCGACTTCCGCAAGCCCGATCCGG
>Ga0114129_10010294_pt1 | contig 13343 bp, 10 predicted proteins | sample RhiMetdeltSRZDD1_FD_80071 | JGI IMG/M metagenome (GOLD analysis project Ga0114129, IMG submission 80071) | Populus rhizosphere microbial communities from Tennessee, USA - Rhizosphere MetaG P. deltoides SRZDD1 (version 2) (version 2) | ecosystem: Host-associated > Plants > Roots > Rhizosphere >...
CGCGGAACGCCTGCTCGGCCGCCCGCGCGCGCCCGGCCCGGTCGAGCGCGGTGGAGTCCGGCCGCGGCACCGCCTGGAGCGGGCGGCCCACCGCGACCCGCCAGCCACCGCGGCGGAGCGTCCGGGCCGCGTACACGGTGAGCCGGGCGAGGTGGTCGCCGTACCGGGCCCGGGCGGCGCGCGCGGTCGACGGCACCGGTACGAGCACCAGCGGTCCACTGTGGACGACCGTACTCACGACCGCGCCGAGCAGGCTGCCCAACGGCCGGGCGAGGTCGTGGCGCCCCCGCTCCTTGTACGCGAGCAGCAGCTCCCGGAGCACGCCGTCGTACGGGCCGAGCGCGGTGGTACGCGGGAACCCGGCCGGCGCCGGCGAGGGTACGGCGGGCCCGGGCGTCGCCGCGCCCAGCGCCTCGGTACACAGTGGACAGACGCTGCCCCGGCCGGGTACGCCGCACCCGCCACACGGACGCGGGAGGACGAGCTCGACGAGGTCAGTCCACATAGAACGGCGCGGACTTCGGCGTGGTCTGGTCGAGGTCGGCCAGGCTCGTCTGGAACGCCTTCGCCGCGCGCCCGTCCGCCTCCACCATCACGAAGCCGCGCAGGCGCTGGTCGACCGGGTCGTCCGGGTACGCCACGAGCTGCGTGATCTTGACCGTGCCGAGGTTGCGCTCGTACGGGCTGTCCAGCATGCCGTCGAGGCTGACCTCACCGACCCGGCTGCCGCTGCCGTCCTGCCCCGCGACGAGCAGGCTGCCCTCGGTCTTGAACGAGACCGCCGTCAGGTCGCGCAGGATGGTGTCCAGCCGCCGGGCGGCGCCCACGCTCACCGTCCCGCTGGACACGAGCAGCGGGGCCACGTACAGCCGGCCGCCCGCGACGAGCGCGATGCGGCGGGCGTCCGGGGCCGCCGCCACGGCCGTGATCCCGGTCAGGTTGCTCGTCTGGTTCTCCTCGGGTACGGGCAGCGCCGCGGTGACCGTCGCCGATGGCGAAGCCACGAACCGGTGCAGCTGGCCCTTGGCCGCCACCAGCCCGGTCTGCGTGACGGGGTTGGCGTTCCCCGGCCGCAGCCACACCGGCCGGCTCATCGTCGGGGCGACCAGATCCGTCGCCCCGTACACCGCCGGCGGGCCCGCGGTGCCGACCCACAGCCGTCTGGAGTTCCGGCCCTCGGTGCGTACCACGGCCGATCGGATGGGGCCGTTAGGGCTGGTGCCGATCGCGGCGGCCACGACCGCCGTGTTCATGGGGCCGGGCACCTGGTCCGCGGGCGCACCCGGTCCGGCCGTGTCGCAGTGGCCGACGACGACGCCGCCCGTCACGCACATGACCTCGGGTACGGTCGGCAGCGCGGCCGTCGCGTTGGCCCACCGGTACTTCTCCGGAGAGTCGTCGGTCGCCGCCCGGACGCCCTCGGTGAGCAGCCCCAGCTTGCCGGAGTACAGGCGCCACAACGACCAGCGCAGTTGCGGCATGAGCTGGTCGGCCAGCCCGGTCGCCTTGGCGCTCAGGTTCACCATCAGCCGGTCGTCCTGCAGGTACACGCCACTGCCGCGCAGCTCGGTGCCGGCCGGCAACCCGTGCGCGGTCTGCCGCAGCAGGCTGGACGGGCCGTTGAGCAGCCAGCGCAGCACCTCGGTCGGCCGCTGCTGCTCGGGGATCGACTTCGACAGGTACCGCACGTCTGGAACGAGCACCTGGTTGTCGTTGTCCCAGAAGTAGATCGGGTACGGCTCGTACAGCGCGCTCTTCGCCAGCGCCGTGTCCAGCAGCAGGATCTGCGGCCGCGGGTTGGTCAGGAAGAGCCCCCGCTGGTCTGCCTCGGGGCTCGGCACGACCGTGAAGCCGTAGTCGATCCTGTTCCGGTTGGCCGGCGGGTCGACGGCCCCGAACTCGGTCAGCGTTCCGACCGGCTGCAGGTGGACGACCACCTCCGCACCGCCACCGGCGAGGGGGGTCACGCGGTAGTCGTCGACCTTGCGGACGACCGTGACCAGCGGGTCGGGCGTCCACCCCGGCCCGACGCCCGGCAGCAGGTACCGCCGGAGCCGTTCGATCGACAGCCCAGGATCGGGCGAGGCCGAACGCAGGTAGTTGTCGATGAAGTCCCGCGGGTCGTTGGGCGCATCCTCACGCTGAGGCGGCCGCACGGTAACCCCGCCGGGGTCGGACTGCCCGCGGGGGCCGTCGCCGTCGCGGACCACCCCGGTCTCGGTCGCCACGCCGCAGCCGCCCAGCACCGCCGCGACCAGCGCCAGGCTCACCACCCATCGTCTAGACATCGGCGACCTCGCGGGCGGGCGCCCGGGCGGGCTCGCGGAGCGGCTCGGCCCCCGGCGCCGCCGGCAACGGAACAACCCCCAGATAGGCATCATCGGGTACGAGCCGGAGCGGTGAACCGGCCAGCCGGTCGCCCGCCCGGCACGGCAGGGTCAGCCGGAACTGGGCGCCCCGGCCCGGCGCGCCCCAGGCCTCCAGCCAGCCCCCGTGCAACCGGGCGTCCTCCAGGCTGATCGAGAGCCCGAGCCCGGTGCCACCGGTCTGCCGCGCCCGGGACGGGTCCGACCGCCAGAACCGGTTGAACACCAGGTCCTCCTCGCCGGTCTGCAGCCCGATCCCGTAGTCCCGGACGGTCATCGCGACCGCGCCGTCGTCGGCGGCGAGCGTGACCCGGACCGGCCGACCCTCGGCGTGCTCGACCGCGTTGCCGACGAGGTTGCGCAGGATCCGCTCGACCCGGCGGGTGTCGACCTCGGCGATCACGGGCTCGACCGGCAGCCCGACCTCGATGGGCGTCCCGGCGCGCTCGGCGAGCGGGCCGAGCCGGTCCGCCACCCGCCGGACGACCGCGCTGAGGTCGGTCGGCTCGGGGTCGAGGACGGCGAACCCCGCGTCGAACCGGCTGACCTCCAGCAGGTCGGTGAGCAGGCCCTCGAACCGGTCGAGCTCGAGCTGCAGCAGCTCCGCGCTACGGGCCACCGCCGGATCGAACGCGACGCGCTCGGAGAAGATCAGGTCGGCGGCCATGCGTACGGTCGTGAGCGGGGTACGCAGCTCGTGCGACACGTCGGAGGTGAACCGGCGCTGGAGCCGCGACATCTCCTCCAGCCGCAGGATCTGGCGTTGCAGGTTGCCGGCCATCTGGTTGAACGACGCGGCGAGCAGGGCGAGGTCGTCCTCGCCGCGGACTTCCATCCGCTGGTCGAGCAGGCCGGCGCTCAGCCGCTGGGCGGTACGGGCGGCGAGCCGGACCGGTCGCACCACGAGCCGCGTGACGAGGGCGGCGATGACGGCGAGCAGCAGGACGAGGGCGAACCCCGTCGCGATCACCGTACGGGCGACCTGGTTGGAGGCCGCGATCTCCCGGTCGAGCGGGAAGAAGTAGTACAGCTCGGCTCGACCCCAGCTCGTCGGCACCGGAGTCCCGTACACGAGGTAGGTGGTCTCGCCCTCGCCGATGTCGACCGTACGGAGCTGGTGCGCGACCTGCTTCTGGTCGACTACGGCCGTCCGCATCGCGTCGGTGATCGCGGGCGCCACGCTCGTGTCGGTGGGCCACGACTGGTACTTCGCCTTCGTGGGATCCGGACGCATGGCGACGACCAGGCCGGTGACGCCCTGCTCGGGTGGGCTCACCAGGTACGAGAGAAGGCTGTTGATCGTGTCTTCCAGGCGGGGGTCCTCGACCCGGTGGCCGCTGAGCTGCTGCGCCGCGACCGTGGCCCCGCTGCGCACCTGCTTGAGCGACGCGACCCGCTTGTCGTCGACCAGCCCGTCGCTGATCAGCTTGGCGACGAGCACGCCGAACCCGCACACGGTGACCGCGGACACGACCAGTGTGATCAACACGATCCGGAGCTGGAGTGACTGGCGCCAAGCCCGGCGCACCGTGGCCCACACCCGCGTACCGTGGCGCAGCACGACCCCGCGCACAGCCATCGCCGCCGCGTGGGCGCGGCGGGCAACCGGGGTGGAGGGTCCGAGGGGAGGCATACGGATCCGCTCAAACCTACCCGGTGCCCGCCTTGTACCCCACGCCTCGGACGGTGAGGATGATCTCGGGCCGCTCCGGGTCGGGTTCGATCTTGGCGCGCAGCCGCTGGACGTGCACGTTGACGAGCCGGGTGTCGGCGGCGTGCCGGTACCCCCAGACCTGCTCCAGCAGCACCTCGCGGGTGAACACCTGCCGCGGCTTGCGGGCCAGCGCGACCAGCAGGTCGAACTCGAGCGGGGTGAGCTTTACCTCCTCGCCGTTGCGGCTCACCGTGTGCGCCGGCACGTCGATGGTGATCTGGTTGCCGGGCGGGCCGATCGTCAGCATCTCGGGCGTCGCGTCCTCGCCGCGGCGCAGCCGGGCGCGCATCCGCGCGACGAGCTCCTTCGGCTTGAACGGCTTGACGACATAGTCGTCCGCGCCGGATTCCAGGCCCAGCACCACGTCCACGGTGTCGCTCTTGGCCGTCAGCATCACGATCGGTACACCGGACTCGGCCCGGATCGCGCGACACACGTCGATACCGCTCATCCCGGGCAGCATCAGGTCGAGCAGCACGATGTCGGGTCGGGCGTCGCGGAACGCGGCCAGCGACCGCTCTCCGTCGGCGACGAAGGAGGGGAGGAAGCCCTCGCTGCGCAGCACGATGCCGAGCATCTCGGCCAACGCGGGATCGTCGTCGACCACCAGAACCCGGGCTCTCATGCGCACAATATTCCACTCTGCGAGCGAATTCCGGGAACCCGCGGTCATTCCTCACGTACAAACCGGACAATCGCCGGGTCGCGAGCACGTGCGCCCCCATGCCACGATGGCGGCTGCGTCGAGGCAGGCAGGGCGGTGCACGTGGGTGAGACGGGGTCGGGTGGTGTACTGCCGCTGCGCCCGATGACGGTCGGCGAGCTGCTCGACGCCGCACTGGCCCTCCTGCGTACCCGCGCCCGGGCGCTGCTCGGTCTCGGTCTGCTGCTCGCGGCGGTCGAGCAGGCCGTCCTGTACCCGGTCCGCGAGTGGTCGCACGGGTACGGGCTGCACAGCGGGCGCGTCGAGGAATGGTTCGTGCTGATCGCGACCGGCCTGGGTACCGAGGCGGTGGCGATCGCGATCCTCGGCGCGACGGCCGGCGCGGCGACCGTACCCGCAATGTTCGGCCGGCCGGTGGCCCGACCGCCGCGCGCGCGGTCCCGCGCGGTCGCCGCGGTCGGCGTGGTCGCGCTCGCGGCCGGGTTGCTCACCGGCATCGCCGCGCTCGGGCTGGTCCTCGGCTGGGTCTTCGTGTACCCGCTGATCGGGCTCGCCGCCCCCGCGGTGGTCATCGACCGGGTCGGCCCCGGTCGCGCGCTGCTGCGGTCGGCCGGCCTGGTGCTGCGCTCCGGCCTGCGGCCGGGCGTGATCAGGCTCCTCGGGTACGTGGGCTGGCTGATGTTCCGCCTGGCGCTGGCGCTCGGCGGCGTGGCGGCCCTCGGGCTGATCCCGGGGTTCGACGCGGGACCCCTCGCGCCGCTGCTGGGTCCGCTCGCCTGGCTGCTCGTCAACGCGCTCGCCTACCCCGTGCTCGGCTGCCTGGACGCGGTGCTGCACGTCGAGGCGCGGATGCGCGTCGAGGGGTTCGACATCGCCGCCGGTCGCGCGCTGCGCCGGGGCGAGACCCTCCACCCGATCCTGGCCGCCCCCGCCCGGGGAGCCGCCTGATGGCGCGCTGGTGGACGGTGTTCGTGGCCTCGCTCGCCGACGTGTCGCCGGGCGGGATCACCGGGCTCGCGCTGGCCGTCCTGCTCGCCGCCGGCCTCGCGGCGGTGCTCTGGTACACCTGGCCGCCGACCATCTTCGCCCGGCTGTTCGGGCGGGGCGGGGGCGGCGGGCGCGGCGGGCGGCAGCGCGGCCGCCTGCGGTTGCCCCGGCTGCGGTGGCCCCGCTGGCGGATCCGCCTCGGCTGGCTGCTGTTCTGGCGGCGCCGGCGGCGTACGCCGGCCGACGTGCTCGACGGGCTGGCGCCGGACGAGCTTCCCGACATCCCCGCCGGGGTGCTCGCGTTGACGGCCGACGACCTCGCGGCGGCCGGCCGGTACGCGGAAGCGGTCCGCGAGCGCCTGCGCGCGATCGTCCGCGACCTCGTCGAGCGGGGCGTCATCGAGCACCGTCCAGGGTGGACGGTCACCGAGCTCGCGCGGGCGGCCGGGCACGCGCAGCCGCGTACCGCCCCGCCGCTGCACGGTGCGGCCGGCGTCTTCTCCGAGATCTGGTACGGCCAGCGACCGGCCACTGTGGACGATGACGTACGGATGCGCGGGTACGCGGCGGCCGTACGCGGTGAGCTGGTGGCGACGTGACGGCCGTACTCGACACACCGGCCGCGGAGGCGGCACCGGCCCCGCGGACCAGGCGCAAGCGGCGGTGGCACCGCGTCGCGATCCCGTTCGCGATCGCGCTCGTCCTGTTCGGCGTCACCGGCATCGCGCACGCGTACGAGGAACCCGACTTCGGCGACCCCGGCACGCTGTCCCCGACCGGCACCGGGCCGGACGGGTCGAGCCGCCTCGCCGGCCTGCTCGCCGAGCGGAACGTGACCGTCGAGCGGGTGACGAGCGGCCTCGCGACCGTACGGGCCGCGCGCGGCGAGCCGGCCACCATCTTCATCCCCGCGCCGGACCTGGCGAACGCCAACCTGGTGTGGCTGCTCATCTCGCTGCGCCGGTCCCACCGGATCGTGGTCGTCGAGCCGGGCATCCTCGACCAGACGGCGCTGCCGGTCTTCCCGGCGGGTACCCGCTGGGCGTCCCGTACGACCACCCGCGACTGCGGTAGCCCGCTCCTGGCCGGCGTCGGCGCGGCGACCGTCGAGCGCACGCGGTACTTCGCGCTGGAGGACGCGACCGTCTGCTACGGCAAATCGGTGGTCATCGCCCCGGTCGGCCCGACCGAGGTCGTCGTCGTCGGCGCCTCCGACCCGTTCCGCAACGGCCGCATCGGCGACCACGACAACGCGCGGCTCGCCACCGCCCTGCTCGCCGGCCGGCCCCGCGTGGTGTGGCTCGACCTGCACGCCGAGGAGAAGGTCAGCTACTCCACGACCACCCAGGACGACATCGGGATCCGGCTGCCCGACGAGGACACGTCGACCGACGACGGCGGCCCGCCACCGGGGCCACCGAATCCACTGTGGACAGCCGTACCGCCGCTGCTGTGGCCCGTGCTCGTGCAGCTGCTGGTGGTGGCGCTCGCCGTCGCCCTCTGGCGGGCCCGCCGCCTCGGGCCTCCGGTACCCGAGCCGCTGCCCGTCGCCGTACCCGCGGCGGAGACCGTGACGGGACGGGGCCGGCTGTACGAACGGGCCGACGCCCGCGGACCCGCCCTCGCGGCCCTGCAGGCCGCGGCGCGGCACCGGCTGCTGCCGTTGCTGGACCTGCCGCGCGACGCGGCCGAGGACGACGTGGTCGCCGCGGTGGCGGCCCGGACCCGCCGGCCCACGGATCAGATCCGTACTGTCCTGTACGGCGTCGAGCCGTCCGGCGACGATGAGCTGTTGTCGACCGTGGCGGACCTGGACGCGCTGGTGACCGCCCTCAGTCGGGAAAGGACGAGCAGATGACGCTGCCGACCCAGGTGAGCACGGACGCCGACCAGGCGGCGCGGGACGCGCTCGCCCGGCTGCGCGCCGAGATCGCGAAGGTCGTGGTGGGCCAGGAGGGCGTGGTCGCCGGTCTGGTCGTCGCGCTGCTGTGCCGTGGCCACGTGTTGCTGGAGGGCGTGCCGGGCGTGGCGAAGACGCTGCTGATCCGTACCCTCGGCGCCTCGCTCGACCTGCAGACCAAGCGGCTGCAGTTCACCCCCGACCTGATGCCGGGAGACGTGACCGGCTCGCTCGTCTACGACGCCCGTACCGCGCGGTTCGAGTTCCGCGAGGGGCCGGTGTTCACCAACCTCCTGCTCGCCGACGAGATCAACCGGACCCCGCCGAAGACCCAGGCGTCGCTGCTGGAGGTCATGGAGGAGCGGCAGGTGTCCGTCGAGGGCGCGGCCCGCCCGCTGCCCGAGCCGTTCCTGGTCGCGGCCACCCAGAATCCCATCGAGTACGAGGGGACCTACCCCCTCCCCGAGGCCCAGCTCGACCGGTTCCTCGTGAAGTTGTCCGTGCCGCTGCCGAACCGCGACGAGGAACTGGGTGTCCTGCGGGCGCACCACGGTGGCTTCGATCCGCGGGACCTGGCGGCGGCCGGCGTACGCCCCGTCGCGGGCGCGGAGGACCTGGCCGCGGGCCGGCGTGCCGTGCAACGGGTCCAGATCGCCGACGTCGTGCTGGCGTACGTCGTCGACCTGTGCCGGGCCACCCGGTCGGCGCCGTCGCTCGAGCTCGGTGCCTCACCGCGCGGGGCCACCGCCCTGCTCGCCGCGGCCAAGGCGTGGGCCTGGCTCAACGGGCGGTCGTACGTCTCGCCGGACGACGTGAAGGCGCTGGCCCGGCCGACGCTGCGGCACCGCGTACGGGTGCGGCCCGAGGCACAGCTGGAGGGCGTCACCGCCGACGGCGTACTCGACGCGCTGCTGCTGACCGTCCCCACGCCCCGCTGATGCTCACCGGGCGGGCCGGGGCCCTGCTGCTGCTCGGCGTCGTCGTGAACGCCGCCGGCGCCCTCGGCGTGTCCGGCTGGCCCAACCCGTGGTGGGTGGCGTTGGGCGCGCTCGGCGCCGTCCTGCTGCTGTCCATTGTGGATGGTCTGGTCGCCGGTGCGCCGGGCGACGTGGCGCTGTCGCGCGCGGGTGACGTACAGACCCGGCTCGGCGAGCCGGCCACGGTCACCCTGTCGGTGACGAACCGGTCGGTCCGCCCGATCGCCGGCCTGCTACGCGACGCGTGGGTGCCGTCGGCCGGGGCCACCCCGTACGCGCACCCGCTCGCCCTCGACCCGGACCAGACCGTCGAGCTCGTCACCGAGCTGCACCCGACCCGCCGGGGCGAGCGGCGCGCGGTCCGGGTGACGATCCGCTCGTACGGCCCGATGGGTCTCGCGTTCCGGCAGACGACGCGCCGGCGCTCCGACCGGATCAGTCCACCGTGGACACTCACGGTGCTGCCGCGCTTCGACTCCCGCAAGCACCTGCCGGAGAAGCTGTCCCAGCTGCGGATCATCGACGGGCTGGTGGTCACCCGCGGGCGGGGGCAGGGCACCGAGTTCGACGCGTTGCGGGAGTACGTGATCGGCGACGACGTCCGTTCGATCGACTGGCGGGGTTCGGCGCGCCGGCAGGACGTGGTCGTACGCACGTGGCGCCCGGAACGGGACCGGCGCGTCGTCTGCGTGCTCGACACGGGCCGTACGTCCGCGGCCCGGGTCGGCGACGAACCCCGGCTGGACGCCGCCCTCGAAGCGGCGCTGCTGCTCACCACGCTCGCGACCTACGCCGACGACCGGGTGGACCTGCTCGCGATCGACACGCAGGTACGCGTCGCCCACTCGTCGGGCAGCAAGCGCACCGCGCAGACCACGCTGCTGAAAGCGCTGGCCGGGTTGGAGCCGGCGCTCGTCGAGACCGACTGGGAACGCGTGGCGGGCGAAGTCCTGCGCCGCCAGCGCCGCCGCGCGCTCGTCGTCCTGTTCACCGCGCTGGAACCGGGTGCGCTCGGCGAGGGGCTGCTGCCCGTACTCCCCCTGCTCGTGTCCCGCCACCGGGTGCTGGTCGCGGCCGTCCACGACGGGGCGCTGGACACGCTGGCCGCCGGCCGGGACGGCATCTCCGACGTGTACCGCGCCGCGGCCGCCGAGCGCGCCCTCGCCGACCGCCGGCGGGTGACCGCGGCCCTCACCCGGCGCGGCGTCGAGGTCGTCGACGCACCGGTGGACCGGTTCGCGCCCGCGGTGTGCGACGCGTACCTGCGCCTCAAAGCACTCGGCCGCCTGTGACACCCGCTACGGGGTCAGTGGCGGCGGCTCCGGACACGACAGCGCGTACTCGAGGAGGTCCGCCAGCCGCGTCGACGCCATCGCGATGTGCGAGTCGGCCGCGCCGTAGTACAGCCGCACCTCGTCCGTCGCCGGAATGTGGACGAGACCCGTCGGGAACACCACGTTCGGTACGTCGCCGGTGGTCTCGTACGGCGCCGACGGCCCGAAGACCCACTCGTCGCACCGGCGGAGTACGCGGGTGGGCGTGTCGAGGTCGAGCAGGGCCAGGCCCACCCGGTACACGGCCCCGTTCACCATGGCCTTGACGCCGTGGTAGAGGCACAGCCAGCCGTGGGGGGTCTCCATCGGCGGCGGGCCCATGCCGATGCGGGCGGCGTCCCACCACGGACCCGGCCGGGTCGTGAGTACCGGCTCGGGCGCGATCCACGAATGCAGATCGGTCGAGCGCGACAGCCACACGCCCGACCCGGTGTTGGACACGGGCCGGTGCAGCAGGACGAAGTGCCCGTCGACCGTACGCGGCAGCAGCGACGCGTTCTTGTCCTCCGGCGGCATCACCACGCCGAGCCGTTCGACGGTACGGAAGTCCTCGGTCCGGGCCAGCGCGACGCACGGCCCCTCCGGCCCGTACGCGGTGTACGCGATGAGCCAACCGCCCAGCTCGTCCACCCGCGTGATCCGCGCGTCCTCGACGCCCCACCGCGACGTGTGGTCGTCCGGGTCGTCAGCCAGCAGCGGACTCTTGTCGATCCGCCAGCCGGTCAGCCCGTCGGCGCTGCGGGCGACGGTCAGCTGCGAGATGCCCCGCCGGTCCTCCACCCGGCACAGCAGGACGGTCTCCCCGTCCACGACCGCCGCACCCGGGTTGAAGACGGTGTTGATCGCGACCGGCCAGTCGGCCGCGCTCAGCAACGGGTTGGCGGTGCTCCGGGTGAACAGCTCACCGGTCAGCACTCAGCACCTCCGGTGCCGCGGCGCTCCTCGGTCGGACCAGGCGCACGGCCGGGACCGGGGCGCGCACCAGTCCACTGTGGACGAGCGCGAGCAGCGCCTGGTAGTAGGCCAGCGTGGACTCGGCCCCCTCGTTGGTGTTCACGCCGTCGGCGGACAGCCCGTCGCGCCCACCGCCGGTCTGCTCGTCGTAGAGCGCCTGACCCGCCTGGTTCTCGCCGAGGAACCACCCGAACGCCCGCCGCGCCACCCGCGCGTACCGCCAGTCCCGGGTCACCTGCCAGGCCACCACGGCCAGCTCCACCACGGCCGCCGCGTCCAGCGGCTGCTCGTCGCCTTCACAACCCTCGGGGGTACGCACCCGCGTGCGCCACTGGTTGCCGACGCAGCGCAGTATGCCGGTGTCCGGCTGGTCCAGCCCGACCTCGGCCAGGTACCAGTCCACAGTGGACAAGGTACGACCCAGCAGCTCGCGGTCGTCGAGCCGGTGGGCGGCGCGCAGCAGCGCCTCCGGCAGGCGGGCGTTGTCGTACGTCAGCTCGGGTTCGTACCAGAGCCAGTCCGGATCGGGGTTGACATCGACCGCGAGCCGGTGCGCCCAGGTGGCGACCGCACGTTCGTAACCGTCCACCTGCGACAGTCCGAGGAGCGCGTACGCGATCGAGCGCGGGAACTCCAGCCGCTCGACGGCCGGCATCAGCTCGCCGATCAGCCGCCGGGCAAGAGGATCCCCGGTGGACGACGCCACGACGCCGAGACCCCAGATCGCCCGCCCGACATGGTCGCCGCTGTGCGGATCGTCCAGCCAGCTCCCGTCGTACCCCATGAGATTGCGACCCTGCGCGGCGGCGAGGAACCGCATGGCGGTCGCCAGCCAGCGCGCGGGCCGCGGGTCGGCGAGCCCGGGCAGCTGGTCCAGTCCATGTGCGACGATCGCGAGCCGCGCGACGTCGTCCACGCAGTACCCGGAGTCGAGGTCGGGCTTCGTACCGGTGGCGAACTGGACGATGCCGATCTCGTCCGTCAGCGTGTCGAGATGGTCGAGCCGCAGGACCGGGATCGGCTGCGCCGCCCGCACCGGCCCGCGGGGACCGCCGACCGCGGCCAGCGCCACCTCGGCGAACCGGCGGCCGACCGACGGCCAGGTGAGCGTCGCGCCGAGCGCGTCGGCGGCCGCGTGCGCGGCGTGCCGGGCCGCGCCGTCGATCAGCAGCTCGCCGATCGCGTCGGCCAGCCCGGCGACATCGCCGCAGGGCACGATGCGGCCGGACGCGGGCCCGTCCCGTGGGGTCAGCAGGTCGCGGGCGTACCAGTAGTCGGTGGAGACGACCGGACAGCCGGCTGCCACCGCGAACGTCAAGGCGCCGGAGCAGATCTGCTCGGGCGAGCGGTACGGGGTGACGTAGACGTGCGTACGGGCCAGCAGCACGGCCAGCTCCGGCTCGGTCAGGAACGAGTCGATGAACTGCACGTGTTCGGCCACGCCGGCGCGCTCGGCCAGCGTGACGAGGCTCTCGCGGTAGGACTCGCCCGCGTGCCGGACGACGTCCGGGTGCGTGGTGCCGGCGATCAGGTACCGGACGTCGGGATGCCGGCGGACGATGGCGGGCAGCGCGGCGATCGCGTGGTCGAGGCCCTTGCCCGGTCCGATCAGGCCGAACGTGGCGAGCACCCGGGCGTCGCCGGCGGCGTCGAGCGCCTGCCGGACCACGGGCCGTACGTCGGCCGGCGTGACGAGGGCCCGCAACACCGGAGGAGCGCCGTGCGGGACCACCGCGAGCTGTTCCGCGGTCGCCAGGCCGGTACCGAGGGCCATCTGCCGCGCCGTCTCGGTGAACACGGTCACCCGCGAGGAGCCCGCGCACAGGGTGGCGAGCGTCTCGGTCTGCGACCGGCTCGGCCGCGCGACGATGGTGTGCAACGTCACCGTGTACGGCACGCCCGCCGTGCGCAGCTCGTCGGCGAACAGTAGGATGTGGCGCCCGTCGGGGCCGCCGAAGATGCCGAACTCATGCTGGATCATGACCAGGTCCGTGCCGGCCGCCGCCAGCTGCCGGGCCGCCCGCCGGTAGGAGTCCGGCTCGTCCTGGGCGATGCGGGTCGTGACCTCGGAACCGTACGTGAAGCCGTCCCGGTCGATCGCGCAGACGTCCACGGTCCACCGCGGAACGGCCCGTCGCAGCGCGGTGCGGAGGTCGGCGGTGAAGGTGGCGATGCCGCATACCCGCGGCGGGGCGGTCGAGACCAGCGTGACGTGCATGCGTCATTAATACCCGGGTCCGACAAAGGCATACCTACGAACGGAGTAGCGGGACGGTTACGCCACACTGACCGGGTGACCCGTCGCTACGTCGCCGCCATCGATCAAGGGACCACCTCATCGCGCTGCATGATCTTCGACGCCGCCGGTACGGTCGTCTCGCTCGACCAGCGCGAGCACCGGCAGTCGTACCCCCGCCCGGGCTGGGTCGAGCACGACGCGACCGAGA
>Ga0114129_10010295_pt1 | contig 13342 bp, 13 predicted proteins | sample RhiMetdeltSRZDD1_FD_80071 | JGI IMG/M metagenome (GOLD analysis project Ga0114129, IMG submission 80071) | Populus rhizosphere microbial communities from Tennessee, USA - Rhizosphere MetaG P. deltoides SRZDD1 (version 2) (version 2) | ecosystem: Host-associated > Plants > Roots > Rhizosphere >...
GATGCCGATTATTCTGCTCGTTGGATGTTGGGTTCTGTGGAACATCAGACCTCACGACGAAAATCCGGGCAACTAAGGTTCACATCAAATAAATTGGTGCTAATATGATGCGAGTAAGGGTTTTCTTTGTTAGGGTAAGAAACCGCATTAGCGAGATTCCCCTAAAGACTATTGTTACGGTCATATTGGAAGGTCTAGGCTTCTTAGCTAATATTATTGCCGTTGGTACATTCCTGGGAGCAATCAACACTCCTGTAGAGTCTCCTAACTTTTACATCAATAGCCAAGAGTTTTTTGTGTGGTCATTGATTGCAATGACATATATCTTCGGTCTCATCAGCGCAAGGATCAAAAGACGCTGGCGAAGGATAAGGTTTGCAATGGGAGATGAGGATGATGTTGTTGAAGGCTGGGATTTTTTCAGAGGATGGTTTCACTGGGAAATGTTCAAGCGTGAGTTTTCCTTCACTATAGCCTCTACATTCATACTAACCTTCTTGTATGTAAGAGCAATGCAAGCGGCTGTGAGTGAGGGTAAGGCATCCCCTTGGCTGGCATTTGGCACAACAATCCTCGTGTGGATACCAGCGACCTTTGGAGTAATGCTTATGTCATCGATTTTGGATAAAGCACTTTCTCTTTATGAGGGCGACTGAGAAGCTGTAACAATCAAGTAATACTCGCAAGCCGACCATTTTTTTGCTTTAGGTTGTATGACAACTTTACGATATTTTAAGCCTCCCGCCAACATCATAAATGAACATGCGCGCTATAATACCTAAAGCAAAGAGGAGACCTAACGGGTCTCCTCTTTACAAAGTACGGTTGGGGTGCAACAAAAGCCGTACGGGGGAACAGGGCGGTGCAAGCCCTTAACTTTTCATCAAGGGCTTGCAAAACAACAGGACACGGAGGAAAAGAATTCCCTGCTATTCTCGTTGATTTGACTTTAGGTCAACCCGTCGGGGACTTTCATGAGAGCGATTTCTACTTTGTAATCAATAGATTTTAAATTGCGGTAAAATGTAATCCGTGCCGGGGCGATGGCGGAATCGGCAGACGCAACGGACTTAAAATCCGTCGGTGGTGACACCGTGAGGGTTCGACCCCCTCTCGCCCCACATATGATGTCATTGCGAGTGGCGCCGAGGCGCCACGTGGCAATCTCCGCTAGTAAAAAAAGATTGCTTCGTTGGGCTACACCCACCTCGCAATGACATTTGCTTCCAGAAGACTACTATGTACTTCACTCGTCAGCAACTCGAAGAAATCGAAGATCAAGGCCTGGCTCCTTATGGGACGCGCAGTAAGGATTCCAAGGGACGCGCTTATCTGGATAACGAACCGGAATACCGAACCGCCTTTCAACGAGACCGCGACCGTATCCTTCACACAACAGCATTTCGTCGACTTGAATACAAGACTCAGGTTTTCATCAACTACGAAGGCGATTACTTTCGCACCCGCCTCACGCATACGCTGGAAGTTGCACAAATCGGTCGCACATTAGCTCGGGCTCTTGGTGGGAATGAAGATCTTGTCGAAGCAATCTGTCTGGCTCACGATCTGGGACACGCTCCTTTCGGACATTCAGGCGAGGTCGCCCTTGCACGTCTCATGAAGGATTTTGGAGGGTTTGACCACAACAGACAATCGCTGCGAATTGTTACCGAACTCGAGCAACGCTTTCCTGAATTCCCGGGGTTGAACCTCACCTGGGAAGTTCGCGAGGGAATGGTCAAACACGAATCAGAGTATGATATATCTGATGCGCGAGACTTCAGTCCTGAACTGCGCGGCAATCTGGAAACGCAGATTGCCAATGTCGCGGATGAGCTTGCATACACAACCCATGACCTGGATGATGGCTTACGATCAGGGATGATCACGCCGCACATGCTGGAAGGGATTGCACTTTGGGAAATTCTGCGAGAAACGTATAATTGGCATGGACCACATTTGGCTGACATAGAACGGCATCGCATGATCCGCCAGTTGGTGGGGCTCATGGTCACAGATATGATCGAAGCAACAGACAGACGACTTAAGGAGAGTAACTCAAAATCTGCGCTCGATATTCAGAAGCTCAAATTCAATGTCATTGGGTATAGTGAAGAGATCCAAAGAAGAAATCGAGAACTTAAAGATTTTCTTTACAAAAATCTTTACCGGCATTACCGCGTGGTACGAATGCAAGTCAAAGCTGAAAGGCTTATTTCTGATCTGTTCAACGCATATCGATCTGAACCCTTGATGCTGCCAACATCTGCACAGAAGTTCATCGACAAGCGCGGACTCGAAAGAACAGTTTGTGATTATGTTGCTGGCATGACAGACCGTTACGCCATTGAAGAACATCAAAAACTATTTAATCCACTGGAAAAGCCATAAGTCAGGAGTTATATCATGGCTCGACAAACATACTTAACGCCGGAAGGCGAAGCCAAACTCAAAGCCGAACTAGCAGAACTTACAGGACATCGCCGGGAAGAATTAGCGCAACGTCTGCGTTCTGCCATTCAAATGGGAGATCTTTCAGAAAACGCCGATTATCACAAAGCAAAAGAAGATCAGGCTTTTCTTGAAGGCCGCATACAGGAAATCGAAGCGGTTCTCCGCACGGCGGTGATCGTCGAGAAAAGACACAGCGATACTGTGACAGTGGGCTCAACTGTAACGATTCAAGAGGATAACTTCACTCCAGAGACTTATGATGTAGTTGGCGCAAAAGAAGCTGATCCTCGCAACGGCAAAATATCTAATGAGTCCCCCATCGGCAAAGCTCTAATGGATCATAAAGTTGGGGATGTCGTTGAAACAGATACGCCTGACGGAAAAATTGCGTTCAAAATCTTGAAGGTCGAGTAAAAGCGATACCCAAAACAAAAGAGACCAGATCAACTGGTCTCTTTTGTTTCAATTATTAATTTACTGTCCGCTGCGCGGCCAGATCGCGAGTTCGAGAGTGATGCGTTCAAAATAACTCTTTTGCGGCATAGCACCAGACCCGTATTCCATATCAACAACCGTTGCGAGCAATTGAAGCGTCGCTGTCTCCAGAAGGACTTGTTCCTGAGGCTTGACAATGACCAGTTCCCCTTTTGGCTCAAGCCGGGCACGGATGTTGGGGTCGTTATAAGCGTGCTCAGACATCAATACCTTGGTTGCTGTCTTGATATCATTTTTATCGAACAGCCAGATCTCCAGCGCGGCAACTTTCTTGGGTTCTCCTACACCGATCGTTTCTGAAACACCGACGCCATATTCGCCAAGAAATTCTCCGCCGCCGGTATCAATACTGAACGACTCATCATAAAGATCGTCGCCAAGAACGTACGTTGTCATCGTTTGAGTAATTGGAGGCGCCAGCCCAAGAGACTGGAAATCGGTCTTCTCCGCCTGACGGCTGGCCTCCGCCGCTTGCATTACGGCTGTCACGGTGCCAGGTCCTCTGCGAAGCAATCGCCAAAGATATAGACCGCCTACCGCCACCAGGAGAGCAACAACCAGGATGGAAGCATAAATAACCCATGTACTGGAGCCTGAGGCTGCGCCGGGTGGCGTCGCGGAAATGGGTCCTTTCACTGATTGAATGACAAGGCCATATTCCTGAATATCCACTGGATTCAAATAGCCCGGGTTTGCCTGAACACGGACATATGTCGCACCTGCCTCTTTACCCAAATCCTCCCAGCGTCGAACGGCAGCATTGACATCACCAGTACGCTTGAATGAATCAATTGCCATGCGAAGGTCATCATCCTGTAAATCCTGGCGCAGGACTTCAGGCGTACCATCTGTCCATTTGACGGGCCAAATGCCCCAACCCATGATCAGCCCAAGAAGCAGGCCTAAGACCACACCTACAATAAGAGCCACTCTTGAATTCTGAAGAAGGTTTCTGACGATTGCGGTTACGGCTTCCATGGCTTATTCCTTTTGTTGCCGCTTGTCTCACGCATGTTCTACATGCGTCACTAAGCTTTTTGAATGATTTCGAGTTTAGTTACGCATTTGAGAGATGCGCGCGGCACATCGTAATGATGTCTGTTCAATTATATACCATCCATTACTTTTCGCAATAAACGAAAGTAGGACTTTCGTTTATTTGCCTTCCATGAGGTATATAACTCTTTTCGATTCCCGTACAGGAACCTTTTCATGAATAATAAACTTCTCTCTAAATGCAGATTCAAAACCTTCTACTGTGTAATTGTGAAAAACATCTTCTCTGGAGGCAAGCAACTTCTTGACCTGGCTGTCAGATTTGGGAACGAACTCGATCACTAAGCATTTGCCTATCTTCGCAAAGTACTCAGCCAGTTGCAGCAAAGGTACGTTGTTGGAAATTGCGAGATGATGGATGATTGCCAGCGCCAGGACCATATCTGCCGGGCCGCGCGAACCGAACGATTCCCGTTCGCGATTTGCCCAGCCAATGGAGGGACTAGGATTGGTCAGGTCAAGCAACAAAGGCAACAAGCTTTCCGTCTTTTCATTTTTCATCTGGAGATAATTTTTCTCGACGGCAGCAGGATCAATATCAAACGAAACAACAAAGGTCTCCGGTGTGCTTACTGCGCGGCTAAAGACCCCATTGTTCGCGCCGAGGTCCCATGCCACTGATGGCTTCACACGATTTGTCCACTCAGCAACAAGTCCTCTCTTGTGTTCAAATGCTGAATCAGAATAATTTGTGATGTCATAATAATTCCCCCACTCCGTGCCTTTTGGAATCCATGCCAGCTTTTTAATCGTCGCTTCAAGATTATCGATCAAGCCGATCATTGCCTGCTTGCTCATTGCACCACCGCGTGACTTAATTTCTTCGCCAGCATAGCGCTTCTGCGCGCTGGCGTGAACATGAATATGCGTTAGAAGACCAAAATTCAATCGAGATTTCCAAGGCAATAATTCACTTGCAAGATCGAGTGGTAGGCCGTCAATATAGACGCGTAACAATTGATTTAGACGAACATCCTTCAATGCCATTAATGCAAGCGGCGCAAGGAAATGCTGACAAAACTGCCGATAGGCGACCCACGGCTGACCTTCTTTGTACGTCTCGAAAGAAAGGGTATCGATTAGAGTCGCTTTGCCCCGAACAAATTGGATATTGTATGCACTTGCATCTTTTAGAGACATGCCCAGCTTTAAAGCACGTCGCTGGATGGATAGTGTCACAACAGCAGCATCCTTCAACTGGCTAAACGACCATTCATACGGATACGAAATGAATGGCACCCGTTCAGGTTGGATGACCTTATATGCCGATTCTGACTCCGCGAGAGCCTGGTCCACCTCAACATGCGGAATCAACAACCTGGCCCTGACCAGCTTCTCATACAAGCCTGATTCGAATAATCGGATGTATTCCTGCTCATAGACGCGATTGACTTGTCTGTATAGGACTCCGCCGCGAGAAAACAGGAACCCGCTGGGGTCCCGGAAAGACGCGGGAAGTTGTCTGCTATTCAGTTGATTCGTCATCATCCTCGTCGGCTTTGGCCTTGATTCCAAACCACCCTTTGATTTTCCCCCATGAGGCGCGCACAGCCACTCCAAGACCGAGCAACGCAGCGATCAATAATTGAATTAAGAAACTACCAGAGCCAGGGTCAAGATAAGGCAGGGGTGCAAAGTGCATGATGCCTCCTATTCCACAGTTTCAGGAACGATCTCTTCTAGAAGGAAAGTCTCCTGACAATTTGTACATTGCGCTTCGCGTTTGTTTGCAATGACGAGCAATCCATTACATTTCGGACAAGGTTGCTTGAGCGGTCGCTTCCACGATGTGAAATCGCAGTTCGGATAGTTTGAACAACCATAGAAGGTCCGTCCTTTGCGTGTCTTCTTTTCGACGATTTCTCCGCCGTCTTTCGGACAAATGACACCGATCTTTTCAAGCCAGGGTTCTGTGTAACGACATGCTGGAAAATTGGAACAGGAAATAAACTTTCCGAAGCGCCCATAACGAATCACAAGCTCTCCACCATCTTCAGGACAAATACGTCCAATGGGTTCTGGACCGCTTTTGGTGACAGGCATCTCAGCTTGCGCTTTTTTCAAGTCTTCAGCAAATGGATGGTAAAACTCATGCATCACCTCCACCCACTCCGCCTGACCTTTGGCGATCATATCCAGATCTTCTTCCATGCGGGCTGTGAATTTGTAATCAACAATATCAGGAAAGTATTCCACCATCAGGTCATTGACTTGCATGCCAATTTCTGTCGGTAGAAGACGTTTTTCCTCGCGCACAACATATCCGCGTTGTTGGATGGTAGAAATCGTGGGAGCGTACGTAGAGGGACGTCCGATACCATCCTCTTCTAGAGCCTGCACCAGGGAAGCTTCTGAATAACGTGGAGGCGGTTGCGTAAAATGCTGTTCAGGGATTAAGCGTACGAGTTCCTGCTTTTGCCCTTCTATAACGCCAGCCGGGATTTTTACATTTTCTTCGTCTTCTTCCGTTTTTACATCTTCATTTTTAGCTTCTTCATAGACAACCAAATAGCCTGCAAATTTTACGGAAGAACCAGAAGCACGGAGCAGATATTCATGCTCACTGCTTTTGCCAATCACCTCTACTTGTAATGTATCATACACAGCCGCTTCCATTTGGGATGCAACGAATCTTTGCCAGATCAGACGATACAGTTTGAACATTGCCGGTTCAAGAAATTGCTTCACCTGTTCGGGCTCTCGCATCACAGAGGTTGGGCGAATGGCTTCATGAGCCTCCTGCGCATTCGCTGACCGCTTTCTATATTGAGGTGGTTCTGACGGCAGATAGTCCTTGCCATATTTACCGCTGATGTATTGTCGAGCTTCAGCTTGTGCTGATGTCGAAACGTTGGTCGAATCCGTACGCATATACGTGATCAGGCCAGTCGCCCCGCCATTACCAACATCCTGACCTTCATACAGTCCTTGCGCAAGCGCCATCGTCCGTTTTGCGGTGAAACCAAGTTTGCGCGAGGCCTCTTGCTGAAGCGTGGACGTGGTAAATGGAGCGGAGGGCTTGCGCCTGCGTTCGCCACGCTTGACCTTTGTGACTGAATAGGCGGCAGTTTCCATATCCACCAGGATTGGCTCGACTGTTTCTTCATTTGGAAGTTCTGCGTCCTTGTCATCGATCTTCGCCAATTTGGCGATGAATGTGGAAGTCAGACCTTCAGGTTTGAACTCAGCATGAATGGACCAGTATTCTACGGGCACAAAGGCATCGATCTCTCGTTCCCTCTCAGCGATTAGCCTGAGCGCGACAGATTGAACGCGTCCTGCCGAAAGGCGACCGCGCACCTTTTCCCAAAGGATCGGGCTAATACCATATCCGACCAAACGGTCCAGGATTCGACGCGCTTGCTGGGCATCCACCAAATCCATGTTGATGTGACGCGGATTCGAAAATGCCTCTTTAATTGCAGACTCAGTAATTTCATGGAATTCCACACGTTTGGCGCGCTCCGGATCGATCTCAGCAGCTTCAAGAAGATGCCAGGAAATTGATTCCCCTTCGCGGTCAGGGTCAGTTGCCAGATAAACCTCTTCCGCTTTCTGCGCAAGCTTCTTGAGCTCTTTTACCACTTCCTTCTTTTCATTCGGGACGCGATACTTCGGTGTAAAATCATTCTCGATATCCACAGATAACTGCGATTTAAGAAGATCGCGTATATGCCCGACAGAGGCGCGCACAGAATAGCCCTTGCCGAGGTAACGACCGACAGTCTTCGCTTTAGCTGGCGACTCGACAATCACAAGCTTGCCGCTACGCTTTTCAACTTTCTCCACCTTCTCTGGCTTGGGCGGTGGAGTCATTCCTTCATGCGCTTCCGTTCTTCCCATTTTATAAAGTTTTGTTCCACAAACAAGGCAAATACCAATCGTAACAGGTGAACCCTTTGCGTTAAAGCTCGCAACCGGGTCCTGCATTTCACGCTTGGTCTTGCACTTCATACAATATGCTTCCATTGACTCTCCTATTAATAGAAACCCACCTGCAAGTCTCTACTAATATTTTCTTTTCTTAAAGATATTTCTCCTGGCGATGTTTTTTCAAATGTTCCACAATATCGCGTACGCTTTGTGACTGGTCTGATTTGCAGACCAGCAGTATATCATCTGTATCTACGATAATCATATTGTCCACACCAATTGTAACAATCAGGCGTTCGTTACTCGAACCATATACTAATGTATTATTGGTTTGATGTGCAAGATGACTATTGTTATTCGTGGCAATATTTCCATTCATATCTGGCAGCAATACTTCAAACAGCGATTGCCATGAACCGACATCGCTCCAGCCTAGTCCACCTGCTGGAAGAACTGCGACATGTTCGGCTTTTTCCATGATGCCGTAATCAACCGTTTCGACTTTTAGATCATGCCAGCAATCTTTTAGAATCTCATCCTGAGTCGCCGTTCCCCAGGCATCACTGATTTCTTTGAGAGCCTCATCCAGAGCAGGCATCTGTTTGTTGATTTCTTCCAAAATGACGTCTGCTCTCCAAATGAACATGCCGCTATTCCATGAGTGATTGCCCGAACGGAGCAGTTTCTGCGCCACCTCTTCATCGGGTTTTTCTACAAAACGCTTAACTTCATAGGCGGGGTATTTGTATCCGCCAGAGAGAGGCTGACCCTGTTGAATATATCCGTACGCTGTAGATGGAAGAGTCGGCGTAATACCTAAAGTTACAAGATAACCGTTCTCTGCCACTTCAAACGCAGCACGAAGAAGATAGTGGAATAAATCCTGATTACGTATGAAATGGTCGGAAGGCAAGATTGCCATGCTGGCATTAGGATCGCGTTTTTGCAAAATGGCCGCAGCCAAACCAACAACGGAGGCCGTCCCACGAGGCGCCGGCTCAAGGATGTAATTCTCTTGAGGTATGGATGGTGCCTGCTGAAGCATTTCGCGGGCCTGGTCTTCCACCGTTACAACCAGAATGCGCTCAGGTGGGAATAGATTTTCGAGACGTTCGACTGTACTTTGGAATAGTGTTTCCTGACCAATCAGAGGAAGCAATTGTTTGGGTCGTTCTTTTCTGGAGACCGGCCAGAGGCGAGTTCCTCCACCTCCAGCCATAATTACAGCGTATGTATGTTCCATATCCTAAACCAAATAGTCGGATTGTACCTCACGCACAGCGACATAATTCATGCCACCCACCTGACGCACCATGCCTTTGAGCTCCATTAATGCCAGCGCAGCTGAGACTTTCTCAATTGGCAGCTCAGATTGATTACGAATTTCATCCACATGCAATGGCTCGTTGCCAAGAACATTCATCAAACGCGCTTCTGTTTCATCCGCCGGAATTATCTTTCGTGCGGCTTTATGCTCACCGACACGGGTCAAATCCAAAGCCTGCATTAAGTCATTTACGCTCAATAAGGGCAATGCGCCCTGCTGAATTAACTTATTCGTGCCTTTGCTTTGCGGCGCAAGTATACTACCGGGCACTGCAAAAATTTCGCGTCCCTGCTCGGCGGCAAATTCTGCAGTAATCAATGCTCCACTCGTTTCACCAGCTTCGATGACAACGACCGCCAAAGATAACCCGGAAATGATGCGGTTGCGCGGAGGAAAATTGGATGCATCGGGAGGAGTGCCCGGGGCGTAATCGCTGATGATCGCACCGCGCTCCATCATTTGCTCTGCCAAGCCACGATGTTCTGGCGGGTAGATCTTATCGACACCAGAGCCTAATACTCCAATCGAACGTCCACCGGCCTTCAGTGTTGATTGGTGAGCAATCGCGTCTACCCCGCGGGCAAGGCCACTAATCACTGTGATCCCATTTGCAGCTAAAAAAGCAGACAACTCCTCTGTTATTTGTCTTCCATATGGAGTGACTCTTCGCGTTCCAACGATTGCTACAGCAAAAAGATCATCAGACAGATAGTTCCCGCGAATGTATAAAACTGGAGGCGGTTGATCGATCTCTTTTAATCGTTGTGGGTATGATTCATCCTGCCAGGTAAGGATTTTGATTCCTTGTTTTTCGATCCTCTCCCAGAGCTTATCAAGATCCACACCTTCACGTGCCTGGATGACGCGTTCGATCAATGTCTTACCAAGTCTTGCCTCCGCTAGTTCAGCCGGAGCAGCCCTCCAGGCGGCTTCGAGATCACCAAAATATTGTATCAGCGCCTGCATACGCACAGCGCCAATGCCTTTGATTAGGTTGAAGCCAATCCAATATTTTTTATCGTCCATAATTTTTACTGTAGATTCGTTGGTCGAGTAGTGCCGTGTTCGTCAGGGCGTATCGAGACCAAGGCGTAACTAGAAAATAAAGGCTTGAATCAAACCTGGTGGTTTCGACATCTGCAATTGCGCCAGGTGCAAGTGTACGATCCTCACTTCGTTCGGCTTTACTCAACCACCAATTAGAGTCCCTCAAGTAAGTGAACGTGCATTAAACGACGGACAGGATCAAGATCCAGAATGACGGAGGAAATGGCCGGCAGAAGAATCTCCTTCCCCGAATCGTCCTTTATTATATAGACATCGTTCGCGCCCGTCTCGATGATCTCGACAAGTTCACCGAGAAAGTTGTCATTTTCATCTACCACACGAAACCCGAAGAGTTCGTGCTGATAAATTTGGCCTTCGGGCAAAGGCTGCGCGTCTTTCGCTTTGATGTACACCCATTGATTTCGAAGATGGCCAACGTCTTCAGATGTTTCGATGCCTTTGAATTTTACGAGCAATCCGGCCTGATGAGGGCGTACGTTAGTCAGGGTTATCGGTTGATGTTTGTCACCTACGAATAGCTTTCGCCCACGTTTCATCCGTTCAGGGAAGTCGGTATGCAGATCCATAATGATCTCACCTTGTAGCCCGTGCGGACGCCGTAAAAAACCAACAGTCAAATAGACAGGCTCGCCGTCTGGCGAGCCTGAGGTATTTTTCCTACCAGCCATTATTCTGGCTCAACCACATCGAGCGTGGCTTGCTTTCCTTCACGCTCTGCTGCCACTCGCAGAAGCGTGCGAATGGAGTTGGCAACTTTACCACCCTTGCCAATCACACGGCCCATATCGTCTTTTGAAACGCTGAGCTCAATGCGGATGCGTGAACCGCCTCCGCTTTGCCGCACCTGCACTTCATCCGGATGCTCCACTAACGACCTGGCGATGTATTCAATAAGTTCTTTCATATATTGTTACTTATTCCCCTCTCCCGCGAAGAGAGAGGGGCCATGTTAACTTTTACCTGTCTTGATTGCTTCAGCGCGCTTGGCTTCAGCTTCTTCGCTTTCCTTCACGAGCGTCTCAACTGACTCACCTTTCTTGAAACGATCATAACGATCCAGGATACCCACACTCTTGAATACCATTTCAACGGACTCAGTCGGCAATGCACCGTTCTTCATCCAATGATAAGCGCGGTCTTCTTTGACATGAATCGTCGCCGGGTTTGTACGAGGGTTATAGAAACCAAGAATTTCCAAAAAGCGACCATCGCGGGGTGACTCCTTATCGGCAGCCACAATGCGGTACGTGGGTTGGCCTTTGAGACCAATACGACGTAAACGAATACGAACCATCTTACTTTTTCTCCTTAGGTTGTTTTGCGTTTCAGACAGGCATAGAGAGGTTGCGTGAGAGGACGCATGCGGGCTGAAACCACAGGCGCATATTTTACCAGAGAATTTAATAGGGAAGTGTAAAAGAGATTTTTGTGCCTGTTCCTACTTTGCTTTCCGCCCAAATCTTCCCACCATGTGCCTCAACAAGATATTTTGCGATAGATAAGCCCAGTCCCATCCCGCCCGAATCGCTGGATTTGTAGAATCGCTCGAAGACGTGAGGCAAATCGGCGGATTCAATGCCAGGACCATTATCCTCGACAAAAATTATGACGTTCTTTTGATCGCCTGAAGCTGATTCCGTGAAACCGACCTTTATCCATCCATCGCGTGGCGTATACCTGAGTGCATTTGAGACCAGATTCATCAACACCTCACGCACGCGTTGCGGATCAATATTAATCTCTTCTATTTCAGCTAGGGATAATTCAAGACGAATCTCTTTTTCTTTCGCTTGCGCTTCAAAGCCGGCGACTGCATCTCGGATCAATTCGGCCAGATCAACAGGCTCGCGTCTCAACTGCAAGGCGCCACTTTCGGCCAACGCGAGTGTCCGTAGATCATCAACAAGCCGCGAAAGGACTTGCGTCTCTTCCATAATCGACTTCAACCGCTCCGCATCCGCGGGATATAAGCCATCGAGAATCCCTTCCACATTTCCCTGAATGACAGTGATTGGCGTTCGCAATTCATGCGACACGTCTGCAAACATCTTGCGTCGCTGCTGATCATTGACCTGCAAACGTTCGGCCATCGAATTGAATCCCCGCGTCAGGGCGCGTACTTCGGGCGGACCCCTCTCCTCGACGCGCGCTGAAAAATCCCCCTCGGCCACTTTGCTGGAGGCTTCCAATAAATTGTCCAGTGGTCCTGACATGCGCCGCAAACTTCGCATTCCCCAGACAATCGTCATTAGCAAAAGAATGAAACCAAGAATGGCGAATGGGAAAATCGTATCGGGTCTGTCAAAGGGCGGAGGTCCGTGAAATGCTGTAAATATTAATCTAAGTAGGGCCAAAAGACCTGTGAAAGCCAGGAATGCGAACACAAAGAACACACACCCCATCCTGCGAAAGAATGGATTGCGCCTGCTGACGCGCCGCCAGGCCTCACGTGTGGGAGGCCATTCTTCGTTTTCGGGCCACCACGGAGGTCGCTGACGCTGGGAAAAGCGAGGATGATGTTTCATTTCAAACAAAACTCGGTGGTCGAGTAGGCGGCGCTTGTCCGCCGTATCGAGACCACCACAAATAATTCAAACTTCACTTGCAGCGGTGGTTTCGATACGCCCGACGAACACGGGGCTACTCAACCACCAATCTTCACCATTATTTATCCGCAAACTTATAACCAACACCATATACGGTCAAAATATATTTCGGCTCGCTGGCTTTGACTTCGATCTTGCGGCGAATATTCTTGATGTGTGCGTCGATGGCGCGTTCATAGGATTCAAATGCGACGCCATGAATCGCATCTAATAATTGTGCACGTGTGAAGACGCGGCCAGGTTGGCGCGCCAGAGAGGCGAGTAACTCAAACTCAGTGGGAGTTAATTCTTCGATCCCGCGTTTCTCTGCAGTCACGCGCATGCGCGGTATATCGAGGGTCAAATCCGCTAAGCGAATCATTTCAGAGCTGGCACTTGTCGCATTTTCGATTCGACGAAAGACCACACGCACACGTGCGACCAACTCCTTTGGGCTGAAGGGTTTGGTCATGTAATCGTCTGC
>Ga0114129_10010296_pt1 | contig 13342 bp, 8 predicted proteins | sample RhiMetdeltSRZDD1_FD_80071 | JGI IMG/M metagenome (GOLD analysis project Ga0114129, IMG submission 80071) | Populus rhizosphere microbial communities from Tennessee, USA - Rhizosphere MetaG P. deltoides SRZDD1 (version 2) (version 2) | ecosystem: Host-associated > Plants > Roots > Rhizosphere >...
AGCGAATCGGCCTGGACGCTGGCGTCCTGGATCGACGTGATGCCGAGGCCGTTGAGCATCTTCACGGCGTAGCGCAGCCCCTCGAGGCGTTCCGCGTCGGTGTAGGGGGGCGCATGACTGCTCACCAGGCCCATGGCGGAGTCCTGCAGCCCGCCGACCGGCTCGCCGGTCTTCGGATCGCGGTCGATGCGGCCCCCCGCGGGATCGGGCGTGTCCTTGCCGATCCTGGCGATCGACAGGGCCTTGCTGTTGACCCAGGCGGAGTGTCCGTCGCTCGACTCGAGGTAGACGGGCCGGTCGGACACGACGGCGTCGAGCAGCTTCCTGTCCGGCACGCCGCTGGGGGAGAAGGCGGCCAGGGACCAGCCGTCCCCCCGGATCCAGGCGGCCTCCGGGTGCTGCTTCGCGTACGCCGCGACCGTGGCGACGTACTCCTCCTTGGTCTTCTGGTCGTACAGGGCGCACTGGCGCTGGCCGATGCCCCCCGAGATCGGGTGGATGTGGGCGTCCTGGAAGGCGGGGAGGACCATCCGGCCCCCCAGGTTCACCACGCGCGTGCGCGGCCCCACGTAGGGCGCGATGCCAGAGTCGGGGCCGGCATAGACGATGGTGTCCTTGCGGATCGCGATCGACTCGGCCCAGGAGCGCGCGGCGTCCATCGTGTAGACCGCGCCGCCCCGCAGGACGAGGTCGGCCGCGCGGGCATGCGCCCCGGGGGGGCCCGGTGAGGGGCCGGCGCTCCTCGGCATGGCCGGCGCGGAAGGACGGGAGCCGGGCGGCGCCGCCAGGGACAGCCGGGTCGCGAGCGGGGCGAGCAGGACCATCGACCCGAGTGCCACCGCGCAAAGCCTTCGCATCGGTTCATCCTCCTGAAAAGCCGATCCTACGCGACGATGACGAAATTGCAATCACTTGCGATTTCCTGCGTCGGGCCTATGTTCCTCTTTGTAACGCGGTGACGCGGCGCAGCCTCGCGCCGCGCGCGACCGGGCGACCCGGAGGTCTCGTGAGAACGATGGCGCGTCCACTGTTCATCCTGGTATTCACAGCGCTCGTGGCGTTGGCGATGCAGCGGCCGGCGGCCGCCATGGGGCCGATGGCCGGCACGGAGCGCGTGCCGGGCGCGGCGATCACCGTGACCCCGGAGTCCTGCATGGCCTGCTCGCGGGCGGCCGATCCGATGGCCTGCCACAAGACGGCGATGTCCCTGGCGGCGGCCCGTGACTGGGATCGCGCCATCGCCGTGGAGCAGCTGGTGCACCGCGCGATGCCGGGCAACGCCGAAGTGGCCGCGGTCCTGGCCCGCATGTACCAGGAGGGGCCCCGCAACGTGCCGCTCGCCTTCGAGCTGTATCACGAGGCGCTGGCCGCCTGGCCGGGATATCCGCCGGCGCTCCTGGGCCTCGGGTCCATGATGGAGACGCTGGGCGATCTGAACGTGGCGTCGCTCTATTTCGAGCGCGGCGCGCGCGAGCGCCCGGACGAGCCGCAGTTCAAGGTGCGGCTGGCCTCGGTCCTGATGAAGAGCGGGCGGGAAGACCGCGCGCGGCCGCTCCTGGCCGAGGTCGTGGAACGCTGGCCCGGGAGCCACGAGGCCGATGACGCGCGGAAGCTGATGCCGACGACCGCGCTCGCCAGGCCCTGAGAGAGACACCGCCCGGGGGGGAGGGCACACACCGCATGTCATCGGAGTCCCGACTGCTGGCGGGCCCGATCGCGGCGAACATCCTGGTCATCGACGACGAGGTGCAGCTGCGGGACCTCCTGAAGACGGTCCTGAGCGAGCACGGCTATGTCGTCGAGACGGCCGAGGACGGCCATCAGGCCATCGAGAAGGTCAAGGCGGCGCGTTTCGACCTCGCGCTCTGCGACCTGGTGATGCCGGGAATCGACGGCATCGAGACGATCGCCCGAATCCGCGAGATCCGCCCCGACATTCAGCTCATCGTGATGACCGCCCACGGGTCGTACCAGAGGGCGGTCGAAAGCCTGCGTGCCGGGGTCTTCGACTTCCTGGCGAAGCCGCTGCTCCTGAAGGACCTCCTGTTCTCCGTGCGGCGGGCGCTGGAGCGAAGCGAGCTCCTCGAGCGCCTGGCGCTGTACGAGCTGAGCCGGTCGATCTTCTCGACCCTGGACCCGGGCGATCTGTACGGCAGGATCGTGCGGGCTGCCGTGGACGTCCTGCGGGCCGACGACGCCTCGCTGATGCTCCTGGACGAGAACCGCGAGCTGCATTTCGCGCACTCCACGTGGAAGCGTGGAGGGGACCTGGCCGGTTTCCACGTGGCGATCGGCGAGCGCGTGGCCGGGCGCGTGGCGCTCGAGCCGGAGCCGGTGGTCATCAACCACGACGCCGCTGCGGACCCGCGGTTCGCCGGGGTCAAGCCGTTTCGCCCCGTGAAGGCGGCCATCGTCTGTCCGCTCACCATGCGCGGCGAGCTCCTCGGAATCCTGAACGTCAGCCGGGTGAAGCTCGAGACGAGCTACGGCGAGCGCGACCGCCAGAGCGCCATGATCCTGTCCTCCCTCGTGTCGCTGGCGCTGGGGAACGCGCGGCTGCACAAGGAGCTGCAGGCGCGGCTGCAGCAGGTCAAGGACACCCAGGAAGAGGTCATCCAGAACGAGAAGATGGTGGCGCTGGGGAGCCTGCTGTCCGGCGTCGCGCACGAGCTGAACAATCCCCTGTGCGCCGTCCTGGGATACGCGCAGCTCATGCAGCTGGAGCCGCTCGACGGCAAGCTGCGCAAGGGGATCGACGTCATCCTGCGTGAGGCCGACCGGGCGGCGAAGATCATCAGCGACCTGCTGCGCGTCTCGCGGCGCGAGAAGCCGGAGAAACATCCGCTGGGCCTGAGCGGCGTGCTGCTGAAGACGCTCGAGCGCAGATCGTACGACCTGCGATCGTCGCGCGTCGAGGTCGTGACCCGCCTCGATCCCGAGCTGCCGCTGGTCTTCGGCGACTTCCACCAGCTGCAGCTGGTCTTCAACAACCTGATCACGAACGCCCAGCAGGCGATGTTCGATCATCGCGGCTCGGGGACCCTGAGCATCCGCGGCGAGCACAGGAACGGCTGCGTCGTCCTGACCTTCGCGGACGACGGGTCCGGCATCGCGGAGGAGAACCTGAGACGCGTCTTCGATCCCTTCTTCACCACCAAGGGGGTGGGGAAGGGGGTCGGCCTGGGACTGTCGGTCTGCTTCGCCATCGTGCGCGACCACGGCGGCGTCATCCGCGTCTCGAGCCCCGCGGCAGGCCGCGGAGCCGTCTTCACCGTCGAGATCCCGGCCGCCTCGCCGGAGGCGCTGGCCGCGGCAGGACGCGTCGAGGCGCAGGCCGATCAGGCGCCCGCCGGCGCCGCCGCTTCGGGCGCGCAGCCGGCAGTCGATCCGCGCGGCGGGCCGGCCCACCGGCCCTCGGGACCGCGCGTCCTGATCGCCGAGTCCGAGCCGCACGTGCAGGACGTCCTGGTGGAGCTGCTGGCCGGGCTGGGGTATCGCGCCGACACCGCCGAGACGAGCGAATCGACGGTCGCCAAGATCAAGAGCCAGGACTACGAGGCGGTGATCGCGGACTTCGAGCTGCCCAACCTCGGAGGCCGCGACCTGATCGACACGCTGGGATCGCTGAAGCCGAACCTGTTGCGCCGGGTCATCTTCCTGGCCAGCGACGCGGCGCGGCCCGCGCTCCTGGAGTTCGCCTCGACCACGGGGAATCTATTGATGGGGAAGCCGTTTCGGCTCGATGCCATGCGCGACGCTCTGCGCCGCCTGTTCCCCGATCCCCTCGCGACCCCGGACCCGGCGACCGGGTCCGTCCACTGATCCCTGGGCCGGGAGCCTAGCGCGGCCCGGCCGCCTTGTCCTCCGGCCGGCCGTACCCGCCCCCGCCCGGCGTCTCCAGGACGAAGCGGTCCCCCGGCCCCATCTCGCAGCTGTCGATCGATCCCAGTGGCACGAGCTCGCCCGAGGCGCGCACCACGCGCTGGCGCCCCGTCGCGCCGGCGGCGCCCCCCTCGAGGCCGTACGGGGGAACCGTGCGGTGCTGGCCGAGGACCGACAGCGAGACCGGCGCCAGGAAGGTCAGCTCGCGCACCGCCCCGTCCCCGCCGTGCCAGCGACCGGCGCCGCCGGAGCCGCGCCTTATGGCGAAGCGGTCGACGCGCACCGGGTAGCGGTGCTCCAGGATCTCGGGATCGGTGATCCGCGTGTTGGTCATGTGGCAGTGCACCGCGCTCGCGCCGTGGAATCCGGGGCCTGCCCCGGCGCCGCCGCAGATCGTCTCGTAGTAGCCGAACGAGGCGTTGCCGAACAGGACGTTGTTCATCGTTCCCTGGCTGCAGGCGGCCAGCCCCAGCGCCTTCAGCAGCGTGTCCACCAGGCGCTGGCTGGTCTCGATGTTCCCGCCCACGATCGCGGGGGCCTTCGCGGGATCGTCGTCGAAGCCGGGGTCCAGGATGCCGCGCGGGATCACCAGGGACACGGCGCGCAGCAGCCCCTCGTTCAGCGGGAGCGGCTGCTTCAAGAGCAGGCGCAGGACGTACATCACGACGCTGCGCACCACTGCCTCCGTGGCGTTGAGGTTGCCCGGATGGACGCCGCTCGTCCCGCTGAAATCCACCAGCGCCCTGTCCCCTTCGAGCGTGAGCGCGACCTTAAGCGGGGACCCGTCGTCGAGCGCCTCGACGGCCTCGTGCCGTCCCGCCGGCAGGGCCGCGAGCGCCTCGCGCACGCGCGCCTCGGCCAGCCCTTCGAGCGCCTCCATGTAATGCGCGACGGTCGCGGTCCCGTGCTCCTGGGCAAGGGCCCCCAGCGCCGCGGCCCCCGCGTGGTTGGCCGCCACCGCGGCGCGCAGATCGGCCAGGTTGTCCTCGATCGCACGCGAAGGATACGGCCCGCCCTCGAAGAGGCGGCGGACGTCATCCCATCGCGGGACCCCGGCGCGGACCAGGTGCATCGGCGGGATGACCACTCCTTCCTCGAGAAGCGTCGTGGCCGACGGCGGCATCGAGCCGGGTCGGGATCCGCCGATCTCCGCATGGTGCGCGCGGTTGGCGACGTAGCCGATCAGGGCCGGCGCGAACACCGGCGTGACGACCGTCACGTCCGGAAGGTGCGACCCGCCGTAGGCCGGGTGGTTCGTGACGACGACGTCCCCCGGCTGCATCTCGAGAGTCTCGCGCAGGCGCCTGACGCACAGGCCGATGCCTCCAAGGTGCACCGGGATGTGCGGCGCGTTCACCACCAGCTCGCCGCGCGCGTCGAGAAGCGCGCAGGAGAAATCGAGCCGCTCCTTGATGTTCGTGGAGATCGCCGTGCGCCGCAGACGCTCTCCCATCTCGGCGGCGATGGCGCGGAAGCGGTTGGTGAACAGCTCGAGCCGGATGGCCTCGGGCGCCGCCAGCGCCGAGCGCTCTTCCGTCGTCTGCGCCGACCGTCCGGCCGCCGCGCGGCGCAGGACGATCGTGCCGGCGGCGTCGATCTCCGCTTGCCAGCCCGGCTCGACCACCGTGGCGCTGTGCGCCTCGAAGATCAGGGCGGGCCCGTCGAAGCGGGCGCCCGGCCGCAGGCGCGCGCGATCGTGCGCCTGCGCCTCGATCCACCCGCCGTCGAACCAGGCACGCGAGGTCGTCGCGCCGGCCGCGCCGGCTGGGCCGCTTCGCTCGCCGGTCCCGCCGAACCCTTCGTCATCAGCCGGGCGCGAGGAGGCGACGACGCGGATAGACTCCAGCTCGACGGCCCGCCCTTCCGGGCGATGGCCGAACAGAGCGGCATAGCGCTCCTCGAACAGCGGGCGGAGCGGCCGTCCGGGCTCGTACGGAACGTCCACGGCGGAATCCTGGCCCAGCAGGCGCACGTGGGCGTCGCGGCGGCGCACGGTGATCGCCTCCGGCGGCACACCCTCTTCGCGCACGTCGTCGATGGCGCGACCCTCCAGGCGCTCGAAGCGCGCCTCGAGCCCCGGCTCGGCCCGATCGAGCGCCTCGAGCACCTGCTCCTCGGCGAAGCGCTCGAAGACCGCCCGGCCGAGGCCGAAGGCACTGAGGAGCCCCGCATCGGGCGGCACCAGCACCGCCGGGATCCCCAGCAGGTCGGCGACGCGGCAGGCGTGCTGTCCACCGGCCCCGCCGAACGCCAGGAGGGCGAACGCGGCCGGGTCGTAGCCGCGTCGCAGGGACACGGACCGGATGGCGTCGGCCATCCGCTCGTTGGCGATGTCGAGGAGCCCCGCGAGGAGCGCCTCGGTATCGGTCCGCTCGCCGCTGCGCTCGCGGTGCTCCCGCGCCAGGGTGTCGAGGGCCCGCCGGGCCTCGTCGACGAGAATCGGAATCTTGAAGCGCCCCGCGTCGAGCCGCCCGAGAAGCAGGTTGACGTCGGTCAGGGTCAGCGGGCCCCCGGCCCCGTAGCACGCAGGTCCGGGGCTCGCCCCCGCGCTCTGCGGGCCGACGCGCAGGCGGTGCCCGTCGAACCAGCAGACCGACCCTCCGCCGGCCGCGACGCTCTCGATCGCCAGCGCGGGGGCGAGCAGGCGGGCGTCGCCGACCTCGTGCTCGAAGGAGTACTCGAAGTCCCGGTCGAAGCGGGCCACGTCGGTGCTGGTTCCCCCCATGTCGAAGGCGATCACCCGGTCGAACCCGGCGCGGCGCCCCGCGGCGGCCGCGCCGACCACGCCTCCGGCCGGACCGCTCAGGAGCATGTCCTTCGGCCGCACCGCCTCGACCGACACGAGCCCTCCGGCGCTGGTCATGACGTGCAGCCGGTCCGCTGCGCCTGCGCGCGGGGCTGCGCGGTCCGGAGGGCCGGCTGCGGGATCCGGCCCGCCGCGCACGCGCGCCAGGTAGGCCTCGAGGATCGGCGCGAGGTAGGCGTTCACGACCGCCGTCTCGGCCCGCGGCAGGAGGCGCATGAAGGGGGCGAGATCGGACGAGCAGGAGATGTGACGTATGCCGCGGCGCTCGAGGATCGTCTTCAGGCTGCGCTCGTGCTCCGGGTTGCGGTGGCTGTGGAGCAGGGCGACGGCGGCCGAGGCGATCCCCCGGGTCGCGAGACGCGCCGCCGCCTCGTCCGCGGCATTCTCATCCAGGGGATGCACCACCGAGCCGTCGGCGGCCAGCCGTCCCCGCACCTCGACGACCTCGGCGTAGAGCGGCTCCGGCCGCCGGATGTCGAGTGCGAACAGGTCGGGACGCTGCTGGGTGCCGATGCGCAGGAGATCGCCGAATCCCTCCGTGATGAACAGCGCGGTCGGCGCCCCCTTGCGCGTGAGCAGCGCGTTCGTCCCCAGGGTCGTCGCGAGCCGCATGGACAAGGGCGGCAGCGGCCGATCGGGGGGCGTGCCGGTCAGGATGCGGGCCGCCAGGACCGGCGCCTCCTCCGGCGAGAGGACCTCGAACGGCGCGCCGGCCGGGCGATCGAACGGGACCGCCCGCGCCAGGTGGATCTCGGAGGCCCGGGTGTCGTAGCGCGAGACGACCAACTCCGGCGCCTCGTCGCCGAGCGCTTCGCGGCTGAGCTCTTCGCGGCCGAGCGTCCGGAAGCGGAACCCGCGTATGAAATCGTCCGGCAGGGACCAGTCGGTCTCGATCCTCAGCCGGGTCGGGGAGACCTGGGCCGCGATCGCGCCGCGCAGGGCGCTGGTGCTCAGGATCTTGGCGCGCGCCAGGCGGCCTCGCGGGTCGACGCCGAGGGCGTCGGTGAACGTCCCTCCCGTGTCGACCCAGATCTGCCAGGCGCCCGGCTCGCCTGCGTCCGGCCGGCCGGCGCCCGTCCGGCCGACGCTCGTGCGGCCGGCGCTCACGAGGCGCTCGAAGGTCGTGCCCCGTGTCGCGTCGTGACCACGTCGACCCCCAGCCGGATCAATTCGTCGAGAAGCGCGGCCGGATCGACATGCCGATCCGGCGGGATGAGCCCCTGCTGGGGGAAGCGCCCCCGGGCTATGGCCCCCGCGGCGAGCGCCGCCGGGATGACGGCGGTGACGTATCCCTTCCGCGACGAGACGAGCGCGAGCGTCCAGACCCGGCGGTCGGCGTCCTCGATCTCGAACGCCAGGCAGCCGGTCTTCGAGCCGATCAGGCGCGCCACGGCCAGGCCGGCGGGGAGCGTCGTCTTCACCAGGCCGCGGCCCCAGGCGAAGCGGCAGGCCAGGGACAGCGCCCACGCGACCGGCGGCGGGCCGCCGTCGACGTAGAAATCGATCCGCCGCAGGCTCGGCCAGATCCGGGGCAGAAGAAGCGCATCGGTGCTCGAGCAGAGGTGCCCGCGCATCCGGCCGGTCGGGAGGGGCATCGCGATCGTCCGCGTCTCGCGCCAGCCGAGGACGCGGGCCAGCCGGCCGTCCCGGAACACCCGGATCGGGACCCCGACCGAGTTCAGGAGCGACAGCGCGGTGGCATGGCTCGCCGAGAAGCGCGACGCCGGCGACAGGCAGACCGCCAGCCGCACCGGCTTCGGGAGCCCGCTCAGGTGGACGGCGGCAGCGCTGATGGCCGACACCGAGCTGCACGAGGTGAGGACGCGGATCCCGGCCGCCTCGATGCGCAGGCGCAGCCCTTCAATCTTCTCGGCATACTCCAGGCTGTCGGAGAGATCGACGACGTCGAAGCCGGTCTCCAGCGCCGCCTCGAGGAGCGCGGTTGTGCGCGCCTGGAACGGTCCGGCCGCATCGAGCACGACGTCGAATGGGCGCAGCGCCGACTTGACCGAGGCGCGGCTGTTGACGTCGAGTTGCAGATCGGCCTTGCTGTGCTTCGAGGCGACCACGGGCTGCAGGCCGTCCGCCCGCAACCGCTCGACGGCGGCCGCGCCGAAGAACCCCGTGCCTCCCACCACGACGATCCGTCTCACGGCGATCCTCTTCTCAGCGGAGGAACCGTCCCATTATCGCCGCCCAGGGACAGAAGAGGACCATCAGCGTTCCCGTGAAAAGGGCTATGAAGGGGGCGCTCCCGGCGAAGGTCGCCGCGGTCAGGGCGAAGCCCGCCCCCCAGACGCCCCACGTCCAGACGAGGAGCCCGCCGCGGAGGCTCCCGGTCTTCAGGGTCAGGATGACCCCGGCCACCGTGTAGAGACCGTTGGCCACCCCGCCCGTGAGGAGCGATGCCGCGCGCTGCAGCGCTTCGAGATCATCGGGCAGCCAGCCGATGAACAGCGACTCGGCCGAGAGGTCGCACGCCAGGCCGGCGGCCGCGACCAGGAAGACCGCGATGACCCATGCCCGCGCCCGGAGCCGCGAGCCCCACCAGGCGTAGAACGCCAGCAGGCTGAGCCCCGCGGCGATCCAGAGCCCCCAGCCGCCGCGCCAGCGGATCGGGCTCGCCAGGATGTAGGCCGCCCGGGCGGCGGGGTCGGGAACGAGCTCCGTCCCCGGGCGCAGCCAGAGGACCGTCGCCGCCGCCGCGAGCCCGTTCAGGATCGCGCAGGCCTCGGGCGCGAGCGCGCGAATCCTTTCGCCGACCTTCGTGCCCTCGAGGAGAAACAGCGAGAATGGCAGCCACCACACGATGTCGTTGAACAGCACCAGCGGAAAGGTGCGGATGGGCCATTCGCCCGAGTGCACCGTCGCGATCCAGCCCAGCGGACCGAGGATCTTTCCGAGCAGCCCCACGGCGATCAGGGGCGCCGCGCGCTCCGGCCTCCAGGCGGCGTAGCCGTAGGCCAGGCCGTAGGTCCCGACCAGCATTCCGATGCAGCGCCAGAGGGCGGGATAGCTCGGCGGTGCGAGATCAAAGAGGTTGAAGAAGGAGCCGGGGGCGAAGCCCGCCCACACCCCGAAGGCGAGGTTGTACAGGGCGGCCAGCCCGAACACGATCGTGTAGTAGGGCGCGCGGTTCGCCACTCGTCCCCTTCAAGGCCAGACTAAATATAGATGATGTGCGGGATGGACAGTGTGGACGAACCCGTGGCAACATCCCATCTTGTTGATGGTCCTCGCTGCGAAAGTGGCGGAACTGGCAGACGCGCCGGACTTAGGATCCGGTGGGGCAACCCATGAGGGTTCGAATCCCTCCTTTCGCACCAGCCTTCCTTCTCACCACGTTTCCTGAGGACAATTGCACCCGCTCAAGCCGCCGACCCGCCTAGCGCCCCTGCCAGAAGTGCCGCGAGGCGCTCGACGATAATGCGGTCCTCCTCTCCGAATGGCTCGGGGCGATCGCTCTCGACCTCGATGACCCCCACGGGCTTCCCGCCGGCCCGGATCGGAACCCGTACCGTCTTGGCCGCCGCCCGATTCGCAGCCCGCGGCTGGGTCGCCCCGTCGTCCTCCGTTCCGCGGGAAATCTCGACCCGGGTGTAGCGGCGGCCCTGCCGCAGCATCTCGGCCACTCGCGCGCGCATCTCATCCGTGGACGGGTTCGCCTGGATCGTCGCCGCCATGCGCTGCACCAGGACGTCCGGGTCCATCAGGGTGATGTCGGTCTGGAAGGCGTTGTTGAAGCGGTTGAAGTAGTTGAACACGCCGATGACGGTGGCGATCTCGACGATCTGGGGCTCGCTGAAGTGTTGTCGCATCTCCTGGTACAGCTCGTCCGGGACGGCCGCCGACCCTTCGGTCATCGCGTCGGCGAGCCTCAGGGCCGCCTTCTGGTCGGCGGGGAAGGGGTGCCGCTCCGGGTCTTTCAGCCCTTCGAGCGCCTGGTCGCTGACTCCGAACTGCTTTGCCAAAGCAGTGTGGGAGGCCAGTCAGTAGTGGCAGCTGTTCAGCCGCGACACCCGCACCCCGACCATCTCTTTGAGCGCGACGGAAACGGTCCCGGGCCCCATGACGGCCCGGAAGTGCGCCAGCATGGTGGTGAGGATCTCGGGGCGGTGCGCCACCGAGCGGAACATGTTCGGGATGTTGCCGCGCTCCTTGAGGAACAGTTCGAAGAGCGCCTTCACGTCGGCCCCGACCTGGTCGGGCCCGAGACGGCTGATGCGACCCATGGGGGACCTCCTTCCTCTGGCTCAGGGTATCAAATCCTGGCTGCCGGCTGCCGCGACAAATACTTCTCATTTTTCGCTTGCAATTTGAATTTTATACGCCATACTTACACTATGCATTCCGCAGCCGCTCTGCGTGGATCGCATCATTCTTTATACCCGCTTGCCGATGCCTCCCCCGTCGATTCCCCGAGCGTCAAGCTTCGGCGCGCCGATCTCCCGCGCGCCCAATCGCCGAGAACGGCGGCCTTGCGACGATTTGCATGCAGGGAGGACGCGCCGGCCTATCACGCCCCATCCGCCGATACCTCCTCCGCGTCCGCTTCGCTCGACTACCCGGTCGAGAGGTCGCTGCGCCAGGCGGACGGCCTCGCATTGTCGCTGAGGACCGGGCTGGACCGCATCGCGATCCCCCTTGCCCGGGCGACGGCCGCGTTCGTGCAGCGGGAGGCCTGGTCCGTTTTTGGATTCGCCCGTCTGGAGGATCACGCCCGCGAGCGTTTCGGGCGCTCGGGCCGATGGGTGAAGGACTGCGCGTCGCTGGGCGCCGCCCTCCAGTCGCTTCCGCATCTGGCTGACGCCCTGACAGGAGACGACGGCGGCCGTCCTCTCGGGCGCGTGGCCGCGATTCTCGTCGCCCGGATCGCGTCGGCAGACTCTCTTGCCGCCTGGGTGGCCCTGGCGCGGCGCGTTCCGATCCGTGCCCTGCGCGAGTCGGTTCGGGAGTCGCGTGCGGCCGGCTCCGACTGGCCGGTGGAAAGCGAGGCTTCGTCCGCGGAGGCCCCATCCGCTGAGGCCCCATCGGCGGGAGCCCTATCGGCGGGCGACATGCAGCGATCCGCCGACGTCCCGGCAGGCCTTTTCGACGACGCGATGGACGATCTCTCCGACCGCACCCTCGTGCGCATCCCCGTCCCTGCGCCGCTCCTCGCGGCCTTCGACGAGGCGCTCGACTTGTATCGCTGCGTAGAGGGGCGCGAGGCCAGCGTGACCTCGTTCGTCGAGGCGCTGGTGGGAGAGGCCTGCTCCGCCGGCCTCCCGCCCGATGCCGACAGTCAGCCCATGAAGGTGTCCCCCGACCCGGCGGCGGTCGAGGTCGCCCTTGCCCGCTCCACCGACAACTGGAGCCACCTCCCCTCGACCTCGCCGGCCTCCTGGTCGCTGGCGCTGGCTGGGGTCGGCCTCGCCCGCCTGCGCGACATCGAGCGCGTCGCCGGGACAGGCGGCGCCCCCGAGCTCGACGGGCAGATCCGCGCCTTGCTGGCTCTCGAGGATGACCTCGACGGCCGCCTGACGAAGGTGCTCGCCGACATGGCCGAGCGCGGTGCGTGGGCGCGCCTCCGCTTCGCCGGCGTCGGCCACTACGCCGAGGAGCGCCTCGGCGTCTCCCGCACGTCCGCCGAGGACCGGGTCCGTTCCGCCCGCTCCCTGCGGCAGTTCCCGCTCCTGCGCGCTGCCTGCGAAACGGGTCGCATCGGCTTCGAAGCCTGTCTTCTTATATTGCGGGTCCTCGGCCGCGGGCCGGTCCCCGCCGACCTCGAGCGCGCCTGGGTCGCGCGCGCCGAAGAGGCCACCGTGAAGCGCCTCCGGGATGAAGCCCGGGCTCTCGGTCGCACTCGGTCGGCCCGCACCGAATCCGCATCCGCTCCCCCGGCGCCCCTGGACGACGCCGCCTGGCACGCCTCCCTGCGCCGCGAGCCGGGGACCGCGCGCGATCGGATCAGGCGCTTCGGCTCGGACGCCGCCGGGCGCCCCAGCCCGGACGTTTTCCTCCGCGTCCGCCTGCCGCACGACCTCGCCGGCGACTTTCTGGGTGTCGTGGAATCAGCCCGGCAGCGCCTGTCGCTGCTTGCCGACTCGGTCCCCTGGGACGAGCCATGGCCGGATGCTCAGGCCGCGCCATCCACCATCGCAGCCCGGACGTTTTCCGTCCGCTCCCGCCTCGTCCCGGCCTGGGTCGGTCTCCTGGCGCTCCTGGAGGACTTCGTCCTCACGTGGGACCCGGTCCGAAGCGGCGCCGTCCGCCTCCACGCCGCATCGTCGGCCGATCTCCCGGACGCCGCCTTGAAGGGCGCCTCGGCCCGCGCCTCGGCCCGCGTGTCGCCCGCCGCCCCGAAGCGCCCCGGCGACCCGATCTACTCCCGCGCTGGCTGGCGATGCACCGCCCCCGGCTGCACCTCGCGCAAGAACCTCGACGACCATCACCTCGTCTATCGTTCCAGGCGCGGCGGCAACGCGCACGACAATCGCGACTGCCTGTGCCGCTTCCACCACTACTGGGGAGAGCACGGCGAGCTGGCGTCCTGCCGCGGCAAGGCGCCGCTCGGCATCCTGTGGAGGCTCGGCAGGAAGGACCTCGGGGTCTGGTACCGCAACGAGCGGAGGGTCGTGAGGCCGACTTCCGCAGAGTAATGGGCTGCCGGCG
>Ga0114129_10010299_pt1 | contig 13340 bp, 8 predicted proteins | sample RhiMetdeltSRZDD1_FD_80071 | JGI IMG/M metagenome (GOLD analysis project Ga0114129, IMG submission 80071) | Populus rhizosphere microbial communities from Tennessee, USA - Rhizosphere MetaG P. deltoides SRZDD1 (version 2) (version 2) | ecosystem: Host-associated > Plants > Roots > Rhizosphere >...
GGGGTACGAGCGAGAACAACCGGCGCGCCCGCTTCTACACGCTGACCCGGGCTGGGCGCGCGCAGCTTGTGGCCGAAACCGGCGAGTGGCGGCGCTTCGTGACGGCCGTCGGTCGCATCCTGGGACCGGAAGGGGCCTGACGTATGACTCGGCGAGAGCAGCGTCCGCCGGACGACTTCGCTGCCGAGATCGAGGCGCACCTGCAGCACGAAGCGGACAGGCTGCGGGAGGAGGGGATTCCGGCGGCCGAGGCCGAGGCGATGGCCCGTCGCAGCTTCGGCAACGTCACCGCTGCCAGGGAGCGCTTCTACGAGGCTCGGCGCTTCATCTTCATGGACCGGCTGATGCAGGACGTCCGGTACGCGGTCCGAAGGCTCGCCCGCAGTCCCGTGTTCACTGTTGCCGCCACGCTCTCGCTCGCGCTCGGCATCGGGTTCAACACCGCGATCTACAGCTTCGTGAACGCTCTGATGCTGCGACCCTACGCATTCCCTGGACTCGACGAGCTCGTGGCCATCTCGGAGCTTCACCCGCAGCAGGGACGGCAGGGGGTGCGCCCCTCCGATCCGGGACATCCGCTCGCGACGGCCGACTTCCTCGACCTCCGGCGCGAGGCCCAGAGCTTTCGAGGCCTCGCGGCCTTCCGTTCGGGGGACTTCACGCTCTTGGGCCAGGGCGATCCTGAGCGACTCGCGGGTCGGCGGGTTTCGCCGGAGTTCTTCGACCTCCTGGGCGTCGAGCCCGCGCTGGGCCGGAGCTTCCGACCCGACGAAGCGCAACCGGGTCGCGACCGCGTCGTCGTGGTGAGCCACGCGCTCTGGCAAGGCCGTCTAGGGGGCGCCCACGACATCGTCGGCCGCACGTTGCTGCTGAACGAGCTCGCGCACACGGTCGTGGGAGTGATGCCGGCCGGTTTCCACTATCCTCCGGGCGGCGTGGAGTTGTGGGCGCCTCTTGCCTTGAGCGAGGCGGACCTTGAGGAGCGCGGCAGGCTCTCCGTCGCGGTGCTGGGTCGGCTCGCTCCACGCGTGGAGCTTGCCCAGGCGCGCGCGGAACTGCGGACGCTCGGCGCGCGGCTCGCGCAGGACTACCCGCGCACGAACGCCGGCCGTAGCTTCAAGGCCGTGCCGCTGCGCGAGGCCCAGGCGGGGCTCACGGCCCCGTTCGTGTCGCTGTTCCAGATCGCGGCGCTCCTCGTGCTGGTGATTGCCTGCGCCAACGTAGCGAGCATGCTGCTGGCGCGAGGTCTGGGGCGTCGCCGCGAGATGGCGATGCGCGTGGCGCTCGGAGCCGGCCGCGGGCGCCTGGTTCGGCAGCTCCTCACCGAAAGCCTGATCCTGTCTAGCCTGGGTCTCGTGCTCGCACTGGGTGCCGCCAGCGCCGGCGTGCGCTTGATTCGCAACAGCGTGCCGCTCGACATCACGAAGTGGGTGGCGGGCTGGGACGCGATCCGGCTGGACGGGAGCGTGCTCGCGGCCGGCGTGGCGATCGGGCTCGCGACCGCACTCGCCACGGGTCTCGCGCCGGCTTTCGCGACGGCGAGACTGGCGCAGAGCGACGTGTTGCGGCAAGGCGGACGTGGCAGTGCACCCGGGCGCGGCCGCTCGCTGATCGTCGTGGCACAGATGGCGCTGGCCCTGGTCCTGCTCGTCGGGGCGGCCCTGCTGCTCCGCGGCTTCGGTCGCCTGAGCGACCGCTATCAGGGCTTCGAGCCTTCGGGTCTTCTGAGCTTCCGTGTGCGGCTGCCTGAAGCACGCTACCCCCCGGGCCGCAAGGTTGCAGACTTCTACACGCGACTGCTGGACGAGCTCGCCGCGATTCCCGGCGTGCAGTCGGCCGGTGTCGTCTCACAGCTGCCCGGCGACCTCGGGCCGGTACCGGGAGGTGCCGTGAGCATCCGCGGGCGGAGCGCCCCGGGCGAGCTGGACCTGCCGGTGGCCGACCAGCAGCTGGTGAGCCCGGACTATTTCCGGACCTTGCGCGTGCGGCGCCTAGCCGGCCGTTTGTTCGATCCGCAGGACGGCCCGGACGGCCTGCCCGTTGCGGTCGTCAGCGAGAGCATGGCCCAGAGGCTCTGGCCCGATGCCAACCCGCTCGGTCAATACGTCAAGCCGGGTGTTCCGGACGCGAGCGCGCCTTGGCGCGAAGTTGTCGGTGTCGTCGAGGACGTGACCCAGTACTGGTTCGACCGGGAGCCGCGCTCGACCTTGTATCTGCCCCAGGCGCAGCAGCCTCGCCCCGCGGCGTTCGTCCTGATACGCGCCCAAGCAGATGCTGCCGCTCTGGCGCCCGTCGTGCGCGCGCGAGCCGCTTCGCTCGATCCCACCTTGCCGCTCGACGAGCTGCGCACCTTGCGCCAGGTCGTGGGCGACGGAATGGCGATCCTGGACCTGGCTGCCAAGCTGCTGCTGCTGTTCGGCGGCATGGCGCTGGTGCTGTCCGGGCTCGGCGTCTACGGCGTGATTGCGCAGGACGCGGAGTCTCGTGCGCCCGAGATCGGCGTCAGGCTGGCGCTCGGGGCAGGCGTGAATGACGTGCGAGGTCTCGTCCTGGGCCGTGCGCTTTGGCTTTCGGGGGTCGCCTTGCTGATCGGTGTCCCGACGGCGGTAGTGCTCGGGCGATTGATGGAAGCCCGGCTATTCGGCGTCGTCAGGCCTGACAGCTTGGGCCTTTTGATCCTCTCGGGCGCGATCCTCGGCGTCGGATTGCTTGCGGGGTTGCTGCCGGCGTTGCGGGCGGCAAGGGTCGACCCGGCCTCGATCCTGCGCGCCGAATGAAGGCAACGCGCGCGTCAAGCGCTTCATGCTGGTGCTTGCTGAGGTGTAGGCTGATTCCCGGCGTCAGCCAGCCGGCGCAGCACCGACGCCAGCACGACGAGCGAGATCGCGATCCAGCCCACGCCCCACACGATCGCCGGTATCCCCGTGAGCTGGGCGAGCGCCGCGGCGTCGCTCGCGTTCGAGTGGCGGAATAGCGCGTCCGACAGGATGTCCCACACCGCATAGAGCGCGCTCGTCGCCCCGAGGGCCGCGAGCAGGATCTCGGACACGGCCGGCTGGAGCCTGGCGGCCGTGCCCAGGAGCGCGCAGCCGGCCGCGAGACCGTACGCGAATCCGAAGAACGTCCGGACATAGAAGAGGGTCACGAGCAGGGTGAACCCGCCGATCGCGGCGATCACGGTTCGCGAGCGTTTGCGGCGCTCCCCCAGGACGAGGAACGTGGCTCCCCAGATCAGGCTGCCGAGATAGCCCGCGTTCAGGATCAGGAACGCGGAGCCGCCCCGCGTGTGGCAGACGCCGCCCTCGTCGAAGCTGAGCTCGATCGACTCGATTGCGCCGCCGCTCGCAACGGCGGCGAGACCGTGCGAGATTTCGTGGAGCAGGACCACGAAGATCCGAAACGGGAACACGACGAAGCTGTCCCAGAGCACGAGCACCAGTACCGCGATGCCGAGCGGGAGCAGCAGGCGGCGGGAGTCGGCCATGCCGAGCCCTACTTCTCGGCCCAGGCGCCCGTTTCCTGCATCCATTTCGTAACGTCGCGCATGCGCGCCCGGAACTGGTGGGGCGGCTCGAAAGGCAAGGGTCCGGCCGCCGCCGCCGCGGCGACGACCTCGGCCGCCTGCTTCGGCAGTCCATTGTCCCCGAAGTGGCTGACGCTCTCGGCGGCGAGCCGGGCCCGGACCACCAGGACCGAGTAGTTGCGGCCGTTCAGGAACACGTAGCCGAGCGTGCGGCCGAACGGGTCGAGGGTGCTCGACCGCAGCAGCTCCACCTCGGTCGCGACGGCGAAGGCGCCCTTGGCAAACGCGCGCGCCTCCGAGCCGAAGTCCTGCGCAAAGGGCAGGCTGTGCTCCAAGTGGCGGGTCTCGGGGCAGTCGATCCCCAATATCCGTACGGTCTCTACGTCCTCCCCGGACCAGCGGATCTCTACCGTGTCGCCGTCGTCCATGACGATCTTCGCGGGATCAATGGGCACCCGGAGCCCGTGCGGCCGGGTCTGGGGCAAAGGCGCCGCTCGGTTCTCGATGGAGCGAGGGGCCGGGGCGGGCTGGCCGGCAGCCGGGGGAACCTGGCCGGCGGCCTGTAAAGGCGCCTGCACGCCGACCAGGAGCGCGACGAACGTCGAGAACAGGCGGCAGGCCATCGAGCGTCCTCCTCGTAAAGCCCGCATCCTCTCACGCTTCGACGTGAGCAAACTTCATGGGACCAATGACATGGAGTACTGGGCGCCGCGCATTCGCTCTAGAAACCCTGCCGCGGGTGCGCTAGCATGACTTCGCTGTGACGGGCGCACGCCCGGGTTCAACCCTGGAAACCCCTAGACACGTTCCCATCTCGGAGAAGACGGGTCGCGGGCCGGCTCCCGCCTAAACCCCCATGCCAGAGCGCCGTGTCGCCGTCATCGCCGGATGCCGCACGCCCTTTGCGCGCTCGGGGACCGTGTTCCGGGACCTCTCCGCTGTCGAGCTGGGCAAGGCCTGCGTCCGCGAGCTGCTGGAGCGGACCGAGGTCGACCCGGCGTCGATCGGCGCAGTCGTGATGGGGCAGGTCGTCCCTTCGGTCAAGGTCCCGAACCTGGCTCGCGAGGTCGGGCTGGGGGCGGGGCTCCTCCCTAAAGAGGTGCCTGCCCATACCGTGAACCGGGCGTGCGCATCCGCCAGCCAGGCGATCGCCGACGTCGCTGCCGAGATCCGCCTCGGACACCTCGACGTGGGGATTGCCGGGGGGGCCGAATGCTTGTCCGACGTCCCGATTCCGCTCAGCCGTCGCCTGGCCCGGGCCCTCGTCGAGGCCCAGCGGGCAAAGTCGCTCGGCGCGCGCCTCTCGCTCCTCGCGAAGCTGCGACCCCGCGACCTGGTGCCCGACTGGCCGGCAATCGCCGAGCCGTCGACCGGCCTCACGATGGGCCAGTCCGCCGAGAAGATGGCCAAGGAGAACGGCATCACGCGCGAGGAGCAGGACCGGATCGCGCTCGCCTCGCACCGCAACGGCTGGGCGGCGACCGAGGACGGCCGGCTGCCGCGAGAGATGTGCACGGTGTTCGTCCCGCCTCGCTACGAGCCCGTGAGCACCGACAATCTCCTGCGCCGGGACACCTCGCTCGAGGCGCTCGCGGCGCTGCCGCCCGCTTTCGACAAACGCTACGGGAGCGTCACCGCCGGCAACTCGTCGGCGCTCACAGACGGGGCGGCGGCGGTGCTGCTGATGGCCGAAGACAAGGCCCGCGCGGCGGGACACGAGCCTATCGCCTTCGTCCGATCATGGGCGGTGGCGGCCGTTGACCCCGGCGGGCAGCTGCTGATGGGCCCGGCGCTCGCCGTGCCGCTGGCGCTCGATCGTGCCGCGGTCAACCTCTCCGAGATCGAGCTCGTCGAGATGCACGAGGCGTTCGCCGCCCAGGTGGCCTCCAACATCCAGGCGCTCGAGTCCGAGCGCTGGGCCCGCGAGAAGCTCGGCCGCGCGAAGCCGGTCGGAAAAGTGAACCGCGACCGCCTGAACGTCTGTGGCGGCTCGATCGCGCTCGGCCACCCCTTCGGCGCTACGGGCGCGCGGCTCGTGACGACACTCGCGAACGAGATGAAGCGGCGCGGAGCCCGGCTGGGCCTGGTCTCGGTGTGCGCCCAGGGCGGAATGGGTTTCGCGATGGTGCTCGAGCGATGAGCGGCGCTTTCGCGTGCGAGCGGGGCGCGGACGGCGTGCTGGTGATGACGCTCGACGTGCCGGGCGAGAAAGTGAATACACTCGGCCGGGAGCGGATCGCCGAGTTCGAGAAGCTGCTCGACGACGTCGAGCGCGATACCGCCGTTAGGGCGGTCGTGATCCGGAGCGGCAAGGCCGACAACTTCATCGCCGGCGCCGACATCTCCGACTTCACGCGTATCCGCTCGGCCGAGGAGGGCGAGGCGCTGTCGCGCGCCGCGCACGCGATCCTCGGCCGGATCGAGGCTTGCCGCGTCCCCGTCGTGGCCGCCATCCATGGAAGCTGCCTCGGAATCGGGACCGAGCTGGCGCTTTCGTGTCGCTACCGCGTCGCCTCCGACGATCCGAAGACAGGGATCGGCTTGCCCGAGGTGATGCTCGGGCTCGTGCCGGGTGCGGGCGGGACGCAGCGGCTACCGCGGCTTGTGGGCCTCGCAACGGCGCTCGACCTGATCCTCAGCGGCCGCTCCCTCAAGCCTTCGCGGGCGCTCCGCGCTGGGCTCGTCGACGAGCTCTGCGCTCGGCCCGTCCTGCTCGAGGCGGCGCGGCGCGCCGCGCTGGCGCTCGCCGAGGGGCGGCTGCGACCCGAGCGCGCGGGAATCAGCCTCAAGGAACGCGTGCTACGGCCGCTGATCTTCGCGAAGGCCAGGGATGCTGTGCTCGTCAAGACGGGCGGGCACTACCCGGCGCCGCTCGCCGCAATCGAAGTCGTCAAGCGAGGCACGGCGGCGACCCTCGCCGAGGGCCTGCGGCTCGAGGCGCGGGAGTTCGGGCGGCTCGCAGTCACAGACGCCTCGCGTGCGCTCGTTTCCCTCTTCTTCGCCACTCAGGAGCTCAAGAAGGACACGGGTGTTCCGGAGGGGACCGAAGCCGCCGAGGTCGGAAAGATCGGCGTCGTCGGCGCGGGCTTGATGGGCGCGGGGATCGCGTGCGTGGCCGCCGAGGCCGGCGTCGCCGTCCGCATGAAGGACGCCTCGCTCGAGGCGCTCGCGCGCGGCCTGGGGCAGATCCACGGCGTCTTCGAGGAGCGGCGCAAGCGCCGCAGCCTGAGCGGCCGGGAAGTCTCCCAGCGGATGGACCGGGTCGCGCCGAGCCTCGAGCTTTTGGGCTTCGCCCGCGCGGAGCTGGTGATCGAGGCGGTATTCGAGGACCTGGAGCTGAAGAAGCGCGTGCTGGCCGAGGTCGAGTCGGTGATCGGCGAGGACTGCATCTTCGCGAGCAACACCTCCTCGATCCCGATCGGGGAGATCGCGAGCGGCTGCCGCCGCCCGGGCCGTGTGCTGGGGATGCACTTCTTCTCGCCCGTGAACAAGATGCCGCTCCTCGAGATCGTGATCACGCCCGAGAGCGAGCCGGCGGCGATCGCCTCCGCAGTCGCGTTCGGGCGGCGCGTGGGCAAACACGTGATCGTCGTGCGCGATGGGCCGGGCTTCTACACGACCCGGTCGCTCGCGGCCTACATGAACGAGGCCACGCGCGTGCTGGAGGAAGGCGCCGAAGTCGACGCCCTCGACGCCGCGATGGTCCGCTTCGGTTTCCCGGTGGGACCCTGCGCGCTGCTCGACGAGGTCGGTATCGACGTCGCCGCACGCGTGGCTGGGGTGATGCAGAAGCACTTCGGCGAGCGCCTGGCGCCGCCTGCGTCGATGGCGACGCTCGTGTCCAACGGGCGCAAGGGACGCAAGGCGGGTCGCGGCTTCTACACCTACGACGGGGGCAAGAAGCGCGTCGACGAGTCCGTGTATGCGCTGCTGCTCTCGTCCCGGCGCCCGCTCGACGTTCAGCGGACTCAGCAGCGGCTCGTGTTTGCTTTCCTCAACGAAGTGGTCCGCTGCCTGCAGGAGGGCATCCTGCGCTCGCCCCGCGACGGCGACGTGGGCGCGGTGTTCGGGCTCGGCTTTCCGCCCTTCCTGGGCGGGCCGTTCCGCTACCTCGACCGGCTGGGGTCGCGCTTCGCGCTCGAGACGATGGAGGCGCTGCGCTTCGAGCCGGCGCCGCTGCTCGTAGACCTGGCCCGGGAGGGCCGTAATTTTCATGCCGCGGGACACTGAGCCTCTCCTCCGCGGACAAGCGCCGAGGCGCTGCGCGTGAGCCGCAACGGTCGGGTGTTGAAGCCGCCCCGCACCGCCGGGTCCTCGGTGGTGCGCCGGCGCTTCGTGGGGTTGCTCGGCAAGCGCCGCACGCTCGAGATCCTCCCGGTCCTGACGCAGGCGCACGCCGCCTACATGGGCCTGAAGCGCAGCGCGAAGTCGATTCGGGGCCGCGGGGCGAACGTCTTCACGCAGTGGGTGGGGGACCCCGACGCGCTCGGCAGCGCATTGCTGCTAACGGCCATCCTCCGTAAGCTGGGCGCCGAGGAAGTACGGATCCTGACAGGCAGCCTCGGCCATCCCCAGAACCGGAACCTGGTCGAGCGTTGCCGCATCAAGCTGTTCAATCCCAACCGCGACCGGATCCGGCGCGGGCTCAACTGCATGGTGGACACCTCACCCCCGCTCGGGATGCTGGCGACGACTGGCGTCGAGCAGGTCACCGACTACTTCTTCGTGGCCGATCACCACGCCGATCCGGCCGAGGTGGAGCAGAACTGCCGTGCGCAGGGCGTCAAGCGTGTGCGGCTGCCGTTCGTGGGCCTCGCCGTGGGCTCCACCTCGGCTTTCATGGCCCTGCTCGCGGAAATGTTCGACGTGTTCGACGAGCTGAGCCCAGCGCACAAAGCCGCGGCCGCGCTCGGGATCTACACCGACACGAGCGCGCTGCTACACGGCTCGACGCCGCTCGACTTCAAGATGTTCGAGGTACTCACGCGCTCAGAGGAGACCCAGGACATCCTGGACGAGCTGCGCGACTACCGCGTGCCGCCCGAGTGGTACGCCTACCGCGCAGCCGCCTTCCGCAACCAGGAGGTGACGGGCGCCGTGCGCGTCGCCCCGGTGGGCTTCGTGCGCGACGCGCATCGCGACGTGATTGCCGAGATCGCCACCGAGCTGCTGCGGATCGATGGGACCTCGATCGCGATCGCGATCGGCGTTACCACGCGCGGCGTCGAGGTCTCGGTGCGGGCGGACAGCCGGCTGCTCGGCACCGACCAGGAACGCATCGTGCGCGTGATCGACTATTTGCTGGAGTCGGCGTTTCCGGGCGTGTCGGGCTTCCGCCACGACCGCAGGCCGCCTCACCGCGTCGAGGGCGGGGCTTGCGGCCCGCTCACGAAGGAGCAGCGCTCCGAGTGGGGACTCGACAACGACGGAGTGCGAGTCTGGACGAGCGGGGCGATCCTGGCGCACTGCCAGGAGCTCGCGCGCCAGCTGGTGGCGGCTCTCAGGGATCTCGAGACCATGCAGCCGGGCGAGATGGAAGGTCTGTTGCAGACCGTGGAAGCCGCCAAGCAGGCGGGCGATCCAAGCTAAGCCATCAGGCTGGGGGCCAGACGAAAACAGAGCCAGGGTTCTGTGGACGAACTTGCGGGGGGCTTAAGCGCCCCCCGAGCCCCCCGCTAGCATTAATGCTCAAACAGTTGAAGGAAGCCGGCGAGGTCGAGCTTTGCGAGCGTCGGGATCACGGCGAAGCACTCGCGCGCGAGCTCGTCACGTCCTTCGCGCTTCAGCGTCTGTTCGAGCCGGTCCATCAGCGGCAGCAGCAAGGTCACGTCCGAGATCGCGTAGCGTAGCTGGTCGTCGCTCAGCTCGGGGCTCGACCAGTCGGAGTGGCGTGCCAGCTTGTCGAGCTCGACGTCCAGAAACTCCAGCAGGTTGTCCTTCAGCCCATGACGGTCGGTGTAGGTGCGCGCCAGCTTGCTCGCGGTGCGCGTGCAGTAGATCGGCGCGGTGGTGATGCCGAGCCAGTGGGTGAGCGCCGCCACGTCGAAGCGGGCGAAATGGAACACCTTCAGCAAGCGGGGCTCTTCCATCAGCCGCTTGAGCCGCGGCGCTCGCGTGGCGGGCGGGCGGGCGGGATCGAGACTCTCGCGCGGGATCTGCACGATCGCCGCGCGCATTTCCCGGTTGCATAGCTGCACCAGGCACAGCCGGTCACGCCGCGTCTCGAGCCCCATCGTCTCGGTATCCACGGCCAGATCACTGCCCGCGAGATACGCTGCCAGCAAGTCCTCGGTCAGGTCGCCTCGCACGATCTGCGGCACCACGTCGGGGGGACGCTCGGGCATCGCCGTGTCGCCTCCTGGCGGACGAGCGATCCTACCACCGCGCGCGAACCCGGAACGCGAGGCGGAATCGCCGGCGCTGCGGCTGCACTAGAATGCCGTGAATGCCCTCCCGGTCGGACCAGTGGTCGTTTTTGGTCGGCGTCGCGCTGCTCGGCGCGGTGTGTGCCCGAGCCGACCCGGTCAGCCGGCAGTGGCGCGCGCTGCCAGTCGAGGGCGGCACTTCCGTCATAGCGCGGGCGGCGGGACTCGAGCCGGGGCTGCCGTCGTGGCGCGTTCTCTACGAGGCGTGCCAAAGGCGTCACGGGCTTTGGGGCGAGGACGCGGGCAGCGTCCCCGAGACGGACTCACTTGCGACTCCATCCGGCCAAGCGTTGGTGCCGCTGCCGCTTGCCCCGGCCTTCTGGCGCGGACTGCTGCGGGACGGCAAGCAGCTGCCGGACGAGCGGCTGGCGCTCGCGATCCTCGCCGAGCGGCGCGCGGCGCTGCTCTACCGCGGGCTCGCCGGCCTCGACGAGGAGACGCTCGCGGCGCTCAGTGCGGAGCCGGACGTGTTGCGCCGCATCCAAGTCCGCCACGCCGACGTCTTTGCCGCATTCGCCAGCCGCTTTGCTGTGCGCGGCGGCGCCGTGGTGGTGCCGGGCGGCCCCGGGGCCGAGGCGACCTGGCAGGCGCTCGTGGGAGCGAGCCCGAAAACACCCGCCCGCTTCCTACTGAAGCTCGTCGAGCGCAACGAGGGACGGCTCGCGTTCCTCTACGATTCCGTGGCGCGGCTCGATCCTGCGCGACAACGCCTCGCGCTCGGTCTGCCGGTCGGTCCCGGGACCGATCCGGAAGCGGCGCTTTTGGGACTCTATGCCGCGTTCGAGGCGGAGACCGCCTGGTGGCGGAGCGGGCGCGGAGCTTTTGCGCGTCCCGATGCCGACGCGGCGCGCGTGCTGCGCGAGCTGAGGCTTGCCGAGGACGGCGGCCTGGCGCCCCCTGCGTCGCTCGCGTTTTGGGTCGCCGTGTTCGACGGGAAGCCCGCGACACCCGAGGCGATCCGGGAGTCGCCGCGGGTCGACGTCGCATGGCTCGCGGCCCGGATCGGCAATGGCGATCCACGCCAGCGGCGGCTGCGGCTCGAGCAGCTCTCGTTCGCCCAGCGCGTCTTCGGTTCGACCGCGGAAGAGGCGCCGCTCGAGGCGATCCAGGCGCTCTCGGGGCTCCGCGACACGCGGGCGTTGGTGCTCGCGCTCGAGCGCATCGGATCGCGCGATCCCGCCGTCTTCGCGGCCGCGGTGGCCGGGGCACGGAGCAGTCTGAGCTTCGAGGCTTCGCGGGACCTCGCGCGCGCTCATGCGGGCCTGCAAGGAGCGCTCGCCGTGGTGGACCGCGCGCGCTTCAGTGGCGCGCTCGACGCCCTCGCGGCTGAGCGGCTGGTGGGGTCGCTGCTGCAACTGCCGTTGTCCGGGGTCGTGGAGCGAGGCCTCGCGGGCTGGGTCCAGCAGACCTTGCTGCCGGCCCTCGCCGAAGCAGTAGGTGGCGACCTGGCCGATCCCGACCAGACGGTGCTGCGGGCGATGGCGGGCGCCGCCACGGACCGGCTTGCCGGCGTGAGCTTCGATTGGGAGGGGCTCTGGTACCGGGCGCAGCCTGAGCGAGCCGCGCTTCGGCGCCTCGAGCGTGTCAGGCGCCGACAAGGTGGCCGTGGGCTGAAGGACGCGCTCGACGAGTGCCGCGCGCCGACGACAGAGAAGGAGCGGCATGTCTGCGCCGGAGCCGTTGGCGAAGCACTGACCTCGCTGGTGTACGCGGCGCACCTCGGCGAACCCGACGGGCCGGCGCTGCGGGGCGAAGACCCCGCCCGGCGCCACGAGTTCCTGCCCGACGCCTGGGCGCTGCCGAGCGAGGTGTCGGGACCGGGAGTGGCGTGGCACGTGCAAGGCTCGCTCCTCGGTCTCGAGACTGCGCTCGCGCGGCTCTCGCTGCATCGCATGGAGGCCGATCAGCTGCCGGATCGGGCGCCCGTGCTCGACGCGGTGCAGCGAAGGGGGCTCGCGATGAGCGCCGGCCTTTCGAGCGGGCTCGAGCTCAGCGACGCGGACCAGTGCGCGCTCGCGGCCGCCGTGGCGTCCGGCCGGCGCCGGGTGCAGCGGCTGGCGGCGGCGAGTCCCGACCTCCAGGCGGTGGCGCGCGACGCGGGCCTCGACCCGTGGCGTGCACGCGCGCTCGAGTGGCTGCTCGAGCACGAGCCTGCGGCGCTCTCGGCCTTCTTCTCGCTAGGCGAGCTCGCTTACCTGGGTGAGCCCGCGGGAGGTCGTTGGGACGGCTGGGGCGCGCCCGATCCCACCGTCTCCGGCCTGCAGCTGCGGCTGTCCTTTCCGCGTCCGCTCGACGAAAGCTCGGGTCGCAAGCCCGAGTCGGCTCTCGCTGAGGGATTCGTCGATCTCGGGGTCCGGGTGGCGGTCCATCTCGCGGAGCGCGGGCTGCCCGCGAGCCTGGCGCCGGCGCTCGTCTCGACCTTGCTGCCCGACCTGTTCATGGAGGCGCGGCCAGTGGCCCCGGACGACCGTCTCGCGCTCGACGCCTGGGCGCGCGAGCAGACCTCCGAGCGGCTCGACGACGCCATCGCGTCGCTCGTCGGACGGGGGCCGCTGCAGCCGGCGACTGCCCCGGGTCGAACCTGGTGAAGCTCTTGGCGTCCGGCGCGCTTTTGGCCGTGGCCTGGGCCGCGACGCCTCTCGCCGCCGCCCAGGAAAAAGCGCGGCTCGCGATCGTCGAGCCCGCGGCGGGACGCTATCTGAGCGGGCGCCAGGTGCTTCGCGCCCGCTTCGAGCCGGAGGCGCTCGATGTGGTGCGGCTCATGTTCACCGCCGACGGCCAACCCGTGTGCGCGCGCCAGGCGCCGCCGTGGGAATGCGAATGGGACGCGGGAGACGACGTGGTCTCGCACAATATCCGCGCGGTCGCCGTGCTCGCCGACGGGTCGCGTCTTGTCGATAGCGTGCGCACCCAGGCCGCCGGCTTCGCGCCCGCGGTCGAGGTCGACGTGGTGCAGGTCGCCGCGACTGTGACGGACGGCGACGGACGGCTGGTAAAGGGGCTCGGGCGCGGCGACTTCCGGATCTTCGAGGATGGGCGCTCGCAGGAGGTCACGCATTTCATCGGTGCCGAGGCGGAGCGTGAGCTGGTGGTGGCGGTGGACATGAGTGGCAGCATGACCGCGGCGATGCCGGCGTGTCGCGAGGCCGTGAAGCGCTTCCTGGCCACGCTGCGTCCCATCGACCATGCGACCTTGCTTGCGTTCAACGACGCGGTGTTCACGGTTGCCCGGCGCGACGCCACCCCGGAGGCGCGGCTGCGCGCCGTCGAACGCCTCCGCGCGTGGGGCAGCACGGCCTTCCACGACGCGGTGCTGCGCGGGCTCGATCTGCTCGAGAGCCACCGCGGACGGCGCGCGCTGATCCTGTTCAGCGACGGCGAGGACATGCTGA
>Ga0114129_10010302_pt1 | contig 13337 bp, 10 predicted proteins | sample RhiMetdeltSRZDD1_FD_80071 | JGI IMG/M metagenome (GOLD analysis project Ga0114129, IMG submission 80071) | Populus rhizosphere microbial communities from Tennessee, USA - Rhizosphere MetaG P. deltoides SRZDD1 (version 2) (version 2) | ecosystem: Host-associated > Plants > Roots > Rhizosphere >...
GCGCTCCTGCGGCGACCCGGACCCGCAGCTGCCGGCAGGGGGACACTGGCCGTTCAGGGCGATGAGATGCCAGCGGCCGAGGTCGAAGCTGCGCCAGCCCGTGCGGAGGTCGCCGGCCCGGGTGCGGAAGTAGGCGAAGTAGCCGGCCGCGTCGACCGACTCGGCGGAGGTGATGTACTCATGGTTGCCGGGGACGGGATGGCTAATTCGGTCCAGGCGTCCCCAGCTTGGCTGGTACCACTGTCGGTACCTGGCTAGGGTGCCGTTGGAGTAGACGTGGTCGCCCAGCGGGAGCACGGCGTCGGGACGTAGCGACAGGGCCAGGTCGGAGGTGGCCGCCTGCGCACAGGTTGGGCCGACGGTGGGGCCCTCCTCCGGGTCGGCCGGGCTGGCAGGGTCGCAGGCGATGTCGCCGGCGGCGACCACCCGGACCTGGGCGCCGGCGGCGGCCGTCGGCCCGGTGGCGCCGGCGACCCGGCCAGCCCGGCCGATGGTCGTCTCGACCTCGAGCCGTGGGCTGGTGCCGCCGGTCTCGCCGCTGGCGTAGCGTCCGGTGGCGGTCGAGGCGGCGACCAGCGCGAACAGCACCGGTCCCCGGTAGGTCCGCGCCAGGTCCAGGTCGGCGGCGACCCAGCCCGGGTGGTCGATCGGGCCGGAGACGCCGACCACCTGGCCGAGCGGGGGGGCGTCCCGGTAGGTGGTGGCGCGCCCCGTCCAGGCGTCTGGGGGCACCGCGACGACCAGGAAGCCGCCTCTGTTGGCGGTGCCGGCGTGGACGCGCAGCGTCACCCTGGTAACGTCGCCGGTCAGGCCGTCGACCCGGAAGCGCAGGTAGGTCCGGACGTGGTGGCGGGCCGAGTTGCTGGTCTGGAGCCAGCGGTCGTTGAACGAGCGGCCTGGCGCCTCGGCGCTGACGTACCAGTCGGTGAGCGAGGCAAAGGAGGACCTCCGCACCTCCGGCTCAGTCCCGACCACGGTCCGGACAGCGAGGAGCAGCACCAGCGGCATCACCACCACCACGGCCGCGATCGTGGCGCCGCGTCGGGATCGCCGCAGCCAGCGGCGAAGGTCAGAAGCTGTAGGTCTGGACATCGAAGGTCCGTCCCAGCTCGTCGGTCGGGGTCACCATGACCTGGCTGCCCCGCACCGTCACGAGCAGGAAGTGGAACACCCGGGTGATGGTGTCCGGCAGAGGGGCGGCGCCGCAGGCGCTCCCCCGGCCCCTGGAGTACGACCAGCCGATGCCGTATACGTCGAAGGTGCTGCAGCCCTTGTCGCCGATCGGCTCCAGCTTGGCGCCGCCCCCACCGGTGACGTAGGAGACGAAGCTGTCGCCGGGCTGACGGAGGTTGCGCTCGTAGAGGTGCGCGTGCCCGCTGAACACCAGGTCGACGCCGTACTGGCTGAGCAGACCGGCGAGGCCGCCCGGGCCGCGCAGGTACAGGTCCGAGGACTCGGTGGCGTTGTCGGAGTAGGGCGGGAAGTGGAGGAAGGCGAACGTGAACGTCGAGGGGTGGCCGGCCAGGTCGGCGGCGAGCCACCGGTACTCCGGGCTCGACGGCGTCCAATGGTTGTCGTAGTCGTTCTTGTAGAGGTCGGCGGTACCGACGTTGGAGTCGGCCCAGGCCGCGTCCAGCACGTAGAAGCGGGCCGGGCCGGCGTCGAAGGCGTACCAGAGCGACGGGTAGCTCTTGGAGTTGGTGCCGTTGGTGCAGCAGTAGGTGTCCATCTGGGCCCGGCCACCAGAGGTCGCGGCGGCCTGGGCCGAGGGCCAGAGCATGGAGAAGGTGGCGTTCAGCCCGTGGTTGCCGAGCGCGTTGAACATGGGGATGCGCGCGCCCACCTGCTTGTAGAAGCCCGGCCCGAACACGGTACTCACGTCCGCGCCCCGCTGGATGAGGTCGCCGTAGTTGGCCTGGCTGCCGCTGGGGTAGGCGGTGTCGCCGGTCCCGACCGCGAAGCGGGCGCCGCTGGCCGCGATCCGGGACATGAGGCTGGCCTGGTCGGGGTTGTTCCCGGCGGCGTCGACCGCGCCCCAGTCGCCGAGCACGGCGAAGGAGTAGGCGGTGGCCGACCCGGCCGGCAGCTGGCTCCAGAAGGTCGGCGCCGGGTCAGTCCCGAGCAGGTCCAGCCCCGGGTCGCCGAGGAAGATTCGGTAGCAGTAACGGGTGCCGTGGCCCAGCCCGGTGAGCTTGGCCTTCCACTGGTATTCGGGGGTCGTGCCGACGGTGATGGCCGTCTTGGTGGCCCCGACCCGGTGGGCGGTGCAGCTCTCGGTGGCGACCTTGCCGTAGGTGGCGTAGCCGACGGCCGAGGACTGGTCGGTGCCCCAGTTCAGGGTGGCGTAGCCGGCGACCACGTCGGTCAGGTAGGGGTAGCGCAGCAGCTGCCCGGCGGCGGCCGTCGCTGGCTGGGTGGCGCACTGCACGGCCAGGGCCAGGACCGCGGCCGGTAGGAGCGCCCATCGACGGGGATGGTTCATGTGCGGATCCTTGCTCGGCTCGCCCGCCAGACAAGGACGCCGAGGGAGCCGAGCCCGGCCAGCAGCAGCGAGCCCAGCAGCAGCAGCCGGCCGGGGCCGTCATCGTGGCTGGCCGGCTCGTCCGAGGCGAAGTCGATCGCCGGGTCGGTCGCGGGGGCGGCCTCGGGGCTGGTCCCGGCCGCGGTCGTGGGGTCGGGCTTGGGATCGGGCTTGGCGGTGGTCTTAGGCGCGGCCTCGGAGGCGGGCGGGCGCGCGAGCGACGCCAACACGTCGAGGTAGCGGCGGCCGTACCGCCGGCTCGGCTCCACATACGAGCTCTCGCTGAACTCATTCCAGCTGATCAGGCCGACCGCGTCCGGTGATGAGGCCCTGGCGGCGCCAAGCGACGCGACCAGGGTGGCGCCGTCGCGTCGCTCCACCACCTTAGTGCCGCCCACCTTGCGGGCGTCGAAGCCGGGCGCGGCCGGGGCAATCCAGCGCCCTCCCTGGCCGTGCACGGTCCGCTCCATCGCGGCCAGCTTCTCGCGGTAGCCGGGGGTCCGTAGCGGGTCGGCTGAGGACCAGTAGTAGGCGTCCCCGTCGACCAGCCCGGCCAGGCGCCGAACCCCCTCCGGCTCCTTCTCGGAGGCCAGGACCAGCAGGCGGCCGCGCACCGGCTGGACCACCCGGGCGACCTCGGCCCGGGAGAAGCGCCAGGTCCCGGACCAGATGACCACCGGACGGTCGAACAGCGCGAAGGCCGGGGAGCCGGTGTACCGGTCGGCGGCCTCGGCGAAGTCGCGGCGGACCTGGTCCACCGGCAGGGGGTTGCGGTGGAAGTCCAGGCCCTCGTAGACCAGGGCCAGCTTGAACCGGTTGGCCGCGGCGATGCGGCTGAGCTGCGCCAGCCGCCGGTTGAGGGTGGGGGTGCTCTTCCAGCTGACGATGAACCCGTCGATGCCGGCCCGCTTGGCCAGTTCCACGTGCCGCGCCATCACTGCCGGGTCGTCGCTCGAGTACCGGCCGAGCTCGGGATAGTCGTCCTTGGCCCGGTCCCAGGACCTGGTGTCGAACCAGATGTAGTAGTAGGCGAGCAGGGGCGCGGCCGCGGCGGGCGTGGCCGGCGCGGCGGACGCCGGGTGCAGGGCCGTCAGGGGCAGGGCGACCAGCGCCGCCAGGCAGAGAACGGCCAGCCGCCTCATCGCCCGGCCCGCCCGAGCAGGTCGGGGTCCTCGGCGGCGGCGCCGAGGCCGGTGGCCGCGGGCGCCGGGGCTCGCCGCCGCCGTCCCCGCAGCCGCCCGCCGAGCAGGGGCAGGCCCACCAGCACCAGCAGGGCCACCACGGCCGCCACCGACAGGTCCAGCCAGGTCAGGAAGACCAGCTCGACCTGCTGGTCGCGGCTAAGGCTCACCGGTACCCACCAGGAGATGCCCGGCCCCTGGACCTTCAGCTGATAGTCGCCGCGGGCCAGGCGCCCGCTGACGGCCCGCGAGCGCCCGTCCAGGTCGAGGCGCCGTACTCGGCCGTCGGGGGACCGCAGCTGCAGCGCCGAACCGGCCGGGAAGCCGAATACGGCGTCGTGGGCGCTGATCTGCATCTGGTAGAACCGCAGGGTGATCGGCCAAGTGGCGTTCGGCTCCGGCCGGAAGCGCTGCTGGGAACGGAAGACGGCGTTGGCCCCGTTGATCAGCACGCCCTCGACCGAGTAGTCGAGCGGCCGCGCGGTCACGCGATTGGCGTTGTCCCGGACCGCCTGGCTGGCCGGCAGCCAGTGGGCGCCGTCGCCGGGCTTCTGGTAGCGCCCGCCGCTGTCATCCTTCAGCACCACCGAGTCCACCACGCCGCTGGGGATCGGGTCGCCCTGGGTGTCGACGAAGCTCCAGCGGACAAGGCAGACCTCGGCGAAGCCGGCGACCAGCCTGCTCACCCGGCCGCCCATCCGCACCGTGCGGCTGGTGCTGAACTCGTCGCCACCGTACCCGCCCGTCCAGCGCTGGAACTCGTATCGGAGGCCCGACCGGGGGGCGGGAACGCCGACCGTCAGGCGTCGGGTGGCGACCCCGTCCGCGGTGATCGACGCTACCCCGTCGGCGCCGGAGCGGAAGCCCCGCCCGTCCAGGGTGAACGCGACCCCCGCCATGGGCGGGACGACCTGCACGACGAGGGTGTGCGGCTGCAGCCGGCGGGCCGGCACGGCCGCGGCCGGCGCGGCCAGGACGGCCGCCAGGGCGGCGGCCAGCGGCACCGCCAGGAGGCGCCGTCGCCTGGTCACCCGGCACCCTCGCGGTCGGGCCGGACGCCCAGGTGGGCATGCCGGCGGGAGGCCGCGAACGCCCCTGCCAGCACCAGCGTGGCGACCACGAAGGCGGCCCCATAGACGCCGTACAGCAGCCTGCTCGCCGGCCGCCTAGCGACTGAGCCGCCGACCCCGCCCAGGTTCTCGAACAGCAGCGAAGGAGCACGAGGCGGGCTGGAGAAGTCGAAGGCAGCCGTGAAGGTCCTGGCGGCGGCGTCGCGGCCGCCAACGGGCGCCAGTCCCCAGTTCTCCTCAACGAACCGGATCCCGGCGGTCTGGTCGAGCTGGGTGTGGTCGACATGGCCCCGGCGGGCATAGGGGCTGACCAGCAGCGCCGGCACGCGGAACCCGTAGCCGGCGGCGTCGACCTTGGGCGGCTGCACGTGGTCGTACCAGCCACCCCAGTCGTCGTAGCTGTAGAGAAAGGCCGAGTCCTTCCAGGCCGAGCTGGCCATCAGGCCGTTGACCAGGGAGCGCACCAGCCGCTGGCCCAGCACGAGGTCGCCAGGAGGGTGCTCGCTGGCCCCGTAGTCGACCATGAACGACACCGCCGGCAGGGTGCCCTCCTGCAGGTCCTTGTAATACTCGCCCAGGTCCACGATGTGGGAGGCGAGGCGCCGGTCGTCGGCAAAGCGGGGCAGCTTGAGGATGGGCACGTCGTCGAGCACCCGCCCCCAGTGGGCGTCGCGCTTGCCGGGCGGGGTCCGGATGCTGAGCTTCGGGTCGTGGCCGGCGATGTAGAACTTCCAGGAGATGCCGCGCTGCTGGAGCCGGTCGAAGATCGTCGGGCCCTTGCCCAGCTCGGGACGGCCCGCGACCCAGAACGTGTGGTTGGCGTCCCCGCCTCGCAGGCTGGAGCTGAAGAAGCGGTCGAAGAGCACGTACTGGTCGGCGACGGCCCAGTGGAAGGGGAGGTCGTCGCGGTCGTAGTAGCCCATGGCCACGGTGCCGTCCTGGCGGCGGAGGTTCAGGGCCCGGACGAAGCCGTCCATCTTGCCCCCGTCGAGCTGGCGCAGGGCGGTCTTGTAGTCGTGGGAGTGGTCCCGCAGGGGCCGGTCGCCGAGATGGTGCGGCTTGACGCAGCCCTTCTCCGGCTTGTCCGGCCGAACCGGCATGCAGACGCTGGCCGGGAGGCCGTCGGCGCCCGGGTAGGTGCCGAAGTAGTTGTCGAAAGAGTGGTTCTCCTGCATCAGCATGACCAGGTGGCGGATCGGGGTGCGGGGCGCCGGCGTGTCCGGGGCGCCGGCCTCCGCGGGGGCGCCGGCCGCGACCAGCAGCGCGGCCGCGGCCAGGGCCAGGGCCAGGGCCAGGGCCGCTCGGAAACCGCCGGCCCTCATGGCCGCACCTGGTAGATGACGATGATGGGCTGCGCGGTGGGCATCCCGCCCCGGCGGACGGTGATGGTCTCGGCGTGCACCACCTGGCCGTGGTAGCGCCGCACGTAGCGGAGCATGCGCTCGGTGAAGTAGGGGGTGCGGGCGGCGGTGAAGGAGTCCCAGACCAGGTACTGGACCTCGCCGCTGCGGATCAGGAGGTCCGGGTTGTTGACCGGCTCGTAGGCGGGGTTGCGGTGCAGCGGGTTGGGGCTCACCGACAGCCCGTAGCCCCGGCGATGGCCGTAGAAGGCGAGGATGTTGCTCATCGAGGGGCCGATGGTGAGCAGCCTGCTGCCGGGGGGTGTGCTCGCCTGAAGCCAGCGCCCGGCCTCGCGGCCGCCCGGCACCCCGCCCGAGCCGGCGAGGAAGCTGGTCGAGCCGGCCGAGGCGACCCGCCCCCAGCTGGCCAGCCCGAGGCTGGCCACCAGGGCCACGATGGCCAGGCCCCGCGCCGCCGCGGGGACGCGGAGCCGCCACCGGGGCCAGGCGCCGACCACCAGCCTGGCCGCGAGGACCACCACCACCACCGCGACCGGCAGCAGGTACTGGAAGCCCTTCACCGGCCAGACCTGGAAGAAGAGGATCGGGACGGCGGCCCAGCAGGCCAGCAGGGTCTCGCGCCACGACCAGGCGCGGAGGCTCGCCACCAAGGCGAGCAGAGCGGTGGCAAGCAGGAGCGGCCCCAGGGCCCGGCTCACCTGGATGATGTAGAAGTTCCAGTCGTGGTTGGGCGCCCGGAACAGCTGCCAGACCAGGAACCCCTTGGCCGTGCGGCTGCCCCCGCCGAGCAGCAGCGACAGCGGGAACGGGGCGATCACCAGGGCGGCGCAGACCGCCCAGCCGGCTACGTCGCGGAGCCGCACCCGGATGCCCGGGACCAGGGCCAGGAAGGCATAGGTGGCGGGCGCGAACACCAGTCCGGTCTCCTTGGCCAGGAAGGTGAGCCCGAACCCGGCGCCCGCCGCCCACAGCCAGGGCGGGAACCCGGTGGTGGCGTACTTGGCCAGCAGGAACGCGGTGAGGGTGGCGAAGAAGGTCAGGGCGCCGTCGAGCAGCGCCTGCCTGGTCACGATGAGGTGGTAGGGGCAGACGGCGAGTAGTGCCGCCGCCAGCAGGCCGACCGCCTGGCCGTACAGCAGCGATCCCAGCCGGTAGACGAGAAAGACGGTGGCCAGGCCGAACGCCACGGCCAGCAGCCGCGCCACCAGGTCGCGGCTGCCCCCGCGGAACAGCACCGCTAGGACGAACTGGAAGAGCAGCGGGTGGGCACGGAAGACCGGGAAGATGCCCTTGAGGGCCGGATCACCGGCGATCGCGGCCGCCTGACCTGCATATACCGCCTCGTCACTGTTAAAGCCGAGCGCGTTCAGCTGCCACAGGCGCAAGAACGCCGACCCCCCGGCGATAGCAACGCCCGAGGGGACCACCACCCAGGCCGGGAGACGTGTCGGGATCGAGTCCTGCTCGGCCTGGGGTTCCGCAACGGCCACCACCCGGGGGCGGGTGATCAGCGCGACCACCGGGGTGCCAGCCCCTCGTCGCCCGCCGTCAACCTGGCGATGGCGTCGGGCCAGGAGAAGTCGTCTCGAACCAGCCGGCGCGTGCGGACGGTTCGCAGAAACTGTGTCAGCAACTCCGCCTCGCGCTCGCGGAGCGCCCGGTAGTTCCGGCCGTCGACCTTGATGGCGGGGGCGAAGTACCGGAAGGGTGGAAAGCCGTAGGCGTCGTCGGTGTTCTCGAGCACGATCTCAGCCGCGCAGTTGAGGTTCAGTTCTTCAAGCTTGGCTGGGCCGCGTTCGATCACGAACAGGTCGTGCACGTTGGTGGCGCGCGCGAACTGGCACGGCACCAGCCGGTTGATCATGTACTTGGGCGGCGGGACAATCGCCTGAGCGATGGCGTTCAGCGCCATGATGGGCAGGTTCATCTCGCCCAGCCGGCTGCCGATGGAACGGCCCGCCCTGGAGTGCACCCGGCTCTGCAGCGACAGCTTGACCCGCTCAGCGGGTGACAAGGCGCCGAAGTTGACCGCAGCCAGCGTGTGGGAGCTGATGGTGAGTGGCTTCGGGTAGCTCAAGGCCAGGCCGCCGGGCGCGACGATGGTCATGTCATCCGAGAGGAAGGCGCCCTCGTGGTCCCGGAGGAGCCGCAGGACCGTGCCGGTCTTGCCGGTGTCGGTCCTGGCGGTGAGCATGACCCCGCGGTTGCCGAGCTGGATGGTCGCGGAATGGAGCAGGATGTGGTCGCGAGAGACCAGCACGAACCGGAGCAACGCCTCTACGACGTTGGTGTAGACGACGTGCGGTGAGCGAGCCAACAGGGGCGCGACGATCACTTCGATCTGCTCGTTGAAGTCGAGCCGGAAGTTTCCTGCGGTTGGTCCCAAGTGCTCGTCGTAGGCGACGAACCTCGGGCCATGAGTCACCCGGGGCCGCCAGCGCGGCCCGCCGCCGATGGGCCCGACCCGGATGGTGATGTCAGCCGGCTGCTCCAGCGATGCCGTTGCGAACGTGCCGAGCTCAGGCAGCATCACCTCGGATGCGATGGCAACGACTCCGGCGACGTCGTAGCGGTGAACCAGGCTGTCCTGCCCTCGGGGCGCACGTTCGCGCCTCGGGCCGAGGGCGGGCGCGATGGCCGGTGCCGTCGCAGTGGTGGCGGCGGGCGTCGGCGCCGGCCAGATGAGCCGGTCACTGACGAAGAACCGGGAGGCGAAGAGCACGATCAGCGTGATGAGGTTGGACACTAGGTAGTGCACGTGCAGCACTGACACAAGTGCCGCCAGCATCGGGACCCGCAGCAGCAGGGCGAGGTTGTTGACGCCGCTGAAGGTTAGGTAGCGCATCGGTCCGGGCTTGTGCTTTCGCTCGGGGAAGACCCACCGATCGAGCAGCAGGAAGTTCCAGGTGGTGGAACCCTGGGTCGCCGCGACGGCACCGGCCACATAGTTGATGTGCCCGATGCTGACTGCCGACCAGAGCAGCGCCTGATTGACAACCAGCCCACTCACGCCGACGAGGGCGAACCTACTGAGGAGCAGGGCCCGCAAGGGTGTCCGTTTGGAGCTGAGTCGCTGGTGGCCGCCATCAAGCGGTCCGGCGACTTCACCAAGGAGGCGGGCAGAAGGATGATCACGGTCAGATGCTGCCAAGAGTTACGTCCCTTCACTTCAGACCGGTAGCACCCTCGCGTCAGGTGCGTTCTTCCTAAAACGTGCTGCATGAAGCGTTCGTTACATCAATCTGAACAATCGACAGATGGGGGATGAAGTGGGTGGAGGCCGGACTACCCGGCACCAACCCCGCGAAACCTGCCTTGCGTGAAGCCACACCACATCAGGGGAGTGACTCGTATGCCGGCCCGAGATGACGTTCGCCACCGACAAGGAGCCCCAAGGTCAATTTGGGAAGGAAAGCAAGCCCAGGCCGGCAACTATGGGCGTGGGAACTCCGGCTCGATCAGCTGCTGGGACTGCCGGAGGGTCGCGGCCGCGTCCAGCGAGCGAATCGCCGCTGCTGGACAAGGTGGCGCCAGCAACGGGAAGTTGAGTGGGCGGGCTGGACCCGGACGCTGCTCTGGCGGATCGCTGTCATCCTCGGAGTGGGTGCTGCCGGTGGGGTCTTCGGCAGCCTGCTGGCCTCCCGGATGGAAGTGGTCCTCGGCGGGCTGGCGGCCACCGCGGCCGGCCGGGAGCTGCGGTTCCGGCCCAGCTCGCACTCTGCGCGCGATGTCGTTCCAGGCTGACCAGGCCGCCGGTCCTGCCCGACCCGGGCGTGGTGGTGGTGGTGCCGATCGTGGTTGTCAATGGCGCCCGGGTCCCCTGGGGCAAGGTCGTCGTGAGGGCCTACCAGTGGTAGCAGCCAGGTGCCTGCCAAGCATGCTTGCCAGCTCCCGGCGGTGCTCGGGCCCGAACGGGTCGCCAACCTGACCAACCAGGCTCGAATTCGCTCCGCGCTGCCACTTGACAGCCGGCACACCACCCAAGGCGATTGTTGCTCCCGCGGCTCTACGAAGGCGATCCGCGGAACGCTGACCGCCTTGGACCAGCGGCGCCCTTGGCCCATTGCTGTCCTCGGATGATTTCGGGTCGAGCGTAGAGCGAACGGGGACGCTTGATCCGTCATGGCAAGTGCTGGGTGGGTGGGCGGAAGGTACGGCGTAGGTTGCAAGGCGCACGAGATTGCGACGCGCCCGCTGCGGGTTTGACAGCTCTGGGATGAGACGTGCAGGTTGTTCGTCCTTGGATACCGGTCCATCCGGGGGGACACTTGGGCGACTGGCGCCCGCGGCGGCGATGATTGGCCCCACCTTTGCCGCCGTGCTCGCGGCGGCCGCTGGCGAGGATGAGGACGCCTTCGGGATACTCTGGTACGACTTGCAGCCCCGGCTGCTGCGCTACTTCCGGGTTGTCACTCCCGGGGCTGCCGAGGACCTCGCCTCAGAGACCTGGCTTAGGATCATCCGGAGCATCGGCCGTTTCCAGGGCAGCGAGCCGGCGTTCCAAGCCTGGGTATTCGCCATCGCCCGCCGTCAGGTCTTGGACTGGCGGCGGCGGGCCGCACGCAAGCCGACCCAGGACCTGCTGGTCACCGGGCTGGCCGAGCCCTTGGCACCTGACGACCCGGCCGCCGACGCCGTAGAGGGCGCCTCGACCCAAGCGGCGCTCGCCTTGATCGCCACCCTGCCCACCGACCAAGCCGAGGCCATCACGCTGCGGGTCGTGGCCGGGCTCGACGTTAGTCGAGTGGCCGAGATCATAGGCAAGCGTCCGGGCACCGTCCGGGTGTTGACCCACCGTGGGCTGCGGCGGCTGGCCGAGCGGCTCGGCGCCGGCTCGGGCACGCACGCCCGGAGGGTGGTGTAACCCATGATGCCGACGACGGGTGGTCGGCCGAGCTCAAGCGTCTGCTCGCCACCCCAGATCCCGATCCGCTGGCCCTAGACGGGGACACCGCCGAGCGGCTACTGGATGGCGAGCTTTCCCCGGACCAAGCCCCACCCGAATACGCCGAGGTGGCCGCATTGTTGGTGGCCACGGTGGACGCGCCAAGCCCGGGCGAGCTTGCCGGCCAGGAGGCGGCACTGGCCGAACTGCGAGCGGTGACCCGGCCCCGTCAGGCCAGCGTTCCTCGCGGGGTCGGCAAGGCGGGTCGGCGTCGGCGGACTGGGCTGGTGGTCGCGGTCGCCGTGGGGGCCCTGTCGGGCGGTGGTATCGCCGCAGCGGCCACCGGGCACGTTCCTGATCCCATCCGTGACGCTGCCCAGAGCGTCTTCGCGACCGGGACCGACGCGACACCCAACCCTGGTCGGCAGCCGGCCCCACATGCCGGAATCGCGGATGCTGGCGGCGCGACCACAGATGGCCAGGGTGCAAGACCCGCGGGCGAACCAGGGTCGAGGGCGATGACGGATGCGGTCAACGTTGACCGGTGCCGGGCATCCAGGGCCCGCAAGGGTGCGAACAAGCACAAGAGGATGGACGCGGCGACATCAAAAGCCCCGGCCGAGGGGGCCGGTGGCGCCGACACGATCGCCGCCTCCTGCCAGCGATCCCAACCAGGCGGCACCGGGACCGACGGGCACGAGAAGCCAGCCCAGGCCGGCGACCATGGACATAGGCAGGGCGGCGAGCCACCTCCCAGCACCGACAGCAAGCCCGGCCGGGAACAGGGTGGACCGCCTCCGGGCAGCCACAGCGACAATCCGAAATCAGGGACGCCACCCGAGACAGGGCCGCACAAGCAGTCGCCGCCGACGAGCCCGGCTGAACAGTCACAGACCACTGGGCGGACAAGCGGCCATCAGGTCGGCCCGGCGGCCCGCAGCCAGGCATCACGGACCGACCGCTCCTGGGGGTAGCCGGCCAGGCGATGCTCATGCCAGTACACGTAGGACCCGTAAGCAGAGGTCAGCGGCTAACCTCGGAGCGGTCCCATAGCGAGCGAGGTTGCGTGCTGTCGCACGTCGAGCTGGGAGACCGCGATTGAGATCAGGGACACCAGGCTGTAGCGCAGCACCTTCCGCCACCGCAGGCCGGCCGTCGGTTCAGGCCCGACGTCACGCTCCAACTGTCCTGGTGTCCCGGGCCATTGGGACGAGCGGCTCCACCTCGGCGGCGCCGGCTGTTGTCAGGGAAGGCGGCGGGGCTCGACGACCCAGACGCAGGTCAGCCAGCGATCCGAGATAGGTCAGTCCCTCCCGGAGCGTTCCCTTGCTTTCCCCTGCATGACGGTCGGCGAAGGTGTACCCGACCTCCGTGGCACGCAGGCCATCGTGCCGCACCAGCAGCTCGAGCAGGATCTTGAACCCACGCGGCCGGAGCTCGTCCAGGAGCAGCGCCGACCGCCGGACGAGAAAGAACCCGCTCATCGGGTCGGTGACGCCACGAAGGCGCAGCGGGAACAGCAGCCTGGCGACCGACCCGCAGGCGGTCGAGATCAGCGCCCGGGCTGGCCCGAGCCCGTCGCGGCGTCCCGTGCCGCAGTACCGGCTGGCCACGGCCAGGTCGGCCCCGTCCCGCTCCGCGGCGGCCAGCAGGCGCGGGATGACCTCGGGAGGATGCTGGAGGTCCGCGTCGAGCACGCACACCCACGGCGCGTTGGCGGCACGGAGGCCGTTGACGACGGCCCCGCTCAGGCCACCCGTCCGCTGGCCGCTCCGCCGGTGGATGAGCGACACCTGGCAGGCGCCGCCGCCTCGTCGGCGGGCGGCGCTCCGGATGACGGCGGGTGTGTCGTCGTCGCTGTCGTCGACGAAAACGATCTCGGTGGGGATACCGGTGACGGCGGCGGAGATGCGACGCAGCAGCTCCTCGATGTTGGCCGCTTCGTTGCGGGTCGGGACCAGCACGGCGAGCTTAGGAACGGGCTGGGGGGTGGGCGGGAAGGCAGGACCGGCGTTCTCGCGCATGGTGAAGGTGGTGTAGTTGGACAACAGGGTTCCTCTGGGTCGTGAATGCGAGCGTGGGGGATCGAGCGGCAGGAAGGGGTGTGCCTGCACTCTCTTGGAGAAGCGCCAGTTGGGTTATTTGCGTTACACGGCGCAGATGGTGCCTCCGGCGGCCGGCGCCGCACCGCCGCACCGGGCGGGGGGCTGTGGAGGCTCGCTTGCCGGGTCGCCCCGTCATCTGGAAGCCTCCTTCGGGTCTGCATCGATCGCCGAGGAGTCCTGCCCGTGGCCGTCGCCACCTCCCCATCCCGCCCCA